>Ga0181521_10000625_pt1 | contig 43808 bp, 28 predicted proteins | sample PEATcosm2014_Bin_32_FD_119764 | JGI IMG/M metagenome (GOLD analysis project Ga0181521, IMG submission 119764) | Peatland microbial communities from MTU Mesocosm Facility, Houghton, MI, USA - PEATcosm2014_Bin02_60_metaG | ecosystem: Environmental > Terrestrial > Soil > Wetlands > Peat | place...
CCAGGAGAAGCTCACCCGCTGTCGACGGACCTTGGAGCAGATCAAGCCCGGCTGCACCAGCCCCAAGTCCAGAAAGCGGAAAAAATGAACTGTCTAGTTATTTCGCAGACACTACACTAGCAATCCCAATCCAGCCGACGACGCGCGAGCCAGGAGAGAGGGGGCCAACGTAGCCGGGCAGTCGTCGTCACTATCGAGAAGAACGAAGACCCCTCCCCGCGGGCGGGCCTTAAGCGCTGCCAGTTCGACAGCTCGCTCGAGCTCACCGTCGCTGCGGACCAAGCTGCTCCGCGGCCTCCGGATCGGCTGCTGGACATCCAGGGGCACAGATGGATCGATATCGTATCCAATTCGACGAAACAAGATAGGGGCCGCCTTAAAATCGCCGTGGCCTTCCACCACAAGGCCGATTTTGATCGGCGTCACAGCCCTGCTCCATCGAACAGATCCAGTTGCTTTGAAGATCTGGGACCGAAAAGCTTGCTATCCGGCCGCAACTGGTCAAGCCGAAGCAGTTCGCCAGGTGTGTACAATCCCTTGCGAACAGCTTCGCGGCTCGCCTCGTCGACCGGAGCGATTTGGGTCGTGCCTTTCTCGGCATGGACCGCGAGGAGGAGTTCGGCTTCAATGTCCGCGCCGTCAAGCAGATCGGGGCTGTGCGTCGTGACGATCACCTGCGTTGACTGGCTCGCCTCTCTGAGCGCGTCCAGTAGTGCACCGACCGCCGCGGGGTGGAGGGCAACTTCCGGCTCTTCAATGCCCACCAGGGGCACACTGTGAGCGGCAGAGTCCAGAGACTGAAATAGGGCCACGAGAATGCCGAGCGCGCGAAGAGTTCCGTCCGACATGTTGCCGGCGAAGAACCGCCACGGATCGCTGGAACCCGCGACTTCTTGCCGGAACTCCAAGGTCGCTTTGGGGGGAACGTCTTTCACGTCGACGCCACTGACACCGGGAACGATCGAAAAGAGATACTCCTCAATACGTTTCTTGCGGACCTCATCGCGCAGGGAGAGTTGCCGCAGCACGCTAGTCAGGTTGCTGCCGTCACGAACGAGGAGCTCTCCTGAATCCGGCGCCTGGAAATCACGTATCCTATCTGGATTCAGGCTGTAAAAACCCATCCTTGACAGAGCGTCGTAAACAGGCCTGAACTGCGGCACACCTGAAACGTTTACCAGGTAAAGCCGGTCCTTCAAGGCGGCAGGTGGAGCAATGCCGTTTCGTGTTCCGCCTAAATCAAATTCCTTAACCTCCCCTGCGATCACCAGGAAACTGGCTCCTTCCGGTCCGAGAATCGCGCACTCTTCGGTCTGAACCTCGAAGCCGCCCTGCGGACGCGCGCCGATTTTGAAGGCATAATGACCCACGGTCGCAGGCAACTGAAATTCCAAACGGATTCCAAAGTGGGTAGGATGCCCGCCGCTGCGGCGGCGCACTTCGGCGATGCCTCCGCGCTCTCGCAGGGCGTTGTCGAGAGAACTTCGCAGTGAATCGCTGGTGAACCGCAGGGCGTCTAGAAAGTTGCTCTTCCCGGAGCCGTTTGGACCCACAAGGAAGGTCAACGCACGCAAGTCCACGCCACTCGCGGCTATACTCTTATAGTTCTTCAGCACGACACGCGTTAAGAAGGGCGTCACGTCCGTCATTGTAGTCTCGTAGCGAGCTGTCCGTTTGGACCGGGGTGGGATCAGCGGCGAACGTCATTCATGCACGCCGTTTCCCTTAGGCAGCGCACTCGCCGTAGAAGATACAGCGTAGCAGACTGCCGGCGACGCAGGGCGCATTCTCTTCGTTTCACACACGGTGCGGCGAGTCGATTACTCCCGTGAAGCCCCCATCCATCCGGGCGCGCTGCCACTGACCTCAAGCGCCGCCGGATTACTTGAAATACCGCTGGGCGAATTGCAGGAATGCCGGCCAGTCGAGCGCGTCCGTGTGGCCGCCGGCGTGGTAGCGGAAAGCCACGTCGCCGGAGATCAGCGCGCCATCCGGTTCGGGCATTTCGGTCGAACCCAAGTCTTTCTTTCCGAGCAGGCGATAGACCGGGCCGGCTGCGACCGCGGCCAGAAACGCGCCGTGCGGATCGGCCCACTGATCCTGCGTGCCGCCGTTGAGGAAGATGGGCCGCGGCGCCACCAGCGCGATCAACTCGTCCGAATCCACTGGAAGATCGTTCCAGTGGCCCGCATATTTCCGGAAATTGACCGCCATCCAATGGGACCCGGCGATGTTGTCGACAGTCTCGCCCCAGTCGCGGCGCGAGGGTTTGGCGCCTCCCTCGCCGGAGCAACTGGGATATACGATCGCCCATCGGCGGTCCAGGGCGGCGGCGAGGAGAGCCGCTTTGCCATAGCGGGAATGGCCTTCGATTCCCAATCTCCCGGCATCGACCGATCGATCCGTCTCGAAATAATCCAAGGCGCGGCTCGCGCCCCATGCCCAGGCCGAAAGCGCTCCCCAGCCGTCGGGTTTTCGCGGCGCGCCCGCGTTCATCAGGCCTATGATGCCGGAGGTCAATCCGCCGCCGTAGTCGTTTTGAATCGGGCCTACTTCCAGCGTGGCGTATCCCCATCCGATGTTCAGAAGCTGATACAGGGGGCTGCCCGCGGGAGGCTCCGGCGGCGTTGCTTGCGTCCCCGGCCGCGGCGCGCCATAGCCGCCCGGACCGGGGACCAGCACCAGGATCAACGGCGCCGGGCCGGAAGCGGTGTTTGCCGGGGTGTACATGGTGATGTGGATCGACGGTCCAGCGCCCGGATCGCGCGAATTCCCGATGCGCCCAAGCACGGATTTCTTGATGGCAAGACCGCCGGCGGCAGCTCGGTCCGTAGCGGTCACCTCCCACGCGACGGGAGGTATCCCGCTCGGGATCCGGCCATATATTTCGCGCTGGAAGTCCTCTAAAATCTCCGGGCGGCGCCGGGTCCACCAGGTGTTGGCGTCGGTGACAGGCTCGCCATTCTGCAACACAAGCGGATCGGGCAGACGCTAGGGATTGGCTTTGGCTTCGTCGTAGTTCGTCCAGCTTCCCACGCCCGAACGCTGATAGCTTCGGCCCTGGAAGTCAGTCCACGAATTGGGCCGGCCCGGAGTTTGCGTGAGGCCGGCCGGACGATTGGGGTCCTCCGCCTGCGGGGGCAGTGGAGCGGGACGTCCATTCGAGGCAGGCTGTGTGGTTTGGGCGTGAACCGCAATCCCGGCGAGGAAGACGAACAGGAATGCGCGGATCTGCTTCGCTGTGAGGTTGACTAACCGAATTTCCATGTGCCGCTCCTTTGCGGGCAACGGATTTAGTTTAGTTCTTGACGGCATGGATCGGGAGCTCGGGTGCAGCAGTGGCTGGGTGGGCGGCGCACCTCGGTGCGGCAGCCGGAGAACGCCGTGGCGCGGGGATAGAGGCAAACCGGCCAAATTGGCCGGTTCTCTCCTTTGCCTCATTGATAACAAAGGGGTTGTTAAACGTCTCCGGCCAATTTGGCCGGAAACGGGCAGGGACACGCTTCTTCAGCTTGCTAGCTGCCGCGCGGCTCCCATTTAAAATGCTTGACCACATTGGCCGCGTACGCCGCGCCCTCGCGCGACGAAGCGGCACTGGCCATCGATCACGCCGGACTGTTGCGCGGCGTTGGCGGCCTCGGGATTGCCGATGCAGTCCCGCGCCTTTTTCAAGTGGGCGGCTTCGCGCGATTGCGGCGCCGCAGCAAAAACCGGACTCGCCAGGGACGGACGAATTCGAGATATGACAGGCCGGCAGGCCTGTCCCACAGTAAGATGGTTTTAGGTTCGATGCCCAATCCACAGATTCAGAACGCGTCCCGCGGGCTCGCGCCGGGGCTGCTGCGGCAGCTCGGCTTCTTCAGCGCCACCGCGCTGGTGATCTCCAACATGGTGGGAGTGGGCATCTTCAGCACCACCGGATTCATGGCCGGCGATCTGGGCAGCGCGGGGCTGGTGCTGGGGTGCTGGGTGGTGGGCGCGCTGTTCGCGGTGGCGGGCGCGCTGAGCTATTCCGAACTGGGGATTAACTTTCCCAGCTCCGGCGGCGAGTACGTTTACCTAACGCACGCCTTTGGGCCGGAGTGGGGCTTCATGACGGGATGGGTCTCGTTCTTCGCCGGCTTTTCCGCGCCTATCGCGATTGCCGCGCTGGCCTTTTCGGATTACCTGGGCTACTTCTATCCCGCCTTGAAGCAGGCCAACGCCATGGTGATCGGGTCGGGGTTCTTCGCGCTGCGGCTGGGGCGCGGCCAGATGCTGGCCTCGGCGCTGATCGCCGGTTTCACGGTGCTCAACTGTTTCGGAGTGGGACGCACCGCCAAGGTGCAGAACGTTCTCACTTCCATCAAGCTGGTGGTGATCACCGGTTTCGTGGTGATCGGATTCGTCGCCGGCAGGGGCAGTTGGAGCCATTTCGCCGAGCCCACCGCGCGCACTTCGCACCTGGGCCTGCCGGTGCAGTTTCTGGTGAGCCTGCTGTGGGTGATGGTGGCTTATAGCGGATGGAATGCGGCCACCTATGTGGCCGAAGAAGTGCGCCGGCCGGAGCGGACCCTGCCCGCCGCGCTGGCCGTGGGAACGGCCATCGTGGCCACGCTTTTCCTGGCGCTGAATTTGATCTTTATCTATTCCACCCCGCTGGAATCCATGAAGGGCGTGATCGCCATCGGTTCGCTGGCGGCTTCCAATCTTTTCGGTCCGGGAGTGGCCGGCGCTTTTTCGGCGCTCATGGCGCTGTGCATCGCTTCCACCGTGAATGCCGAAGTGACCATCGGGCCGCGGGTGTATTACGCCATGGCCAAAAACAAGGCGTTTTTCAGGGGCGCCGCCAAAATCGACCCGCGCTGGCATACCCCGGTGAACGCCATCGTCAGCCAGGGGCTGTGCGCCATGGTGATGACGGTCACGCCCTTCGCCGAGCTGATGACGTATATCGGGATGAGCCTCACGCTGTTCACCGTGCTTTCGGTCGCTTCTTTATTCGTCTTCCGCCGCAAGCGGCCGGGGTGGCAGCGCCTGCGCGCCCTGGAGTTCGCCTATCCATTAATTCCAGGTTCGTATATCCTGGTAGGCGCCTGTATGATGATTTACGGCGTGATCGCCCAGCCGCGCGCATCGCTGACGGCGCTGGCCACGGTTGGCGCCGGCGCCCTGGTATATCGCTTCGGAGTGCGTTCGCGCCAGGCATGACGAGTCAAAGGGAGCGCAAAGTGGTTTCGAGAAGAGAGTTCGGAAAACTGGCGGCGGCCGCGCTGCCGCTGGCGCGCGCGTGGGCGGCCAGGATCGATTCCAAGATAGACGGCGTCCAGATTGGAGCCCAGACCTACAGCTTTCGCGACCGTCCGCTGGACGGCTGCATTGCCGCCATGAAGGAGATCGGGCTCGGCGAATGCGAGCTCTTTATGCAGCATGTGGAGCCGCGCGGGCTGCGCGGCGACGAGTTGAAAAAGTGGCGCATCGAAACGCCGCCGGATTATTTTCAGGGGATTCGCAAGCAGTTCGACGATGCCGGAATCGAAGTGGCCGCCTATACCTTCAATTTCAACGACCGCATGAGCGACCCGGAGCTGGACCACGCGTTTCTGCAAACCAGGGCTCTGGGAACGGACCTGATCACCACTTCGACCACGCTGACTTGCTGCCAGCGCCTGGCGCCGCTGGCCGAGAAATATACAGTGCGGGTGGCGCTGCACGGCCACGACGCGGTAAACAATCCCAACGAATTCGCGCGCCCCGAAAGTTTCGCCCAGGCCATGCGGATATCGCCGCTGTTTTTCATCAATCTCGATATCGGCCATTTCACGGCGGGCGGATACGATGCCGTCAAGTACATCGAGCAGAATCACGAAAAGATCCTGGTGCTGCACATCAAGGACCGCAAGCGCGATATCGCGGTGAACGGGCAGGTGGGGCAGGGAACCGGCGTGAATATGCCGTTCGGGGAGGGGGATACGCCTATCAAGGGAGTGCTGCAGCTTCTCAAGAAGAACCAGTGGCCCATCCCGGCCAACATCGAATATGAGTACGGCAAGCCGGGGTTGGACACCATCGCCGAAGTGATGCGCTGTTACGCCTATATGAAGGCGGCGCTAGCATAGTGACTTCCCAGGCGCCGCAGCCGGTTGAAGAACGTCCCACCAGGGTCCGTTACTGGGTGATCGTATTTGCGGTCGCCCTCGCGGTGGTGACGTATATCGACCGCGTTTCCATCTCCTTCGCGCTGCCCTTCATCAAGCACGACCTGCACCTGACCACGGTGCAGACCGGGTGGGCGCTTTCGGTGTTCGGCTGGGGCTACGCGCTCTTCGAAATTCCCGGCGGTTACCTGGGCGACTGGATGGGGCCGCGCAAGGTGCTGATGCGCATCGTGTTGTGGTGGTCGTTCTTCACCGCCGCCACGGGTTGGGCGGCCAGCGCCGTGATGCTGCTGACCACGCGCTTTCTGTTCGGGGTGGGCGAGGCCGGCTGCTTTCCCAACATCACCAAAACCTTCACCACCTGGCTGCCCGAAAACGAGCGCGTACGCGCGCAGGGCATCACCTGGCTGAGCGCGCGCTGGGGCGGCGCCTTCACCCCGCCTCTGGTGGCGCTGGTGATGCTGGCGGTGGGCTGGCGGCATGCCTTCGAAATTTTCGGCTGCATCGGAGTGGTCTGGGCGATCTTGTTTTTCCTCTGGTATCGCGACGACCCGCTGCGCAATCCGCGCCTCAACGCCGCCGAACGCGACCTGGTGCGGCCCAGCGCGCAACTGGCCGCCAGACATGTGCACGTGCCGTGGATGAAGCTGCTCGGCTCGCGCCAGGTCTGGATGCTGTGCTGGCAGTATTTCTGCCTTTCCTACGGCTGGTATTTTTACATCACGTGGCTGCCCACCTACCTGCGCGAAGGCCGCCACGTGGCCCTGCTTTCCAGCGCGTGGCTGGGCATTCTGCCGCTGTTTTGCGGCGGTCTCGGAAACCCCGCCGCGGTGTTCCTCTCCAGCCGCCTGCTGCGGCGCAACGGCGATTTGGCGCGGACGCGCCGCATCGTGGCCTATATCGCTTTTTCGGGCGCCGCGGCATTCCTCATGCTGTCCACCGTGGCGCGCGATCCGCTGCTGGCGATGCTGTCCATCGGCGCGGCCAGCTTCTGCAACGATCTGGTGATGCCCGGCGCCTGGGCCGCTTCCATGGATATCGGGGGCAGATACGCCGGCACCGTTTCCGGCGCCATGAATATGTGGGGGAACGTAGGCGGCGCGCTGTGCCCCGTCTCCATCAGCTACATCCTGAAGTGGAGCGGCAACGATTGGAACCTGACGTTCTACGTTTCCGCGGTGCTTTATCTGATGGGGATCGTGTTCTGGAAGTTTCTGGATCCCGTAACGCCGCTGGAGTGACGCGTGGCGCACGCCACATAGCGACGATCTGGTCACGCTTGCACGGTTTGAAACGCCGTCGGCACTCCCACCGCGGCGACGCTCAGGACGGCTTCGCCTTTGGGGAGGTTCACAGTCGCCAGGGCGCGGCCGTTATAAAGTTCCAGGGCGCGGGAGCCCGTGACCGTGCCCAGGTTTTGCACCAGTTGGCCATCGCCGCCGAGGGCGAAGCGCACGGCGTTGCGGGCGTCCAGGCAGTGCACTCCTTTGGCATCCAGCAGCCGCACCTGCAAGGTTACCGCGCCGTTTTTGCGCTCCACTTCCTCCCAAACGAATTTGGCCGGCTTGCCCCACTTTTCGGTTTGATAGCGGAAGCGGATTTCGTCTACCGCCTGGGTGCCGTTTTTTGCGGCCACCACGCGCAGATGGTTTTCCCCGGGTGTGAACGGCACCTGCCAGCGCAATCCCGCCGCCGGGAAGTCCTGGCTGTCGCGGCGCTTCACGCCGCAGGATTTTCCGTTGTGGAAGAGTTCCGCCGACGCGCAGTTGGAATACACCTTCACCATCTTGGCTTCGCCCGCATCGCCCCAGCGCACCGGCCAGCTATGCCCGTAAATATGCGCCATGGGCTTTTCCGCCCAGTAGGATTGAAAGACGTAGTAGCTTTCCTTGGGGGTCAGGTCGCGCTCCAGCACGCCTTTCTGGTTCACGCGCGGCACCGGGTTTTCGGGACGCAGCGGCGTGGAAAAATCCTTGAACACCCACATGGCCGACCCCGCCAGCCAGTCCATGGTCCCCTGTTCCTTCAAGTGCCAGTCGAACAGGTTGCAGATATAGGTCTCCGACCAATCTCCGTCTCGGGAGGCGCGCGTCTGGCCGCCGGTGAGCAGAAACGCGCGGTCCTTTTCCTCCACGCCCTGGCCGGTGGAGATTTTCGCAATCACTTTATCCGGGTCTTCGGAGTGCCGCCGCGCGTGGCTGTCGCCGCCCCATTCGATGTGCAGCATGCGGTCCACCTGCTTGACGGCCTTGGCGGCGGAGTCCTTGTATTCGGTATAGCGGCCGCTATACCAGCCGGCCCAGATGGAGGGCGAGTAGACGTCCGGAATGTCCTGGGCGAATTCGTTGCGGCGGATGGAGGTCAAGCGGCTGGGGTCGAGTTTGTGGGCGATGTCGTTCAACTCGGTCATGTAGGCGCGGATTTTGTTCTTGTCGAAGGTTTCGAAATCGCCCGGCCAATCGGTTTCGTTTCCCAAGCCCCAGAAAACGATCGACGGATGGTTCTGGTGCTGGTCGATCATGTTGCGCAGCATGCGCCGGCCCTCTTCCTTGTATTGCTCGTTGCCCACGCCGCCGCGGCACCAGGGAATCTCTTCCCAGACGATGAGGCCAAGCTCGTCGCACAACTCCAGCACCAGCTTGGATTGCTGATAGTGGCCCAGGCGGATGAAGTTGGCGCCCATCTCCTTGGCCATCCGGAGTTCGCGCCGCACGGCATCGTCCGGTTCCGCGCCCGCCGTGCCGGCGTGGTCCTGGTGGCGCTGCGTGCCGCGCAGGAATAGCTTTTCGCCGTTCAGTTGGAAGGTGCCGTGCTTGGGGAAGGCCCAGGAGCGCAAGCCGAAGCGCTCTTCCACCTGCTGCTCGCCGTGCGCGCTTTTCAGCGTGACCGAGCAGCGGTACAGGTTGGGAGTTGCGGGCGACCACAGTGCCGGCGCGTCCACGCCGTACGCCGCAATCTCCTGCTCGCCCGTCCAGGGAGCGACGGTTCGCGCATGGCTGACCGACACTTTTCCGGCCGGATCGGTGAAGCTGACTTCCAGGGTAAGCGGGTCGCTCTGCGACGCCGGATTGTGCAAACGCCCGCGCACCGAAACGGTCGCCTTGCCGCCCGCCACGCTGCTCTCCACATGCACCCGCTCGATGGAAATGGCGGGCGCGTAGACCAGGTCGACATGCCGGTACAGGCCGCCATAGCGGTTGAAATCGCTTTGGTCCGAAGGGATGGTTTCCAAATCGCGCGAGTTATCGCACATCACCGCAATCTGCGCCTTGCCTTGGGCTTCCGGCCGCTGGACGGCGCGCGCGGCGGCTTCGGTGATGTCGAAGGTGAAGTAATCGTAGCCGCCTAAGTGCTCGCCCACTTTTTCCAAGCCAACGAAAAGCTGGCTGCGCTGGCCGGTTCCCTGAAAGCAGAGGAGCGTACGGCCGTTGGGAAAGGGATTCGCCAAGGTCAGCGCGGTGCGATACCAGCCCGGGCCTTCGTAATATTCATGGTCCGGGTCGGTGGCATCGAGCGCGTTGAAGCAGTGTGGAATCGTGACCTTTTCCCAGGCGGTATCATCGCTGGCGGCGGCTTTGCCGCGCCACACTTCCCAGATTCCGCCCAAGCCGCCGCGGTAGTATTCCCAACCGGTGGCCAGGCGGCGCGTGGTTTCGGCCGGAGACGCGGCCGGGGCGGATGGCGCAAGTACCGCTCCGGCGATGGCCGCCGAAGCTGTTTGCAGGAGAGTGCGGCGCGTCAGCAGCGCGCGGCCGGAAGCTTCCAGGTTCTTCATGGATACGCTTATTTTATCGCTAAATCGCAGTAGGGCAGGTTGTTAACCTGCGGCGGGTTGTCAACCCGCCCCGGCCGGGCTTCGCCCGGCTGGACGGATTCACAATCCGTCCGCAGGATGACATCCTGCCCTACGCCCGCCAGTGGACGCCCACGTTCAGCTTCTTTTTGGCGTATTCCAGGCTGCGCTCCAGATCGAGCCGCTGCTGTTGCTTGAGCGCCTCGGTCATAATCGCCTGGCGCGGCTGCCCGGCCACGTCCTCGATCACCATGGCTCCCATATAAGGATGGCCCTGCTTGGCCAGCGCCACGAAGCGCGCGAACTCGCTCGCCAGGGCTGTGGGGAAGGCCTTCCAGAAATCCGTCTCCAGGTAGGGGATGATGCGCGGCGGCCGGCCGGTGATCACTTCCATTTGCATGGAGGCTTGCGGGCACCACTGGTGAAACCGCTCGACGAAGCGCGCGAAATCGATCTGCCCGTCGCCCAGCACCACCCATTGGCCGGCCCCGCCGCGCGGATGCTCGAAGAGCACGGAATCGCGGATGTGCGACGTGACCACGTAAGGCGCCAGCACCTCGAGCGTCACCATGGGGTCTTCGGCCACCCACAGAGGATTGCCGGTATCGAGATTGGAGCCGACGAAATCCTTGCCCGATTCCTCGATGATGGTTTTCACTTCGCGCGCCTGCATGTCGCCATCGTGATTTTCAATCGCGATCTTGACGCCCAGATCCCGCGCTTCGGCGCGCACCGAACGGAACACCTGGATGGTGTCCCGCATGCAGGCTTCGATGCCCGGCTCGCCGATGCGGTCGGCGCCCGTGCCCAAATAGCAGCGCATGGCTTTGGCGCCCATGGCTTTGGCCACGCGCAGCCCTTGCAGCACGCGGTCGCGCGCCGGCGGTCCGTTTTTCGAAAACGCGCGGCTGGAAGGGCAGATGCAGCCGGTTCCTCCATCCACCTGGATGCCCAGCCGGTCGGCCTGGTCTTTCACTTTGCGCAGGTATGCCGCGTCCAGGCTCTCATAGTCGCCCAGGCTGGAGATCTGGATGGTGTCGAGCTTGAGGCTGGCGGCGTAATCCAGAAGCTGGGGAGCTTTCCACTGGAAGGCGCGCAGCGAATAGGTGTCGAAGCCGAGTTTGATGGGCGCGTCCGGAGCGGGCGGCGGCGCGGCCAGGGCGGTCGCGGCAACCGCGCCGGGGACGGATTCAAGGAACGAACGGCGGAGCATGCTGCTACTGTAACGCAAAAGCAGGCGGGGCAAGCTGAAGCCTGGGCTACCTGGCACTGCGCGTGCATCGTTTCAGACCCGTGTTCGCAATGGTTTCAGCAAATGCTTGCGGCCAGAGGCGTTGGCCGCCGGGGCCAGCCGGGTATCGTGCCGATTCGTCACACCGCTGTGGCGGCGCGGCATCACGTGGGCAGTGTAACTGCTGCTATAATCGAGACTTAAACTGGTATTGAAACGCATTCTTCGACATCGCATGAAGTGTATTCCCATCTTCTTCCTGTGCGCGGCTAGCGTGTTCGCCGCCGATTTTGTTACCGGACAAGCGGCCCGATTGGTCGTCGGGCAGCTCTCTTTTACGGCGTCCGATCCCAATTCCAGCAACACGGTGATCGGAGGGGCGAGCGGCGTGGCTTATGCCGCCAACACGCTGTTCGTGGCGGATGACAACCGCATCGGCGCCACTCCCGACAACAATCGCGTGCTGATCTTTTCCAACGTCTCGGGCACGTTTCCGGCGCCCACCGACGAACTGCAATACAACACGGTGTGCCCCATCTGCGTGGGCGCCGCCAACGTGGTGCTGGGCCAGCCCGACTTCGTCACCACCACCGAGAACCTCAACGCCACGTCGGCGAATCTGCGGCTGCCGACGGCGGTTGCCTCCGACGGCGTACACCTGGTGGTGGCCGACACCAACCACAATCGCCTGCTGATCTGGAACAAGATTCCGACGGTGAACGACACGCCGGCCGATGTCGTGGTGGGACAGACGAATTTCGTGAACGATAGCGTGCCGACCAACGGAATCCCCAGCGCGTCTTCCATGAACGGCCCGCAGGGCGTATGGATTCAGAACGGCAAGCTGTACGTGGCCGACACGCAAAACAACCGCGTGCTGATTTTCAACCACATTCCCACCACCAACGGAGCGGCGGCGGATGTGGTGCTGGGCCAGCCGAACTTCACCGCGCCGGTGACTCTGGACATCACTCAGCAAACCGCCGCCACCACGGCCGCCAATATGCTGGACCCGGTTTCGGTGACCTCCGACGGCACGCACCTGTTCGTAGCGGATCTGGGCTACAACCGCATTCTCATCTGGAACAGCATCCCCACTACCAACGACAAGCCCGCGGATGTGGAGATCGGGCAGCCGGATATGACCGGCAACATACCGAACAACGCCTTCAGCGGAGTGGCGGCCAGCAGTTCCACCGATACCACCGATAAGGAAACGGCCGTCCTCTGCCCCGACTCCAATGGCACCGATCCCTACGGCAACCCTACCTATCCCAACTATTGCAACGCCACCCTGAACTATCCGCGGTTTGCGCTGTCGGACGGCACGCGGCTCTTCGTGGCCGATGGCGGCAATGACCGCGTGCTGGAATACCTGACCATCCCCACGCAGAATGCGGCCTTGGCGGACACCATTCTGGGGCAGATCGGCGGCGAAGTGGACCAGGCCACCAACGCCGCCGATTCGCTGAATACGCCGACCGCGCTGGCCTGGGACGGCAGCAACCTTTACGTGGCCGATCCGTATAACCGGCGCATCACGGTCTACACGGTGGCCCCCGTGACTCTGCCCTACCAGGCGGTGGTGAACTCGGCCAACCAGAATGTGTACGCCGCCGGGCAGGTGACCATCGGAGGGGCGATCAATACCGGCGACATCATCACCATCACGATCTTCGGTGCATCCGGAAACCAAAGCGCGCAGTACACGTACACGGTGAAGGCCACCGATACCATCAGCTCGGTGATCACCTCGCTGGTCAACGAAATCAACGCCGGCAGCGGCGATCCGAACGTGACCGCGATCGCCGATACGGTGGATGACGAGGTCGGTTTGCAGTCCATCCTGCCGGGGCCGCAGGGCAATAATATCGGTTACACCGCGACGGTCTCGAGCAGTGCGCAGATCACCGCGTCGGCGGCCAACAGCACTTTGACCGGCGGTGGGGACGCGGCCAGCGTGGCCCCGGGCACCATCGTTACCATCAACGGCACGAACCTTTCCGCCAACACCGCTTCGGCCGATTTGAGCCAGCAGCAGTTGCCCACGTCACTGGGCGGCACCGAGGTGTACTTCGACGGAATCGCCGCGCCGCTGACCTTCGTCTCTCCCACCCAGATCAACGCGCAGTTGCCTTGGGAATTCACCGATACCACCAGCGTGAACGCGTACGTGCGTTCGGTGATGCCGGATGGCAGCGTGCAGGTGACGTCGCCGGTGGCGTTGACCATTGTTCCGGCCAACCCGGGGATTTTCTCCCAAGCCGGTACGGTCAATCCCGAAATCGGAATCGTGGTGCATGGATCGAGCTATGCCGTGGGCGTGGTTTCGGTGGACGGCAGCGTCAACGCCGGCGACGTAGCCACCATTACCATTCAGAATCGCAACTATAATTACACCGTCCAAGCCTCCGATACCCTGGATACGATCCGCGATGCGCTGGTGGCGCTCCTTAGCAGCGACCCGGCGGTTACGGCGACGGCGGCGGGAGTGTTCGACCGCATCATCCTGGATGCCAAGCAGCCGGGACCCGACGGCAACAGCATTACCTACACGGCCAGCACCAGTAGCGGCGCTGGGGTCATCATGACTGCTTTCGGTTCGCAACTGTGCTGCGCCAACATTCAGGGCCTGCCGGTGACTCCGGATAACCCGGCTCTCCCCGGCGAAACCATCATCCTGTATGCCACCGGGGCCGGGTTGCCGGTCTTTACCGGCACGGTCCAGGGCTTCGTGGTGACCGGCCAGCAATATCCCGCGTTGGCTCCCATTACGCAGCCGCAGCAGGCCATGAACTCGATCGCCGGCGGCAGCACGGCGGACGTTCTCCAGTGCACCCTTGTACCGGGAACACCAGGGCTTTTCGGGGTGCTGCTGCACCTGAATTCCGGTCTCGGGACCAACCAGTTCACCGAGGTGACCATCGCGCAAGGCATTTATGTCAGCAATGCCGTGAGCTTCCCGGTATTCGCCACGCCGCAAGGTCCGCCGCAATAGCGGCAGGCCGCAAAGCAACTGCGCAGGTTGGCAACCGCCGCGCAGGATGGCATCTTAATGTCACTTAGTTTTTTCAAGAATGGGAATGCGGCATAAGTCGTAGGGCGGACCCCCCTGGTCCGAGCGGGACGCCCACGTCCCGCTACCGGGGCAACCACCTGGTGCGCGGCAACGGCTCCATCGCCAGCCGCATGTGGCCATTCGTGGACCGCGCCTGCTACTGCCCGATTGTGTATAACGGCCGGCAGGCGGCGAAGCATAAGACGATTGTAATGAAGGCCGCTTGACTTCGGTGGCGGAAGCGCCCATCATGAGGCCGACGGGAGGCGTCATGGATCCAGTCACGCGAGCCGCGCCGGAACCCCGCCCCGACCGGAAACTCTCCGGCATCGGAGCGACCGAAGACCAGATGGATATGCGGGGCACGATTCCGCAGCGCATCGACCGCATCGGGACGAAGGTCGAGGACCTCGCCGGAACCGGCGAGCAGGATTCGCCGGGAGGGTAGGGCAAGTAGGATAGGCCTCCCGGCCTGTCCGTGACCGGCTGAAGCCGGTGCTCCCTAAAACAGGATGCGCGTGCGGATGGTGCCCGAGACCGTTTCCAGGCGCCGCCGCACCTCCAGCGCGTCCACGCGATTTTCCGATTCGATATCGATCACCACGTAGCCGATGCGCGCATCGGTCTGCAGGTATTCGCCCGCGATATTGATTTTCATCTCCGAAAAGATGGCGTTGATCTGGGTAAGCACGCCCGGCTGGTTGCGGTGAATGTGCAGCAGGCGCTGCTTGCCGGGATGTTCGGGCAGGGAGACTTCCGGGAAGTTGACGGCGCTCAAGGTGGAACCGTTGTTGCTGTACTTGATCAGCTTGCTGGCCACTTCGCCGCCGATATTTTCCTGCGCCTCTTCGGTAGAGCCGCCCACGTGCGGGGTGAGCAGCACGTTGTCGAATTCGCGCAGCGGCGAAAGGAACTCCTCGCCCGCGCCCTGGGGCTCGCGCGGAAACACGTCGATGGCCGCGCCGCCCAGATGCTGCGCGCGCAGGGCTTCGGCCAGCGCGTCGATATGGAGCACCGTCCCGCGCGAGGCGTTGATCAGGTGCGCGCCCCTCTTCATGCGGGCCAGTTCGGCGGCGCCGATCATGCCGGCGGTTTGCGGCGTTTCGGGCACGTGCAGGGTGACCACGTCGGCGGTTTCGAGAAGACTGTCGAGCGAAGGCAGGCGGCGGGCGTTGCCCAGCGCCAGCCTGGCTTCGGTATCGTAGAACACCACCTGCATGCCCAGCGCTTCGGCCAGCACGCTCACCTGCGAACCGATGTGGCCGTAGCCCACGATGCCCAGGGTTTTGCCGCGCACTTCGTGCGAGCCGGCGGCCGTCTTGAGCCATGCGCCGCGGCGCGCCATGGTGCTGCGCAGAGGCACGCCGCGCATCAACATGATGGTGGCGGCGACGACGAACTCGGCTACGCTGCGGGTATTGGAAAACGGCGCATTGAAAACCGGGATGCCGCGATCCTGCGCGGCGGCCAGATCCACCTGGTTGGTGCCGATGCAAAAGCAGCCGACGCCCGTCAGACGGGGCGCGTTTTCGAAGAATTCGGCCGTGAGGCGGGTGGCCGAGCGGATGCCCAAAAAATAAGCGTCGCGCGCGGCGGCGTAGAGATCTTTGCCGGCCAGCGATTTGGCGTGGTATTCGACGTGGCTGTAGCCATCGCCGTGAAAAGCCTGGGCGGCGCTTTGGTGGATGCCTTCGAGCAGCAGAATCTTGATCCTGGATTTATCGAGAGAAGGTGTCATGCGGTAGAGCGAAATTTCATGGTAACGGGTTTCATATACTGGGTGCATGTGCGGGCGACGAAAGCGGCTTTGGGGAATCGCGGCGCTCCTGCTGGCGGCCGCGGCGGCGGCGCTGGCGCAGCGCGGCGGGCGCTTCGGGTTCCCCGAACCGGCGGGCGACGAAGCTCCCCTGCCCAGGCGCGAAGCCGATTTCCACTTTATTCGCCTGGAGTATACGGACCTGCCGCAGTTCCACCGCCGCTTCGGCTACGCCTCGCGCAACGCCATGGGGACCGGCTGGTGGATCGTGGATTGGCCGGACGCCGATAACCACTTCACCGAGGGCGTCGAGCGCCTCACCCGCATCGATACCGGCGATCCGCGCCACCTGCGCCTCACCGACAAGAACCTGTTCGACTATCCCTGGATCTACGCCACGCAAACCGGATGGTGGGGTCTCACGGACGAAGAATGCGCCCGCCTGCGCGAGTACCTGCTGCGCGGAGGCTATCTGGTGGTGGACGATTTCTGGGGCGCCGGGCAGTGGGAGATTTTCCGCCAGACCATGCAGCGCGTGCTGCCCGGCCGCGCCATCACGGACCTGGCGCCCTCCGACGCCGTGATGCACATGGTCTACGACATCCGCGAGAAGGACCGCACTTTCATTCCCGGCTCGCGCCACCTGCGCCGCGGCCCCGGCGGCAGCGTGCAAGTGGTGCAGCCGGAAGGAACCGCACCGGCGTGGCGCGCCATGTACGACGACCGCGGCCGCATGGTGGTGGCGGTGAACTTCGATACCGACGTGGGCGACGCCTGGGAGTTCGCCGACGTGCCGTATTACCCCGCCGCGATGACGCTGCTGGCGTACCGGTACGGAGTGAACTACATTGTTTACGCGATGACCCATTGAGGGGGGCGGCAGCGGATCGAAGAATTCCGCAAAAAAACGGCGCTCCGACCCGGCGTTTGCAGGTAAAATAGGCTGACCCGGAAAATGCAAAGTGGGGATTCCGGGTGGTATTGCACCAACCGTTTCCTGGAGGGGATGCATGTGGGGACCGAGATTTGCGCGGACGTCGCTCTATTCGTTGGTCTGCGCGGGGATTCTTTCGGCTCAGACTCCCGCTAAAGTAGATTTCGCCCGGGATGTTCAGCCCATCTTGCGGCAAAACTGCGTGGGCTGCCATGGGCCCGCGGTGCAGAGCAGCGGGTTCCGGGTAGACCGGAAGAGCGTCGTCATCAGCCGCCGCGGCGTGGTGCCCGGCAGCAGCGACAACAGTTTTCTGTATCACCGCATTTCGGGCAACGCGTACGGCTTGCAGATGCCTCCCACCGGTCCGCTGCGGCCGGAACAAATCGACATCATCAAGCGATGGATCGACCAGGGCGCGGATTGGCCGGATTCGCTGGCCAATGAAGTGGAGCTCCCGCCGTTGAATTCCCAGGCCGTGGCCATGGTGGAGGCTTTGCACGAGGGCGACCTGAAGGGATTCCTGAAGTCGGCCGCGGAAGATCCCAAGCTGCTCAACGCGCGCGGACCGGAGGGCTCCACGCCCTTCATGTACGCGGTTCTGTATACCGGCGCGGCCACGCTGGAGGGGCTGTTGAAGCAAGGCGCCGATCCCAACAAGCGCAATGACGCCAATGCCACGGCCCTGATGTGGGCGGCCACGGACCTGGAGAAAACGCGTCTCCTGCTGGACCACGGCGCGGACGTCAATGCGCGTTCCAGCGACATGCGCACGCCCTTGATGATCGCGGCCCGCCGTCCCGGCAATGCCGCGGTAGTCAAACTGCTTCTGGAGCACGGCGCGAATCCCAATCCCAACCTGCATCCGGATGCCGAATCCTCCCCGTTGATCGAAGCCGCCAACGCCGGGGATGCCGCCAGCATGGAATTGCTGCTGGCTCACGGCGCCGATACGAAGAAAGGCGCACAACCGGCGCTGGAGAACGCGGTGACCGAGGAGTGCGCGAAATGCCTGGCCCTGCTGGCCGCCAAAGATATCGATAAAGCGGCCTACTCCGCCGCGCTGCCGGATATTACACCGCTGGGCGACGTCAACGCCGTGCGGCTGATGCTGGACCATGGCGCGAACGTAAACGCAATCGATCCGCTGGGCCGCACGCCGCTGATGTATGCGGCGGCATCGGACCTGATTCCCCTGGACGTGGTCAAGCTGCTCATCGAGCGCGGCGCGGACGTCGATGCCAAGGATGCCCACAACAACGCCGGCGATACCGGACTCACGGTGCTGGATATCGCCAAACTGCACGGCGAGACCCCGGTGGTCGAATGGTTGGTCAAATCCGGCGCCAAAGCTACGGCCGCAACGCAGCCGGAGCTGAAGCCGCGGCGCGACAACACCATCCCAAGCGCCATTCAGGCGAGCCTTCCCTTGCTGCAGCGCGCGGATGCAGCTTTCGCTCCCAAGGCGGCCTGCGTTTCCTGCCACAACAACAGCCTGGCGGCGATGGCGGTGAGCACGGCGCGCCGCAGCGGGTTCCAGGTAAACGAAGAGATCGCCTCGCAGCAGGTCAAAGTGAATGCCTTCGGCCTGGAAAAGCTGCGCGACTATCTGCACCAGGGTTTCATGGTTCCCGTGCAAGATGTATTCGGCCAGGTGGTGCTGAGCTATGTCCTGGTGGGGCTCGACGCCGAACATTACAAACCCGATCTCAATACCGACGCGGTGGTCATGTACCTGAAATCGCATCAAGCAGCCGATGGCCATTGGCCTTACCCGGCCGGCGATATGCGGCCGCCGCTGTGCTCGGACTATATCGGGCAGACGGCGCTTTCCTTGCGCGCCTTGCATCTCTACGCGCCGAAAATGGACAAGGCCGCTTACGACAAGGCCGTTCAATTGGCCGCGGCGTGGCTGGCGCAAGTGCGCACCACCGGCAATGACGATCGCAGCTACCGCCTGCTCGGCCTGGCGTGGGCCGGCCGGGATCAGGCCGCCACCAAGAAAGCCCTGCGGGAGTTGCTGGCCGGGCAGCGCGCCGACGGTGGCTGGAGCGATCTGGACTCCATGGAGAGCAGCGCTTTTGCGACCGGAAAGGCCCTGGTGGCTGTGCAGATTGCGGGATTGCCCGTATCCGATGCCGCCTACCAGCGCGGGGTGCGGTATCTGCTGAACACGCAACAGGAGGACGGCTCGTGGTACGTCAAGTCGCGCGCCATGGCATTCCAGCCGTACTTCGATGCCGGCTTCCCGCACGGCTACGATCAGTGGATTTCCGCCGCGGGTACAAGCTGGGCGACCATGGCGCTCTCGCTGGCGTCTCCGGCGCGCGCCACGGTGGCATCGCGCGCGCAATAGGGGCATGTAGGGCCGGCTGGCAGCCGGCTGGCAGCCGGCGGCGGGTTGCTAACCCGCCAACTGCCGGCGCCGGTAGACAACCGGCGCGCAGGATGTCATCCTGCCCCACGCTTGCGCCGAATTGCGACAAACGCGATGGCGGCAGGAAGGCTCCCGCCAGAAAGAGGCCCCTCCGGGCCCGGTAGCTGGTTGTCACAACGTATACGGGGCAAACGTTTTAGGGATAAGATCGGTCTATAGACTCAGGAGAAGCGAATGTCACGAGCCGGCACTATGTTCACCCGTTTGGCGGCCAGCGGGCTCTTGGTTTGGGCGTGCTGCGCCGCGCGGGCGCAGACGGCCGAATCGCCCGCGTTTGAAGCGGCGGTGATCAAACCTTCCGCGCCGCCTACGGGAGGCCGCATGTTCATGCGGATGACCGGCGGCCCGGGCCATGGCGACCCGGCGCAGATCACCTACGTGAACGTCACTCTGAAAATGGTTCTCACCACGGCGTACGGGGTGAAGCAGTATCAGATTTCGGGCCCGCCGTGGCTGGATACGGAGCGCTTCGATATCACGGCGAAGATCGCGCCCGGAGCCACCGAAGCGCAGTTCAAGCTGATGTTGCAGAACCTGCTGGCGGAGCGTTTTGGGATGAAGCTGCATCACGAGACCAAGGACCTGCCGGTGTTCGCCCTGGTGGTGGGGAAGAACGGGCCCAAGATGACCGAATCCAAGCCCGATCCGGAGCGCGACGCGATCCTGAAAGGACTGGCCGACGGCGGACCTCCGCCGGCGCCCGGTAGAGGGGGGCGCGGCGGCGGCAATTTCGGCACCAGGATCATGTTCAATGGCGGGCGCATGCACCTGGAGGCGAACTACCAAACCATGGGTAACCTGTGCGATATGTTGTCCAATCAGCTCGGCCTGCCGGTGGAGGACCACACCGGGTTGACGGCCCATTACGATCTGGCGCTGGATTTCATGCCGGATATGAGGGTAGTCGCGGTACCTCCCGGTATGCCCATGCCGATGCCTCCGCCGGGCGGCGGCGATGGCGGCGGCGGAGGGGCGGCCGGCGCCAGCGAGTCGAGCGGCCCCACGCTCGAATCGGCCGTGCAGGAGCAGCTCGGGCTCAAGCTGGAGCGCCGCAAAGGGCCGGCGGATTTCCTGGTGATCGACCACATGGAGAAGACCGCGACGGAAAATTGACGCGATCACGGACGATGGTTTTCCGCGCCGCCGCTAGAATAGGACTGTGACCTCGAAAATCGGGCGGATTCTTTTTCCGCTGTATGTGGCGGCGCTGCTGGTCTACTCCCAAACGTTGGCCGCGACGGGGGATGAGGGCTTCCACCTGCTGGCTGCCCAACTCATCAACCGCGGCATGCGGCCGTACCTGGATTTCTTTTTTGCGCAGGCGCCCCTGAACGCGTGGTGGAACGCGGGATGGATGCGGATCTTCGGCGATACGTGGCGCGTTTCGCACGCCGTTTCCGCGCTGCTCACGGCCGGCGCGGTTTTGCTGATCGCGCGCTTTTTTTATGCCCGGTTCCCCGATGCCCGCTGGCGCATGGCCGGAGCGCTGGCGGTGGGCCTAATGACGGGGCTCAACGCCATGGTGGTGGAATACGGTCCGCTGGCGCAGGCTTACGGCACGGGCTTGCTGCTTTTGGTGGTGGCGTTCCGCTTGACCGTGGCGGCGGCGGAGCGGCGCGGCATGCTGCTGCCGGCGGCGGCCGGGCTGTGCGCCGGAGCGGGCGCCGGCTGCACCCTGCTGACCGCGCCGGCAGGTCCGGTGCTGGCGCTTTGGCTGGTGTTTCAGAGCGGCGCGAAACAGCGTTGGGCGAAGGTTTCGGCGATGGCCGCGGCATCCCTGATTCCATGGCTGCCGGTGGCGCGCCTGGCGTTGCAAGGCCCCCGGCAAGTGTGGTTCAACCTGGTGGAATATCACACCAGGTGGCGGCCGTTGTATTGGCCGGACACCACCCAGCACGATTTGGAAACCCTTGCCCTGTGGATTGTTTCGGGACAGGCCTTGATCGCGGGACTGCTGGCCCTTGCAGGACTGGCATTTCTTTATTTTCGCAGCGAGTGGCCGCGCGGGCTCAAGGCGGAATTCTACCTGTGCGGGTGGCTGGCCCTGGGGCTGAGCCTCGAACTGGCCAGGGCGCATCCCACGTTTCAACGCTACTTTGTGTTCATCGTGCCGTTTGTGGCGGTGCTGGCGGCCGTGGGGCTGTATGCCATCGGCTCAAGAGTATTCGCGCCGGACCGGCCGTGGTGGCCGCTGGCAACGGTGGCGCTGATCATGGTGCTGGGCCTCGCCAGATCGCTTTACGAGCGGGGGGACCTTTATATCTGGAGCGATTACCAGGCGGTGGCGCGCAGGGTGGACCAGGTGACGCCGCGCGGCGCTCCGCTTTACGGCGACGCGCATATTTACTTTCTGACGCGCCGCCAGCCGCCCGCGGGGCTGGAATTCGACTACTCGCACAAGGTGAACCTGCCGCCGGCGGAGATGGCTATGCTGCATATCATTCCGGAAAGCGAAGTAGACCGGCGCATCGCTTCGGGTATGTTCGCCACGGTTTACACCTGTGAGGACGAGGAAACTTACCAGAAGCTGCGCCTGCCGGAGCTATATCAGCACAAGGAAGAGAGCCAGGACTGCATGATATTTTGGGGAAGGAAGTAGGGTTTGGCGGGCGAAAGCGCCTGCCCCACTTGGGACAGGCGCTTTCCTTATGGACTGGTTTAGAAATACAACTTGATGCCGAACTGAACGTAGCGCGGCGTGTTGCTGTTGTAGAGGGTTCCGAAGCTGGTCGAATACGCGGTGCGAAGTTGGTAGTACTTGTACCCGTTCAAGGTGGTGATGTCGTACCCAGTGGCCTGCGTGCCCCAGAAGTTGGCGGGCAGCGGGACGGTATAGAAGCTCGGCGGCAAAGCGCCGCCCGTGGTTTTCTGACCGTTCACCATGGCGACGATATTGTTGTAGATGGCCGCGCCCGCGGTGGTGGAATAGAGCGGCTGATTGTTGGCGGCGGCCCAGGTGTTATAGGCCGAGGTGCTGAGAGTGGAGGTGCTGGGCGCGCCCATGAAATCGGCGCCGCCGGCGTTGTTGGGATACACCGTGAAGATGGGATGGTTGAGCGCGTTCAGAGCGTCCATGCGAAGCTGCAGGCGGCGCTTTTCGCCGATGCGGAAATTTTTCTGGATGGAGAGATCCAGCGCCTCCGCCCAAGGTCCGCGAAGCTGGTCGTAATCGCGCGCCGCATTGCCCATCTGGCCCAGCGGGGGACGCATGAAGGCCGACGGATTCACGTACGGCTGGCAACCGGCGCCGGTGGGGCAAGCCCCCAGATTGAAGAGCGGATTGACCAGCGGAGCGCCGGCAACTACGTCGGGACGCGCGCTGTGCGTCTGGTCGCCGAGCTGGTTGGTGTCGGAGAGGTAATCGACGAACGGGAAACCGCTATTGATGCGCGTCAGACCGGTTGCGGTCCAGCCGCCGAACACCCAATCGATGGGCTTGGGAGCGGTAGCCAGGAATCTGCGCGCATGGCCAAACGGCAGGTCGTAGATCACCGAGCCGTGAATCACGTAGCGCTGGTCAAATAGGGAAATGGCGCGGTCGTTGGCGCGCGTGCCGCCATAAACCACCTGGCCCTGCACCTGGCCGTTGACGGGCGTGAGGATGTTCTTGTCGCCGCCGGCGCTGGAGGCGTCGTCAATCGACTTTCCATAGGTGGCGTTGGCGATGAAGGTGAGGCCGGTGCCGGCGCGATGGATCACGTTCACATAGCCGGCGTGGCGGATGCTGTTGCCGGCGGCGTCAAACCATTTATACAGGCTGGAGTAACCCAGATAGGGGCTGCCCAGAGTTCCGTTCTGCACGCTGAGCACTGCGCCGGTGAGGGGATTGGTGCGGCCCAGCGGATCGGCGATAGTCCCGGTGGTGCTGACGTTGGCGGCCAACTGGGCGCTCAACAGGTTGCTGTCCTTGGGATTGATATCTTCCTGTCCCATGAACAGGTGAATTCCCATGGCACCGGTATAAGCGACTTCAATCGTCGTATTGTGAGTGGCCTGCCAGGAGGTCGTAAGGTTCCAGTTTTCCACGTAGGGGGTGTGGTAGTTCTGGGAAACCGCAAAGCCGCCGAAGGCCTGCTGGTAGTAAAGACTATTGGCGAAGCTGAGCCCGTTAGCCGGAGGTCCTTGCGGACCGAAGACCTGGGTAGTCGGGGACACTGGGGTGATTAGCGGAGGATTTTCGCCCAATCTCATGACGTCAGTCGGATTGGCGGTTTGGGAAGGCGAGGTGGAGGCTAAGCCGGCGGTGGCCGAAAAATCGGGCTGCGGCAACTGCGTGAAGCCGCTGATGGGAGCGTGCGACAAGCCCCAGCCGCCGCGGATGACGATGGGCTTGTTGCGCAATTGTCCGGGAGTCCAGGCGAAGCCGAAGCGCGGCTCGAAATCGTGATATTGGGGAGGCGTCAGGTAGGGCGAATTGCCACCGATTCCGCTGAAGGCGAACGGAATGATCTTGGTCTGCGTGATGACTTCGCCGTCCTGCAAAGTCAGCGGCGTGGGCAGGTTCACGGTTTGCGCCAGGTCGGGGCGGAAGACGCCCTGATGGTCATACTTCTCGGTGCGCGGCATTTCCAGGCTGTAGCGCAGGCCTATATTGATGGTCAGGTTGGGTTTCAGTTTCCAATCGTCCTGCACGAACGCGGCGCCGGCATTCCAGCGATAGTAGTAGGGGACTTCCACGTTGCGGGCGGTCACGCTGCCGTTCACCACGCCGAGCATGTAGCTGGCCCACGGGCTGCCGCCGGTCCCGGCGGAAGTGCCGGTGGAATCGGTTTGAATGTTGCTGAAGGTGTAGATGCCGCCGAAGGCGCCGTAGAGCGGAATGATGTTCTGCAGCGAATGGGAAAGGTCCACGCCGAACTTGAAGGACATGTTGCCGTGGGTCTTGTAAACGATGTCGGTGATGCCATAGCGCTCTTCGCGATCGTCTTCTTCGGTCGAGCTGGCGCCGCCGAAGCCGGTCGCGGTGCTGCTGCCGCCGCCTAACGAAGAACCCGGGAAGAGGCTGTTAAAGGAGGGCAATCCTCCGTGGGTGATGCTGGGCAACCCCAGTTGCGTGTTGAGATTGGCGCCGGTCGAGGGATCCCATTCCGGATCCACCGTGTTGCTGAAACGGCCGCGCGTATAATTCAGCCGCAGGTCGTTGAGCACGGTCGCGGAGATTGTGTGGGTATCAGCCAGCATGGCCTGCTCGCCCCAACTGTAAAGCGCGGCGTCATTGGTGGGGCTGACGGGTGTCCCCTGAATTTTGACAATGGGGGTGGCGGTGAAACGGCCGTAGAGGCGGTTCTTCTCGGAGACGATCTGGTCGATGCGAACGGTGTACCTTTTTTCGTCCTGGCTCAGCAAACGCGGCGAGTAGATATTGGAAATCAGGCCGTTCGAGTTCAGGTAATAGGGACCGGCGTTGGCGATCAGAGGCAAAGTCGCCAGCGCGCTTTTGTCCAGCATACTTTGCGGAATCACGTTGCCGGGGAACGGCGCGAAGGTAGTCTGGCCGGAGGGCAGGGTCGCGGTCTGGAATTGATTGCCGCTAACCACGTTGTAGGTGTCGTAAATGGTGCTGTCGCTGGCAGTCAGGGCGCTGGCCGGAGCGACGCCCGTGAACTGGTTCACCACGCTCTGTGGCAGCCATCCGCTGGGGGTATTCACCAGGCCGCTGAAATCGCCGTTGCGCATGCCGGGGGTGGGCAGCAAGCCGTATTGATCCAGGTGATCGCGGCGGTACTGCGGTTCGACGGCCGCGAACCAGAAGGTCTTGTTCTTACCGTTATAGACCTTGGGAATCCACACCGGGCCGCCGGCCGCCAGCGAGAACTGGTTGTATTTCAGGGTAGGAACCGAGCGGTTGGTGGTGGCCAATGAGAAGGGCGCGGCCGCAAAATCCGGATTGCGGTTGTACCACAGGGCCGTTCCGTGAAATTCGTTGGTTCCGGATTTGGTGGTGGCGTTGATCACGCCGCCGCCGGTCTGGCCATATTCCGCGGAAAAGGCCGACGTCTGCACCGTGAATTCCTGCACGGTTTCCGGGGTGAAGCTGACAATCGTGCGGGCCAGGCTGACGCCGGTATTGTTGGTGCCGTCGGCCATTATATTGGTGCTCATGGGCCGGCCGCCGCCCAAGGTCAAATTGCACCCGGGGCAGGGGGTGACGGTGGTGATGACGGGATCTTCGCTGCCCGCGTCGCCGCTCACATTGGGCAGGGTCAGGGCCAAGTCGAGCACGCTGCGGTTGAGCAGCGGAACGTCGTCAATCTGGCGCTCCGTGATGGTGTTGCTGGTGGTGCCGGTTTCCGTGTCGATCATGGCGGCTTCGCCTTGCACGGTGACTTGCGTGTCCACCGCCCCGGGTTGCAGCGTCACGTTGACGTTGGCGTTGCTGGCGGTATTCACCTTGACGGCTTCGACCACCTCTTTCTTGAAGCCGGGAGACTCCACTTCAAGCCGATAGGTGACCGGTTCCAGGTCCAATATCGAGTAGGCGCCGATGTCCGACGTCTTCACTTTGCGAACTTCATTCGTACCGGTGTTGGTGAGCGTAACGGTCGCGCCAACTACCACCGCATTACTTGGATCGGTGACGGTACCACTGATGCTTCCGCGGTTAGTTTGGGCGCTTACAACCAGCGCAGCAAAAACCAGCGTCGCGACGAGGCGTTGCATATTTGAAACCTCCAGAATTGTATCCAAAACCCCTAAACTATTCGGGCCATAGTACGGCGAATTCCGGCGCGGCGCAATCAGCATTCCACCTGGGCGAAGAAGTTTTACAATAATAAACACGACTTACGAAGTGCGGCAAGCGGGAAGATGTGGGCTGTTAATGGGTTAGAGGAATAACGCGGCATGCGGAACGGCCTAATCGCGGCCGTCTTGCGAGGGCCCTCGCCATTTCGCAGATCAAAACAATTCCCTTACGTGGGTATCAGCCGGATCGCGCGGGGTGGGGGGTAGGCGGCGCCACGGGAGCGGCGAACGCCGGCGATTCCAATAAACGGAGAACGATCTCCTGAATTCCGAAGCGGCATCACATCCAGCCTTCATCTTGCAGGAACTGGCGGAAACCGGGGCTATCCAGCGAAAGCGCGGGCAGCCAGGCGCCGGAGAGTTCGCGCTTCCACCAAGCGCCCGTTTGGGCGTGTTCCGCGGGCGTGGTGAAGCGATATAAATACAGTAACGCGCGCACATTGCGCGGCGGGCGGCCGGGGAAGGGATTGGTGCGCAGCAGCCCCAGCACGCCAGAATCGCCCTGCAACAGCTTGGCTACGAAGTTCACGAACCAGGGGTAGCGCTGGTAGGAATCCATGGCTGCGAACCACATCAGCCAATCCAGGCGCAGGTGGTACGGGGCGATCTGGGGCGGGCGGCGCATCACGTCTCCCGGCTTGCCTTTGAATTGGTATTCGCGCCACACCGACGCGGCGTTGGGAACGGCATCGGCGGTGCCTTCCACCACGATCTCGTAACGCGTTCGGGTGACGCTGCCGAAGGCGCCGTAAGTGTTCACCAGGTGGAGCGGGTTGAAGCTGGCGTTCATGAACTGATGGGGCGAGATCATATTCAGGACCGGTTGGACGCTGAGCGCGCCGGTCAGCACGGCGAGGCCGATCATGGCGTAGTTCGTCCCGCGCGCGGACGGCGGCAGGACGGGAATGTGCGCCGGCAGCCACGCCAGCAGCCGCCCGTCCAGCGCCGGAATGGCGATTACGATGGTCAGCAGATTGAGAAAGGAAAGATTGCCGCTCAACATCAGCGAGAGCTGAAACCCGATAATCAGCAGGGCCGCGATGCTGGCCACCGGCTGCGGCAGGAACAGCCCGAACGGCACGATCAGCTCGACGAAGTGATTGCCGGCGACGCCGGCTTTGTGCACCCATTGCGGCGCCCAATGAAAATACCAGCTCAGCGGGTTGGGGATGGGCTGCGTTTCGTAAAAAAAGTTCAGGCAGGTGAAATCTTTCCAGCAGGGGTCGCCGCGCAGCTTGATGAGGCCGGCGCCGAACATGACGCGGAATTCCATCCAGCGGAGAATCCACAGAGGGATGGCGCGCACGGCGCTTCCGCTACTGCCCAGAAAAATGGCGAAGAAGCCGGCTTCCAGCAGCATGGATTCCCAACCGAAGGCGTACCAAGTCTGGCCCACGTTGACGAACGAAAGATGGAGCAGCCACAGGAGGCTCCAGACGAGCGCGCTGAACCAGGGGCCGTAGCGGTCGGAAATGCCCGCGAGGGCGAGGCAGGAGAGCGCCAGCCCGAGCCACGCGGCGGCGGCGAAAGCGGCATCGTGCGGGAACAGATAAAACAGGCTGGGAGCGGCGCGAAAGGGGACGCGGTCGACGTACAGGGGAACGGGCGTGAGGCCGTGCTCGCCCGCGAGCGGGAGGAACTGGTTGACCGCCGTGAGAAAGGCGATCAGGTAGACCAGGCCCAATCCCCTCTGGAAGAGAAAGCGCGGAAGCCAATAGATGGCGGGGCTTCCCATGAACCTAACCTATCAGAGGCGCGGCCGTCCGGGAGCGGTTGGCGCGTCTTAGCGTTCCAGGGAAGCGCTTTGCAGCACTTCCCGATACAAATCGGGGTGATGGGAGAACGCGGCCCGCCGTTCCAGTTCGTCCAGTTGCCGGAGAAGGGATGGCCGGCTGGCCGAAAGGTTTTCCACGTCCGAACGGGCGATGATCCAGAGCAGACGTTCGGCGCGATGCACAATTTCGGCTAACTCGGGCGAGTGCATGATGTCGATTGTGGCCGGACGCGGCGGCGATTTCCATCCCGCAAAAGGGCTACCTGTTTTTTGGAACTTTGCGCGTGGGGCAGGCGCACGCGCCAGGCGAAAGCGGCTGCCCCGCTTTACTTTTGCGCGTCCTGCTTGGCAAACAGTTTGGCGAGAATCCTGATGGCCTGGTCCACTTCTTTTTCCGTAACGATATACGGCGGAAGAAAGCGCAGCACGGTATCGTGCGTGCAATTGATGAGCAGCCCCTCGGCCATGGCATCCAGCACGATCTGTTTGCCGGGAACCGTGAGTTCCACTCCCAGCATGAGGCCGAAACCGCGCACCTCTTTCACGAAGGGGTGCTTGCGCGCCAGTTCCTTGAGCGAGACGTGAAAATAGCCGCCGACCCTTTGGATCGCCGGCATCAGCTCGTCCAGCACATCCAGAAACTCGAGGGCCACGCGGCAGGCCAGAGGTCCGCCTCCGAAAGTGGTGCCGTGCATCCCCGGCTTGATGGCCGCGGCGGCCTTGGCGTTGGCCAGAACAAATCCCAGCGGAATGCCGCAGGCCACCGGCTTGGCGGCCACTACCACGTCGGGCAAAACGATCGGGTGCGAGCGCTGGTAGGCGAAGTAAGTGCCGGGGCGTCCCACGCCGCACTGCGTTTCATCGGCGATCAGGAGGGCGTTGTAGCGGTCCGCCAGGGCGCGCGCCCGGGCCACATATTCGTGGGTGAGCGGATAGACGCCGCCTTCCCCCTGGATCATTTCCAGAAACATGCCGGCGGTGCGCTCGGAAAAGGCCGCCTCGAGCGCCGCCAGATCGTTGGCGGGAACGAATGTCACGCCCGGAACCAGGGGTTCGAAATCCTCCCGGTACTTGGCCTGTCCGGTGATGGAGAGAGCGCCCATGGTGCGGCCGTGGAAGGAATTATCGAGCGAAACCACCTGGAACTTTTCGGGGTGCAGGCCGCGGCCGTGCGCGTGCGCCATTTTGAGAGCGCCTTCGATGGCTTCCGTGCCGGTGTTGCAGAAGAAAGCGCGCTCCAGGCCGCTCATTTCCGCCAGGCGCCGGGCCAGCGGACCCTGGTAGGGATGGTAGTAGAGATTCGAGGAGTGAATCATCAGGCCGGCCTGCTCGCGCAGCACTTTGAGAATGCGCGGATGGGCGTGTCCCAGGGCGTTGACGCCAATGCCGCTGATCAGGTCCAGATAGCGGCGGCCTGCGGTGTCATAGACGTGGCAGCCCTTGCCGCGCGCCAGAACCAGGGGATAGCGGGCGTAATTCTGCAGGACATACTCGCGCTCCAGATCCATCACGGATTGCGCGGAGTGGTCCAAGGCGGGCGGAAGGGCGCTGGTCATTTACTCATTTTGGCACAGGATCGATAGAGGCTTCCACGATTTCCAACCGCCGCTTGGGCGCTTCGCCATTCACCTCTTCCTTCTCGAAGGCTGTCAGCACCTCCATGCCTTCGACGATTTTCCCGAACGCCGAATAATGGCCGTCCAGGTTCGGCGCGTCGCCCAGCATCAGGAAAAACGAAGTGGTGGCGGAATCGGGATCGTCGGTGCGGGCCATGGAGACAATGCCGCGGACGTGTTTCACATCCTGGCGGAATTCGCCTTTCAAGGGCGTCACCCAGCGGTCGGCCGCGTGGGTGGGCCCGCTCGAGCGCGTATCGCCCATCCCGCCCTGCACCACGAAGCCTTTCACCAGGCGGTGGAACGCCGTGCCGTTATACCAGCCGGTCGCGGTGAGCATCAGGAAACGGCGCACATGGTTGGGCGCCCAATCCGGCTGCATCTCGATCTTCAACGCGCCCAGCGTGGTTTGGAGCGTGACCGTGCGGCGCAGCTCCTCCACCGGCGCGTTGAGGAACGGCTCGACTTTTTTCTTTTCGATGGCGATCTTGACGATGCGCACGGGGGTTTGCGTCATGCCGTTGGCATCCACGGGAGTTTGCGAAATCTTCTCCACCACGTCCATTCCTTCGGTGACGCGGCCGAAGGCGGAATATTGGCCGTCCAGGGGCGGCTGCGGCGAAACGCACACGAAAAACTGCGCGCCGTCGCTATCCGGCTGGTTGGGAATGCGCACGGTCGAGACCACCCCGCGCTGGTGTTGCAAGCCGCCGAATTCGCCGGGCATCAGGTTGAGTCCGCCGGTGCCCCACAGGTTGCGCGGCGTCTTGGGGTTCTTCAGCAAAGGGTCGCCGCCTTGAATGATGCCGTTGGCCACTACGCGGAAGAAGGCGCTGCCATCGTAGTAGCCTTCGCGCGCGCGCTGGATGAATGCGGCGGCGTGCCGCGGCGCCCGATCCGGCGCGAATTCGAAGCGGAACGTGTCGGAATCGGTAGTCACGACGGCTTCCAGATCGGCGGGCGACTGCGGAAACGCGGCCGTGGCCAGGCAGAATAACGGCGCCAAGAACAATGGGGAGCGCATTCTTTCAAGGTAGGACAGGACTCCCGGCCTGTCCAGCCCGGCGCACAGCCCAGCAGGAACCTCGCACAGCCTTCCTGACGGCTGTGCGAGGTTCCTGCGCCGCCCTGTCCGCTAATTGCAAACCACGATAAAGTGGTGTTAAACTCTTTTTCAGGAGGCCCTTCTATGTTGAAGAAATTTGTATTGGGATTCATGATACTAGCCCTCGCGCTGGCCAGCGCTGGAACTGTGCCCGGCGTTCATTCGTATACGATCACGCTCGCGCAGCCCGCCGTTGTCAACGGCACCCAATTGAAGCCAGGCGATTACAAGCTCACCGTCGGCGCGGATAAGATCACGCTGGCGCAGGGCAAGACGTCCTTGCAAGTCCCCGCCAAAGTGGAAACCGAGGAAAGGAAATTCGACGATACGGCCATCCGTGTGGTCGGCGGCGCCATTGCGGAAATCCGCGTCGGTGGCACCCGAACGAAGATCATCCTCGCTCCGTAAGTCATTTGGTTCGCGACACGGGAGCCGCGGAATTGCGAGCTTCGCTCGTATTTCCGCGGCTTGCCGTTTTGGCTTCGTTTCGTAAAAACGCGCCGATCAGCCAAAGGTTCCGCACCTGCCGGTATCCCAGGTTCTCGGGAATCGCGGCGAAGAACAGCCCCGCCAACTGCACCGGATCGGAGCCCCGATACTCCGCCAGTTCCCGCAGGATCACCGCCGCCATGGACACCAGCGTGCCCGTCGCCACCGTGCACAAGAGCAGCAGAACCGCCAGCCGCCAGGGCACGATTCCGGCCGCCAGGCCGCCGATTGCGAGCGCGTAGCCAATGGTTTCGAGCCAGGGGCGCAGCATGCGGTTCGCCACCAGCGCCGGCATTCCCCAGCCGATGGCGCCCGCCCCGCCGGCGATGCCCTTCCGCCGCCGCCACGCTGCCCGAACCGCCTGCTGATCCCGCTCCACCAGCGCCCGCGCTTCGGCCATCGTGGCGGGCGCGCGCAGATAACTCACCGGCTCGGGAAGAAACGCCACTTTGTACGGCTTGCCGGCCGTCCTCGCCAGGCCGTGCAGTTGCAGCACCAGTTCCACCGGACCGGCCGTGAAGCCGCCCGCTTCCAGCAGCGCCTGGCGGGAAACCAGCAGGCCCGCGCCCGGCGCCGGAATCACCATGTTCCAATCGGCGAACGCGGCGCCGCGCACCAGCCACATGCGCAGCGCCTCGATGGCGGCGAAGCGCCCGGCCAGGCTCGCGGCGGGCGGCGGGGGAGCCGTCCCGCAGCACGCCACAATCTCGTCGGGCGCTTCCAGCATCGGCCGCAGCAGACGCAGCAGCACTTCCATCGATAGTTCGGCTTGCGGGTCGATGCACCCGATGATGCTCCCTTCCGCCGCGCGCACCGCCGCGTTCAGGGCTTCCGGCTGGCTGCTCCGCTCCAGGTCCAGAACCAGCAGGCGGCTGGGCGGCTGGGCCTCCCAGATGCCGCGCGCCTTTACCGCGCGGATCGTATGAAAAAGACGGAACTCGCGCTTCCACTCCTCCAACCCGGCGGCTGAAACTCCGTCCAGCGCCAGCACCACTTCGTGATGCGCCGAATGCAAATCCAGCAGGCGGCGCACCCCTGCGCGCGTCTCGGGCAGCGCGTCGCGCACCGCCAACACCACGCTGATCTGCGGAACCATGGCGGATTTCAGCAGCACCAGCGTATCGTCGCGCGAACTCACGCGCGCCAGCCGCCGCAGCGCGTAGCAGCCCTTCAGCAGCAGCCCGAACGCCGCCGCCCCGCTGAAAAACAGGGCCAGCGAAATCGCTTGCAGCGCGATGGAAAAGATCTGCCCGGCGATCTCCATCAGATCCGCCTTTCCCGACACTTTTCCGGGCGGCGCACCAAGGGCCGGAGCGCATCGCCACGAGTGGCGATGCGGCACGCCAGAGTGCGTGCGCCACTGCGCATCAGATCAGCCCCCTCTGCCGCGCCCGCTCCAGCGCTTCGCGCGCCGCCATGGCGGTCACCGGGTTGGCGCTGGAGCTCAACTCCTCCAGCGTCAGGCGCCCCTGTCGCGGGATCTCCGCCAGCGCCGCCGCCGCGATGCGCGCCAGATCCGGCGCGCCTGTCCGCAGGCAGCGCGCCAGTCCCGTCAAAGCCGATTCCAGCCGCAGCCGGCCGGCGGTCTGCGCCGCCACAGTCGCGATATGCGGATCGGGGTCCGCCAGCGCGTCCAGCACGCTCGCCTGGTCTTCCGGGGTAAGCTCGATCAGGGGCGCCAGGCGCAGCGCCTGCATGCGGATCTTCTGGTCGTCGCGCCGCAGCAGGTGAAACAGGCCGCGCAGCGGCAGGGCGCGCTCCCACGCCACCAGGATGTCCAGCGCGGCCAGCACGCGGGCGCCGTCGCTCGACCCCAGAGCTTCCGGCACCGCCCGTTCGCACAAGAGCGCGGCGTGCGGCCGCAGATCCTCGGTCAGCAGAATCCGGATCAGCGGGTTATTGCTCAGCGCCACCTCGAAGACGCTTTCCACTTCCTCCTGGCCGCCGCCCTGCACCAGCGCGCGGCAGGCCTCCAGCCGCACCTCCGCGTCGGGGTCGCTCAGACCGCGCAGCAGCAGGTCGCCGGCCACGCGGCGGCATGGCTCGTAGGAGCATGCGAATCCCAGGTTCAGAAACGCGGCGCGCCGGCGAACAATATTGGAAGACCGGCTATCCTGGCACCAATCGTGCACCAGCGCCTGGTCGAGGGCCAGTTCGCACAGCCGGTCGCGCGGGCCGCCGGACACGGTGGTCCGGAAGCTCAGCATGGCCGAGGCCACCGCGCCGCGGCTGCGCTCGAGGTATTCGCGAATACGGGTGCTGTCTTCGGCGCCCGACAGGTAATCGATCAGCGCCTCGCGGATCTTGGGCTGGAGCTCCGCCGCGCGCCGCTGTTGCTGGCGTGTGGCAGCCCCCCGCAGCAGCGCGGCGCCCAGCATGCCGAAGATCCACAGGGCGTAACCGCACAGCAGAATACTGACGACGGAGAGTTCGACCGCGATCATCGCGCCAGCAGCCGCTTCAGCCGGGCCACCAGTTCCATGGGGCTGAACGGCTTTACGACATAGTCGTCCGCTCCCAGAGTGAATCCGCGAATGACATCGCTTTCCTGCTGCCGCGCCGTGAGCAGGATGACTCTCACCGGAAGACCTTCGGAACGAATCGCCGAGAGCACTTCGTAGCCGTCCATGCCGGGCATGTTGACGTCCAGCACGGCGGCGTGCGGGCGCGTGCGGCGAATGATCTCGGCGGCCGCGCGCCCGTTATCCGCCACCACGCAATCCATCCCGAAATTCTGCAGCGCCATGCGCACCAGCGCCAGCACGGTCGGGTCGTCATCGGCGACCAGCACGTTGGCGCGCCCGGCCGCGGAAACCGGAGGGCCGGCCGCGGATTCCACGGCCGCCGGCGTGGCGGCCTTGCGCAAGAGGGGCTCCGGACGCTGCGAAAGCGCCAGGCTGAAGCGCACCAGAGCTTCTTCCGGCAGCCACGAATCCATCAGGAATTCGCGCGCCAGCGCTTGCACCGGCGTCTCCAGCGCCAATAGCTCCTCGCGCACGCCGCAAAAGACCAGCGGCCAGGGCGCCGCCGCCATCGCGCCGGGGTCCAGCCACGCCGAAGCCGCCGTATTCGCGTTTACGTGCACCACTGCCAGCGCGCACTCGGCGGCGGCGGCCGAATCCGGCCGCTCCGCGGCCGTGAAGAAGATGGGGACGGCGTGGGCGCGCTCCAGCGAAACGCCAATCCGCTCCCGTTCATTGGCCGGGAATCCCACCGCGGCCACCCGCTTGCCGCGCAGCGTCTGCACGATGACATCGGGAATCGGCTCGTCGCGCGCCTCGCGCGGGCTGTTGAACGCCATGACCAGGGTGGTGAGAGTGTCGCGCAACTGCGCGTTGTCCAACGGACGCTCCATCAACACCGCTTCCACTTCCCGCGCCAGGCGGCTGATGGCGCTGTAACCCAGCAGGCCGCCGGTGCCGATCCACTGGTGAATGGCATGCTGCGCCTCGCTGGCGTTGAAACGGCCATCCAGATCCAGCAGCAAATTGCGCGCGGTCTCCTGCCCTTCGCCCAGAAAACGGCGCCGCAGCGCCAGCATCTCGGCCGGATCGATCTGCACCTTCCCGGCCGGCTTCACGGCGGGAGGCGCGCTGGCCCCGCTGCGTTCCAGAACTTCGCGGATGCGGGAACCCAGCGCGCGCGTATCGATGGGCTTGGTGATGTAGCCATCGCAGCCCGCGGCAATGGCCTTCTGCTCGTCGCCCTTCATGGCGAATGCCGTCAGGGCGACCACCGGAATATCTTTGGTCGCCGGGTCGAGCTTCACCTGCCGCGTAAACTCCAGGCCATCCATTCCAGGCAATTGAATGTCGGTCAGTATAAGCGCCGGATGCACACCGCGCAGCACCTCGAGACCTTCCTCGGCGCTGGATGCGGTAATCACCTTATATCCTTCGTTAACAAGAAGAATCCGGGTGAGCTTCAGATTAACCGGTGTGTCATCGATAATCAGAATGGGCTCGCCGGCCATGGCAATTGTATTCTAGCTTACGTCTGGCTCGCACAGGCGACTGGACCAGCAATAGTTTGTAACGGCAGTATCGCAGAAAAAACGCTGCCCCTGCCCGGCTGGCTGCGCACCGCGACGCTTCCCCCCTGGGCTTCCACGATGGCGCGTGTGAGCGCCAGGCCGAGCCCGGTCCCCTGCTCCGCCTTGCGGCTATTGGGAAGCTGCTGAAACTCCTGGAAAAGGCGGGGGATTTCCCCTTCGGCGATGCCGATCCCCGTGTCTTCCACCTCCAAAAGGAAGTAGAACCCCTTTTGCGGCCGGATGCGCACCGCAATCCGCCCACCCTGCGGCGTAAATTTGACGGCGTTGGACAGGAAGTTGTACAGCACCTGTTTGAAGCGCGCCCCATCCAGGGTCGCCTGCATCCCCGGAGGAACGGCGACCATCAGTTCCAGCGCCTTTTTTTCGGCCAGCGGCCGCAGGACATCGCGCACTTCCCGCACCAGAATCTCCAGGTCGCAAACCTCGGGACGAAACTCCATCTTTCCGGCTTCGACCTTGGACAGGTCCAGGATGTCGTTGATCAACTGCAGCAGATGGCGGGCGCTCGTAAGGATGTCGCTCATCACGTCGCGCTGCTCGCCGGTGATTTCGCCCAAGCGGCCGTCGTACATCAATTCGGAAAAGCCGATGATGCCATTGAGCGGGGTGCGCAGCTCGTGCGAGACGCTGGCCAGGAAGCGGCTTTTGGCTTCGGTGGCCGAACGGGCGGCGTCCAGCGCGCGCCCCAACTGCTCGTTCTTGTTGCGCAGCTCCAGGGCGTATTGCTCCACCTTGCGCGCGGCCACGGCGGCCAGATTGCGTTCGGTGACGTCCAGCAGCGAGAGGCACAGCCCGGTAACCTGCCCTTGCCCGTTGCGGATGAAGTTTTCGCGGATTTCAACGGCCAGGCGGGAGCCGTCTTCCAACATGAATTCGGTTTCGAACGGGCCGGTTTCCCGCCCCGTGCCCATGCGATCGAGGAGCGCGGCGCGGAAAGTTTCCTGGCTCGCGGGGGCCACGAAATCCCAGGCGGCCCGGCCGAGCATACGGGCCGGAGGACAGCGCAGCAGGGAGCATACGGCCTGGTTGAAGCGCGTCACCACCCCCTCGCGGTCGGTTTCCTCGAAGGGCACGGGCGCCTGGTCGAAGAGGTCGCGGTAGCGGGTTTCGCTTTCCCGCAGCTCGCGTTCGCGGGCCTGCAGCAGGAAGGCGGCGTTTTCGAGTTGGCGGGCGAGGGCGGCGATTTCGTCGGTGCCGGCGGGGAAGGGCTCGAGCGGCAGCGCATGGGCGAGGCGGCGGGCGTTCTCGGTGACCCTGTCGATGCGCTTGACCAGGCGCCCGGCTATCAGAAGGTGAATGAAAAGCGCGCCCAGCGGACCCAGAACTCCGCACAGGATCACCGTGCGGAGCAGCCTGCGGCGGGCCATATCGCGCTCGTAACGGGCCTGCGTAAACCGGCGCTCCTCCTGGTCGCCGAGTTGGGTGAGCGTCTGCCGCAACTCGTCCATCCGATTGCCCGCGGGAACGGCGGCGCCGGCCATGCGGCGATCCTGAGATTCCAGCTCGGCGGACCCCAGGCGCTGTATATCGGCCAGCTCGGAATGCGTTTCCGCGGTATCGCCGGCCATGTGGGGGAGGGCCTCGAGCGAGCTGGAAATGGCCTCCCGCGCGTCTTGGTAGGCGGCGCGGAAGCGCGCCTGGCCGGTGGCGAGATAACCGCTCACGGCGGTATCGGCGCCGCCCAGAGCGGCGCGCAGTTGCACGATTTCGCCGCGCGTATCGTAGGCCCGCGCCACGGTCCCCTCGGCATCCTGGACGGATTCCTCCGCCCAGTAAATGGAGAAAAGCGCCACGAACAGGACGGCCATGGGAAACGCCAGCACGGCGACTCCCTGGGCGCGCAGGGAAACGCGTCTCCAGCGCCGCGAGGCGGCCTCCCGCTCCGATTTTTGTTCCGGCGTCACGAAGTCTTATTTTAGACCGTCCTCGAGTTCATTCGGCGGCTGGGCGCGAGAATTTGCTTTCCCGCAGCGGCAATCCGGCGGCAGCCAAAGCGCCAGAGCATGCCCTGCGCGAGGCACTGTGTTATCACTAGACTGAATGGATCGCATCGGACGATACAAAATCGTCAGGGAATTGGGGCGCGGCGCGATGGGGGTGGTATACCACGCGATCGACCCGAATATCGGGCGGCCGGTGGCGATCAAGACCATCCACCTGGGCGGCGTGCGCAACTCCGACGAGCAGAACCGGCTGCGCGAACGCCTGTTCCGCGAGGCCCGCTCGGCGGGGATTCTCTCGCACCCCGGCATCGTAACGATCTACGACGTGGAGCAGCAGGGCGACCTGGCTTACATCGCCATGGAATACGTGGACGGACCGACGCTGGACCACCTGATGAGCGAGGGCGCGCCGCTCGAGCCGAGCCGCATGTTCGGCATCCTGGGGCAGACGGCCAACGCGCTGGATTACGCCCACTCCAAGGGCATCGTGCATCGCGATATCAAGCCGGCCAACATCATGATCGCGGCGGACGGATCGGCCAAGATCACGGATTTCGGCATCGCCAAGATCACGGCGTCGGAGCAGTTCACGGTGACCGGCTCGATCGTGGGAACCCCGCATTACATGTCGCCGGAGCAGGTGCAAGGGCAGCCGGTGGACGGGCGCAGCGACCAGTTTTCGCTGGCGGTGATCGCGTTCGAAATGCTGACGGGCGAGAAACCCTACACCGGCGAACACTTGACCACGGTGGTGTACAAGATCGTGGCCGAAGAGCCGGCGGCGCCGCACCGCATCAACCCCACCCTGAGCGGGCCCATCGAAAACGTGCTGCGCAAAGGCCTGGCGAAGAAGCCGGAGGGCCGCTATAAAAACTGCCAGGAGTTCGCCGACGCTTTGGAAAGAGCCTGCGCGGCCACCAAGAACTGGAAAGCGCTGCCGCGGGGAGGCAGCCTGAACGCGCCGACCTTGGTGGACGCGGGCAAGCCGGCGGTGACGCTGCCGCCGGGGCGGCGCGTGCGGCGCAGCGGCGATACCACGGTGACCGGGGTAGGGAAGCGCAAGTCCAGTTTCCTGCCGTTCCTGCTGGCGGTGCTGATGGCGGGAGCCCTGCTGGCGCTGATCGGATGGCAGGCCGCTCCGTGGCTGATGCAGAAGCCGGAGCAGGGCACGGCTGAGCAGGCCAAAAACGCGCCCCAGAATGCCGCGCCCCAGAATGCCGCGCCTTCGCCTCCCGCCGCGGCGGCCCAGCCGGGCAACCCGGAAGACCTCAAACCGAGCCCGTTAGGTTCGCCGCCAGCGGAACAACTGCCGCCGGGTGCCGCGGCCAAACCGGCGGAGACGGTGCCGGAACAGAGGCCGGCAGCGGAGCCACCGGCGGAGCAAACGCCGTCCGCCGAATTGCCGGTGACCAAGGCGGCTAAAGCACCGGCGGCAAGACCGCCGGCGGCAGCGGAGAGGCCGGTGACGAAGGCGGCTAAAACAGCGGCGTTGCCGACGGTATTTCCGGTAGTGGTAATCAGCAGCCCAGGCGGAGCGACAGCCACCCTGGACGGGCGGCCCGATAACGCTTGCAGGACGCCCTGCTCGCTGAACGCGGCGCCGGGAAGCCACACCGTTGCGATTACCATGCCCGGCTACCAGGTGGAGCACCGCGACGTGCTCATCGGCTCGGGGCCGGTGGACGTGGGGGCGGTGGTGCTGCGCGCCCTGGGAGGGACCCTGATGCTCTCCAGCGTGCCCCCGGGCGCCACCGTGCTGGTGAACGGCAAGCGCATTCCGCAAACTACCCCGGCGATGATTCCGCTGGCGCCGGGGAGCTACAAAATCACGGTGGAGAAAGACGGCCAGCAGAGCTCCGCGACGGTGGACATCCGCAACAACGAGATGCGCACGCTCAGGATCCTTCTTGAGCAGTGAGAGCGGCCGACACCGGCGCCGCAAGCTGCGCGGCATCGCCCGGTATCCAGTTGCGGCGCTCGACGATGGTGCGCGGTTCGTAGGTATATCCCTGGGCCAGGCGGCGCTCTTCGCGGCGCAGGCTCCATAGCACCACGGGACCGAGCGCGTGGGCGATCACGCGGCTGAGCAAACCGAATTCGCGGCACACTTCCAGGCGCAGGGCGCGCACCTTTTCGCTGGCGGCCTGGCCTGAGGCGCGCAGATGGCGCTCCATGGCCCACAGCGCGGCGGCGTAGCCATCGCGCAGGGAACGGGCTTCCCACGCGAAGCGGGCGCGGACGCGCGGATCGGCATCGTTCTTATAGCGGCGCCACCCCTCGAGCGTGGTGCGGCAGATGCGGTAGATGCTGGGACCGTTGCGCTCGAAATCCCGGCGGAAGGCGTAATCGAGGAAGCGCTTGGAGTCTTCGCGGGAGATGGCGGCGTGCTGGAAATTGAACTGGTGCTGGCCGTGAATATCGGCCAGGTCGACGCCCTCGAGCATGCGGCCCTGGCTGGTCATTTCGGCGTGCAGGGGGGTGCCGGGAACGGGCGTGTAGAGCATGAACTGGTGGAAATCGGTATCGTGCGCGACGGCGTGTTCGATCTCCTCGTGGATGTTCCCGGGGGTGTGGTGTTCCAGGCCGATGATGGTGGATCCCAGCAGCTTGATGCCGTGGGACCGCAATTCGCGCGTGAGCTGCAAAGTATCCGCGCCTTCCAGCTTGAGGTAGCTGGAGCGCGGCGATTCCAGGCCCATCCAGACCCAGGAGACGCCCAATTCGACGAGCTCGCGCATGCTGTACTGGCGGATGGCGTTGGCTGAGGAAAAAACGTACAGCGCCCAGGGCTTGGCGGCGGCCTTCATGCGCGCCAGCAGTTGCATGGCGCGGCGTTTATGAAGGAGAAAGTTCTCGTCCATCATGAAGAACGAATTGGCGCCGAGAGCCGATTGCATGTGGTTCATGACGTCGAAAAGCTCGTCGCCGGTGTTGTAGAAATTAAGGTAGTGGCCCTTGCCGCCGAAGAACGCCGAGGTGGTGCAGAAATTGCAACCCATGGGGCAGCCGACGGAAGGAATGATGGTGGCGGCGATGCTGCCCTTGTTCTGCGGAAGCTTCACCCCCAGCGTGCGGGCGTCGAAGCCGGAAATGATCTCGGGATGGAGGATGGGGGCGGTGTCGTCTTCGCCCAGGAAGCGCCGCATCCAGGCGATGCCGTCGCCTTTCACGATATGGTCGGCGTCGACCATGGATTCGATGCCGGGGATGGCGCTGACGTGGCCGCCGATGACGATGGTGGCGTGGGGGGCGATCTCGCGCACCACGCGGCACATCTCGCGGACCTTGCCGATATTGACAATGATGGAGGAGATGCCGACGATGTCGTAGTGGTTGGCCCGCAGCTCGGCTTCGAAGGCTTCGCGAGTGGGGAAATCGATGACCGTGGTGGGGGCGGAGATGTTCCGCTGGATCATCAGAATTCCCCAGGAGCGGTGGAACATGCGGAGGGAGAACGGTCCCTGCTCGCGCGTCACCTGGTTGTGGTACAGCTCCATAGGATTGATTTTGCGGCTTCCGAACTGGTCGTCCTGGGCGTAGGGGCCGAAGACGGAAGTGAGTAGAACACGAGCGCGCGAGGCTTTCGGATGAGGGGACATATTTCGGACTTTGAGTGCTTCAGTTCTAAATATACCATTTTTACCCACGGATAAACGCCCTATGAGGAAAAGAACAGCAAGATCGGCCAAGGCGCCCTGTTTTGGGGGTATTTTGACAGCGCGCGCGGCGTAGGGCGGCGTTGCGGCGATTTCCAACCCGGCGGAGGCGGGCCGATACCATTGACGGGCCTCCCGCCAGCCTGGCCAGGAAGGGGCAACGGCCATGACGTTGCTGAGTTTGAGGTCGCGATGCACCACCAGGTTGCGGTGCGCGTAGGCCATGGCGGCGCAAACTTTGGCGATGAGATGGCAGCGTTCTTCGATGGAAAGGCGGCGCTGGGCGCAGAAGCGGTCGGTGGGCGGGGGAAATGTGGATTTTTTCAGTGGGGGAGGGAGAGCCCAGGGGGCGCCCCGCCTGCCCACCTTACATGTAATCCGGGATGCGGATGCCCAGGATAGCGGCGGTGCTTTGCAACTGGGCGGCGAAGTATCCGGTCATCCAGAGGAGGAAGACTTTCTTTTCGCGGTTCTCCTCTTGCAGGATGGGGTACTGGTGGTAGAAGTTATTGAAGGCCTGGGCGAGCTGGAAGGCGTACTTGGCGACATGGGCGGGCTCGCCCGCGGCCACGGCGCGTTCGACGGCGGAATCGGCTTTGGAGGCGGCCAGCAGCACCTGCCAGAAGTCTTCGGATTGAAGCTGGCGGGCCATGGATTGGGGGCTCAGCTCGGCCGAAAAATCGGGGAGAGATTCGCCGCGCCCGGCCAGCTTGCGGAGGATGTTGCGCGCGCGGACAGCGGCATATTGCACGTAGGGACCGGTTTCGCCTTCGAAGCTGAGGGCCTCCTCGAGATCGAAGGCAATCACGGAATTGCGCGTGAATTTCAGCAGAAAATAGCGCAGGGCGCCGATGGCGATCTGGGTGGCGATGGCCTTCTGTTCTTGCGGGGAAGCTTCGGCGTGGCGCGAGGCGACTTCCTCCAGGGCTTTGGCGATGAGGCTATCCATGAGGTCGTCGGCTTTGACGCCCAGACCTTTGCGGCCGGAGACTTCGATGTAGGGACGTTGGTGGTCCTCTTCGGAGAGCAGAATGCCGAGATCGGCGCAGCAGCGCGGGGAGAGCGCCACCATTTCGTAGGAGAAGTGCACGGACTCGTCGGCCTGGCGTTGGTAGCCGAGACCGCGCAGCCCGGCGACCACCACGTCCTGTAAATAAGACTGGCGGGCATCGATGACGTTGTAGACGCGCGTGCCGTGGCCGAACTGGCGGCCGGAATCGGTGGGCTCGTCGGTGGTGATCCAGAGGACGCGGCCATCGGCGTAGGTTTGGAAGGGGCGGTAGTAAAAATCCTTGCCGAGCAGGCCGAATTTCCAGAGTTGGTAGGCGATGTCCTTGCCGACATAAGTGACGGTGCCATCGGAGCGGACGATCACCTTGCCCTCTTCGGAGAGGCCGGGCATGACCCAGCAGCCCTGGTTCTTGCCTTCGGTTTCGAAATAAATGGCTTTACGCTCTTTGAGGAGCTGGAAGGCGGAGGCCCAGAACTGGAGGTGCAGGATTTCGCTCTCGCGCGGGAGGACGTCGTATTCGACGTCCATGCGGAGCATGGTGGCGAGGTGCGCTTCGACAATGGCATCGGCAACCAGGTGGGCGATTTCGGCCAGGTCGCCTTGGCCGGCTTCGATGGCGTGGAGCGTGGCGGCGCGCCACTGGAGGCAATCGGGGTTGTCCTTGTAGTGAGCGGAGATGCGGGCGTACAGGTCCCAGCAGTAATAATCGAAGCGGACGGCGGGGTCGGCGATGAGGGCGCGGACGCCGCCGGCGGTTTCGTGTTGCAGGTAGTGGAAACCGGCGACGACATCGGCCACCTGGACGCCGGTGTTGTCGATATAGTTCTGAACTTCGACGCGCTGGCCGCGGGCGCGCAGCATGCGCACGAAGGTATCGCCCAGCGCGGCGTTGCGCAGGTGGCCGATGTGGGCGGCTTTATTGGGGTTGATGTTGGTGTGCTCGACGATGATCTTGCCGGGCTCGACCTGCAGACCGCGGCCGGGTTCCCCGGGTTCGCCGGGTTCGCCGCGCAGCAGGGAAGCGCCGAAAGCGCCGCGATCGAGGCGCAGGTTGATGTAACCGTTGCCGGCTATTTCCATGGAGGCAACGCCCGCGATGGGACCGATTTCGTCAACCAACTCGGCGGCGATTTTGCGGGGCGCCTGGCGCAACTGCCTGGCTAGCTGGAAGGCGGCGGGGACGGCCATTTCGCCGAACTCGCTCTGGCGGGGCAACTCGACGGCCAGCGGGAGATCCACGCCATAACGGGCTTGGATGTGGTCGCGGAAGACGCGGGCGACTTGTTGTTCGATGGAATGAAACACGGGGAACTTTTAATATAGCAGCCGTGGATTCACCGCCGAGACGCAGAGGAAAAACAGAGAACGCGGAGAAGAACAAAAATGGAATGGGTTGTTTTGTCCGCGTTCTCCGCGCAATCTCCGCGTCTCCGTGGTGAAAACTGTTTTTTGTAACAGCACCGTCATTCGGGAATCCACCGCACGGATCTATTCTGAAGACTAGCCAAAGATATTTGAAATTTTCAGATCGGCCCGCGAAGATGGCCGTGCCGGCGAGGCGGGATGGTTCCGCGGTCTGTTTGATCGGTATGTATCGGTGTGCATCGGGGGCTTTCGAATTTCCTGCGGGCGTTGGCTGGAAAGCAAGAAGGGAATTGGCCGCCGATGCACACCGATGCACACCGATAAAACCTAGCCCAGGGCTCTCCCCTTGAAATCCCTGCGGGATGTGGGAGTCAAATGTCGAGGAAGTCTAAGAAGCCAATGCGCGACAGAGACGACATGGCGGCCGTGGCGGGATTCGAGCCGGCGCCTGCACCGCACCCACGGCTCGACCGATGGCGCGTCTTCACCATCGCCTTACTGGTGATCGGCTACGCCGGCTATTATCTCTGCCGCTCCGACCTGGCGGTAGCCATGCCGCTATTGATCGCCGAACTCGGCAGAAAAGGCATCGCGGCGGGCGATGCCAGGATCCGCCTCGGCTCGGTCGCTTCGCTGGGCGTTCTGGCCTACGCGATCGGCAAGTTTCCCAGCGGATGGCTGGCGGATTTTCTAGGGGGGCGCCGCAA
>Ga0181521_10000630_pt1 | contig 43619 bp, 40 predicted proteins | sample PEATcosm2014_Bin_32_FD_119764 | JGI IMG/M metagenome (GOLD analysis project Ga0181521, IMG submission 119764) | Peatland microbial communities from MTU Mesocosm Facility, Houghton, MI, USA - PEATcosm2014_Bin02_60_metaG | ecosystem: Environmental > Terrestrial > Soil > Wetlands > Peat | place...
GCGGGCGCGAGCAGCAGGATGCTCCAGCCGCGATAGGCGAGCCAGATCAGAAGGCCGAGCGAGACCAGAATGCCGAGAAGTCCCATCGTTCAGATCCCTTCGAGGAGCACATCGAGATCGAGGGTCGACTTGCGCCCGATATCGAGCGCGTGCGCTTCCAGAAACGCCTGCGCGGATTTTCGTCCCTCGTCGCGGAGATAAGTGAAGAACGCCCATTCCGCGTTGAGCTTCGAGGACGCGCCGAGCTCGGTCATGATGTCGTTGCGGACGAGGTGGACGCGCATGTTGGCCCAAAGCGCGCCCTCGCCGTCGCCCGGGTCCGCAACTTTTCGTAGCAGCGCCATCATCTTCAGCTCCTTGAGGACGACGGCGTTGAACGAAACCTCATTGAGACGGTTTAAAATCTCGGGGGCTGTGCGCAGCGCGCCGGCGCGCTCGATCGGGTTGATCGGGATCAGGATGGTGTCGTGCGACTTGCACTCCCGCACCAGAGTCGAGAGCGTCGGATTGCCGGAATAGCCGCCGTCCCAATAGGCTTCGCCGTCGATCTCGATGGCCTGGAACATGGTCGGCAGGCAGGCCGAAGCCAGCAGAACATCCGGCGTAATGGCGTCGTTCTTGAACACTTTGCCGCGTCCGGTGCGCACATTGGTGGCGGTGACGAAGAGATGGATCGGCGAGCGCGCCAGCAGCTCGAAATTGATCAATTCGGCCAGAATCTCGCGCAAGGGATTGGAGCCCTTGGGGTTCAAGTCATAGGGCGACACCAGCCGCGACATGAGATCCATGGCGACATAGACCGGCGATGAATCGAGCGTCCAGCGGCCGAGAAGGATATCGATCGGGCCACGCCGGAGCGGGCTGAAGCGCGCCGCCTCGGAGATTCGGCGCCAGTAGGTTTCAAGAGCCTCGCGCGCGCCATGCGCCCCGCCTTTCTGGTAGCCATGCACCAGCACGGCGGCGTTCATCGCGCCAGCCGACGTGCCGGATATTCCGTCGATTTCGAGCCACGGCTCCTCGAGCAGACGATCGAGGACGCCCCAGGTGAAGGCCCCGTGCGCGCCGCCGCCCTGGAGCGCCAGATCGACGAGGATGGGATCGCGGGAGATCGTGTTTGCGGCCTGTTCCATCAGCTTTCGACCTCGCGGAAACGGGTTTCAGGGGGCGATCGTCGGCTCTATCGTAATGCGTTCCAGCCGGAGCGTCACGCGTTGCGCCCCTTGCGGCGCCTCAGACGTCGCCCGGCTTCTCGTCGGGCGCACGGCCGGACAGGAGAACGGCGATCCAGCGGGCTCCCGGAAACTGCTCGCATATGGTGAGGAAGGCGATTGCGATCGGAACGCCGATGAAGGTTCCCGGCAGGCCCCAGAGGAAGCCCCAGAGGAACACCGCGAACACTACGAAAAAGGACGAAATAGAAAGGGCCTTGCCGGTGAACAGAGGTTCGAAATAGCTGCCGATGAGGAACTGGACGACGGTGAGACCCACGAGAACGAAAACGGCCAGTTCCCACGATCCGGTCTGGACAAGCGCGAACAGGCTGGGAAGGGCCGTCGCGATCAAGGGTCCGATGAAGGGAATGTAGTTGAGCGCGAATGTGATGACGCCCCAGGCGGCTGCGAGCTCGAGGCCGACGAGGAGCGCGAAGATCCAGATGATGAGGCCGGTCGCGACGCTGGCGACCGTCCGCACGAGCATGTACTGGCGGATTTTCCGGGCGATCTTGACGGCACCGGCCGTCAACCTTTCGCCGTTCGTCCGATCTCCGACGGACGCCAGATTCTTTCCGAACACGTCGACTTCGAGAAGCCCCATCGCCAGAAAGATGAAGACGAGAAGGGAGAAGCCGACGAGGCTGTTCACCCTGATGGCGACCTGTTGAAACACGTTGAACAGCCACGCAACGTTGAAGCGTTCTGTAATGATCGGGCCGGCGAAGATGTCATTGCCTTCGAGCCATTTCGAGGCCGACAGATAAAGGCTCTGAAAGCGGTCGAAGTTGCGGGTGACCCATTGCGCGATCTGTCCGCCGCCCCAGGCGACCATCGATACCAGTTTGATCACGATCGCCATCGTTGTCGCGATGGTGACGATCAGCGCCGCGCCGCGCGGCATCCGTTTTTGCAGAGCCTGCTGCAGCGGCCAGACCAGAGCAATAAAGAAGAGGGCGAAGGCCACCGGCTCGAAGACGACGTCGGCGAAATAAGCCACCCCAATGACGAGAAAAACGATGATCAGCGCGCAGGCGACGCGAACGATGGCGCTGTCCATGGCTCGATCTCCCGATGGCGCCCGACTCGCCGCGTCGGCGGCTTGAAAAAACACGGCTGGCGGCGCATGTTGCCGCGCTGTTCCGGCACATGGCTAACTGGGGTGATTCCTATGTCCGATCTCGTGGTTATTGTCTACCCATCGGAGGAAAAGGCCGAAGAGGTGCGCAAGCGGCTCTTCGAATTGCAGAAGGAGTATCTGATCAAGCTCGGGGATGCTGTCATCGCCACGAAATCGGCCGACGGGCAGATCAAGCTGCACCAGATCGTCAACACGACGGCGGCCGGCGCCGTTTCCGGCAGTTTCTGGGGGTTGCTGATCGGGGTGCTTTTCCTCAATCCGCTTCTCGGCGCGGCCTTGGGGGCGGCGGGCGGCGCGCTCGGCGGCGCCTTGACGGACGTTGGCATCAATGACGAATTCATGAAGCAGCTCGCCGAAAGCATCAAGCCGGGCGACGCTGCCTTGTTCGTGCTTATCCAGGAGATGACCGCGGACAAGGTCCTCGCACAGATCCAGGATTTTGGCGGCGTCGTTCTGAAGACGTCCTTCGACGAAACCAAGGAACTCGCGTTGCGCAACGCGCTCGCCGGTCACGCCGCCGCCAGCGGGGCTGCGTCTGCGGCCGAGAGTCCTTCTGCTCCTGTGGCTGGCCCGGCGTCCTGACGGGGCGCCCAGGCGGCGAACGACCCCCAGCCGAGCGTCGCCGGTTCAAATTCGTTCCTGAGCCTTGCCGGGGGCGGTCGGCTTCGCCGCGCGGCGCCAACCTTCGCCATAATTTGATACCAAAAGCACGATGGCCCGCGCATCAATCGACGCCGTTGATGCGCGGGTCGCGTCTCGCGCGCGGCGTCGCGGCGAGGTTCGCGCGATACGTTAACGGATATTCGAAAATTCTAAGCGATGATTGCTCTGCGAGGCGGCTTTCAAGACGGGGAACCGATGCGTTTGGCGGCTCTTGTTCTGGCCTGCAGCGTTCTTGCCGGGTGTGGGCGGCCGACTGGCGTTCTGGAGCCCGTCGCGGTCAGCCCGCCCGACGCGGCTCAGGTCGATCTTCTCGTCGCGACGACGCGGGCGCCATCGCGCGATCCCGGCGTGCTGTTCACCGGGGAGCGCGAAAGCAAGATCGCATTGACCGACATCGCCGTCTCAATCCCGCCGGCCGACCACAGGCAGGTCGGTCAGGTGCAATGGCCGTCGAGCCTGCCACCCAATCCACAGACCGATTTCGCCACGCTCTCGGTTGCCCCTCTTGCCGATGCGCGTGAGCCGCAGGCGTGGCTGAAGCGCAATCTGCCGCATAACCGTCGCGTGCTCGTCTTTGTGCATGGCTTCAACAATCGTTTCGAAGACGCGGTCTATGGATTGGCGCAGATCGTACATGATTCCGGCGCGGACGCCGCCCCGATCCTGTTCACATGGCCGTCGCGGGGAAGCATCTTCCAATACGTCTATGACAGGGAAAGCACCATTTCCTCCCGCGACGCGCTCGAAGAAACGCTGCGGCGCGTGGCGAGCGATCCCAGCGTCGGAGAGGTCACCGTCATGGCCCATTCGATGGGGGCGTGGCTGTTGATGGAAACCTTGCGTCAAATGGCGATACGGGACGGTCGCGTGACGGCGAAAGTTCGCAACGTCATATTGGCTGCGCCGGATGTCGATGTCGATGTGTTCGCCACGCAATGGCGCAGCGTCGGACAACCGCGGCCGCGCCTCACCGTGTTCGTCTCGCGCAACGACACAGCTTTGAGGGCCTCTCGCCTGCTCGCCGGCGACGTCGCGCGGCTTGGGCAGATCGATCCCCTGGCCGAACCGTACCGCACGGCGCTCGCCAACTCCGGCATCGACGTGATCGATCTCAGCGATCAGCACGGCGCCGATCGTCTTAACCATTCGACGTTCGCCGAAAATCCCGAAATCGTTCAACGGATTGGCCAGCGGCTGATCGCCGGCGAGGCGTTCGCGGGCGCGGGCGAGAGCCTGGGGGAGCGCGTCGGCGGATTCGCCATGGGCGTTGGCCAGACGGTCGGCGGCGCGGCGGGACTTGCGCTTAGCGCGCCCATCGCCGTCGTCGATCCCAATTCGCGACGAACCTTCGACGAACAGGTTGATCATCTCGGCCATGTCGTCGACGAGACGGTGGAGCAGGCGGAGCCGGATCAATAGAGCGGCTCGAAGCTGCGCCTAGAACGCTGGCGGGCGATGAACCGATTGAGGGCTCTAAACGAATGGAGCTCGCTGCCAAGAAATGCCGCCAAGAGCCGCTGCAAGGGGCGAGGCGTGAAGCGTCAAGCGGAACCGTCGGCCGCCGCTTGAAGGCATCTAATCAGCCCGCGCCGCCCATCGAACAGATGATCTTTTCATATTCGCCTTCCTGCGGGCCGATCGCCGACTGCGCAAGCTGGCTCTGGCCAAAAAGGCCGCACATCACGGGGTTTTGCACGTCAGGGCCGCGGGCGGCGCTGACGGCGTTCATAGGCGAGCATTCTTCGACTGGAGTCGATAATGAGCAAACAAGAATGAGTATCTTTGTCATTGTTGCTTTCCAGTTTGTGGACGCCTACCTCCCGCGAACGTTATTCTTGACCAAGCAAATGTTGCGCCACTGAAGTCCGCCTTGATTTTGCTTCATTTCAGAGGCGCGACTCACGCAATTACGAGCGCGAACACGCACAAGTGTTAGAAATTCCCACGCGTCTCGGACGAGATTATGGCCTGAACGCGATCCCGACATAAAATTGAGCTTGGATGGCGACGTTCCATCGAACTCGAGCGAAAACGTGCGGATTGGAGCTCCAGCCCCCTGCGCGCTTCGACCTGCCGAGCTTCTGCGTTCCGCTGTTCGACCTTCAGCGCCTTGACTTTTAAGGTCTGAAAAGCGCGAGCATCACGAGACCGAGCAATGCGATCGCCGCGATTGCTTTGGTGTCGTCCGCGAAGGCTTTACGAAGAAATTTCACAGGGTTTGGTCCGCTACGGGGTCGGAGCCGCATTCCGAACTCTCAAGACTGCGCGAAACTCGTTAATCAAGCGTTTAGCGCGCACCGCGCCTGTGCGCATTGGCGCCGACGAATCCGAAATCGCCAGAATCACAGCGACGCCCTTGACGCATCATGCGCGGCAAATCGGGCGCGGCCGCGGCGGGCGACGAAATATCGGCGTCACAATCGCCGCGCTATAGTCGCGCCGAAAATCGGGATTGCCACTCATATACATGGACATGCCGGTCGGGCCGACTGCGCGCGGGGGGGGGAGAAAGAATTATGGATGCGAGCGATGTGATGGTCCGCAAGGTTGTGACGATCGGACCTGACGACGATGTCGCGGCGGCCGTACGCCTGCTCGTCGATCATGACATCAGCGCCTTGCCGGTCGTCGACGCCGAAAACCATGTCCTCGGCGTGCTGAGCGAAGGTGATCTGCTGCATCGCGAGGAGGACGGCACGCTGAGGCGGAGGCCATGGTGGGTCGAGGCCCTGACGCCGTCGAGCACGCTGGCCCTGGATTACGCCAAATCTCACGGTCGCCGCGTGGCGGAGGTGATGTCGGCCAAGGTGATTTCCGCGAGCGAAGATACCCCGCTATGGGAGCTCGCCAACATCCTCGAAAAGAACCGCATCAAGCGGGTTCCGATTCTCAAGGATGGCAAGCTCGTCGGAATCGTCAGCCGCTCGAACCTCATTCAGGCTCTCGCTTCGGCGGAGGCCGGCCTTCAGCCGCCGGCCGAGGATGCGGCGGCGGATCGGGATATCAGGAACGCGGTCCTCGCCCGACTGGCCGACCAGCCATGGACCGATTTCGGCGAGCGCAACATCGTCGTCTCCGATAAAGTGGTGCATCTTTGGGGTCTTGTCGGATCGCCCGAGGAGCATAAGGCGCTGCTCGCCCTCGCCGAGGGAATCCCCGGCGTGCGAAAAATCTCCGACGAGATGATTGCGTCGTACTGAGCGCGCGGCGCGAATCGCTCGCGACGAATCCCGCCATCGCCACCGCAGGGAGGCCGCCGGACGGCGCCGGCCGCCCGTGGCGCCGACTTGTCGCAGGGGCGGCGGATTGAAAGAGAGGCATCCTGCCTCGTTTCGCAATTCCGCCATAAACTGGCGCCCAAAATCGCGCGCGCCGAAAAACAAAGAGGCGTTAAGATGACGGGTCCGGGTCAGATCTTCTGCGCCCCCTTGACCAAGCTGGGCCATGTCTGTCGCTTCCCGCCAAACCGAGACTCCCGCCGCCGACGCCGCGAAACTGCTGATTCGGCTTGGCCTTGCGATTTTGATGGTGGCTCTGCCGTGCGCCGGGGTGGCGCTGCGCGGCGCGATCTATGTCTTGATGCCGATCGGCGCGGTCCTAATCCTGCTTGGGGCATTGGTCGGCGAGCCCGAGCACGGACCGCGGCATTTACGCACCGCGCTGTTCTCTCCGGCCGGCATGACCGCTCTGTTTCTAACCTTCTGGGCCGGGCTTTCCCTTTTATGGACCCCGTTCATTGCGCAGGCCGGGCAGCGCTTTGCGCAAATCGTCGGGACGACGTTTCTCGTCGCCCTCGTCGCGGCATATTTGCCGACGCGGACGAAAGCCTTTGATCTTTATCTGCTGCCCATTGGCGCCGCCCTGAGCGCCATCGCCATGCTGGCGCTTGCCTGGCGCGGTCCTGACTGGTTTTTAGGCGCCTCGGAATTCGACGAATCGCTGTTTCAGCGCTCCATGATCACGCTGATCGTGCTGGTCTGGCCGGCGCTCGGGGCGCTGGCCCTCCGGGAGCACTGGATTCTCGCGGCTGGCCTTGCCTTGCTCGCCGCCGCCGTTGCGCTGGCCGGTTTTGCACAGATCGGCCTCGCGGCGATGGGCGCCGCCGCTTTCACCTTCGCGCTCGCCATGCCACAGGCCGGTCGGGTTGCGCGCCGGCTCGGTTTCTTTTTCGCAGGGCTGGTTTTACTCGCGCCGGCATTGCCGCTGATCTTTGGCGCGATCCTGAGTTTAACAAGGCACGAGGCGGGGCCGGCGTCGCAGTCGATGCTCATCTGGCGCGACCTCGTGATTTCGGAATGGCCGCGCCTCATCACCGGGCATGGCTTCGACACGGCCGACCGGGCCGTCAACCTCGGCTATCTACCGGAATTGACGCCGCGGAGCCTTTTGTTCGTGATCTGGTACGATCTCGGCGTCATCGGCGCAGCGGCTTTCGCGTTTTTGATTGTGCGGCTCTTCCTGTTGGCGAGCCGGATTCCGGCCGCCGTGGCGCCGGCGGCGCTGGCCGGGATCGTCGCTATCCTCACGCTGTCCGTTTTCGGGGTCGCCACGGTGCAGATCTGGTGGGTGACGCTGGTCGATTGCGCCGTCATCGCTTTCGTCGTCCTGATCAAGGGCATCTATCGAACGCAGCGCCCGGCCGCGCCACCGAGCGGCGAGGCGTTCGCCATCGAGGACGAAGAAGCGGGCGCGAACCCGCCGCCGGGCGGCGCGGGTGCGGCTTTTTGAGGCGCGCGCGGCGCGGGGCGGCGAAAGCCGCAAGAAGGTCTTGCGGGGGCGGGGCAAGCGGTTTTAACATCGGCTCATGATCGAGGCCGTAATCACCATCCGGAACGCACGCGAAGGAGACGCCCAAGGCGTCGCCGACGTGCACGACGCCGCCTGGCGGGACGCTTACCGCGGCATTATCCCCGGCCGCGAGCTGGAGCGCATGATCGCGCGGCGCGGACCGCGCTGGTGGCATTCGGCGATCGTCCGGGGCTCGCGGCTCCTCGTTCTCGATTTCGACGAGACCATCGGCGGCTATGCGAGCTACGGGCGCAACAGGGTTCCTTCGCTGCGTTATGGCGGCGAGGTCTTCGAACTCTATGTCGCGCCTGAGTTTCAGGGCCTCGGCTTCGGCAAGCGACTGTTTGACGTCGCCCGCAAGGATCTGGCCGAGCACGGCTACTCGTCCTTTCTGGTCTGGGCGCTCGCCGACAATGAACGGGCCGTGCAATTCTACACGAAGCTTGGCGGCCTGAACGTGCGTCAGGCAAATGAGCGCTTCGGCTCCGAAGTCCGCGCGCGGCACGCCTTCGCCTTCAACTCGGCTCCGACTTGAAGGATAGCCGGGCCTGGCGCATAACCCCTCCCTGAAACGCACTTAAGCATCGACGCGGCCGCGTCGATGGGATGCGGTTGTCCTGTCCGGCTGATTCGCCCGGATTGTCGATTCGCCGTTTACATTCGACTGGTGTCTTCGCCCAAAAAAGAGTTGCAGCCGCCGCGGCGCGAACCGCCGTTATGAACCATCCAAGGCAACCCGGGAGACCTCCATGCGCCTTGACGCAATTTCCATCGGCAAAAATCCCCCTTTTGAAGTCAATGTCGTGATCGAGGTCCCGATCGGCGGCGAGCCGATCAAATATGAGCTGGACAAGGCCGCCGGCGCGCTGTTCGTCGACCGATTCCTCTATACCTCGATGCGCTATCCCGGCAATTACGGCTTCATTCCGCATACATTGTCCGAAGACGGCGACCCCTGCGACGTCATCGTCGCCAATACGCGCGCGATCGTTCCGGGCGCGGTGATGAGCTGTAAGATCGTCGGCGTTTTGATCATGCGCGACGAGGCCGGGCAGGACGAAAAGCTTCTGGCCGTGCCGTCGGCGAAGCTGACCCAGCGCTACGCGAAGGTCGAGAACTACACCGACCTGCCGGAGATCACGCTGCATCAGATCGAGCATTTCTTCGCGCACTACAAGGATCTGGAGCCCAATAAATGGGTCAAGCTCGACGGCTGGCGCGACGCGGAGACGGCGCGCAAAATCATCGTGGAATCGATCGAGCGGGCCAAGGCGGCGCCCAAGACGGCGGCTAAGTAAGCCGCTTCCCGTCGCGCGTCAGAACCTGCGCGTCAGGACTTGCGCGTCAGGAGAAACACGCCCTGTTCGCCGAACAGGTTCCAGATCCAGGGTGCGCCATACGCCAGGGGCTTGCCGAAACGGTCGAGCGCGACGCCGCGCTCGATGCGTGCGCCGATTGTCTGAACGAGCTCGGTGAAATCCTGGATCGTACAGAAATGAATGTTCGGCGTCTCATACCAGGGCAGGGATAGATTGCGCGTCACCGGCATGTGGCCGCCGAAAGCGATTTGCGCCCGGATGCGCCAATGGCCGAAATTCGGGAAGGAGACGATGGCGCGCCGTCCGATCCGCAGCATGTCTTCGAGGACCGCGCGGGGGTGGCGCGTGGCCTGCAGCGTCTGCGACAAAATCACGTAGTCAAAAGAATCGTCGGGATAGGCCGCAAGATCGGTGTCGGCGTCGCCCTGAATGACGGAAAGTCCCTGGGCGACGCAGTCATTGACGCCGCGCTGCGACAGTTCGATGCCGCGCGCGTCGACTCCCTTTTCCGCGGCGAGGAGACGCAGCAGCGCGCCGTCGCCGCAGCCGACATCGAGAACGCGGCTGTTCGCCTCGACCATCGAGGCGACGAGAAGAAGATCGACGCGCGCCGTCGTCTGCGGCGTCTTAGTGGCTTCGAGGGGCGTGGAGGAGACGCTCAAGACTGCGCTACCGGCTCGATCCGCGGCTCGACCCGCGCGGCGAGCGGCAGGCCGCGCGCGCGCGCGGCGGAATCGAGAAAGCCGCGCGACGTCGCAATGAATTCAGGGACATCGAGCAGGAAAGCATCGTGGCCGCGATCGGTCTCGATGTCGACGAATGAGACCGACGCCCCGCCGGCGTTCAGCGCATGTACGATGGCGCGCGAGGCCGAGGTCGGATAGAGCCAGTCCGAATTGAAGGAGACGACGCAAAATCGCGCTTTCGCACCTTTGAAGGCGCGCGCCAGCGAGCCGTCGTAATCGGCGGCGAGATCGAAATAGTCGCAGGCTCGCGTCACATAAAGATAGGAGTTTGCGTCGAAACGGTCGACGAAGCTCAAGCCCTGATGGCGCAGATAATTCTCGATCTCGAACTCGGCGTCGAAGGAAAAGGCGGGCGCGGCGCGATCTTGCAGCTTGCGGCCGAATTTGCTCTGCAGCGCTTCGTCCGACAGATAAGTGATGTGGGCCGCCATCCGCGCGACGGCGAGCCCCTTCGTCGGAACGACGCCTTCCTCCAGATAGCGCCCGTTGCGCCAGTCGGGGTCCGCCATCACCGCCTGCCGGCCGACCTCGTGAAAGGCGATGTTCTGCGACGAATGCTTCGCCGCGGCCGCGATCGGCATGGCCGCGAAAACGCGCTCCGGATAGCTCGCCACCCATTGCAGCACCTGCATCCCGCCCATCGAGCCGCCGACGACGCAGAACAGATCCCGGATGCCAAGATAGTCGATCAGCATGGCCTGCGCCCGGACCATGTCCCTGATGGTGACGATCGGCAGATCGAGGCCATAGGGACGCCCCGTCGCCGGATTGAGCGAAGCCGGGCCGGTCGTGCCCATGCAGCCGCCGACGACATTGGAGCAAATGACGAAATAGCGATCGGTGTCGATCGGCCGGCCGGGACCGACCATCGTGGTCCACCAGCCAGGCTTGCCGGTGATTGGGTGGCGATTGGCGACATGCTGGTCGCCAGTCAGCGCATGACAGACGAGAATGGCGTTGGATTTGTCGGCGTTGAGCGCGCCATAAGTCTGGTAGGCGATCGTCCATTGGTCGAGGCGACCGCCCGCGTCCAGGTTCAACGCGTGGTCGGCGCTGAAATGCGCGACGAGGCTTTGCGGCGCATCGACCTCGCGAAGGCCGCCCTTTTTAGGGGACAAAGCGCCGCCATGGGCCTGGGACAATGGCTTGCCGATCGTTCGATATGGCGAACATTACGTCCGATATATGGGAGGCTGCGGCGGCGAGTGTCAAGTTTCAGTCCGCGAATCTTCTCCTGGAAGATGGCGGCGGGAAAAGGCTTTTGCGATTGTCGCCGCGAAAACGGAAAATTCTTGCGACTGGATCAGCTTCAGCTTGCGCGCTTCTGGCGCACGCCCGACTTCAAAGGCACGGCCAGCCGCGCGCCGTCTTCGTCGAGGATGGCGAAATGATAGCCGCCGGCGTCGTCACGGCTGACCTTGTAGCGCAGGTGATCCACGACATTGTTCGCCGCATCGAAAGTGAGGATCGCGGGGCTGAGATCGACGATTTCGGCGCCGTCGAGATAGACGGAGCTGCAGATGATCAGCTCGTCGCCGGGCTGGCAGGTGCGCGCCGCCGCGCCATTCAGAATGCAGCAGCGCGAGCCGCGCTGGCCGAGGATCACATAGGTGGTGATGCGCGCGCCGGAATTCTTGTTCCAGACGTCGACGAATTCGAGCGGAAGGATGCCCGCGGCTTCGCAATGGGCGGGATCGAGGGTGATCGAGCCGTGATAGTCGAGGTTCGCGTCGGTGACGCGGATGCCGTGCAGCTTTCCGCCTACAAGTTTTCGCATCGATTCCAATTCCGTTCGCCGCCGGTCCCGCGCCGCGGCCGCGCGAAGCCCGATTGTTTTCGGCCAATAGCATGCTTGAGGCGACATGTCGCCCCAGCCTTGAAGCTGTCGTCGCGCGCTCATGCTCTATTTCAAAAATTTCAGCAACAGAAATGGGGTCGATCCCGGCGATTGTCATGGGCGGTTTTCGCGCCGTTTGGCGAAATGGCGTGCGCTGCGATAGAAGCGGTGCAATTCGGCCTCTATCAGGACAGCTGAGGCAAAATGTCAGACCTAGCAGCCTCGGCCATCGATCTCTGCCGCGCGCTGGTGCGGCGTCCCTCCGTCACGCCCGATGACGCGGGCGCGCAGGACGTGCTCGAGGCGCGGCTGAAGGCGGCGGGCTTTGCAACGGACAGGATCGTTTTTTCAGAGGCCGGGACGCCCGACATCCAGAATCTTTACGCCCGCATCGGAACGAGCGCGCCGCATCTCGTTTTCGCCGGCCATACCGACGTCGTGCCGCCGGGAAACGCGGCGAGCTGGCGCTTCGATCCGTTCAGCGCGGAACTCAGCGAGGGCGCGATCTACGGCCGCGGCGTCGCCGATATGAAAGGCGCGATCGCGGCCTTCGCCGCCGCGGCGATTGGCTTCGTCCAAAGGCATGGGACAGGGAAGGGCTCGATCAGTTTTCTCATCACCGGCGATGAGGAGGGCCCGGCGATCAACGGGACCGAAAAGCTGCTGCGCTTTGCGCAAGAGCGCGGCGCGCGCTTCGATCATTGCATCCTTGGCGAGCCGACCAATCCCGACGCGCTCGGCGAGATGATCAAGATCGGCCGGCGCGGATCTCTCAACGGAACATTGCGCGTCAGCGGGCGGCAGGGCCATGTCGCCTATCCGCAGCGCGCCAAAAACCCGATCCAGCCTCTCTTACGGTTGATCGGCGCCCTGACCGCCGCGCCGCTCGACGCCGGGACGGCGCATTTCGACGCCTCGAACCTCGAAATCGTCAGCGTCGATGTCGGCAATCTCGCGTTCAACATCATTCCGGCCGAGGCGCACGCAAGGTTCAACATCAGATTCAACGATCTCTGGACGCCGGAAACCCTCGCGGCCGAGCTTCGCAAAAGAGCCGGGGCGGCGGTTGAAGACGCCGACTACGAGCTGCGCTTCGAGCCGTGCAACGCGCTGGCGTTCCTGACGCCGCCCGACGGCTTCACCGACCTCCTGCGGGCGGCGGTCGAAAAGCACACGGGGCGCAAGCCTTCGCTTTCGACAAGCGGGGGGACGTCGGACGCGCGCTTCATCCGCGCCTATTGCCCGGTGGTCGAGTTCGGCCTCGTCGGGGCGAGCATGCACATGATCGACGAGCATGCGCCGGTGAAGGATATCGAGGTTTTGACGGCGATCTATTCGACGCTGCTCGAAGATTACTTCAGCTCTAAAAGCGCCTTCCGGTCTGATTGATTAGGAATACGACATAACTATTTGATATATCGTATTTTATTGGTGTGAAGCAACATCTCTGCTTCGCTCGAAAACGTTCAATCCGCGTTGAACTGCTTTGGCAGCATCCGTTCGAGAACGCCGTCGCGCTTCAGGATGAGGTGGTAGGCGGTTCCCAGAATATGCAGCCCGACAAGCGCATAGAGCGCCCAGGACAACGCCTCATGAACCTCTCCGGCGGCATGGGCTAGCGGCTTGTTCTCCGGCAGCGACGGCAGGGTGACGAGACCGAAATAATTGACCGGATGGTTGCTGGCGGCGGACGTAATATAGCCGCTGACCGGCATGGCCAGCAAAATGAGATAGAGCAGGAAATGATTGATCCGCGCGGTCCACGCCTCCCAGGGCTCGAGCGTCCAGATCAGCGGCGGGGCGGGGTTGAGGCCGCGCCAGAGAATGCGGAACGCGACCACCGCGAAGATCGTGACGCCGATGGATTTGTGGATCAGGAACAGCGTCGGGACCGAGGGATTTTTGGGCTCCATGTTTATCATGACCCAGGCGAGGGGCAGCGTCGCCAGAACCAGAATCGCGGTGATCCAGTGCAGCCATTGTGCGACGGCGCCGTATCTGTCTGTGGCGGCCGTGGAGAAACGAGCGGTCGTCATGGATGGTCCTTCGTGTTCTGCGGCTTATTTTTGGACGCCGACCGCCCAGCTTTGGCGATTCGGCTCGGCTTCACTATAGGTTTTGCGCGACGTTTTGATCAAGCAAGCGCGATCAGCGATGCGGCTTCCCGCGATCGGACACTTCGCGCTCCATAAGCTGGCGAATGAACCGCGTATAAGGGATGCCGCGCACTCTGGCGCGCTCCTTCACGGCGTCGAGCAAGGGCTTCGGAACGCGCATATTGACGTGCGCCGATTTCGGCTCGAATTCAAACTGTACGGGCGTTCCCCCCGACAAATCATACTGCGTGAGGTCGGCAGCGTCGACGAAGTCCTCAGCTTGCTTGTCAGTGCTGAAGGTCGGGATTTTCTTTTTCATAGCTCTCGATCTCCTTCCAATGCATGTAGCGGGCGCTTACCGGAGGTAAAGGCGCCCGTGTTGCTGCCGGATCGTGAAGACAATAAAAACGGCCCGTCCATCTCCGGTTCGGCCAACTGCTCTGAACCGCTTTTCGGTCTGCGAGTGGCCCGCGTCGGGCAAAATGACGACCGGCCTTGCGAATACGGCCTCAATATCTGCCCTGGACAGGCCGTGCTTTCGGCAATGTTCCAGGTTTCCATCGTCCCATTCGAAACCTGAGACCGATTTATGCATTGTACACACTTTTGTACAGACAAATGCGACAATATTTCAAGCCGGCGTCGGTCTGGTTTTAAAAGACGCCCCTGTTCACGCCATCACGAAATGCTTCGATAATTTCAGCCCCTGGCCCTGATAATTCGAGACCTCGCCCTCGCCATAGAGAACCTGCGGCGGCTCGGCCATTTTCTCATAGACGAGGCGCCCGATGATCTGGCCGTCTTCGAGGACGAATGGCACTTCGTGGCTGCGCACTTCGAGCACGGCCCGCGCGCCGGGGCGATTGTGGGGCGCCGCGCCAAAGCCCGGATCGAAGAATCCCGCATAATGAACGCGGAACTCGCCCATCGCCGGGTCGATCGCCACCATTTCGGCGGCGAGATCGCGCGGAATATGCAGTCGCTCCTGCGACGCGAGGATATAGAACTCGCCCGGATCAAGGATCAGCCGGTTGTCGGGGCGCGCGAAAACCCTGTCCCAGTAGTCATGGAGCGAATAGGCGCCGACGCGATCGACATCGAGAATGTCGGCGTGTTTTTGCGCGCGATAGCCTATCACCTCGCCATGCGCGGCGGCGCTGAGCGCGACGCGGACGACGAGGCCTTCGCGGAGGTTCAGATCGCCGTCGACGAGGGGCTGCGATCGATGGTGCTGGAGCAGCTCCTTGTCGTCGATGGCGAAGTCGGTGCGCTCCAGCTGCTGCGAGTTCAGCCGCCGGAAGCGGATCTGATTGAGTTTCGATCCCTTTCTCACACGAACGCTGAAGCTGCGCGGCGAGACCTCGGCGTAAAGCGGTCCCTCATAGGCGCGCGCGACGCGGTCGAAGACGTCCGAGCGGTCGGTGATGAGGCGGGTGAAAATATCGAGGCGTCCGGTCGAGCTTTTCGGATTGGCGAGCGCCGATATGCTGTCGGGAAGATGGAGATGTTCGAGGAGGGGGATGACATAGACGCAGCCGCGCTCGAGGACGGCGCCGTTCTCGATGTCGATTGCCTCCTCGTCGCGGGCAATGGCCCGCAGCTGCTCCATGACCGTGCGGTCCTTGCCCGGCAGGAAGCTCGCCCTGACGCGATAGGCGCGGGGTCCAAGCCGAAGATCGAGACTCGCCGGCTGCAGCTGGCTTTCCTCGATGAACTCCTCCGGCAAAATCATGCGCCGGCGCAGCATGATTTCGATCTTCTGACGCGACAGCAGGCCGAAATGCGGGCCGAAGTCGTCCTGGTCCAGATTTGGGAAGAGCAGTTGCATGGAGCGCCGCGTTCGGAAAGCAGGGTCGGGCGACGCCGGAGAGCGCCGCCAGCGGCGCTCCTGAGGAGAGCCAAGATGCTTGAGATATAAGAAATAGGGGCGTAATCAACTCCGCAATTGTCCATTCGGAGCGAAGATGAACCATCCGCCAGCAAAGCGCGGGGCGCGGGCCTATCGTCCCGCGACGCAACTCGTCCACGGGGGCGGAACCAGATCGCCGTTTGGCGAGACCTCCGAGGCGCTCTACCTCACGCAAGGGTATGTCTTCGATTCGATGGAGGCCTGCGAGGCGCGCTTCAAGGGCGACGACCCGGGCTTTGTTTATTCGCGTTACGGCAATCCGACGGTCGCCATGTTCGAGGCGCGCATGGCGCTGCTCGAAGGCGCGGAGGCGGCCCGCGCCACGGCGACCGGCATGGCGGCGGTGACGGCGTCGCTGATGTCGCAGGTCAAGGCAGGCGATCACGTGGTCGCCGCTCGAGCGCTCTTCGGCGCCTGCCGCTACATCGTCGAGGATCTGCTGCCGCGTTTTGGCGTCGCCTCGACTCTCGTGGACGGCGCCAATCTCTGCGAATGGCGCGCCGCGATGCGGCCGGAGACGAAAGTCGTTTTTCTGGAAAGTCCGACCAATCCCTGCCTCGACGTCTACGACATCGAGGCGATCGCCGCGATCGCGCATGAAAACGGCGCGCTCGTCGTCATCGACAATGTCTTCGCGACGCCGATCCTGCAAAAGCCGCTGACCTTGGGGGCCGATCTCGTCGTCTATTCCGCGACCAAGCACATCGACGGCGGCGGGCGATGTCTTGGCGGCGTGATCCTTGGCCGCAAGGAACTGATAGAGGGCGATCTTCAGCAGTTTTTGCGCCAGACTGGGCCGGCGCTGTCGCCCTTCAACGCCTGGGTGCTTTTGAAGGCGCTGGAAACCCTGTCGCTTCGGGTCCAGCAACAATCGCGAAGCGCCGCCCGGATCGCCGATTTCCTGAGCGATCATCCGCAGGTCAGCCTTGTCCGCTATCCGGGCCGGGCGGATCACCCGCACGCCGCGCTGGTCAAGCGGCAGATGTCGGGCGGCGGCACGCTGGTCGCCTTCGAGATCGCCGGCGGCAAACCGGCCGCCTTCGCCGTCGCGCGGAGACTCGAACTCATCAAAATCTCCAGCAATCTCGGCGACGCCAAGAGCCTCATCACCCATCCGGCGACGACGACGCATCAGCGGTTGACGCCGGAGGCGCGGGCGGCGCTCGGCGTCAGCGAGGGGATGGTGCGCCTGTCGGTCGGCCTTGAGGACCCGGATGATCTGATCGAGGATCTCGCGGGCGCGCTCGGCGCCGTCGACCAGCAGGGACTGGCGGCAGAATGAAAAGGCGGAACGAAACGGAAAGAGCGACGCCTTGCGCGGTTTTCCTCGGCGTCCGAGCTGTGGTAGGTTAGCAAGACGCCGCGCTTGTCGGGCCCGCTCACTGTTCAGATCGTGAAGATGTATAGCACCGTCACGCACGACATTCAGATCACCGTTCTCCCCGAGTTCATCCCCGAGCGCTCCGACGCGGATCAGGCGAGTTTCTTCTGGGCCTATACGGTCGAGATCGCCAATCATGGCGACAAGACGGTGCAACTCACCGCGCGGCATTGGAAAATCACCGACGCCAACGGCCGGCTCGAAGAAGTGCAGGGACCGGGCGTCGTCGGCGAGCAGCCGATTTTGAAGCCTGGCGAAACCTTCCGCTATACGTCCGGATCCAATCTTTCGACGCCCTCCGGCATCATGACGGGGGCCTATCACATGGTTGACGAGAACGGCGTCGCGTTCGAAGCGCAAATTCCGGTTTTTTCGCTGGATTCGCCGTTCGCCCGCCGCGTCCTCAACTGAGCGCGCGGGGCCATGTCGTCCACGCACAGGCCCCCCGCTCATACGTCTAATGCATCGGACGGGCGGCTCGAGGCCGCGATCGACATGCTGGCCGGTCTCGTCGGCTTCGACACCGAGAGCTCGAAATCCAATCTCGCTCTCGTCGCATCGGTCGAAGCCTACCTCACGGCCTGCGGCGTCGATTATGTGAAAATCCCCAATGAGACGGGCGACAAGGCCGCGCTTTTCCTGACCATCGGCCCGAAAGTCGATGGCGGCGTGGTTTTGTCGGGCCACACCGATGTGGTGCCTGTCGAGGGCCAGAACTGGACAAGCGATCCCTTTACGCTGCGCCGCGAGGGTGGGCGCTTGTTCGGGCGCGGCGCCTGCGACATGAAGGGCTTCGATTCGATCTGCCTTGCGATGATCCCCGAGTTTCAGAAAGCGAAGCTGTCGCGCCCAATCCACATTCTCTTGAGCTATGACGAGGAGACGACCTGCCGCGGCCCGCTCGATACGATCGCGCGCTTTGGCGTCGATTTGCCGCGCCCGGCCGCGGTGCTCGTCGGCGAGCCGACCCTGATGCAGGTTGCTGACGCGCATAAGGCGGTCGTCACCTATCGCACCACTGTCCATGGCCATGAGGCGCATTCGTCGAAGCCCTATCTCGGCGCCAATGCGGTCGAGACAGCGTGCGATCTCGTCTGCGAATTATACCGCTTCGGCGCGGCGCTGGCCCTGCAGGGCGATCCGTCCGGCCGGTTCGATCCGCCGGCCTCGACCATCGAGGTCGGCGTCATCCACGGCGGCACTGCGCGCAACATTCTCGCCAAGCAATGCGCTTTCGACTGGGAGTTCCGCAGCCTGCCGCATGTTCCGCAAAATCTGGCGCTGGCGCATCTTGAGTGCTATATCGCGCGCGTCGCCCTGCCAAAACTCACGCGCTACGCCAGGGACGCCTATATCGAAACAATTTCCGAGGTGGAGGTGCCGGGCCTTCGGCCGGAGCCGGGCTCGCAGGCCGAAAGTCTGGCGCTGAAGATCGCGCGCTCCAACCATACGATCAGCGTTCCTTTCGCGTCCGAAGCCGGCCAGTTCCAGGCGGCCGGCGCGCCGACGGTGGTCGTGGGTCCCGGCTCGATCGATCAGGCGCACCAGCCGGACGAATATATCGAGATCGCGCAGATGGAGGCGGGCATCGCCTTCATGCGGCGGCTCGCGGCCGAACTGAGCTGAGGTTTGCGCAGGGGCTCGAGCTGAGCAGAGGTCTTTTTGGATCCGACCCTCTAAGGCTCCAGCACGGAATCCCAGTAGAGGTAATCCATCCAGCTTTCGTGCAGATAATTGGGCGGAAACAGCCGTCCGTTCTGATGCAGGTCGTTGACGGTCGGCTGGTAGGGCTTGTGGCTTGGCCACATATGGGCCTCGCCCGGAAGCTGGTCGCTCTTGCGCAGATTGCAGGTGGAGCAGGCCGCAACGACATTTTCCCAGGTCGTCGTCCCGCCCTTCGAGCGGGGGGTCACATGATCGAACGTCAGATCATGGCGCGAGCCGCAATATTGGCAGCTGAAACGGTCGCGAAGGAAAACGTTGAACCTTGTAAAGGCGGGATGGCGCGAGGGCTTTATATAGGTCTTCAGCGATACGACCGAGGGGAGCAGCATTTCGAAGCTTGGACTTCGGACCGCCTTGTCATAGTTGGAGACGATGTTCACGCGCTCCAGAAAAACGGCCTTGATCGCGTCCTGCCATGACCAGAGCGACAAGGGATAGTAACTCAACGGCCGGAAGTCGGCGTTGAGCACCAGAGCCGGACACGCTTCCGGTGAAGCAGTTGGATGGAAATGGACCGTCAAATCCGGCGCCTCTCCTTCAGCGGTTTCCGCTTTAGCGTCTGTGGCTTAGCGCGTCAATGCGGTTCAGCCCGGAGCGCCGGCGGCGATTCGCGTGAATAGTGTACGGTGCGGATGACGGCGCTGTGAAGGCTGTTCCGGCGCAGGCGGCCGGTCAAGGCATCAATCTAAGGTGAATATCCCGGGTTCAGACCCAAATTATCGCGTCGGAATCGGCGCGCCGCTGCGATAATCATAAAAACCGCGCTGCGTTTTGCGGCCAAGCCATCCCGCCTCGACATATTTGACGAGTAGGGGACAGGGGCGATATTTCGAATCCGCCAGCCCCTCATGCAGCACCTGCATGACCGAGAGAACGGTGTCGAGGCCGATGAAGTCGGCGAGCTGGAGCGGGCCCATCGGATGGTTGGCGCCAAGCCGCATCGCGGTGTCGATCGCGTCCACCGATCCGACGCCCTCATAGAGCGTATAGATCGCCTCGTTGATCATCGGCAGCAGGATGCGGTTGACGATGAAAGCCGGGAAATCCTCGGACACGGTATAGGTCTTGCCGAGGCGCGTGATCAGCTCCTTGGCTGTTTCGAACGTCTCGTTTTCGGTGACGATGCCGCGGATGACTTCGACGAGTTGCATGCGCGGCACGGGATTCATGAAATGAATGCCGATGAAGCGCTCGGGCCGATTCGTGACGGAGGCGAGCCGCGTGATCGAAATCGACGACGTATTCGAGGCCAACATCACATGCGGCGGGAGCGCAGCGCAAAGCTTGCTGAAAATCTTGCGTTTGACCTCTTCGTTTTCGGACGCCGCCTCGATGACCATGTCGCAATCGCGCATCGCCTCGTAATCGAGAGCGGGCTGGATGCGGGCGAGGGCCGCCTCTTTCGCCGCTTCGTCGATCAGCTGACGGTCGACCTGCTTTGCGAGGCTCGACTCGATCACGGAAATCCCCGCGGCGATGCGCTCCTGCGAGATGTCGTTGAGGGCGACGTCGATTCCGGCGAGAGCGCAGACCTGGGCGATCCCGGTGCCCATTTGTCCAGCGCCAATCACCCCGATCTTGTTGATGCTCATTTCATCTATCCATAACGGCGACAATTGATGGATCCCGGCCCGGCGCCGATGCAGGCGGACACGGGCGCGGCGTTCAAGGCGTTGGCTCGTCCTGCGGCGACCGCGCCGCCACGCCAAACGGGCGCGCCTGCAATCGAACCGACCTGACTTCTAGAACGGATCCAACTTCTTGGCCATAATCAATATCCTGCCCGTGGGAGACCGGCCCGCCGCTGGCTCAGCTCGCGGATCGCCGGCCCGGCTGGAGCAAGGACGGGCGATTCGGCGGCTCCGCGCAGCCGGGCGTCAACGCGGATGAGTTTGGCGCCTGGAGGATAGGGGATTTGCGGCCGATCAAGAGTTCGATCGCGATTTTGGCGTCGCGATCAGGCCCGCGCGGGCGGCAGGCGCCATCTTCCGAGTCCACGCGTTCGGAAGGGCGCTTCAGGTATTTGATCGATCGCGCGGCGACGCGCCGGTCGTTTGCTTCGCCCCAAAAGCGCTGTCGCCGATCGCGGCCTGTCTTCAGTCGGCGTCGACGCGTTCGAGGACGCCGCGCCGCTCCTCAACCGCCCCGACCGTCAAGTAGCGCGGCCCCGGGTCGCCCTGGAAATTGTAAGATCCGACATGGGTGAGCTTGCCTTCCGTGTCGAGCCAGATCTTGCCGTCGATGTCGCGCCAACGCTGGCAGAAGCCGAAATCCTCGCTGACATAGGCGTTGGTCTCCTTGTCGATCATGCAATCGAACAAGGCGTAATTGGCCCCGCCTGTCGCGTTCGAATAGGCGTGCGCGCCGGCGTAGCGGGTTTGCGGATAGGCCGCGATCATGCGCTCGATGACCCGACGTTTCAGCAGCATGAATCCGCCGCCGCAATAGATCGCCGTGGCGAAACGTCCCTCGCGGGCGCGTTCGGCCCCGGGGCAGAGCGTCCCGACATAAAGCAGGGGCGCGGCCTGAAAGCTCTCGGCCTTGCTGGCGGCGCGCCGGATCGCCGCATTGCTCCAGTCGATCACTTTCAGGGGATAGACGCCGGCGACGAAATCCTGGTCGAAGCTCAGCATATGAAATACCTGCTCCGCCGCGAAACTGATGTCGGCATCGATGAACAGCAGGTGCGTCGCCTGCGGCGTCTGCAGGAACTGGGTGACGAGGGTGTTGCGGCTGCGGGTGATCAGCGAATCATGACCGAGGAGGGCGAGCGACGCGTCGAAGCCCGCTTGCCCCGCGAACTGCATCAGACCGAGAATCGACTGCATGTAATGCTGCGAGACGAGGCCTCCGAAACAGGGCGTCGCAATGAAAACCATCGGTCGCTGCGCGGCTTGCGTCATGCTCATCTCCCGGTGGCTCCCAAGGTTCTCGCGGCGCGCGCCGCCACCGCAGCGACGGCCTCTCCCGCGCCAAGCCTTACGCGCCGAACCATGCGCGAAGCCGTCCGGGCCTCGATCGGGCTAAGGCGGGCGCGTGCAGCCCCGTTAAGCCTAACGAAAGGTGAATCCCCCGGACGGATCATTTTGCGCTAGCATCTGTCTTGCCCAGCGCGAAGGCGATAGCTGGCTTCTTTCGATCTGACGCGCGAAACCAGCAAACACGTTCGCACTTATAAATATGTTAAAACAATAAGTTATGGTTGTATATTAAGGTTCTAACAGAATGTAATAGCTTCGAGTGATTTCAAGGGAATGCGGGATTTGCGCGAGATGCCGTCGGAAAGATCGTCAACATCGTTGTTCACAACGGAAATGCCTGTTTCGTTCGGCGCGAAGCTCGCCGCTTCGGATCAGTTCATGGCCCTGTTCAAGGAAGGCATGGATCTCGTCGGCGACGCCGCAGCCTATCTCGACGGCGCCGGGCGCGAGCAGGCTCAGGCGCTGCCGCGCCCCGCCGCGCTCGCCTATGCGGTGGAGAGCATGCGGCTGACGACGCGGCTGATGCAGATCGCATCCTGGCTGTTGCTCCAGCGCGCCGTCAACGAAGGCGAGTTGACGCGGGCGGAGGCGTCCAGCGAAAAGCGCCGCATCCGTCTGTCGCGGCAGGACGCCGTCTCGACCGATGAGCTTTTGCTGGCGCTGCCGCGGCGTCTTTGCGAATTCATCGAAATGTCGCTGCGCCTCCAGGCGCGCATCCGCCACCTCGATGCGTTGATCCACCGCGCCGATGGCGAAATCGCCCGCAAGCCGCCGCCGAGCCCGGTCGAAGGCCAGATCGCGCTGCTGCGGGCGGCGTTTCCGGGCAACTGCTGATATTTTACTTCAAGGCTGGTTTGAGGCTGATCCAGCATCCGGCTGCGGAAAGCTGCGAATGTCGGCGGCGACTTGAGGATAACGTGCCGCCAGCGCCTCCGCGTCGCCGAGCTCGACATCGGCCGGCGCCACCTCCGGCCACTCCGTGCTGGCGCCGAGGAACCAGCCGCGTGCGCCGGCGAGGCGGGCGGTATGGAAGGTTGAACCGGGGATCAGAAGCTGCACGCGCTGCCCGGCGCGAAGGTCGGGACCGACGACGACGCGCTCCGCCGCGCCGTTTTCGCGCAGAAGCAGAACCTCGAGCGGATCGCCCAGATAATAATGATAGAGCTGGTCGTTGCGGATGCGATGCAGCTTTACGGGCGCGGCCGGCGTCACGAGAAAATACAGCGCCGATCCAAGCGGCCGCCCTTCTGCGAAGGGGGCCGGCAGACCGCCCGGCGCGACGGACAAGGCGCTGCGCCAGGTTTCGCGCACGAAGCCGCAGGTCGCATTGGCTTCGAGGCCGAGCAGGGCGCGCACCTCCTCGGCGGTCATTTCGGTCGAGACGGCTGGGTCGCCGCCCGTGCTCACTTCTTGCCGAAATTCAGTCCGGCGAAGCGCGAGTTGAAGCGCGACAGGCGCCCGCCGCGGTCAAGTAGCTGCGCCGATCCGCCGGTCCAGGCCGGATGCGTCTTGGGGTCGATGTCGAGATTGAGGGTCGCGCCCTCGGAGCCATAGGTCGAGCGTGTCACGAACTCGGTCCCATCGGTCATGACGACCTTAATCAGATGATATTGCGGATGAATATCGGCTTTCATCGGAAATTCCTGTTAATCCTGCAAGGCTTTGAGCCGGTCGGGCCGGTCAAAAATCGCCTCGAACGCATCAAGGCCGGCGAAAGGTCGATCATGACTGGAAGGACCGCCCTATAGCAAAGGGCCTCGCTCATGACAAGGCCAGAGGCTAGCTCGCCCCCGCGCGGCTTTACTCACGCGCGCCGATTGTGTACCGGGAGAAGGCCCCCCTACCGCGCCGGGAATCGTTGTTTCAAAAAACGCTTCACGCGCTCGATCCGGTCCCGGATCGAACCGGCCGCGGAGCAAGCGCCGATGCGGGCGCCGAGATTATTTTAAGAGCGAACCAGACTTATGGCGAATGTGGTGGTGGTCGGCGCCCAGTGGGGCGACGAGGGCAAGGGCAAGATCGTCGACTGGCTGTCGATCGAGGCTGATATCGTGGTGCGTTTTCAGGGCGGCCACAACGCCGGACATACGCTCGTCATCGGCGATCAGGTCTACAAGCTGGCGCTGCTTCCGTCCGGCATCGTGCGGCCGGGCAAGCTTTCGGTGATCGGCAATGGCGTGGTGCTCGATCCGCATCATCTTGTCGATGAGATCCAAAGGATCGCGGCGCAGGGCGTCTCCGTCTCGCCCGAAAATCTGAAGATCGCCGACAATGTCACGCTGATTCTGGCGCTGCACCGCGAACTCGACGCGCATCGCGAGTCCGCCTCGACGGAAGGGCTGAAGATAGGCACGACCAAGCGCGGCATTGGACCCGCCTACGAGGATAAGGTCGGCCGCCGCGCGATCCGGCTCGCCGACCTCGCCGAGCCCGAATCGCTTGATGAAAAAATTGGCCGCCTGCTCGCGCATCACGATCCGCTCCGGCGCGGCCTCGGGCTTCAGCCTGTCGCCGCCGCCGCCGTCAGGGCCGAGCTTGAGGGCGTCGCGCCGAAGATTCTGCCCTTCATGGATTCGACCTGGGACCTGCTTGAGGCCGCACGGCGCGCCGGCAAACGCATCCTGTTCGAGGGCGCGCAGGGCGCGCTGCTCGACGTCGATCACGGCACCTACCCCTTCGTCACCTCGTCGAACACCGTCGCCGCCAACGCCGCCACGGGATCGGGCCTCGGCCCCAAGGCGATCGGCTATGTTCTCGGCATCGCCAAGGCCTATTCGACGCGCGTCGGCGGCGGCCCTTTTCCGACTGAACTCACCGACGAGATCGGCGAACGGATCGGCGACAGGGGCCGCGAATTCGGCACCAACACTGGCCGGCGCAGGCGCTGCGGCTGGTTCGACGCGGTTCTGGTGCGGCAAACCGTCAAGACATCGGGGATCGATGGCATCGCCCTCACCAAACTCGATATTCTCGACGGTTTTTCCGAAATCAAGGTCTGCGTCGGCTATCGCCTCGACGGCGCGCGCATCGACCGCTTTCCGGCGAGTCAGGCGGCGCAGTCGCGCGTCGAGCCGATTTATGAGACGATCGAGGGCTGGGATGGAGCGACGGCGGGCGCGCGATCCTGGGCCGAGCTGCCGGCGCAGGCGATCAAATACGTGCGCCGCATCGAGGAGTTGATCGAGGCGCCGGTGACGCTGCTATCGACCAGTCCCGAGCGCGCCGATACAATCCTCGTCCATAATCCGTTCCGGGATTAGGCGCGCGCGTCGTCGCGGACCGCTTTTCCGCCATGATATAAGCAGCTTATGGCATTGACGGATGAACGCTTTAGGGGTCTGAACGGGATATGGCCGACTATTACCCGCTGATCGCCAAGGCCGTCGCCGGTCTGCAGAGTTCGACGCCGGAAACGCGCGGCGCCATTTATCAGCGCGCCCGCAATGCTTTGCTCGGGCAATTGCGCCGCCTCGACCCGCCGATCCCGGAAAGCGATGTGGCGCGGGAGAGCGCATCTCTCGAAGACGCCATCGCGCGTCTTGAAGCGGAATTGGCGCCGCCGCCGGACGTCGAGTGGCTCGTCGAAACGCTCACCGAATCGTCTGTCGAGACGCGCGTCGAGGAGGTGGAGGCGCCGCCTGAGGCGGTCCCTGAAACTGTCGAACAGCAATCGCCGCCGCCCGTCACCCAAGAGCCGTCCCGGGAAGAGCCTTCGCAGGAAGAGGCTTCGCAGCAGGCTCCTGAAGCCGCGCCCGCGCCGGCCGTCGGCGAGGCGCCCGCGAGCGAAGCCTCCGCCGAAGAAGCGGACCCCGGGCGCCCGTCTGCGAGACTGCAACCGGCGCCGCCGCCGGCGTTCTTCAAGCTGCGGCGGGATAAGCCTTCGCTGTTTACGCCGCCGCCGAGACCGGACGGCTTTTCCGCCCGCCGCGCGCCGGGTTCCGCGCCAGCGTTTCGTCCGCCGTTATTTCCGCCGCCGCCGGGATCGGCTGCGGTCGCAGACGCGACCTGGAGCGCGCCGCCCCCCGCGCCCGGCGACTTCGCGCCACGCCCGCCGGACCGCGCCGTCCAAGAGCCTGTCGTTGATGAATCTTCGCCTCGCGATCTCGGCGCTCAGGAGATCGTCCCGGAAGCGTCCGACGCCGACGCGGCCCATGATTTTGAGGCGGCGACTCCGCATGACGGCGCCCCTGACGTTGTCGCCGCGGAGCCGGGCGCGGACGAGCGCGCGGCGAGCCGTCGCATTTCGCCGGCATTGGCGAAGCCGCGCCCGGAGGCGCAGCGTCCTTCCGCGCCGCAGCCTCGGCGCGACGCGGCGGCGCCGCGGCGGCTCTGGATCGTTGGCTTCGTCGTCGGCCTGCTGGTGTTTCTTGTCGCCATCGCCGCCTTTCAGCTGCGCGACCGGCCCGAGGATCTGCGCCAGAAGGCGGCGACGCCGGTCATCGCGCCCGAGGCCGGCGCCAACGGCAAGATTGTCGATCGCATCGGCGTCGGCTCGGACGGGACTCAGGGCGCTCCCGCCTCGTCATCGGCCGATAACGCGGCGCAAGGCGCCTCCGCCGAAAAGAGCGCGGCGGGCGCCGACGAGGCGTCGTCCTCTGGCGGGCGCGCGGCGCTTCTCGTCGAGGCGCCCGACGAGCCTTCGAAGGTGAGAACCTATCTTGGCACGGTGGTCTGGAAGGTCGATAACGTCAGCAATGGCCCCGGCGACCCGCTGAGCATGGCGGTCAGCGCCGAGATCGACATTCCCGAAGAAAAACTGCAGACGGCGGTGACGCTGCAGAAGAATTTCGACGGCAGCCTGCCGGCCTCGCATACGATGAAAATCCAGTTCACCGAGGCGCCCGACGGTCCGCTCGGCGCCATTCAGAAGATCAGCGTGCCGCAGATGCGGCGCGAGGATGTCGCGACCGGCGACGGCCTCAGCGGCATTCCGGTTGCGATCACCGACAATTCCTTTCTGGTCGGCCTGACGCGCGGCGCCGCCGAGGCGAACAACATCGATCTTTTGACAACGCGCGAATGGATCGATGTGCCGATGCTTTTGAGCAATGGCAAGATCGCCAAATTGACCTTCGAGAAGGGCCCGACCGGCGTTCGCGCGATCACCGACGCGCTCGCCGCCTGGAAGGCGCAATGACCCTCACTCGCAAGACCCTCAGTCGAAGGCCTCGATTTCGGCGCTGACGCGCTTGGCGAGGGCGCGCAATTCGCCATCGCTGAGCGGCCCGGCGAGGGTGTAGATCGCATTCGCCTGGCGCCAGCTGATCGCGCCAGCGGACCCGTTCGATGCAATATTCGCCTCGACGCGGAATCCGCCCGGAGCGCCGCCGTCCGCGTCGCGCGCGATGCAGAGCGCCACGGGCGCCGCCGCCGCCTTGGCGTAGAACAGGCAAAACATCTGGTTTTCCGGCTCGCTGCTGCGGGCGGGCGCCGGGCGCATGCCGACGAGCGTGAAACCCGCGCTCGAAAGGTTGGGGACGATCAGCGACGCCTGGTTCGAGGCCGCGCGGGTTTCGTTTGGCGCGGCGCCGGACGCATTCGCGCGTTCCTGCGCGCGCTGCGGCTTGAAATCCATCAGGGCCGCGATCGCGCGCGCGGCCGGAATATCGGCGGAGACGGGCGCCGAAGCGCGGACGTCGGCGGCGACCTGTGGCGCATGGAGGCGATCGGCGAAGAATGCGCCGGCGAGAGCGGTGATGGCGCCGGCCGCGAAGACCGCGAACAAGGCGCCGGCGCGTCCGAGCTTGACCGCCATGGCCGCGGCCTTCCGCAAGAACGGAGGCTCCTGCGCCGCCTTTCGCACATCGCCGGCTGGCGCGGGGCAGGGTCGAAGCAGGCGCAGACACGCGCGCCTGCCGGAAGCCGGGGGCAGCAATATGGACGCCGGCGCCGGCTCCGCCTCAATCGGCGCGAAAGCGGCGCGGATGACTTGCATCTGACGGCGCCACCCCTCCACGCGCTCGGCGTCGGCGGGCGATGTCTTGAGAAAATTCTCGATGGCTTTGCGCCGGTGAGGCTCGATCTCCCCGTCCACGAAGCCGTGAAGCTCGTCATCGCCGGGTGGGGGAAAAGAGCCGTTCACGGGAGCGAACGTCTATTTGACCAGCCGCAGATGCGGCGGATGCGCTCTCGCCCGATGCGATGCGGGCTGCGCATGCAGGTTCAACGGAAGCTTTTCGCGGGCGCGGGCGAGGCGCGCAATCAGGATCGAGCGCGAGATTTTCAGGATGCGCGCCGCTCGCGCATAGGCGAATCCTTCGAGGGCGACCAGCAACAGGACTTCCCTCTCCTCGAGCTTCAGCGCCAACAGCGCGCTGGACAGCGTGTCGTTTGATGCGGGAATATGCGGCGCTCTCTCGGGCGGGCTCCCGCCGCCTGAGCGCGCGCCGCCGGCCTTGAGCAACGCGCTCGCGCCATGCGCGCCGTGCGACGGAGCGCCGCCGAGTTCGGCGGCGCGAACATGCTCCCGATTGAGTTCGATCAGGGCCGCGTAGGCCTCGATTTCGAGATCAGGCGCGGGGAGGGATGCGCCGTCCACGGCGACCTGCCGCAGGGCGGCCGCTACCAGCGCATCGGCGGCGTCGTTCGGGCCGGGATGGGCGCACGCGAGAGCCCGGGCGAAACGGCGCAAACGCGGCGCGATCAAATTGAGATCCACTCGCAAATTCACCCTGGCACTCCGCGCCCTGCCGCCGCCGGATCGTTACCCAAATCGCCCTTCGCCGCGACCTCGAATAATACTAAAACGCCGCGCGCCTTCTGCCTATTGGCGAAATATTTTTTGATAATCAGGACGCTGGCGATCGCGGCTCGCACCATCGGAAACCTTGCGTTGAACCGCGATAGTCCTTAAACGCGGCAGATGCAGCGGCCGTTCCATCGATCGCATCCCTCATTTCAGGCCCGGATCGAGAATGACGCAACCGGAAATCATCGCGCCCCGTGCGCTTCGATCGGAAATCCTTGCAGGCAAGCGCGGCCTGATCCTCGGGCTCGCCAACAATCGCTCGATCGCGTGGGGCATCGCCAAGGCCGCCTTTGAGGCCGGCGCCGAACTCGCCTTCACCTATCAGGGCGAATCGCTGGAAAAACGGGTCCGGCCCCTCGCGGCCGAGGTCGGCGGCCACGTCCTCGGCCATTGCGACGTCACCGACGCGGGGAGCCTCGATGCGGCCTTCGCCGAAATCGAGCGAATCTGGGGCGGGCTCGATTTCGTCGTCCATTGCGTCGCTTTTTCCGACAAGGACCAGCTGACGGGGCGTTACGTCGACACCAGCGCCGATAATTTCAACAATACGCTGCTGGTGTCCTGCTATTCTTTCACGGCGGTCGCCCAACGCGCCGAAAAGCTCATGCGCGACGGCGGCGCGATGCTGACCCTCACCTATTACGGCGCCGAGAAATGGATGCCCCATTATAATGTCATGGGCGTCGCCAAGGCCGCGCTTGAGGCGAGCGTCCGCTATCTCGCCGCCGACCTTGGCGAGAAGAATATCCGGATCAACGCTATTTCGGCCGGACCGATCAAGACGCTGGCGGCTTCGGGGATCGGCGATTTCCGCTATATCCTGAAGTGGAACGAGTATAACGCGCCGCTCCGCCGCTCGGTCACCATCGACGAGGTCGGTGAAAGCGCGGTTTTCCTGTTGTCGCCGATGGCGCGCGGGATCACCGGCGAGATCCTCCACGTCGATGCGGGCTACCACGTCGTCGGCATGAAAAACCCGGCCGCGCCCGACATCGCGGTGCTCGGCAAGGATTAGAAGTTACACAAGAGAGACCGCACAGAAAATGTTTGGGGCGGGCTCCGGCGAGGACCGCGCAGCCTCGCCAAGGCCATTTTTGAGGAGGATAACCCGACGCGATTTGCGTTCGCGTCGGTGCCGCAGTTCATTTGTTCACCGTCCATTCATGCGAAACCCTCAAAATCTAGATTCGGCGAATTGGAATTGCCGGCCCGGCAGCGCGGGGGACTGCGCGCGGGCGTCTTTATGTGCGCCGGCGCGCATTCCGCGCGATCCAGATGTGGAACTGCTGCGCTTCTCCATGCCATGGAAGCATTCGGGCGCGATCGAATGAAACAGGAACAACCATGTCGCATCTTGCGATAGCCGAAGCTTTTCCCCCGCAACGCGACGGCGCGGCTCCGTTCCTGAGCCGGGAGTCCATTCTACGCGGCCCGCAGCGGCCAGACCTCATCCGCGACGAACTGCTTTGCGAGATCTTCGCAAGGTCCGCCGCCTTCGATCCGAACGGCGTCGCCATGGTGACGCGCGACGGCAAGCTCACCTACGCCGAAGTCGACGCCAAGGCCGAGGCCATCGCGCGCGGCCTTGTCCGCAAGGGGTTGCTCCCTGGCGACGTGGCCGGGCTGTGGATGGCGCGCGGCCATGATCTTCTGATCGCCCAGATCGCCATCGCCAAGGTCGGGGCGGCCTGGCTGCCGTTCGACGGCGATGCGCCGGTCGAGCGAATCGCGGTCTGTCTTGAGGACGCCGAAGCGAAAGGCATTCTCGTCTCGCCGGATTTCGTCGCAAAGCTCGAAGGCCGCACGGACTGCCCGGCCTGGACCATCCGCGAACTCATCGATCCGTCGGATACGAGCAAGGTCGACGCCCGCGCGCTCGGCGCGACGCCGGATTCGCCGGCCTATCTCATCTATACGTCCGGCTCGACCGGCACGCCGAAAGGCATCGTGATCTCCGGCCGCAACATCTGCCATTACCTGCGCGCCGCCAATGAGGTCTATGGCCTGCGCGAGAGCGACGTCGTCTTCCAGGGGGCCTCCGTCGCCTTCGACCTCTCGATGGAGGAGATCTGGCTGCCCTATCTCGCTGGCGCGACGCTGTTCGTCGCGACGCCCGAGGTGTTGGGCGAAGCCGAGAAATTGCCCGAGATCATGGAGGCGAATCGCGTCAGCGTGCTCGACACCGTCCCGACGCTGCTGGCGCTGCTGCCGCGCGACGTCGCCACCTTGCGGGTGATCATTCTCGGCGGCGAGGCCTGTCCGCCGGCGATCGCCAATCGCTGGTGCAAGCCGGGGCGGCGGATCTTCAACTCCTACGGGCCGACCGAGGCGACGGTCGTCGCCACAGTGGCGGAAGTCGCGGCCGACGCGCTGGTGACCATCGGACGGCCGATCCCGAATTACAGCTGCTATGTCGTCGACGAACGGCTTCAGATCGTCGAACCCGGCGTCGAGGGCGAATTACTGATCGGAGGCCCCGGCGTCGCCCGTGGCTATCTGCGCCGCCCCGAACTCACCGCCGAGAAATTCATCGCAAACCCCTTCGCCACCGTCGAAGGCGAGGTTGGCGATCCGATCCTTTATCGCTCCGGCGATGCCGTCGCGCTCGACGCTAACGGCGATATCCTGTTTCGCGGCCGGATCGACGATCAGGTCAAGGTGCGCGGCTTCCGGGTGGAGCTCGGCGATATCGAGGCGAAGCTCGGCGATGTCGAGGGCGTCGCCAACGCCGCCGTCGTGTTGCGCAACGACGACGGGATCGAACAGCTCGTCGCCTTCATCGTCCCCGCGGCGCCCGAAGCGCCCGACGCGGCCGCGGTGGTGCTCGAGCCGCAAGCCCTGCGCGCGGCGCTGCGGGCGAAACTGCCCGCCTATATGGTTCCCGCCCGTTTCGAGACGATCTCGAGCCTGCCGAAATTGTCCTCCGGCAAGGTCGACCGCAAGAGCCTGAAGCTCGTCCCGCTCTCCGTCGGCGACGTCGGCGACGCGCAGGAGGAGCCGCGCACGAAGACCGAGGCGGCGCTGCTCGCGGCGGCCAAGGAAGTGCTGCCGCCGCAGCCGATTCCGTTCGACGCCGATTTCTTTACCGATCTTGGCGGCCATTCGTTGCTGGCGGCCCGCTTCATATCGATCGTGCGCAAGACGCCGGCGCTGGCCCGCATCACCCTGCAGGACGTCTATGCGGCGCGCTCGCTGCGCGCCATCGGCGAGATGCTCGACGCCAAATGGGGGCATGTCGCGCGCGAGGAGAATCTTTCCTTCGCACCGCCGCCGCTGCTGCGCCGCTTTCTTTGCGGGCTGGCGCAGGCGCTGAGCCTTCCGCTCATTCTCGGCCTCGTCAGCGCGCAATGGCTCGGCGTGTTCGTGAGCTATATGCTGTTGACAGGCGCCGACGCCACGCTGCTTGAGGAAATCCTCTCTCTCGTCACGGTCTATATGTTCATCAACATCGCGACGGTGGCCATCGCCATCGGCGCGAAATGGCTGATCATCGGCCGCACCAAGCCCGGGCGCTATCCCCTCTGGGGCGTCTATTTTTTCCGCTGGTGGCTGGCCCGCCGCTTCATCGGCCTCGTCCACATCAAATGGTTCCAGGGCTCGCCCTTCATGCGCCTTTACCTGCGTGCGCTCGGCGCGAAGGTCGGCTCCGACGCCATCATCGGCGAGGTCGACGCCGGGGCGATCGATCTAGTCTCGATCGGGGCCGGCGCCAGCATCGGCTCGATCGCCAACATCGCCAATGCGCGGGTGGAGGGCAATGAGCTCGTGATCGGCCGCGTCGAGATCGGCGCCGAGGCCTATATCGGCTCGTCCTGCGTGATTGAAGAGGATGTCGTCATCGGTCCCGGCGCGGAGCTCGGCGATCTGACCTCGATCAGCTCGGGCGCAAGGGTCGGCGCCTGGGAGAGCTGGGATGGTTCGCCAGGGCGCCGGATCGACTCCGTCGACCGCACCGAGCTCGACGCGCCCGCCGTCGCATCGACCCCGCGCAAGATCATCATGGGCGGCGTTTACCTCTTGCTGCTGCTCGCCATCCCGCCGCTCGGCCTGTTGCCGATCTTCCCGGCGTTCTGGGTGTTCGACCGCATCGACGATTTGGTCGGCATCGCCGACATCGACCGCACCCTTTATATGGCCTCGATCCCGGTCATGGCCTGGCCGACGGCCTTTGTGATGGTGCTCGTCACCGTCGGCTTCATCGCCGCCTGCCGCTGGATTGTCCTCCCCCGCGTGCGCGAGGGGACCTATTCGGTGCATTCCTGGTTCTACCTGCGCAAATGGGCGGTCACCTTCGCGACCGAGATCACGCTGGAGACGCTCTCCTCGCTCTATGCGACGGTCTACATGCGCGCCTGGTACCGGCTGATGGGCGCGAAGATCGGCAAGGACGCCGAGATTTCGACCAATCTCTCCGGGCGCTACGATCTCGTCGAAATCGGCGAAAAGAACTTCATCGCCGACGAGGTCGTGTTCGGCGACGAGGAGGTGCGGGGCGGCTGGATGATCCTGCGGCGGGTCAAGACCGGCCCGCGCGTGTTCGTCGGCAATAGCGCGGTGATCCCGACCGGCGCCGACATTCCGGCCAATGCGCTCATCGGCATCAAGTCGAAGCCGCCGGCGAACCATCTGATGCATGAGGGCGACACCTGGTTCGGCTCGCCGCCGATCAAACTGCCCGTGCGGCAGAAATTCGACGCCGGCGGCTCCAACTGGACCTATGAGGCGCCGGCCTGGAAGAAATTCGCGCGCGCCTGCTTCGAGGCGGTCACAATCTCGATGCCGACCATGCTGTTCATCACCTTCGGCACCTGGGCCGTGGAGTGGTTCAGCCAGAGCGTGCTCGATGGCGACTACCTCGCGGTCGTGGTGCAGTTCACCGTCTCCTCCGTCGCCATCTGCACAGCCCTCACCCTCGTCGTCATCATCCTGAAATGGCTCACCATGGGCCGCTACGAGCCGATGGTGCGGCCGATGTGGTCGTGGTGGGCGATGCGCACCGAGGCCGTCGCCGTGATCTATTGGGGCATGGCCGGCAAGGTGCTGCTCGACCATCTGCGCGGCACGCCGTTCCTGCCCTGGATGATGGCCCTGTTCGGCTCGAAGTTCGGCAAGGGCGTCTACATGGACATGACCGACATCACCGAATTCGATTGCATCAAAGTGGGGAATTTCGCCGCGCTCAACGCGCTCTCCGCGCTGCAGACGGATCTCTATGAGGACCGCGTGATGAAGGTCGGCCGGGTCTTCGTCGGCGATGGCGTCACCATCGGGGCCGGATCGACGGTTCTCTACGACACTTTCGTTTCGGACTACGCGCGCCTTGGTCCGCTCACTCTCGTCATGAAGGGCGAGCAGATCCCGCCGCACTCCGAATGGGTCGGCGCGCCCGCCGAACCAAAAGACGAGGCGGAGGCCATCGTCGAGAAAGTGGCGGCGTGAACGGCCGTCAGGCTCTGCGCGAGGACGCCGGCGCGGCGTCCGCGCGCTTCGCCGGCCGCACGGTCAGCTCCGCTCCGGCGTCGGCGGGCAGGCGCAGGAAGAGCGCGGCCGAGCTGATGCAAAGAAGTCCCATCAGGATGAAGGCGAAGCGAAAACTCGTCTGCGCGAAAACGCCGGCGCCGGGGTCGAGCCACGCCCAGCCCTGCAGCGCGGCGGCCCCGGCCGCGATGCCGAGACTGAGCGACAATTGCTGCGCGACGGAGGCGAAGCTCACCGCCCGGCTCATATCCGCATTGTCGATCTCGGCGTAGGCGATCGCGTTGAGGCCCGTAAAGGCCAGCGAGTTGACGAATCCGCTGACGAGCAAGATCCCCATCATGATCAGCGGCGGCGTCGTCGGCGTGAAGAATCCGTAAGTTGCGAGAAGGGCGCCGCTGATCGTGGCGGCGCCGGCCAGCACCTTGCGGAAACCGAGCCGGCGCAGGATCGGCGCCGCCGTGGTCTTCATCATCAGCGCGCCGGCCGAGGCGACGAAGGTGATCGAGCCCGACTGAAACGAATTCCTGCCAAACCCCATCTGCAGCATGAGCGGCAGCAGCAGGGGGATCGAGCCGATGCCGATGCGAAACAGCGCGCCGCCGGCGACGCCCGCGCGGAACGTGTGAAGCGACAGCAGCTTCAGGTCGAGCAGGGGGAAAGCGGTGCGGCGCGCATGCAGGACATAGGCGGCGAGGGCGAGCGCGCCGAATGCGACAAGAGCGATCGTCGCGCTGAGGGGCGCAAGGCTCCCGCCCGCGACCGCGACCCCGAACAGAAGCGAAGCTAGTCCCAGCCCCGACAGGATAAAGCCGACGACATCGAGCGGCCCGGGATTATCCTCCCTCACATCCTCGATGAACAGGGTGGCGAGGATGATGCCGATGACGCCGATCGGCGCGTTGATCCAGAAAATCCAGCGCCAATGGAAATAGGTGGTGACGAAGCCTCCTAACAGCGGCCCGGCGACGGGGCCGAACAGGGCCGGAACCGTCAGATAGGACAGCGCCCGGACGAGATCGCCGCGTTCGACCGAGCGCATCAGCAGCAGGCGCCCGACTGGCACCATCATGGCGCCCCCTAACCCCTGAGCGAGCCGCCCGGCGACGAGTTGCGGCAGATCGCCCGCGAGGCCGCAGCCGATCGAGGCGAGGGTGAAGATCGAAATCGCGATGCGGAAGATGAGCCTTGCGCCGAAACGGTCTGCGACCCAGCCGCTGACCGGGATGAAGATTGCGAGCGAGACGAGATAGGAGGTGAGGGCCAGCTTGAGCGAGATCGGATCTTCATGCAGATCGACCGCGATCGCGGGCAGGGAGGTCGCGATCACCGTCGCGTCGAGCGTCTCCATGAACAGGGCGCAGGCGACGATCAGGGCGGTGACGGCGTAACGCGGCAAGTTCAAGGTTCCCGGGCTCGCTCCGCGGCGCCGCCGCGCGGCCAGCGCCCGCGAATCTTTCGGCGAGCCTAGCGGAACGGTCAGAAGACGAGCTTATAGGCGTCTTTTCCGGCGGCCTCCAAACAGGATTTTCCCGCCGCCCGCTGCGGCCGGGATTCGACGGCCTGTTTCACCGCGCGGAGGATGCCGTCCAGCGTCGCCGTGACGAAGTCCGCGTCCGCGCCGCCGAAGAGGGCCTCCATGCTCTGGAGGTGCGGCTCGAATTCGATCCGGCAGGCGAGTTCCGAGCCTTCGTCGGTTTCGAAGATCTGACACGCCCCGTGATAGCGCTGCGGCTCGAGCGATCCCCACGATATTTGCAGAGCGTCCTCGTCAAAGAGCAGATGGCCTTCGACTTCATAGCGGCGCCCGTTGGCGGCGCCCTTGAGGCGGACGCGATCCTCGGCCGTCCTCGTCGCTTTTTCGAGGGTCGGCAGATAGCGCGGCATGTTCGCCGTCTTCGAGACGAAAGCGAAAACCTCGGCCGGAGCGGCGCTTATCGCGATCTGAGCTGAAAATCCGGGCATTTCATCACTCTCTCCATGACGCCGCCGGTCTCGCGACGTCTAAATGGTGACGCGGCGTCGTTTGGCGACGCAGCCTCAAACGCGTTGACCCTGACAGGAGTTGCCTTGCGGCTTTGTCATATCCTCGTCGCTAAAAGGCGCCTCTGGCTTGCGCCCGGTGCATAAGCACTGGCTCGGCGATCTCTCGCCTTTGCGTCCGGCCATCGGCGTGCTATGAGCCGGCGGCAACTCTCGGTCGTCGCGAATTCTCACTTGAGAATTTCGCCCGCGGGCGCTTTCGCGGCTTCGCCGCCGGCGGCATTTTTGGAGTTGGCCATTGACCCTCATTACGCGCCCCTCGCTCAGCGAAGCCTTCACCTTTGACGATGTGCTGCTTCTGCCGGGCCATTCCGAAGTCATGCCGAGCGGCGTCGATTTGAGGACGCGCCTGACCTCGACGATCAGCCTCAACATTCCCGTGATCTCCTCGGCGATGGATACGGTGACCGAGGCGAAGCTCGCCATCGCCCTCGCGCAGGCCGGCGGCATCGGCGTCATCCATCGCAATTTGGAGCCGGCCGAGCAGGCCGAGGAAGTGCGCAAGGTCAAGCGTTACGAGAGCGGCATGGTGGTCGATCCGATCACCATTTTCCCCGACGAAACGCTGGCCGACGCGCTCGCCCTGATGCGCCGCCACGGCATTTCCGGGATTCCGGTCGTCGAGCGCGGGCCCGGCGGCAAGCCGGCGCGGCTCTGCGGCATTCTGACCAATCGCGACGTGCGCTTCGCCGATAATCCGCTGGAGCCGGTCTCGCAATTGATGACCAAGAGCTTGATCACCGTGCGCGAAGGCGTCAGCCAGGACGAGGCGCGCCGCCTTCTGCACCAGCACCGCCTCGAAAAACTCGTCGTCGTCGACGACGAGTTTCGCTGCGTCGGCCTTGTCACGGTCAAGGACATGGAGAAGGCGACCTTGCATCCGCTGGCGTCCAAAGACGCCGAGGGGCGCCTGCGCGTCGCCGCCGCCTCGACCGTTGGCGACAAGGGCTATGAGCGCGCCGAAATGCTAATCGACGCCGGCGTCGACTGCATCGTCATCGACACCGCGCACGGCCATTCGCAAGCCGTGCTCGATCAAGTCTCCCGCCTGAAGCGCATCTCGAACAAGGTCGCCCTGATCGCCGGCAATGTCGCCACCGCCGCCGGGACGAAGGCGCTGATCGACGCGGGCGCCGATGCGATCAAGGTCGGCATCGGTCCGGGCTCGATCTGCACCACGCGCATCGTCGCCGGCGTCGGCGTGCCGCAACTCACCGCGATCATGGATTGCGCCGAAGCCGCGCGGGCCGCCAATATTCCGCTGATCTCCGACGGCGGCATCAAATATTCCGGCGATCTCGCCAAGGCGGTCGCCGCCGGCGCCGACACCGTCATGATCGGCTCCCTCTTCGCCGGCACCGACGAAAGCCCGGGCGAGGTCTATCTGTATCAGGGCCGCTCGTTCAAATCCTATCGCGGCATGGGCTCGGTTGGGGCGATGTCGCGCGGCTCCGCCGACCGCTATTTCCAGCAGGACATCAAGGATCACTTGAAGCTCGTGCCTGAAGGCGTCGAGGGGCAGGTGCCCTATCGCGGGCCGGTCGCGGCCATCGTGCATCAGCTCGCAGGCGGCCTTCGCGCCGCGATGGGCTATGTCGGCGCCCCGGACATCGAGACCTTCCAGGCGCGGGCGCAATTCGTGCGCATCTCCGCCGCGAGCCTGCGCGAAAGCCACGTCCACGACGTCGCCATCACGCGCGAGAGCCCGAACTATCCGACCGGCGCGTGAGCGCCGGATCTGCCGGCCGCCAATCGCGGCGAGAAACGCATCGGGATCGGCGCCGGCGATAAAAGCAAAGTTGCAACAGGCCGGCGGCGGTCTCGCCGCGCGACCGAACCGAGGGGGACGGCCATGTTAGGTGTCATTATCTGGTTGCTGATCGGGGCCATCGCCGGATGGCTCGCCGGCGTCATCATGAAGGGCGGCGGCTTCGGGCTCCTCGGCAACATTGTGGTCGGCATCGTCGGGGCGGCGATCGCCGGGGCGATCCTGCCGCGGATCGGATTGTATATTGGCGGCGGCGTCATCGGCGATATCGTCAACGCGGTCATCGGCGCCTGCCTGCTGCTGTTCGTGATCAGTCTCGTGAAGCGTTAGGCCATCGATCTTTCATGCGGGCGACCTTCGCCTGCGGCGGCTGCGCGTTGGCCATGTTCGCGTCGCCATCGCGCGGGAGAGTCCGAGCGATCTAGCGGGCGCGTGAGTTTCGGCGTTGACTGCAGATGAGGCCGCGTGTCGATACAATCCATCCTTCTGCCCGTGTTCGTTCAGGTCGCTCTCATCTTCACGATCTGCTTTCGCATGGTCTATGCGCGCAACGCGAAGCCCGGCGACCCTGAGCCGGGCAGGCTCGCGGGCGATTCCTTCCGCAATCAGTTCGAAATTCCGGTCCTGTTCTTCGTGTTGGTCCCGCTGGCGATCCTGACGCGCCAGGCCGGTTACATGTTCATCGTCATGGAATGGATCTTTGTTTTGTCCCGCATCGCTCACGCATTCGTGCATACGACGTCGAACAGGCAGCCCGCACGGGGACTTCTCTGGCTCGTCGGCGTTGCGACTCTTCTCGCCATGTGGATCGTCTTCGCCCTCCGCGTGCTGTTCCCGCCCACCGTTGCGCCGCTATGATCGCCGGCGCCCGCGTAGCCGCCGCAATCGAGATTCTGGCCGACATCGAGGCGCGCCGGCGCCCCGCGGCGGACGCCCTCAAGGATTGGGGTCTCGCCCATCGCTTCGCCGGCTCGAAAGACCGCTCGGCGATCGGCACGCTCGTCTTCGACGCCCTGCGCCGGCGCGCGTCCTCCGCCTACATTATCGGCGACGACAATCCCCGCGCGATTATCCTCGGCGCCCTGCGCCTCGTGCGGGGCCTCAACCTCGACGAGGTCGAGGCGCTGTTTTCGGGCGAGGCGCACGCGCCGCCGGCCCTGAACGAAGGGGAGCGCGAACGTTTCGCAGAGGCGAGCCTCGAGGGCGCCCCCGCCCATGTCGCGGGCGACTTTCCGGCTTGGCTGGAGCCATCCTTTTCCGCCGTCTTCGGCGCGCGCCTCGTTGAAGAAACTACAGCTCTCGCCCTCCGCGCGCCGGTCGATCTGCGCGTCAACACGCTGAAATGCGCGCGCGACAAGGCGCTGGCGAGCCTTGCGCATCTCAACGCGGCGCCGACGCCGCTCTCGCCCCTTGGCCTTCGTCTGCCGCTGACGCCGGAGGGCCGCAATCCCGCGCTCGCCGCCGAGGCCGATTATGTCAAGGGCCGCGTCGAGATTCAGGACGAAGGCTCGCAGCTCGCGGCGCTTCTTTCCGCCGCAAAGCCCGGCGAGCAGGTCCTCGATCTTTGCGCCGGCGCCGGCGGCAAGACCCTCGCGCTCGCCGCGCTGATGCAGAACAAGGGCCAGATCTACGCCACAGACGATGATGGGCGCAGGCTCGCGCCGATCTACAAGCGCCTCGAGCGGGCGGGCGCGCGCAACGTGCAGGTCCGCGCGCCGCGCCGGGGGCAGGACGCGCTCGCCGATCTCGCCGGGGCCTGTGATCTCGTGCTGATCGACGCGCCCTGCACCGGGACCGGCGCGTGGCGGCGCAATCCCGACGCCAAATGGCGCATCCGGCCGGGCGCGCTGGAGCAGCGCATCGCCGACCAGGACGCAGCGCTCGCCGCCGCCGTGCGCTTCGTCAAGCCGCAGGGGCGCATCCTTTATGTGACATGCTCGATGCTGCGCGAGGAGAACGAGGACCGCATCGCGGCCTTCCTCGCGGGAAATCCCGATTTCAGATCTGTTTCCGCGGAGAACATGGCGCAGGCGGCGGGTCTGCCGCAGCTCGCCGCCTTCGCCTCGAAACTAGGGCCAAGCTTGAGACTCTCGCCCGCGACGAGCGCGACCGACGGCTTTTTCATCGCGCTGCTGGCGCGGGGGTAGGGCTGGACGCTCAATGCGCAAAATCAATGCGGACCTTCGCGGTGAAGGCTACAGCGTCGCATAAAAGCTTTACCGTAGCCGCGGTTTTTTTCGCGCGAGGGCTCTGTAGCGGCGCTGGCGCCGACCTTGCTCTGCGATTATACGATGGCTGGGACCCCCGAACGGGGCTTTAAGGGGGGAGGAGACGAGAGGGCGAGGCGCATGCAAACGTCAAGGAGACGAGAGGCTGATGGCTTACGCGCAAATCGGAAAGACCAGCGTTGCGACCGATCTCAAGGACTTCGTCGATCGTGAGGTTCTGCCCGGAACGGGCGTCGCGCCGGAAAAGTTCTGGAGCGGGCTCGACGGCCTCGTCGCGGATTTTTCGCCCCGCATTCGCGACCAGTTGCGGCGGCGCGACGATCTGCAGGCGCGCATCGATGCCTATCATCTCGTGCATCGCGGCAAGCCCTTCGACATGGCGGCCTATGAGGGCTTTCTGCGCGAGATCGGATATCTCGTTCCCGAGCCCGAAGATTTTGAAATACGCACCGAAAATACGATGGAGGTCGCCCGCGTGTCGGGGCCGCAGCTCGTCGTTCCGGCCTCCAATGCGCGCTTCGTGCTCAACGCCGCCAACGCGCGATGGGGCAGCCTCTATGACGCGCTCTATGGCTCCGACGTGATCCCCGAGACGGACGGCGCCGAGCGCGGCGCCCGATTCAACAAGGCGCGCGCCGCCCGCGTCGTCGAATATGCGCAAGGTCTGCTCGACGATTTCGTCCCGCTCGCCAAGGGCGGCCACAAGGACGCGGTCAGCTACAAGGTCGCCAATGGCGAGCTTGTGGTTGAGCTCGACAATGGGTTGCAGACGCATCTGCGCCACCCCGGGCGTTTTTCCGGCTACCGGGCGACCGGGCGAAGCTCCTTCGTCGTGCTGTTGCGTCAGCACGGCTTGCATATCGAACTCGTCATCGATCCCATGACCGTCGTCGGCGCCGAGAGCAAATCGGGCGTTTCCGACGTCATTTTCGAAGCGGCCCTCAGCACCATCGTCGATCTCGAAGACAGCGTCGCCACGGTCGACGCGCCGGACAAGATCGGCGTTTACGGCAACTGGCTCGGGCTGATGAAGGGCGACCTCACTGCGACCCTTGAAAAAAACGGGCTGCTCGTCGAGCGGCGACTCGCGCTCGACCGCACCTACATCGACCGCGACGGCGCGCCGAAAAAGCTGCATGGACGCAGCCTGCTTCTGGTGCGCAACGTCGGCCATCATGTCATGACTGACGTCGTTCTCGACGCGGAAGGCCGCGCGGTTCCCGAAACGATCGTCGACGCCGCCGTCACCGCCCTCATCGCGATGCACGATCTGAATGGCCCCGGACCCATTCACAACAGCCGCAGCCATTCGATCTACATCGTCAAACCCAAGATGCATGGGCCGGACGAGGTGGCGCTCGCCGATGAATTGTTCAGCCGCGTCGAGGACATTCTGGGCCTTCCCCGCCACACCATCAAGATGGGCATCATGGATGAGGAGCGGCGCACCACGGTCAACCTCAAGGCCTGCATTCGCGCGGCGGCCGATCGCGTGTTCTTCATCAATACAGGCTTTCTCGATCGCACCGGCGACGAGATCCACACCTCGATGGAGGCGGGCGCCGTCATCCGCAAGGACGAAATGAAGGGCTCGGCCTGGATCAAGGCCTATGAGGACTCAAATGTCGACATTGGCCTTGCCTGCGGTCTGCCGGGTCGCGCGCAGATCGGCAAGGGCATGTGGGCGGCGCCCGATATGATGGCCGAGATGGTCAGACAAAAAATCGCCCATCCGATGGCCGGCGCCAACACTGCCTGGGTGCCCTCGCCGACCGCCGCGACCCTGCACGCGCTGCATTATCACAAGGTGGACGTCGCCGCGCGCCAGACCGCGCTCAAAAAGCGCCCGCGCGCGAAGCTGACCGACATCCTGACCATTCCGCTCGGTCTCAGCAACTGGCGCCCCGACGACATACAGCAGGAGCTCGACAACAATTGCCAGGGCATCCTCGGCTATGTCGTGCGCTGGGTCGATCAGGGCATCGGCTGCTCCAAGGTGCCTGACATCCATGACGTCGGGTTGATGGAGGATCGCGCCACATTGCGCATTTCGAGCCAGCATATCGCCAACTGGCTGCGCCACGGCATCGTCTCCAGGGAGCAGGTGCTGACGACGCTAAAGAATATGGCGCTCGTCGTCGATCGCCAGAACGCCGCCGATCCGTTCTACCGGCGGATGGCGCCCAGCTTCGACGGCCCGGCGTTCAACGCGGCGGTCGACCTCATCTTCAAGGGCCGCGACGAGCCGAACGGCTATACCGAGGCGCTGCTTTCCACACGCCGGCGCGAGGCCAAGGCGCTTCTCGCCTCCTGAAGCAAAGAAACAGCGCTCCGGCGCGGGGAGAGAAACAATGAAGGCGATTGAATGGGCCGCCGCGGCTTTCTGCGCGGCGCTCGCCGTCTGCGTCGCCGCGGCTGGGCCGGGCGAGGCCTGCACGCGCACGCTCTATGTCGGCGCCGGCGATCTCGTCATCACCGGCCGCAACATGGATTGGGACGAGGACATGTCCTCGAACCTGTGGATCTTCCCGGCCGGCATGGCGCGCGACGGGGCGGCGGGGCCGCAATCGATCAAATGGACCTCGCGCTATGGCAGCGTGGTCGTCTCGGGCTACGAGGCCGGCAGCGCCGACGGGCTGAACGAAAAGGGGCTTTCCGCCAATCTGTTGTATCTCGCCGAATCAGAGTATGGCGCGCAGCGCGCTCGTCCCCTGCTGTCGATCGCCGCCTGGCCGCAATATGTGCTCGACAATTTCGCGACGGTGGCCGAGGCGGTCGATGCGCTCGCCGCCGAGCCTTTCGACATTGTGGCGCCGACGCTGCCGAACGGCGCCGCCGCGGCGCTGCATCTTTCCATCTCCGACAGCACGGGCGACTCGGCGATCTTCGAATATCTTGGCGGCAAGCTCGTCATTCATCACGGGCGGCAATATACGGTGATGACCAATTCGCCGTCCTATGACCAGCAGCTCGCGCTCAACGCCTATTGGACAGAGATCGGCGGCCTGACCTTCCTGCCGGGCACCAATCGCGCCGCCGACCGCTTCGCCCGCGCCGCCTTCCTGCTCGGCGCCATTCCAAAGAAAATCGATCCGAACTTCATCAAGGGCGTGCCTGACCATTCGTTCGAAAATCAGGCCGTGGCGTCGGTGATGAGCGTGCAGCGGGCGGTGAGCGTGCCGCTCGGCATCACGACGCCGGACAAGCCGAACATCGCCTCGACGATCTGGCGCATCGTCGCCGACCAGAAGAATCTGATCTATTATTTCGACTCCGCGACGCGCCCCAATACCTTCTGGGTCTCGCTCGCGAAGGTCGATTTCAAGCCGGGCGCGCCGGTGAAGAAACTCACCATCGACGCGGGCCAGGTGTTTTCGGGCGAAACGGCGGATGAGTTCGCACCCGCTGTGCCGTTCAAGTTCCTGCCCGCGAAGGCCGACTAGACCCTATGATTGCTGGGCCTGAGGGTGGCCCGTCATCCGATATGCAACGGTGCGAGGGTTAAGCCGGCTGGCCGGCGCAGAGCCTCATGCATAGGAGACGGGCCTCGTGGAACATAC
>Ga0181521_10000633_pt1 | contig 43584 bp, 31 predicted proteins | sample PEATcosm2014_Bin_32_FD_119764 | JGI IMG/M metagenome (GOLD analysis project Ga0181521, IMG submission 119764) | Peatland microbial communities from MTU Mesocosm Facility, Houghton, MI, USA - PEATcosm2014_Bin02_60_metaG | ecosystem: Environmental > Terrestrial > Soil > Wetlands > Peat | place...
CAGGGCGAATATCCGGAAGGACAGGATGACTTCCCGGTTACCGGTATAAGTTGGTATGAAGCCGCGGCCTATGCGGAGTTTGCGGGCAAGAGCCTGCCAACCACTTATCACTGGAATCTGGCGGCGGGGCCGTTCTCCGCGGCGTACGTTGTGCCGGCAAGCAACTTTGGTGGTGGTGGTGTTTTGCCAGTCGGCAGGAAGCAGGGCATAAGTCCGTGGGGCAGCTACGACATGGCGGGCAACGTGAAGGAGTGGGCCTGGAACGAAGCGGAGCCGGGCAAGCGTTACGTCCTCGGGGGAGCCTGGGACGAGCCGGAATACATGTTTGCCGATCCCGACGCGCAGTCGCCGTTTCTTCGCGCTGCGAATATCGGCTTCCGTTGTGTGAAGTACCTCGAGCCGGAATCCATCCCCAAAGCCGCTACCGATCCAGTGCGCCAGTCCCGGCGCGATTCGACCAAAGACAAGCCTGTCTCCGACGAGGTATTCCAGGCCTATCGCAGCCTGTATTTCTATGACAGGATCCCCTTGAACGCGTCCGTCGAGCCTTATGGCAGGGACGAAGCGGACTGGACCGCGGAGAAGATTACCTACACGGCGGCTTACGGCAACGAACGGGCCATGGCATACCTGTTCCTTCCCAGGCGAGCCAAGCCACCATTCCAGACGGTTCTGTTCTTTCCCGGAGGGACGGCTTTCCAGCTACGGACATTCTCGCTCACCACGACAAGAGCTTTGGACGTGTTACCGGCCATTCTCAAGAGTGGACGCGCCGTTCTGTACCCCGTGTATAAGGGCAGCTATGAACGAGGCGGCGGTATGGGTTTCGATGAGGCCAACACAGCCAGCGCCTGGCGGGACGATGTCGTCCTGTGGGTGAAAGACGCGTCGCGGGCCATCGACTACGCGGAGACGCGTCCCGACCAGGATCACAATAAGCTGGCTTACTACGGCTACAGCGTTGGCGCTGACATGGGGGCGATGATAGCCTCCCTGGATCCACGGATCAGGGTTTGTGTGCTCGCACTGGGAGGACTCGAACTCGGTCGCCAGCTTCCCGAGGTCGATCCCGTTAACTTCCTTCCTCGAGTGAAGCAGCCGGTGTTGATGCTGAATGGACGCTACGATTTCTATTGCCCGCCGGAGTTATGCCAGGAGCCGTTCTACCAGTTGCTCGGGTCCGGGAAAGACCAGAAGAAACATCTGATTTATGACAGCGGTCACATGATCCCACGTTACGAACTCATCAAAGCGATGCTGGATTGGCTGGATCGGTACCTGGGCCCAGCGGCCGTAAGCCGATAGACGATTCAATCCTGAGCCCCCTCGGCAATCTGATCGCCGCTGGCGAGCGAAAGTTCACCGCCCCACTCCCCGACCCTCCATAGTGCTATAACAGAGTCTGAAATACCTGAAATCCAGACGGGAGCCATGCGCGGCGGCTCACAAAACGGCATTACTCGCAGGAATCTCCTGACAACCGGACTCGCCGGCGCCCTCGTCGCCAGGGCAGCCGGCGCCGACAAGTCCACGGTGGTCATCGCGCGCGATCCTGCGCTCCGCGGCGCCGGACATTCGCCCGATGCCACGCGCGTCGCGAAGCTCCTTGACCGCGCCGTCGAATCCTTCTACGCCTGCGATTCTCCGCTCGAAGCGTGGAAGAAAATCGTTCGCCCCGGCGAGGTTGTCGGGCTCAAAGTGAATTGCCTCTCGGGACGCGGCGCGGCCACCAGCGTCGTCCTCGTGGAAGCCATCTGCGAGCGCCTCCAGCAGGCCGGAATCCCGCAGAACAATATTGTCATCTGGGACCGCCTCGATTCCGACCTGGAAAGCGCCGGCTTCCGCCCTTCACGCGGCGATCGCGTTCGCTATATCGGCAACGATTCAACGGGGTATGGCGACGAACTCGCCATCTACGGCAGCGCCGGCAGCCGGCTGGCCAACACCCTCACCAAAACCTGCGACGCCGTGATCAATCTGCCCGTGCTCAAGGACCACGGCATTGTGGGCGTTACCCTGGCGCTGAAAAATCTCTTCGGCGCCATTCACAATCCGAATAAGTACCACAGCGACGCCGGCAATCCCTACGTCGCGGACGTGAACATGTTCCCAGCCATTCGCCAGAAAGTCCGCCTGACGATCTGCGACGGCCTCACGGCGCAATACGAGGGCGGACCTTCGTACATGCCGCAATGGTCGTGGCCGTACAACGGCCTGCTGGTGGCGCGCGATCCCGTGGCGCTCGATTACATCGGCTGGCAGATCATCGAGCACAAACGCGCCGAAATGGGCATGAAATCGCTGCGCGAACTGAAGCGCGAGCCGCTCTACATCGCTACCGCGGCGGATTCCGCGCACCGCCTCGGCGTCAACGATCCGGCACGCATCGCGCGGGTGGAGGTGTGAACATGGAACGCCGCGTGTTTCTGCAAGGTCTCGCGCTTCCCTGCCTCGCGGCCGCCGCCGGAACGCCCTCCGACGCGCAATTCACCGTAGAGGCGCGCTTCTACGACAAGCTGGCTTACAAGAAAATCAAGTGCAAGCTCTGTCCGCGCGAGTGCGTCATCGACGATCGCGAGCGCGGCTATTGCGGAGTGCGCGAAAATCGCGGCGGCACATACTATTCGCTGGTGCATTCGCGCGTGTGCGCCGCCCACATCGATCCTATAGAGAAGAAGCCGCTGTTTCATTTCCTCCCCGGCACCATGGCCTTCTCGGTGGCTACGGCGGGCTGCAATGTGAATTGCAAAATGTGCCAGAACTGGGATATCTCGCAGGTCCGGCCCGAACAGGTGTATGCCACGTACATGCCTCCGGCGAAGCTCGCCGCGCTCGCCCGCCAGAATGACTGCCCGTCGATCGCCTATACCTACAGCGAGCCGGTAGTCTTCTCCGAATACGTGTTCGATTCCGCGGAAGCCGGCCGCGCCGCCGGCGTGAAGAGCGTGGTGATCAGCGGCGGCTACATCCAGGAAGAGCCGCTCAAGCAGCTTTGCCGCCGCGTGGACGCCATCAAGATCGATCTCAAGGCGTTTTCCGAAAAGTTCTACAAAGAAGTGGTCAACGGCGAGCTCAAGCCCGTGCTGAACGCGCTGGTCACCATCCGCAAACAAAATGTCTGGACCGAAATCGTGTGCCTGGTCATCCCCACGCTCAACGACTCCGACGCCGAGTTCCAGGCGCTCGCCCGCTGGGTAAAAAGCGAACTCGGCCCCGACGTCCCCGTGCATTTTTCGCAATTCCATCCCGACTATCTGCTCAAGAACCTGCCGCCCACTCCCGTGCCGACGCTGGAGCGCGCCAAGGCCCTCTGCGATGCCGAAGGCCTGCATTACGTTTACATCGGCAACATTCCCGGCCACCCGGCCGAGAGTACGCACTGCCCGAAATGCCGCCGCGTGGTGGTGGAGCGCGTCGGTTTCAGCGTCCGGGCAATTAGCCTGGAAGGGGCCAAATGCCGCTTCTGCCATCAAATCATCCCAGGCGTTTGGGAAAAGGCATAACGCGTATGAAAACTCTGATTCTCCTCGTGCTGGCGTTTCTCCTCGTCGCCAGACCTGCCTTTACCGGTGGACAAGTCACCAAGGTCCGGCAACCGGCGGTGGCCGGATCGTTCTACCCCTCCGACCCGAAAGAACTCGCGAAGATGATCGACGATTTTCTGGCCAAAGCCACGCCGCCCCCGCTCGACAACGTGGTAGCCATCGTGGCGCCGCACGCCGGCTACATCTATTCCGGTGGGGTCGCGGCATACTCCTACGCGCTGTTAAAGGGCCGGAAATTCGATCGCGTGGTGGTGGTCGCGCCGTCGCACTACGAAGCTTTCGGCTTCTCATCGGTGTACGACGGCTCGGCCTATGCCACCCCGCTCGGCGAAGTTCCGGTGGACCAGGCCTTCGCGGCGAAGCTTGCGAAAATGAGTTCCAGCATCAAGCTCTCGGGCGTGGGACACACGCCCGCGCCGGACCGCCTGGAGCACGCTCTCGAAGTGCAATTGCCCTTCCTGCAGAGGACCGTCGGGCAATTCCAGCTCGTGCCCATCATCATGGGAGATCAGAGCTACGATGCCTGCCGCGCGCTCGGCGCGGCGCTGGCGAAGCTCGTTCAGGGGACCAATACCCTGATCGTCGCCAGCTCCGATCTGTCCCACTACCACCCCTACGACGAGTGCGTGAGAATCGACCACAAAACCCTGAACGCCATCCAGGAATACGATTACTTCGATCTTTCGCGCAATTTGGAATCGCAGATCTGGGAGGCCTGCGGCGGAGGGCCGATCGTAGCCGTCATGATCGCCGCCGAGCGACTGGGCGCCAACCAGGCTAAGCTGCTGCATTACGCCAATACCGGCGACGTCACCGGCGACCACAGCCGCGTGGTCGGATACGGCGCGGTGGCGCTGGCAAAGGCGCCGGCCCATACCAAGAGTGAGGACGCGGCGTTCTCGCTTTCCCGGCCTGAGAAAGAAACGCTGCTGAAGATCGCGCGCCAATCGGTGGAATCCACGGTGCGCAATCGCAAGGTCTTCGACTGCTCGTCGCAGGGCCTGGCGGCCATCGAACAGGAGCGCGGTGCGTTCGTCACGCTCACCAAGCACGGACAACTCCGCGGCTGCATCGGCTATGTCGCGCCTATGAAGCCGCTGTATCTTACGGTGCGCGATGTGGCCATGATGGCCGCGGTCCGCGACACTCGTTTCCGTCCCGTCTCGGCGGATGAACTGAGCGACCTTTCGTACGAAATCTCGGTGCTTTCGCCGCTCCGCCGCGTGCGCGACGTGGAGGAAATCCGCATCGGGCGCGACGGCCTGCTGATCCATGGCGACGACCATGAAGGGCTGCTGTTGCCGCAAGTGGCGAGCGACGAAAAATGGGACCGCCCGACATTCCTCGAAGAAGTATGCTACAAAGCGGGTCTCCCGGCGCATGCCTGGCAGAGCCCCGATTCCGACCTCTTCCGTTTCACGGCGCTGGTGTTCGGGGAGGGCCGGAATTTGAGTGTGCTCGCTCCGCTGGATCTTTTCCGGAAGCCGTGGACAACGCCATTACCGCCGGCGCCAGACCCAGCATGGCCGCTAGCAAGCCTGTTTTAAAGAACCCGAATACGGGAACCAGCCAGGCGCCGATCAGGATGGCGCCCAGTGACGATCCGGCCAGATCGAGTGCGTAGAGCGCGCCGAAGCGCTTCTCTTCTGGGGCGAAAAACACCCGGCTCGCCAGCGGGAACTCGAACCCTCCCAACATCCCGCAAACCACCGCGGCGGCGGAGAATGCCGCTGCTTTCACCGGCATCGCGGCCATGAGGCCGGCGAGAACCAATGGCGCCGCCGCCACCAGCAACTGCGTAATCCCCAGCCAAACCATGCGCGCAGGCGCCGGACGGCGCAGCGCCAGCCAACTCCCGAGCGCCATTCCCGCCATGAATGCCGCGATCAGCAGGGCCAGTTGCTGGTAGACATACCCATACAGCGCCTGAAATCCCAGCAGCAGGAGCATCTCCGCAGCGATCATGTTGAAGCCGGTGGAAGCCGTGCAACAACCCGCCGCGAGGCGCGGCCGTCCGCGCGCTCCCAAAACCAGCACCGCCAGCGTGATTCCCAACCCCCACACGAGGCCGGCGAACGGAATGCCGGCCAGAAAGTCGAATACCCCCCGCGAGCCGGGATGGAACTGGCTGCTCCAGAACGCCACGTCCAGGTAATAGGCGATGGGCGCAAAATCGCGGTTGACCGCCGTCCGCCCGGTGCCCTGAAACTGCGCCTCCAGATCGCGCATGCGGTCTGGCGCCATGCGATAGGGAATGAACGCCTCGCTCACATAGCTGGTTGCGAGATTCCGCGCGCGCAGCCGCGCCAGAAGCTCCGCGGCGCCCGATGCCAGAACTCCCGCGCGCCGGGCGGCGAAGAAATGCACCGTCTCGCCGGGGATGGCCCCCACCGCCGGGAAGACGCTGGCCAGCGTTTTATGGATGGTCGCCAGAAGCTCGCCGAGTTTCGGAGCGATGTAGTTCTCGGAAGCCCTCACCTGCAAGGCGAGCACGCCGTCATCGCTGAGCTTGCGCGCGATTTCCTGAAAGAACTCGGCGGTGTAGAAGCGATTCAGTTGGGCGTTAACCGGATCGGGCAGGTTGACCACCGCCACATCGAAAGTGGAACCCGTGTTCTTGACGAACTGCCGGCCATCGGCAATGTGGACGCGCACGCGGGAATCGTCGGGAAGATACTCGCGCACCAGATCGAGAATGGCGGGATCGAGTTCGACGTAGTCTACACGTTCGAGGTTCGGATGGCGCAGGGCCTCGCGAATGCTGCCATTGAGCCCGCCGCCAATCAGCAGCAGACTGCGCGGCGCGGGATGCTCCAGCAGAGCGTAATCGACCGCCTCCTCGGCGGCCTCCGGATCGGGTACGGTGAACAGCACCACGCCGTTTTCGTAGACCGAGCGGCTGGATTCGGTGCCGATCACCGCCAGATTTCCATACACCGAGTTGCGCTCGGCAATCAGGTGCTGCCCGCGCCAGAAGCGCTCCTCGGACGCGTGTTCCGCGCGGCGCGGAACTCCCGAAAGTGTCGCCGCGATCGCCGCCGCGACAGCCACGCCGATCGCCGTGTAACGAAGCGCACGGCCCCGGACCGCGAGGGCGCAGGCCGTCAACAGGTTCACCATCCCCACCAAACACGCGATTTCGAGCGAACCGAAGACGCGCACCAGCGCCAACCCCGCGGCCAGCCCGCCGGCCGATGACCCGATCGCCTCCCACAGGTACACCGCCGCCGGCCCGCCCTCGCACATCCGGCTGGCGGCCGGGAACAGCGCCCCCGCCAGCAGACACAGCGGACCGAGCACCGCAAGGGACGTCGCGAGCATCATTCCCGGCCCCAGGATCTCGCCCGGAACTGTCTGCAACAGATTCTTCGCCTCCCGCACCGCCAGGACCGTGCCAGGCAGCACGACCGCCAGTGACACTTGTACGCCCGCCACGAGACGCTGCGGATGGCGCGCGCCAAGCCTGCCGCCGAACGCGCTTCCCGCCGCCGTCCAGATGAGCCAGCTTGCCAGCGTGAGCCCGATGGTGATTTCGTTGCCGTGGAAAACCACCAGCAACTCGCGCAGGAGCACGATCTGTGCCACGGCGGCGGTGAAACCGATCGCGATAATCAGCGCCCGAACTCCGATTCGCGAGCTCACCATTCCACATTTAGTCGTAAACTGAGACTGAGTCAAAGGTGTGCCGCGGAACCATCCCAATGCGCCTTCCATCGGCCGGCGCGCGGCCATGCTGCAACTGCTCCGCCTCGGCGGCGTGAGCGCCGGCGCGGCCGGAATCGCCGCATGGTTGAATGGGCGGAGCCGCCGCCCCGCGGAGCCACAGCCCCGGACGATTCGTCGCAACTTCCAGGTGCCTTCCAACGCGAACTTCCCCACGATGGTGGTCGTTCAGGGAGACGATCCGGCTGGTCTCGCGCGCCGGGCATTCGAAGAACTCGGCGGCATCCGCCGCTTTATCTCGCGCGGCGACATCGTCACCATCAAACCCAACGCCGCCTGGGACCGCACACCCGAGCAGGCCGCCAACACAAACCCGCTGGTTGTCGGCGAGGTCGCGCGCCTATGCCTGGAAGCCGGAGCGCGGCGAGTTCTGGTGGCCGACGTAAGCATCAACGATCCCGAGCGGTGCCTGGCGCGCAGCGGGATCGCCGCCGTGGGCCGCTCGGCCGGCGCCGAAGTGATCCTTCCCTCACCGAGCCTGTTCCGCGAGGTCGATCTGCGCGGCCGCGTGCTCAACGTCTGGCCCGTGCTCGAGCCTTTCCTGAGCGCCGACAAGCTGATCAACATCCCCATAGCCAAGCACCACAGCCTTACAGGCGTCACCCTGGGGATGAAGAACTGGTACGGCACGCTCGGCGGACCGCGGCAGGAACTGCATCAGCGCATTCACGAAAGCATCGCCGACCTGGCCGATTTCATGCGTCCCACCCTGACGCTGCTCGACGCGTATCGCGTGCTCATCCGCAACGGACCGGGCGGCGGCGACCCCGCGGACGTGGTCTTGAGGCGGACGCTTATCGCCGGAACCGATCCCGTAGCGGTGGACGCCTACGCCGCGCAAGCCTGGTGGAATCTCGACGCGCGCACCCTCCCGTACCTGCAACTGGCTGCCGATCGCGGCCTGGGCACTTTGCGCTTTGAGGCTGTCCCCACGCGTTTCGTGACGCTGTGACGCAAAAAAAACTGGAAATGACCCAGCCGCCGATGAACGCCGATAAACGCCGATTGAAACCAAACAACTTATCCGCGTTCATCCGTGTTTATCAGCGGCCTATGTGCCTTTTTCAGCAGCCTGTTAGAGCTTGACATCCTAATATGTACGGTATACATTACATTATGTAAGCAGTGTATTACATAGCAAAGGAGCCATTATGACCGTCATTGAAAGACGCGCCTGGTTCGTGCTCGGCGTTTGCCTGGTAGCGATCGTCGCCGTAGCCGCGATTTTCGCCCTGACCGGGAAGTTCACGCCCGCCATGGGCGCCATGGGACTTCTCGGCCTTACCGGCGCGACGCCGCTGATCGGCCGGCGACAGAAGCAGCGCGGCGAAATCATAATCGATGAACGGGACCGCGCCATTTTGCAGACCGCCGGCAGATTCGCTTTCGGCACGTTCTGGGTGGCGCTGGTGGGCGCAGTGATGGGCCTGTTCGCGTTGGCCGGCGATTCCGCCTCGCTTCGCGTCGGGATGATTGTGTCGGCGCTCTGGTTTGCCTTCCTGCTCATTAACATCGTCCACTCTTCTTCGGTCCTCTGGATGTGCAGGTCGCAACATGCGCGATAACCACGCGCCGCCGGCGGCAATCGTGAACCGCATCCGCCGCCTGCGATTCGATCGGGGAGAAATGACGCAGGAAGAACTGGCCCAAAAAGCCGGGGTAACGCGTCAAACCATCATCGCCCTGGAAGCCGGGAAATACACTCCCTCGTTGGAACTGGCCTTCCGTATTGCCGGGGCTTTTCAGGTAGGGGTGGAGGATGTTTTCGAGTACCGCGGCGGCAAGTAAACACGTTCATATGACGAAGTCCCTTACTGAGCCGTGACCGCAAGGGAGCGGTGCCTTTACTCTGCGTGTAACTACTTCACCGTGACCGTAACTTGTTTGGTGGACCGTCCGTATTGGTTGGTGGCATTGAGCGTATAAGTGGTGGTATTGGTTGGCGTCGTGGTGACGCTACCTCCGCGCACTCCGCCCAGCACGTCGATAAAGTCGTAAGAGTCGTTCGTAGTTTTCCACGACAGCGTCACCGGCGTGCCCGCGCTGACCGTGACCGCCGAAGCCGTGAAACTGGCGATGGTTGGAGGCGCTCCCGTCGGGGCCGAGGCGGAATCCCAGCCCGGGAAGGCCGGGGTCATCTGCACTACTTCGAAGTTCGACGATTGAATGGCGTCGATGTTCTCCAGGTCGTCGTCGTTCCAGCGCGGGTCCGGCACTCCCTGAAAGTAAAAATAGCCGCCATTATCCGCCAGGATCATGCCGTATTTTTTCATCGCGGTCAGAATCACCTGGTTCGCGGGCGAGTAACTGGAGATATCGAAGCTGGCCTTCAACCGGATTCGCATCCCCATTACATTACTGACGCCCCAAATATTCCCCGCGGCATGGCTTGCCGGTTCAACGAAGTAACCGTCGTTAGCGTCGTCCTTGGTATGTTCCATGGTGAAACGGATGGCGTGGTTGATCGCGCCCGCCGCGACTTCGTCATACCGAACCAGGCCCGGGAAGATCGCGAGGCCGGCCGCGTCCGCCGACGTCCATCCCCACGGACGCTGCTCGAAGTTCTGCATGTCCCAAATGGTCTCCGACGAGGAGCTCCATGCGCCGCTGCAACGGTGCGTGTTGAACGTCTCGTAAAGCATGCAGGCGTGGCGGTCCAACACCAGAACATGCGAGTCCCCGACGTAAGTATCGGGCCACCCATCGCAATCCGGCGGCGAGCCTTCGATGGGAGCATCCAGCGGGAGAGGTTCCGCTGCCACGTCGCTCTCGCTGGCGTAATCGATGACGTTGACCGACACCAGCGGAGTCAAACTGGAATCCACCACTATGTACGGAATGCCGTAGTTTCCGCCGGCCACGGACGAGAAATCGTGGTGCAGATGCAAGCCCGCGAATCCTCCCGCCGAAGTAATGGTGCCGCTGTTGGGATCGAGCGGAGCGTTGGAAATATCGGTATTCCATGCGGCGGTCGATGGGAACGGCACAAAGCCATTGAGGCTGGCGTTAGTTCCAAGACTCAAGTTGGCGCACAAGGCTTGCGCCGTGACGGCCGAGTAATTCGCCGTTACGGTGACATTGGCCGCCGGCATGGTGAGCCAGGTCGATTCGGAACTGGGCTCGGCGACCGCCGCTCCCGTCCAATCCACGAACGACTGGCCGGCTACCGGCACATTCGCCAGGATATTGACCACTGCGCCAGGAAAATAGCTCCCACCGCCGGTTCCGTTCACCACTGTGAGGGTGTACACGCTGGCGTTATCGGCGCTGCAGCCTTGCCCCAGCGCCGCATCGATGACGATTTGCACATCCGCGACGTTCTGAATCCCGTCGTTGTTGAGGTCGGCCGTAACCGCTGCCATCCCGAGAGCCTGGTTGACAACGGTCTGGACATCGCCGACGTCCGTGCTCCCGGTCTGATTCACGTCACACACGCTCAAGGTCTGACCCGTTGCCAGGGGCGCGCTCGCGGCTGCCACGAAGAGCAGGAGGAGCAGACGAGAGGCTGAAGCCGTCATCGTCCCAAGAATACTGCCGCGATACTATGCGTTTGTAATCATCGAGAGTTATGCGCTCTTCGATAACCGAAGGAATATCGGGCGAGTGCCGAGGCCACTTACTGCGTTTCGGTGTGCTTCAGCCTGACGCCGCCGTTCTGGGTAGCAATGTGAATCAGCGGACCGCCGGAGCCCACATTGAAATCCAGGCGCCGGGGCTTCAACTCACCTTGCAAAGTGACGGGAAAATCCGACTGAATGCTGCCATTGGTGGTTTCCGCCTGCAGGTGGGCCGAGTAGGACGAAGGCATAGTGACCGTCACGCCGCCGTTTTGCGTTCTCACGTCCAGTTGCCGGCCGTCCCAAATGCCGCCGTTCAGTTCCACCTGGATACCGCCGTTCACCGCCGTTCCGCTGACATCGCCGGCCACCCGCTTCAGGTGCACGCCGCCGTTGGTGGTATCGAATTTGATGGTGCCGCGCACATCGGAAATCGTGATCCCGCCGTTGTGAGCTTTTAGCGTGAGATCGCCGTTTTGCGGCACGAAGATTTCGTAGCTAACGCTCCACCACGAATTGTTCGCCGCTTCCGGGCCAATGGCCCGCACCTGGCCGCCCGAACTGTCGATGGTCACCTGGCGCGCCATGGAATCGGCGGCGGATTGTGTGTCGCCCGCGGCATCCACGCGCGCACGAACCAGCACGTCGGCCCGAAGCGCGCCTTTGATCGTGACGCCCCCGTTCGGACCGGCATCCACCTGCAAGCTCCCGGCCGCCGGCACCGTTTGTTCGCGAATGTCGCAATGGCGCGCCTGGTCGCCGCCATAATTCTGCTCGCAAGTCATTTGTTTCTCGGTATTGTCCTTCAATTGGGCCAGGGCGGGAATGCCTGCGATGCCAACCGCCAATCCGACCCAGGCTGCGCTTTTCAGTAACGATTTCATCAAATCCTCCTTGCCAAACGAAAACCGGCAACCGTGCCGTTCGCCGATACGTATGATACTGACGGATTCGCAAAAAGTTACCAAGAAATCCAGCCACCCCGGCGAGAGTGGCGCCGCGAAACGGAAACAACCCGACCGGTTGAGCATGTGCCGGCCTCCGGCGAGCGCCGAATAGCCGGCCGCGCGAAATGCCGCCGATTGCGGCGCGATGATATCGGACTTACGGAGTCCTGATTAGGTTTTATCCTGTCTTCTTGCAGAACTTGGACCTATGCCAGACTGTGGGAGTTAATAAAGTTGAAGAAGATATAAGACTCGGATAATCTCTATTGGTGAGTGGGACGCTTACTACAAATGGCCGAGACCTTGCGTTTCTTCCGATCCGCAGTACCTGTCATGGCGCTCCTGATCGCTGCTCCTTTGTGGGCGCAAAACCCGACTTCGATTGGGCTGTCCAGTTCGCCGAATCCGGCGACCTACGGTGCACCGGTAACTCTGAACGCTACTATTACTCCGGCTGGCGCGACCGGCCGGGTTACTTTCTACGATGGCGTCACGATTCTGGGGATCGCCTCAGTATCGGGGGGGCACGCCAGCTTCACGACGAGCCTTCTACCGACCGGACAACGATCATTGAGAGCCTATTACTCCGGCGACCCGTCGAACGCCCCAAGCACTTCGCCCGCGGTTCCGGAGAACGTGATAGCTACGGCATCGGCCGGCTTCGAAACGCCGGTCAGCATTCCGATCGGCGTACAAGGATGGCCATTCGAGCCGGTGGTGGTCGCCGACTTCAACGGCGATGGCAAGCCGGACTTCGCGGGCGTGTCGAACACGACGCTTTATGTCTTCCTGAATCAAGGGAATGGCGAATTTGCGGCGCCGCAGAAATACCCCATCGGAGCCGTGATCGCGATGACGGCCGTCGACTGCAACGGCGACGGGAATACCGACCTGATTGCGACTGGTTCCAGCGGTTATGTGGTGTTTCTGGGAAACGGCGACGGGACGTTCACGGCGCTGCCGGCGCAGAACACGGGCAGGAGCGGCGCCAAAATCGTGGCCAGCGATTTCAACGGAGACGGAACGGCCGATCTGGCCGTGAGCGACACGGCCCACTCGCTCATCGTCATCTATCAGGGAAAGGGCGACGGAACATTCACGGAAACTGGCACGTATCCCCTCAGCGCCGCCGCGCAATCTCTGGCCGTGGCCGATTTTAACGGCGATGGCTATCCCGATCTGGTCGCGGACAACGGATCGAATGTGTCGGTCTTTCTGGGAAAAGGCGATGGCACGTTCCGGACAGGCGGCACTTTTGCGGCCGACCAGTCTTACTTCGAATCGACTACCGCTCTCAATATCGCGGTGGCGGATTTCAACGGCGACGGGCGGCTCGACCTGGCGGTGCTGAACGGTGGCAGCTCTCGCGTGGGTATCCTGCTCGGCAATGGCGACGGCACTTTCGGCTCCCCGAACAGCTTTTATGTGGAGGCGACCAACGGCGACCTGGTGGCGGAGGATTTTACCGGCGATGGCAAGCCCGACCTGGCGGTGAGCGATCAGGGCTCTATGGCAGTCAGAATCCTGGCGGGCAATGGCGACGGGACTTTTCAGTCCGCGGTGAACTATTCGACGGTTGCCTTCCCGTACCAATTGCAGGTTGCCGACCTGAACGGAGACGGCACTCCGGACCTTCTGATCGGGGCGAATACCTCAGCGGTGCTTCTGTTCAATGGCGCGAACGCCAGTCTGCATGCGACGCTGAGCGCAGCCAGCGGTTTTTCGGCGGGCGAAGTGGGAGCCCGCTACATCCTCGAGATCACGAATCGCAGAAGTTATCCCACCACAGGCGCGGTGAATGTAGCCTTCGGGTTGGCGGGAAGCCTGACGGCAACGGCGATGACCGGTCTGGGCTGGACGTGCACGATTGCCAGTTTGCAGTGCTCGCGGTCCGATGCGCTGGCGGTGGGCGGAGCGTTTCCGGCGCTCTCGGTTTGGGTGAATGTTGCCGCCGATGCGCCGGAGACCATCACCAGCACCGCGACCGTGAGCGGCGGCAACGGATCGATTCCGGCGAGCACCACGGCTTCTCTTTCGCTGCCACTATTGTCGACTCCCGCCGTGACTCTATCCGCGGCGCCCAACCCGAGCGCTTTGACACACCCGGTTGCTCTCCTGGCGACGGTCTCGGCCGGCTTCGGCAGCATCACTTTCTACGACGGTACTACGGTGCTGGATACGGTCCCGCTGATTGGATCCGAAGCGAACTTGACCACGGTCCAGTTGCCCGCCGGCAAACAGACCCTGACGGCGCGATACAACGGCGACGCAACTCATGCGCCGGGAACTTCGCCGGCAGTGGTGCAGACAGTGAATTCGCTGGCCGCCGGCGGCTTCACCACGGCGACTCTTCCGGTTGGCATGAATCCCTACTTCGTCTCCTTGGCGGATCTGAACGGCGACGGAATCCAGGATGTGATTCTCACAGCGCCGCCGAGCAACGTCGCGGTTCTCCTGGGTAAAGGAAACGGAACGTTTCAAAATCCGATCACCGTCAGCCTCAGCGCCTATCCGAACTCGGTGGCGGTAGGCGATTTCAACGGCGACGGCAAACCGGATATCGCAGTGGCAATGAATAATGCCGGCATGCTGGCGGTGCTGCTGGGCAACGGCGACGGCACTCTCCAGGCGCCCACATACATTAACGTCGGAACGCCGATCGATTCGCTGGCAGTGGCCGACTTCGATGGGGACGGCAAGGCGGACCTGGTGGTCTCCATTTCGAATCCCGGAGCCATTGCCGTGCTGTTTGGTAACGGCGATGGGACGTTTCAAGCTCCCCTGGTGTCGAGCATCGGCCAGGTGTACTCGGGGCCGATTGCGGTGGGCGACTTCAACGGGGACGGAAAGCCCGACGTTGCGGTGGCCTCGCAAAATGCCGGCCAGGTGGTGGTGCTGCTGGGGAATGGCGACGGAACGTTCCAGGCGCCCGCCAACAATGCGGTTTTTGCCCCCGAGTCGCTGACAGTCGGAGATTTGAATGGCGACGGCAAACTCGACCTGGTGGTGGGCAGCGAAAGTCCCTTCGTTTACGTGCTGCTGGGCAACGGCGACGGCTCGTTCCAGTCCCCGGTGGGCTACAGCGCCGGCGGATATAATGCGGCGGTCGCGATCGGCGATTTCAACGGAGATGGCAAACCGGATGTCGCGGTAGCCAGCAGCGTGTGGAACTACGTTGCGATCCCGCTGGGAAATGGCGACGGTACGCTGCAGGCCGCAGCCACATTTCCCACCGGACTCAATCCTATTTCCCTGGCTGTGGGGGACGTCAACGGCAACGGGGTTTCCGATATCGTGGTGGCCGACGGCGGAGTGCCGGATCTTACCGTGTTGCTGGGGACGGCGGGATCGGGGCTACAGATTCGCTCGACCCACTCGGGGAATTTTACTGCCGGGCAGACGGGCGTCTACACCATCGTGGTCGGTAACATTTCGCTGAGTCCTATTTCGGGGATGGTTACCGTCGTGGATGCGCTCCCGGCCGGGCTTACGGCAACGGCGATCGGCGGGGCCGAATGGACTTGCATGCTGACGACGGTGACGTGCTCTCGCTCGGACGGCCTCGCAACCGGCGCCAGTTTTCCGGCGATTGTGGTGAACGTGGCAGTGGCAGGCGACCTGGGAATTTCGAACCTCGTGAATCAGGCGACGCTGACCGCCGGAGCCGTACAAATCGCTTCCAACGACGTCACGCACATCGTGCTGCCGAGCACGATCAGCCTGCAAACATCGGGAAGTCCGTCGGCGTATGGCAGTGCCGTGACGCTTACGGCTACCATCTCCGGGGGCACAGGCAAAGCGATGTTCTTCGATAACGCGATGGTGCTGGGCTCGGCTCCGGTGAGCGCCGGCCAGGCGGTGTTGCTGACGCGCCTGCTTCCCACGGGCAAGCGCACGCTGCGCGCCACGTATACCGGAGATTCCAGCTATGGCACGTCTACTTCCGCGCCGGTGACACAGGTGGTGGCGTCGATCGCGGCCGGGTCGCTGAACTCCGCGGGCACGTACGCAACCGGCAAGCAGCCGTGCTGTCTGGTGAGCGCCGATTTCAATCATGACGGCCGCACGGATCTGGCGGTACTGAGCCCCTCCGCCGCGAGCGTGCGGGTGTTTCTGGGCAACGGCGACGGTACTTTTCAGCCGGGGGTGGATTTCGCCATGGGCATTTCTCCGGTAGCGTTGGCCGCGGGCGATTTGAACGGCGACGGGAACACCGATCTGACCGCGGCCGATCAGGGAGGCAACAGCGCGGTGGTGCTTCTGGGAAATGGCGATGGCACCTTCCGGCAGCCAGCCGCCTATCCGATTTGCAAAGCTACGGCGTGCCTCCCGGGCTCGATCGCGGTGGCCGATGTGAATGGCGACGGGGTGCCGGATCTGACGCTGGTGGACTTCCAGACGTACAATCTCACTGTCCTGCTGGGCAATGGCGATGGGACCTTCCAGCCGTCGATGGACGTGCCGATAACGTATCAATGGGGCTTCGGGACGATGGCGGACTTGAACGGGGACGGTATACCGGACCTGGTGACTACTGGCGGCGCCGGGCCGAATCTCAATATTCTGTTGGGCAACGGGGACGGAACATTCCGTCCCCCGAAGACATACGTGCTGCCTTACCCGGGTCCTGTTTCCGCGGCGGCGGGCGATTTGAACGGCGACGGCGTGCTCGATCTGGTGGTCTCTAACAATACCAAGTCCCTCTCGATTTTGATCGGGAACGGCGACGGGACTTTTCAGATCCCGGCGCCGGCTACCGCGTTGGGCCATGCCGTGAGCGCGGCGTTGGGCGATTTGAATGGCGACGGCCATCTGGACATAGTGACCGAGGATAATAGTGACAATACCATCTACGCCTTGTTGGGGAACGGGGATGGTTCGTTGCAGCCGCCGGTTCCTTATCCTGTGGGCTTCGAGCCCTCCGTCATCGCGCTGGGCGACTTCAACGGAGACGGCCGAATGGATGCGGCGGTGCTCAACTCCTACGACGGCACGGTGAGTATACTGCTGGCGAACCCGCCGTCGTCCAATCCGCCCAGCCTGAGCATCACCAAACAGCACCTGGGCGGCTTTACGTTCGGGCAGTCGAACGCGCAATATACGGTCACGGTGAGCAACGCTTCGGGGGCGGGTCCGACCAGCGGGATCGTGATGGTGGCGGACAACGTTCCATCGGGCCTGTACAGCCTCGACATGCACGGCACAGGCTGGAGCTGTACAGACTTGTACGACACATGCACGCGCAGCGACGTCCTGGGGCCCGGTCAGAGCTATCCTCCGCTGAACGTGAGCGGGGTAGTCTCGTCTACGGCATCGTCACCGCTCACCAATCAGGTGACAGTGAGCGGCGGGGGCCCGGCGGCCGCGATCGCACAGGATCCGGCAACGATCACCGAGTTCAGCGCGTGCGACCTGAACCAAGACAACCGGATCGATGTTACGGATGTCCAGATGAGCGTTAACTGGGCCCTCGGCATCCAGGCTGGTCAGGATCTGAACAACGACGGAGCGGTCAACGTTGTCGATATCCAGTTGGTGATCGCCGCGGTGCTCGGAACGGGCTGTGGCGCTTGGTAGTGCCCGGAAGGCCTCTGCCCATAACAATTACGCGTCGCTCGGATCGATGCGGCGGCCGGTGTAGGCTGCATTTATTGGATTCGCGGCGCGAAAGGGTTGATGCTCCGTAAGCGCGGAAGACCGGGCCGGGCGCGGCGAACTACAGCTCGCGCCCCTTGTGGCCTCTTCTTGCTTTACCCCATTTCCCGATTCTGCTATCCTCAATACGTTGAATTCATAACATTTACAGACCGGCCGTTGCGGCCGGGTCCCTCGCGAGGTTCATCATGTCGGGCCACTCCAAATGGGCCACCATTAAGCACAAGAAGGCGGCGTTAGACGCCAAGCGTGGAAAGTCGTTCACGCGCATCATCAAGGAAATCTCGATCGCCGCGCGCAGCGGCGGGGACCCGGACGGGAATCCGCGCCTGCGCACCGCCATTCTGGCTGCCAAAGCGGTCAGCATGCCTTCCGACAACATCAAGAAGGCCATTATGCGCGGCACCGGCGAACTCGAAGGCGGACAGATCGAAGAAGTCATGTTCGAAGGCTACGGGCCCGGAGGCGCAGCCATCCTGGTCAACGTGGCCACTGATAACCGCAACCGCACGGTCAGCGAGATTCGTCACGTGTTCTCCAAAAACGGCGGGAACATGGGCGAACAGGGCAGCGTCGCCTGGATGTTCGAGCGCAAGAGCCAGATCCTCATCGGTCACGACAAGGCCACCGAGGACCAACTGATGGAGGTGGTCCTGGATGCCGGCGGCGACGACATCAAGGATCTGGGCGACCAGTGGGAAGTCCTTTCCGACCCCAATGCGCACGAAGCTGTTCTCAAGGCGTTGGAAGGCGCGAAGATTCCCACCGAGGAAGCCACCATCGCCATGGTGCCGAAGAATCTGCTCCGTCTGGAGGGGAAGAACGCCGCCGCCATGCTTCGCATGACCGAAGCTTTGGAAGAGCACGACGACGTGCAGAACGTGTACTCCAACTTCGATATCGACGAAAAAGAACTGGAGGCGCTCTCCGCGTAGCCTGCGGGCCTGACATGCGCATATTGGGCATCGATTGCGGCTCGGCGCGCACCGGTTACGGCCTGATCGAGAGCGACGGCCGCGATCACCGCATGCTGGCTTCGGGAGTGATTTGTACTAATACCCGGTGGCCGTTCGAGAAGCGCCTGGCGGAAATCGCGGGGGAATTGCGGCGTCTGTTGCGCGATTATCATCCGGAGTTCGCCGCGGTGGAGGAAGTGTTTCACGCGGTGAACGCGAAAACCGCGCTCAAGCTCGCGCACGTGAGGGGAGTGGTGCTGTTGGTTATCGCCGAGGCCGGAGTGGAACTGGCGGAATACTCTCCGCTGGAGGTCAAGATTAACGCAGTGGGATATGGGCGCGCCGAAAAGCACCAGGTGCAATTGATGGTGCAATCGATTCTTGGCCTGCCGGAAATCATCGCTTCGGAAGACGCCGCCGATGCGTTGGCCGTGGCCCTGTGCCATGCCACCCACGAAGCGACCAGCCGCAAGCTGGCATAGTCGAGGGATTGTGATGAAGTGGTGGTTGGTTTTCTTGTTTGCCGGTGTGGCTCTGGGCGCTGACGCTCCAAGGTTGTTCTACTCGCGCACGTTCCCCGGAAGCGTGCCGGCCTACCTCGACGTGACCTTGGAGAGCAACGGCGATGGCATGTACCGCGAGGCGGTGGATGACGAACTTCCGTCAAAATTCCACCTTTCCGAGGCCGAAACCAAGGAAGTGTTCGCTCTCGCCGACAAGCTGGATCACTTCAAGCACCCGCTCGAATCGCCCTTGAAAGTGGCCTTCATGGGCACAAAGGTTTTTCGCTACGAGCTCGGCAACGAAAAAGACGAAGTCAAATACAACTATACCGAGGACCAGAATGGCCAGGCGCTGCAGGATTGGTTCGAACGCATGGCGGAATCGTCCCAGCAGCGGGATAATCTCGAGCGCGCGGCCAAGTACGACCACCTGGGAGTGATGCACGCCGTGGAATTGCTGGTCTCCGCCTATGAGCGCAAGCGGCTGGTGGGGGTAGAGCAGTTTCTGCCCATCCTCGATCGCGTGGCGAAGAACGAGACTTACATGCACCAGGCGCGGGCACTGGCGGCAGAGCTCGCGGAGGCCATCCGCAAAGGGCAGCCGTGAGGGTGAGACTTGCAGAATTCGGGCGAACTGCCAAGGCACCGCTCCCTTGGGGGATGCCCTCTGGGCCCGGCTCTTCAATTATGCGAGTTATGAGTTGAAACGGCGGCCGTTACTGAGCCGCGACCGCAAGGGAGCGGTGCCTTGCAAGTGCCTTGTGAGGGTGGGCCTGGCGGCCCTGGCTCTAGCGTGCGCCTTCGGCCAACAGCCGGGCGCGCCATCCGCCGGCGAGCTGGATGAACTCCAGCGCGCTTTGGCGGAGGCGAATTCGAGCCAGATCGAAGTCCTCCGGGTGATCGAAAAATATCTGGCGGACCATCCCGCAACCGCCTTCCGCCCCGACCTGGAACATCGCGCGGCCGAGGCCGCTATTGCGATCCACGATAACGCGCTCACCGTCCGCTACGGTGAAGCCTCGCTCGCCCGCGTCCCGGACGATACCAAGCTGCTGCCGGCCGTGACCCGCGCGCTGCTCGCGCTCGAAACGCGCGACGCCGCCGAACGCGCACTGAAATACACGCGCCACACCCAGGACCTGGTGCGGAAAATGCAAAAAGACGGCAATCCCGGCAACGTCAGCCCGATGGAATGGCGCAACCAGACGGATCGCCTGCTGAATCGTGCGCTGACCGATGAAGCTCGCGCCACCGGCATGGTGGACAGTCCCGAATATGCTCTCGCCATGGCACGCCGGGCTTTCGAAATCTATCCCGACGCCGCCGCGGCGCGCGAAATGGCGTACTGGTTCGAGCAAGCCGGCAAGTTGACCGAGGCGGTGGACTCCCTGGCGGACGCCTTCATGATTCCGGACACGCAAGCCAAGGAGGCACAGCGCGCGGCCGACCGCACGCACCTCGGCGAGCTGTACCGGAAGCTCAAAGGAACGGACAACGGCTTGGGTGCGCTCTGCCTGCAGGCATACGACCGCACGGCGGCGCTACTCAAGGCGCGGGACGCGAGCCTCGGGCGGAATGAACCCAATTCCGGGAAGACGAACGTTCTGGACTTCACGCTCTCGGGCCTCGACGGCAAGGGACTGGCGATGGCCGCGCTCAAGGGCAAAGTGGTGGTGATAGACCTGTGGGCGACGTGGTGCATTCCCTGCCGCGAGCAGCATCCGTTGTACGAAGAGGTAAAGCAGCGTTTCCGCGACAATCCCGCGGTGGTGTTTCTTTCCGTCAACTCCGACCCCGACCGATCCGCGGTGAAGCCGTTCGTGGAAAGGATGAAGTGGCAGGGTCCCGTTTATTTCGAGGATGGTTTGGCGCGCTTTTTTTCCGTGGAAGGACTACCGGCGACCATCCTGCTCGATCGCAACGGCCAGCTCTATACGCACCTGAACGGATTTCTGGATAAGAATCACTTCGCCGATCTGTTGACCGAGCGCATTCGCGATGCCCTGGCTGTCGCGATGAAGTAACTGGAGCGGGAGACGGAGTCTGCGAGCGGGCGGCCACTTCGGTGGAACGTGCTTGCGCCATGAACCTGTGGAAAGACCGAAGGTGATTCCACCCACCGAACCGGGGGCGCCGAGATTTGCACATTGAGCCTCTTGGTAATTTGCGTGTCCCGTCACAACGGTCCGCGGCCTGCCATTCCATCGCTATGCGAATCACGAACGCCAACGTCCTCCTCGAAGAGGAGCTCAAGGGCTAAAGCAGCCACATCGCCTGAGCTGCAATCGAGTGTAGCCGAACATGTCGATGTCACACGCAACCAGGTACAGCGGATCGAGCAAATCTTCGACCGGTCAACCTTCCCGCCAAGGTTAAAACCTGCATAGGGATGAAGGGCATTATCGCGGAAGGCGAGGAGACCATGGGTGAAGACGAGGAAGCAGCGCTCACGGACGCCGCCACTGCGTGTGCCGCACGACGCGTCGAACATTACGAGATGGCCGCGTATGCCGGGGCTCACGTTGCCGATCTGTTGCAGCAAAACCTGGACGAAGAGCGGGAGGCCGGCGAGAAACTCGGCGACATCGCCGCTGAGATACTACAGATGACCGACGACAGCTTCGCACCGGCCTCGAGCCAACTCTATGGCGTTGCGCCTAACGATCCGGCCACCATGGTTCTGGCTACGGCGGGGATTGCCGCCGTCACGGTTCTCCACGGCTATCTGACCGCGCTGCGCGCCACTTGTGTCGACCCAATTACCGCCCTACGGTACGAAGGAGAGGGCCGATCGTAGTTCAAGACACGTGGCAAGGTGAGACCTGAATAAGCGACGTGCCGCGCGCCGGGGACAAAGCGTGGGACCGCGGCGGTCTCTAAAGAGAGGCGTGCGAAGCTGGTCAAAATGAAGCGGATCTGCTCCCGGCGCTTGCGCAGAGCTTCCATAATGCCTTTGATTCCATCGCCCGGCAGGCCGAAGATGGTATCCACACCCCAATCCTGAAGCGAATCGATGAGTACGTCGGCTGACTGTGGTTGTCATCGATCAGGCAGGAGCACTTTTGCTTCCGAAGGTCAATTTGTGCGCCGCCGTGCAGGAATCTACCGCGGCGCCGTCTTGATCCATGCCCGCAATAATTCCGCTACGCTCCACGCTTGGGCGATGCAGCCGCGCGGCGTGTACGGCGGCTCCGCGTCAAAAATCTCGCTGATCGAGCCAATGCACGCTTCACCCAGATGATCGATCAAACCCTTCAGGCACTGCCGTGCACCGGCGCTATCCCCGGGGTGGACCCGCAACCACGCATCCACGAAGGGACCGATCAACCATGCCCATACCGTGCCCTGATGGTATGCCGCATCCCGCGCCCGCAGGTCGCCATAGTATTTGGCCTTGTAATCCGGCTCTCCCGGCGCGAGCGATCGCAGTCCTCGCGGAGTCAACAAACGGTCTTTCACCACTTGCACCACGGGCAGCCAATACTGTTCCGACAGTACCGGGTAATCCAGTGAGATGGCGAAGATCTGATTCGGACGGCACGCCGCATCATCGCCTCGCTCGCCATCGACCACATCGAACAGGTACTCTTTCGCGTGATTCCAGAAACGCGCGTTGAAGGATTCCAGCGCGCGCTGAGCGGCCTCCCGAAACTCCGCCGGCACGGCCAGGCTTTCCTCTTGCAGCCACCGCTCGGTGAGCCGCAGCACGTTGTACCAGAGCGCGTTGATCTCTACCGCCTTGCCGCGCCGCGGGGTAACCACCCAGTCGCCCACCTTGGCGTCCATCCATGTCAGTTGATATCCCTGTTCGCCTTGGGCCAGCAGTCCGTCGCCCGGATCCACGTGGATGCCGAACCGCGTTCCACGCAGATGGCAGCGGACGATCTCGATTATCTGCGGGAGCAGGCTGTGGAGCAGCGGCCGGTCGTCCGTCGCCTCGAGGTATCGCTGCAAGGTATGAAAAAACCATAGCGTCGCGTCGGCGGTATGATAAAGACCCTCCTTCTGCCCTTCGGGGAACAGGTTCGGAATCAGCCCGTCGCGTATGTACTGAGCGAAGGTGCGCAGAATCCAGCCGGCTTCATGCCGGCGCCCCGTGCACAAGGCTAAACCCTCCAGGCTGATCATCGTGTCCCGGCCCCAATCGGTGAACCAGTGATAGCCGGCGATTACCGTACGCATCTCGTCGCCCGAGGCGCGCGCCCGCGCCGCATCCTCCGGGCGTCCCATCGGCGTGATGAGAAACTGATCGGCCGCCAGAACCAGTTCCGATACCTCGGGCTCTTCGCGCGGCGTTCCTGCCACGGCAAGCAGCAGCTGCCGGCGTTCCATCTCTGCTTTCACGGCCTGCTGCGGTGTGAGCGCGCAGATGGTGTCCCAGTTCTCCGTCGATGCCACAAGGGTCGCCGGGCTATCGCTCGCCAGGTCCAATCGGAAGTACCCGGGACTCCACAACCACCCGTGGGAGTCGTAGCCGCGATTGCTCTCCGCGGAGTAGAACACCGATTCATTCAGCCTGCTGTCCAACGAAAGCGCAGGTGAGGTGCCATAGACCAGCATCCGCAGGGGCGGCAGTTCCGAGCCGTCCCAAATCTCAAAACGGCCTTCGCGCACCGTCACCAGGTACTTCTGCGCGTCCCCCACATTCACCAGCGAATCGTGCGGGCGGAAGTGCAATGCCGGCCGCACGCCTAATTGCACCGGCCCTGCCGGCTCCAGCAGTTCGTACAGGATATACACGGTGTTCTGGCCGAAGGGCATGACCAGCCGCTTTTCCATCACGATGTGGTCCGACGCGTAGCGCCACACCGGCAGCCCTCCCTCCAGCCGGAACTCCGATACCGTTAATGTCTCCTGCTGCCCTCTCCGGGTGAGTTCCGGCATGCCCGCGTAGACAACTTCACGGCCGGCACGCAACCGCTCGGAAACCGCGTCCAGCATCATCGTCCTGCCATGGGGATTCGGCAGAGCGGCGACCAGGAGCCCGTGGTACCGCCGCGTGATCACGCCACTCACCGTTCCCGACGCGTAACCGCCGATCCCGTTTGTCAGCAGCCATTCCTCATTTAAGTGCGGATCGGCATCGGGGTCGAGCACCCTGCGGCGAGGCAGCACACGCAGGGGCTCAAGCATCGGTTGGTTCCTTCGGAGGCTCCTCCAGGGGCGCCGGCGTAAGGACGATCGCCGCGTGGCCGGGAATTCGCCAGTTTTCCTCCGTGTCCGGCGAGTAACTTCCCGAACCACCGTAGCGAACGTCTTCGCTGGACCAAAGCAGCTTCCATTGCCGTCGTGCCGGGGGAGCGAGCAGCGGCTCGGGCGCCGGGTCCAACAGCAGGTCCCGGCCGAGGTTCAGCATCAGCAGGCGGTCGTCGCAGTCTTCGCCGAAAAAGCGCAATACGAGCGCCTCTTCCGCCAGCACCGCCCCGTCAACACCACCGCGCCCTTGCGTGCTGAGCACGGCATCCTCGCGTCGCAGACGTATTAGGTCTTTGTGGAGATTGTAATAATTCGCATGCCGGTCGCGTTCCGAAAAGTCCAGCTTGCACCTCTGGAATGTCGTCGGATTCCCTGGATCCGGCAGTACTTCGTACGCTTCCCGGCTCGCCAGGCTGCGAAACTGCGAAAGAAACTCGGATCTTCCTTTCTGCACGATGTTAGCCAGTTCGGGATTATGGTCGGCGAAGTAGTAGAACGGCTTTGAGGACGCGAACTCCTGGCCCTGAAAGAGCATGGGCGTACTTGGCGCCAGCAGCAACAAGGCGGTCATCGCCCGATAGCGCCCCGGGCTGGTCAGCATGTGCGCCCTCAGGCCGCCGGTTGAATTGGCCACCTGATCGTGGTTCTGTATGTAGTTCACGAAATGCAGCGGAGTTAGTCCGCGGCTTGGTGTGCCGCGCCGTTGCTTCTGCCACTTATAGCGCTGCCCTTGAAAGAGGTATCCGTATTTGACTGCTGAAATGAACTCCTGCGGCCGCCCCAGATAGTCGGTGTAGTAAGCTTCGTTGCGGCCGGTCATCGCCACCATTGCGCTGTGATGAAAGTCGTCGTTCCACAGCGCGTCCACCCCGTAACCGCCCGCGGATAGCGGCCGCGCAAGCCGGGTGTCCTGCGGTTCATTCTCCGCCACGATGAAGATCTTTCGCGCGCCGGCTGCCTCGTGCGCAGTCTTCACAATCGCTGCCACGATGTGTTCGCCAGACCTGTCGAAGATTTGCTGCGTGGCATCCAGTCTCAAGCCATCCAGATGGAAGTCTCGGATCCAATAGGCTGCGTTGGCGATGAAATAGTCGCGAACCGGTCCGGAGTTCGGACCATCGAAGTTGATGGCCTCTCCCCACTCGTTCTGGTAGTCCTTGGTGAAATAGTCCGGCGAGAATTCACTCAAGTGGTTCCCTTCCGGCCCCAGATGGTTGTAGACCACATCCAGAATCACGCCGATTCCCACCCGATGCGCGTCGTCCACGAATCGCCGCATGTCGTCCGGCCGCCCGTAGAGCCACGTCGGCGCGAACAGAAGCACGCCGTCATAGCCCCACCCGAAGCGGCCGGGATAGTCTGCTATTGGCATGATTTCGATCAGCGAAATTCCAGCCTTTGCAAGCTCCGGCAACTCCTGACGGGCGGCTTCCCAGGTGCCTTCGTCGGTGAAAGTTCCGATATGCATCTCATAAATCACCTGACCCCGCGCGCCAACCCCACTCCATTCGCCGTCAGTCCACTGAAAATTTCGAGCGTCGATGAGTTCTGAAGGCCCGTCTGGCCCGTGAGGCTGAAACCGCGATGCGGGGTCGGCAAACATCGCCTCTCCGTCGAGCCGGAACCGATAGTGCGTGCCCGCCGCAGCCTCGGCCGCCGTCGCGCAGAAATAGCCATCTTCCAGTTGGAGTTCGATCTCGGCGGGCGCCCCAAGGCCGCTTTCCAGCACTACGTGAGCCCGCTTTCGCCCCGGCGCCCAGACCCGAAACGCCGCCCCGCCCTGGTTCAGCGCTTCTGCGCCGATGATCGATGTGAGATTATCCACCATTCTCGTTTCACTGTTCAATCCCGAGAATTCGCATGCAGGTCTAGGGCCGTCTACGATTCCCTGACCTTGTCTCAGGGACTATGGCAAGCGTCGTCTCCGACATCACCATGCTGAGAGAGGACGGAGCCACGGCGGAACATTTTCGCGGCGCCGGGACCGCTTACGGCGAGAATTCCAAGGCGCTTGCCGAGCCACTGCACCTTCACCTGCCGGTTTGACACGGAGGGCCCACGAAGAGTTCCTCCAGCACGGTTCAGCGGGTACATGAATCGTGCCCGGCATGCTCTTCTCAGTCTCGAAGAATCGGCGCTGCCGTCAGCCTGAATTGCGGATGAATCGCCCGTCGCCCCACCGAAGCGCCGCCAGTCTCGGTGACTCACTCAGCGGCGGCACATTGCTCATTCGCATCGAGCACCGTCCGCGCGCCGCTCGCGAGCGAGGAGGGGGCCTGCTGGAGGACAAAAACCGAATGTGGTTTACACACGCGTTGAGCGTTTCGGGTGGGCTAAACCTGGCATTTTGGAGCGGGAGACGGGGATCGAACCCGCGACCAACAGCTTGGAAGGCTGTGACTCTACCACTGAGTTACTCCCGCTGGCCGTTCTTCCCTATCTTACCCTAAAGGGGCCGCCAGCGCGATTAGGGCCTGCCGAACACATCGCGAACCTTACGGGCCAGTTCGTCCGGTTTGAAAGGCTTCTGAATGAACTGCTCCCGTCCGCCCAGCACCCCATAGTGAATGACCACGTTTTCGGTGTAACCGGACATGAACAGCACTTTGATTTCGGGCTGCATCACCCGCAATCGATCGACAAGCTCGCGGCCGCTCATCTGCGGCATCACCACGTCGCTCAGAACCATTTCGATGCGCGGATTTGCGTGCTTCGAGATCGCCAGCGCTTCCACCGGGCTGGCCGCCGATACCACGTGGTATCCGTATGCCCGCAAGGCGCTCACCACGTACTCGCGAACGCTCGATTGATCTTCCACAACCAGAATCGTCTCGCTACCGGTGAGGGCCAAAGCGCCCGGCGCCTCGCTCCGTTCGGCTTGCCCTTCTCCCACTTCCGGTAAGCCAATCTTGAATGTCGTCCCGTGGCCCAACTCGCTGTAGACGTCAATATAACCGCCGCTCTGCGCCACTATCCCCTGCACCATCGCAAGGCCCAGACCGGTCCCCTGGCCGATCCCTTTGCTGGTGAAAAACGGTTCGAAAATTCGCTCCTGCGTCTCGCGATCCATTCCCACGCCGGTGTCGCTCACCGTCAGCACAACGTATCGGCCGGGCTTGGCATCCGGATGGGACACCGGGTATTCTCCATCCCGCATCACCAGGCCGGTTTCGATGAGCAGACGCCCGCCGCGCGGCATGGCGTCGCGAGCGTTCACCGACAGATTCAGAATCACCTGCTCCAGTTGGTGGAGATCGGCCCGCACCGTGGAGTCGTGGGGGCTGAGCGCGAGGCGTACCTCGATATCCTCGCCCACCAGGCGCCGCAGCATTGACTGCATATTCTCCAGAACGTGGTTGAGATTCAGCACTTCCGGCAGCAGGATCTGCTTGCGGCTGAAGGCGAGCAGTTGCCGCGTCAGACCCGCGGCACGCTCTCCGGCCGCACGGATTTCCTCCAGGTAACCGCGCAGCGGCTGGTCGCTCGGGAGGTCGGCGAGGGCCATGTCGCTGTAGCCGTTGATGACCGTCAGCAGATTGTTGAAGTCGTGGGCGACTCCCCCGGCAAGGCGTCCGATGGACTCCATTTTCTGCGCCTGCAGGAGTTGGGCTTGCAACTGGGCTTCGCGAGTCACGTCCAGTTTGACACCGATGTAATTTACGATCCGGCCGGACTCATCCAGAACCGGCGAGATGGTGGCATCTTCCAGGTAGAGCGTTCCATCCTTGCGCTGGTTCTCGAACCGGCCGCGCCAGACCTCTCCGCGACCCAGCGTCTGCCACAGCTGCCGGTAGAAATCGGCCGCCTGCTTGCCGCTTTTCAGAATGCGGGGGTTCTCTCCTAACGCCTCCGCGATGGTGTAACCGCTGGTCTTCTCGAAAGCCGGATTGGCGTAAACAATCTTGCCGGAGGCATCCGTAATGACAATGGTTTCCGCTGCCTGCTCGATGGCGGCGATCAACCGCGTTCGCTCCGCCTCCGCGCGCTTGCGCTCGCTGATATCAACCAGGCTGCTAAGAAGGATGCGCCGGTGGCGATCCGCGTAGGAACTGACGCAGAGCTCGGCAAGGAACTCCTCTCCGTCGAGGCGGTTCATAGTGGTGACAAATCCTTCGAGGCGGCCTTGCGACCGCACGCTCTGCACCAGCCGGAGCCGATCGTCCGGCGTGAACATTCCCAGCTCGATCGAAGTCCTTCCGACCACCTGGTCGCGGGACGAAGCCCTCAACAGACACAGAAGGGCGGTGTTCGCTTCCAGGATGCGGCCGGTCTCGAAGTCGCTGACAGCCAGCGCCACCGGGCTTTCCCGAAAAATCGTACCCAGGTTCCGCTCGGATATTCGCAGGGCCTCCGCCACCCGCTTGTATTCGGTGACAACGTCCGTGAACATGATGAGGCCGCCGACCTGGTTGGCTTCGTTGCGCCAAGGCTGGACGCTCCAACGGACCACATCCACCTGACCGTTGGCCCGCGGAAACGGGTCATCGTCTTTGCTTTCCGCCGCTCCCGCCAGGCAGCGGCGGTGAACCGCTTTCCACTCCGCGCTGATTTCCGGGAACACCTCGTAGTGGCTCCGCCCCAGGAGATCCTGCTCTCCCAGATGGTATTCGAGCCGCCAGTGCCGGCTCCAGGCCATATAGCGCATTTCCATGTCGAACATGGCCGCGGCGACCGCCGAGTTCTCAATCAGGGTCTTCAGTTGTTGTGCGAAATCAGGCATGGGCTCCGGAGGTACTTGGCTGTAAAACGGATTCTATCTCACAGCGAATCGTCTGAAGGGAACGGGCAGACAACAATGCGGGGTTCTCCGCGGTATGAAAATCGCGAGGTATAAGCCCGACTGTTAACATTGACCAACGCCCAAAACCGACGTTGTGAGTAGTTCGAGCCGCCAAGGATCAATCTCATGGAAATCTGGCAACCCTGTCCGCCGCCCGGTGATTTTCACGAGGAGGTGAGCGAGCGGCGCCCCATGTCGCCACCAGCGCCATGGCAAAATTGCCACCGTTGCCAGGAAGTTCAGCGGATCGGTCGGCCTCAGCCCCGTCACCAAAACGCTCACCATCGGAGAAGGCCCGCAGCCGCAAATATGCGATACGGGGCGTCGCCCTCGCGCTCCCGGAAAAATGCTGTGCCGAGCGGCAGCAGGTTGCACAGCCAGCGCCGCAGAAACTCCCGATTCACCACCACCACGTGATTGCCGCGGCCGGCCGGCGAGAACGTCGCCCCTGGACTAGCGGGAATGCTCATCGCGCGGAAATAGTCCGGCGTGATCGCATTCCAAGAGAACAATGCCCCCGTCCGTTCGCTGCTGCCGGGATATTCGAGTGTGAGATGGAAGCGCGCCTCTCGGTTGAAGGGAGCCACTCGCGCGGCGGCGGCGCTATCGACCCCCGGAATGGCCGCCAGAAATCGGAATATGGCGTTTTGGCCCGCGAACAGCGCGCGTCACGGGGGCCGAGAGGGGCTTTTCCAGTGACGAACTTAGTCCTCGCGCAATGCGCTCGCGGGGTCGATCTTCAGCGCGCGCAGAATCGGGTTCCCGGTCGCCGCCAGCGCGGTCGCGAACATCGCGACAGCCACCACCAGGAAGTTCAGTGGATCGCCCGGCGTCAGTCCCGGCACGAGGAACATGGCGAGAGGTTTGGTCACCAGCAGCGCGGTCAGGAGACCCGCCGCGATGCCGGCGAGCGTCACGCGGGCCGAATCGCCCAGCAGCAGGCGCACGACGTCGGCGCGGCCGGCGCCGATAGCCACGCGGACGCCGATTTCACGAGTCCTGCGCGCCACCGAGAACGCCATCACGCCGTAGAGTCCGATGGAAGCCAGCAACAATCCCAGAACGCCGGTGGAGCCCATCAGCAACGCACCTACCTGGCTCGGCAGGAACGCCAGCCCGATGCTCGAATACATGGTGTGAACCTCCGCGCCGGCCATGGGTTCGATGCGATGTAAGACGCGGCGCACGGGCTCGAGCTGCAACCCGGGCGGGATCGCCGAACGCATCACAAATTCGATCTCGCGACGATCGTTGTCGATCTGGTCGAGCGGTTCGTAAATCTGCGGCTTTGGTTCCTCGCCGATAGTCATGGTCTTGGTGACCGCGGCCACACCCACGATGCGATATGGCGTCTTGTCGTAGCGGCCCCACAGAAACACCGTGCCGAGCGGCTGCCTGCCGCCCAGGTATTGCCTGACAAATTCCGAATTCACCACCACTACATGCTCGCCGCGATCCACCGCGGCGAACGTCCGGCCCTGCAGCATGGGAATGCTCATGGTCTGGAAAAATCCGGGCGTCACCGCGTTCCAATCGAAACGCGCGCCCTGCTTCTGCCCGTTATCGGGAAAGGTGAGATCGACCATGAAGTGCGTTCCCCCGTTGAACGGCATGACGCGCGCGGCGGCGGCGCTCTCGACGCCGGGCAGCGCGGCGAGGGAACTCACGACACGGTCGAAATAAGCGTACTTCTGGACGTTCGTGGTGTATCCCGACGGCGGCAGATTTACGTTTGCGCGAATGGTGTGGACGACGTCGAAGCCGGGGCTGAGCGCGCTGGCATGCATCAGATTGCGCAAGAATAGAAAGCCCATGGTCAGCACCACCACCGAGATGGCGACTTCCACGGCCACCAGGGCACGGCGCAGCCGCATTTTCTTCTCGCGATGGAGATTGTGTGCGATGGATTCCTTCATCGCCTGCCAGGCGGGGAGCAATCCGCAAGCCAGCATCGATAGCACTGCCAGAAAGGCGCCATAGATGGCGAGCCGCCAGTCCGGCGAAATTTGCAGGCGTATCGGAATGGGCACCGGCAGATGAATGCGCGCCAACATCTGGGCGGAAATTTCGGCCAGCGCCAATCCGGCGCACGCTCCGGCGAGCGAAAGCAGCAGGCTGTCGGCCAGCAATTGCTGGAGCAGGCGGCCTCGGCTCGCCCCGATGGCAATGCGGATCGCGATCTCGCGCCGTCGCTCCGAAGCGCGCGCGAGCAGAAGGCTTGCCACGTTCACACACGCGATCAACAGCACGAGTCCCGTGACCGCGAGCAGCAGCGCGAAAAACACCGCTATTGCCAGCGTGTCCGATTCGTATTTCAGCCGCGCGTAGCCGGCCACCGGCGAAACCTGCAATCCCTCCTCATATTTGTAATCGACGGGCAATGCCTGATCCATTCGTTTCCCCACGGCAATCAGGCCGGCTCGCACAGCCGGAATCGACATGCCCGGCTTCAATCGCCCGTAGATCGCCAGGATGGTCGAATCCAGGTACCGCGGCATGTAAATCTCCGGCGAATATCCGAAGCCGATCAGCGTGCGGTGATGCTCGGGCAGGATTCCGACCACAGTGCACATGCGGCCGTCGAGGTTCAGAGTGCGGCCCACCACCGAAGGGTCTCCGCCGAAGTGCTGGCGCCAGAACGAATAGCTGAGCACCGCGACCTCGTCGGGATCGTCGGGCGCGATGCCTCTGCCATATAGAACGGGGATGCCGAGCGCGGTGAAGTAGTTCTTCGTCGTGAAGACGCTGAATACAGGCCGCGTTTCGGTTCCGTCGTTGTAATTGGAGATGACTTCCTCGTTCTCGCCCACCACATCGGCAAGCAAGCCGCTGGAAGCCAGGAACTCCAGCACCTGGTGCGGTGAATGGCTGTTACCGCTGAATCGGATCGCTACCACAGATCCAGCGTCACGCACCGATGGCTGGCTAAACAACAATTCCATGCCCAGCGAGAACATGGTGGCGTTGACGCCGACTCCGAGGCCGAGCGACACGAGCGCGGCGAGCACCAGCAGCGGACTGCGCCGCAACCCGCGTGCCGCGTAGACCAGGTCGCGCCAGAGGTTCTCCAGGAAATTGAAGCGCCACAGGGCGTAGCCGTGTTCGGCGATGACCGCGGTGTTGCCCAGCGGTATGAGATTATCGTGGCTCGCGGCCATCTCGCGATGGAACGCGAGTTCGTCCTCGATGGACTGGTACATGGCGCGGCGCCGGCGGAGTTTCTGGAGGAAGCGGAACATGGCGTGTTACCCCGCAAGCACGCGCGAAACCGCCGTCGAGAGGCGCTCCCACGTGGCTTCCTGATCGGCAAGAAGCTTCTGCCCATGCTTTGTGATCTGGTAGAACTTGGCCTTGCGATTGTTCTCCGAAAGGCCGGATTTCGCGCTGATGGCGCCATCGAGTTCCAGGCGCCAGAGCGCCGGATAGAGCGATCCCTCTTCGACCTTGAGTACTTCCTCGGAGAGCAGATGGATGGTTTGCGCGATGGCGTATCCGTGCATCGCGCCTCGCTGGAGCGCATGCAGGATCAGCAGATCGAGCGTACCTTGCAGAAGAGCGGGCTGAGCGGCTTTTCCCATGATTGGCTGTTCCTATGACGATCTATGGGAAGTATGAATCGCCTTCCCCCAGATTGTCAAGGGGACAAATTCGCCCTTGAGGTTAATTCTCTGTGGGTCTCTCTATATGATCGATAACCAGAATTCCCTCCGGCGCCGTGGCCGGCTCAAGGTCCAGCCCGAGCCGCTTGATCGCGGACTTCACCGCCGCCACGATACTTGCTGGGTCACCCGCTCGGAGTTCGGCTTCGGACAATTCCAAATGGATGTCAAACACGCCGTCCAATCCGCTCTTATCGATCAAGGGCCGGTCCAGCTTCGATGAGATATCGCGACAAAAAGTTGCCATGGTCGCACGCGGCAGATCGTAGCCCTTGTCCGAAAGTCGGCCCATGCCACAGACGAGGGGGAAAGACTGGCCAGGCTCCACTTTGGGCAAAGTTAGATGGTCCGGATCGCTCATGTCCAGAGCCACGCAAGTTCCTTCTTTGTAGGGCCGCAGCTTAGGGCCATTCTTCGCCACAGTCAGGACATAAACTTTGGTGTCACGAAGATCGCGATGAGTTCTCAGCTTGAATCTGTCCGCGAGGAGGGCGCGAAGCATCGACCCGTTCATGGTGCCCCGGCTTTGAGGACTTTCCGCTTTCGCATCTATTTGATAAAGTGCGGAATTCATCCAGTCCGGCCCGCCCGAAATACTCACCGAGGCGAATGCGTTGAAGCGATCGTCCGCGAAGTTACCATAGGCTTCCTGAATGAGCGTTTGCACGGTCGAGCAAGGCAGGTGCAACCTTTCGGGAGAAGAATCCAGCCCGTCCCCCTTCATGTCACCCTGACGCCGGGGCGCCACGTCGGTACAAGGCCGCACGGAGGTAACCTCGAATTTCGGCGCGGCGGAAGCGGCGGACTGAGCGTGGGATCTGGGCATAAGGCCCACGCCTAAAGCCGCGGCGCCAACTCCCATCAGCAGACATTTCGTGACACGATTCATGCTTGGTGGCGAAGGCCAGACTTGATTCTACCTTAGCAGGATGCTGAAACATACTGGAAAATGACCTGGCCGCCGATGAACGCTGATAAACGCCGATAAAAAACAACCGACTTATCCGCGTTCATCTGCGTTTATCGGCGGCCCATCTGCCTTTTTCGGCAGCCCGTTTAGTAGCACGATGCCGAAAAACTAATTTGGCCACGGATGCACACAGATGTACACGGATAACTGCTTTGTTTCCGATCCGTGTCCATCTGTGTCCATCCGTGGCTAATCCTTCTTACAGCACTTATTAGTCCGCCATCAAGTACTTATCGATGGCCTGTGCCGCCTTGCGCCCCTCCGCAATCGCCCACACCACCAGCGATTGTCCGCGCCGCATATCGCCCGCCGAAAATACGCCCGGCACCGACGACATGTAGTTCTCGCCCGTGGCGACATTGCCGCGCTTGTCGAGCTCGACGCCCAATTGCTCCAGCATGCCGTTGCGGACCGGACCGAGGAATCCCATCGCCAGCAGCACCAGGTCGGCATCCACTGTGAATTCCGTGCCGGGAATGGGTTGCAGCTTGGCATCCACGCGCACGGCGTGCAATTGCCGCACGTTGCCATCTTCATCGCCCGTGTATCGCAGCGTCGAAACGCTCCAATCGCGCTCGCCACCTTCCTCGTGGGCGCCCTCGGTGCGCAATTGCATGGGCCAGAGCGGCCACGGCGTGGCGGGCGACCGCTCGTCGGGCGGTTTCGGCAGCAGTTCGAACTGGGTTACCGAATGCGCGCCCTGCCGGTGGCAGGTACCCAGACAATCGGCGCCGGTATCGCCGCCGCCGATGATCACCACGCGCTTTCCCGTGGCGAGAATGGCGCCCTCCGCGGGCACATGGTCGCCCTCATTGCGCCGGTTCTGCTGCGGCAGAAAATCCATGGCGAAGTGGATGCCGTTGAGCTCGCGCCCCGGCACGCGCAGGTCGCGCGGATGCTCGGCGCCGCCCGCGAGCAGCAGCGCGTGATGCTCGCGGCGCAGATCTTCCACCGCGACGTTCGCGCCCACGTGCGCGCTGGTGCGGAAACGTACGCCCTCGGCGCGCATCTGCTCCAGGCGCCGGTCGATGAGGTGCTTTTCCATTTTGAAATTGGGAATGCCGTAACGCAACAGACCGCCGATGCGGTCGGCCTTTTCGAATACCGTGACGTCATGGCCGGCGCGCGCCAACTGCTGCGCGGCGGCCAAGCCGGCCGGTCCGGAGCCGATCACCGCCACGCGCTTGCCGGTCTTGGCCGCCGCAGGCTCGGGGGCGATGAAGCCCTCGGCAAACGCGCGATCGATGATGGTGCGCTCGATCTGCTTGATAGTCACCGGCGGCGTGTTAATCCCGAGAACGCATGCCGCTTCGCACGGCGCCGGGCAGATGCGCCCGGTGAATTCCGGGAAATTATTGGTCGCGTGGAGTTGCCGCACGGCCTCGCGCCAGCGGCCGCGCGCCACCAGCTCATTCCAATCGGGGATGAGGTTAGTAAGCGGGCAGCCGTTATGGCAGAACGGCACGCCGCAATCCATGCAGCGGGTGGCCTGCGTACGTAGCTTCTGTTCGGGAAACGGCAGATAGATCTCGAACCAGTCGCGGACCCGGTCGGCCACCGGACGCCGCGGCGCGCTCTCGCGCGGCTCGGTCAGGAAAGCAGTATCAGGCATGGACTACCTCCTTGGCGGCAGCTTCCGTCAGCGCGCGAAGATCGCGCGGATAGATCTTGATGAATTTCGGCGCCATCTGCGCCCAATTCTCGAGCACCCACTGGCCGCGTGGACTGCCGGTGACGGCGACGTGCTTTTCAATGAGCGCGTGCACCATCTCTTCGTCCTCGCCCAACGGCAACAGGTCGACCGAGTTCAGATTGCAGCGCTTTTCGGCGAAATCGCCCTGGTCGTCGAGAACATAAGCGAAGCCACCGCTCATGCCGGCGGCGAAATTCCGTCCCACTTTGCCGAGCACCACCACCGTGCCGCGCGTCATGTACTCGCAGCCGTGATCGCCGGTGCCTTCCACCACCGCCGTCGCGCCCGAATTGCGCACCGCGAAGCGCTCACCGGCGACACCGTTGAAGTACGCTTCCCCGCCCGTGGCGCCGTACAGCACCACGTTGCCAATCAGAATATTCTCCTCCGGCAGGAACGTGGAATTGCGCGGCGGATAGACGATCAGGTGGCCGCCGGAGAGTCCTTTGCCGACGTAATCGTTAGCGTCGCCTTCCAGTTCCAGCGTCACTCCCCTGGCCAGAAACGCACCGAAACTCTGGCCGGCCGAGCCCTGGAAGCGGCAGCGGATGGTATCCGGCGGCAAACCCGCCGAGCCGTAGCGGCGCGCGATCTCGCCCGAGAGCATCGCGCCCACGGTGCGATGCACGTTGCGAATCGGCAGCACAATATCCACCCGACGGCGATGCTCGAGAGCTTCGCGCGCCTGCTCGATGAGCGTGTAATCGAGCGCCTCTTCGAGCCCGTGATTCTGTTTCTCCACGCAGCGCCGCGCCACGCGGCTGGGCACCGGCGGATTGTACAGAATAGCCGAAAAATCGATGCCTTTGGCCTTCCAGTGGTCGATCGCCGGCCGGCATTCGAGCATGTGGCTGCGGCCCACCATCTCGTCGAACGTGCGGAAGCCCATCTGCGCCATGTAGCGGCGCACCTGCTCGGCGAGGAAGAAGAAGAAATTGATGACGTTCTCGGGCGTGCCGGTGAATTTTGCCCGCAGTACCGGGTCCTGCGTCGCGATCCCCACCGGGCAGGTGTTCAGATGGCACTTGCGCATCATGATGCAGCCCATGGCCACGAGTGGCGCGGTGGCGAAGCCGAATTCCTCCGCGCCCAGCAGCGCCGCGATCACCACGTCGCGCCCGGTTTGCAGCTTGCCATCGGTCTGCAGGCGCACGCGCCCGCGCAGATCGTTCATCACCAGCACCTGGTGCGCTTCCGCCAGACCCAACTCCCACGGAATGCCCGCATGCTGGATGGAACTGAGCGGCGATGCGCCGGTGCCGCCGCTATCGCCCGAAATCAGGATGACGTCGGCATGAGCTTTTGCCACGCCCGCGGCGACGGTGCCGACTCCCACTTCGGCCACCAGCTTCACGGAAATGCGCGCTTGCGGATTGACGTTTTTGAGATCGTAGATAAGCTGCGCCAGGTCCTCGATGGAATAAATGTCGTGATGCGGCGGCGGAGAAATCAGCCCCACGCCGGGAGTGGAATGGCGCACGCGCGCGATATTTTTGTCCACTTTATGCCCGGGAAGCTGACCGCCCTCGCCGGGCTTGGCGCCCTGCGCCATTTTGATCTGCAACTCGTCGGCGTTTACCAGGTAGTTAGTAGTCACGCCGAATCGTGCCGACGCTACCTGCTTCACCGAGCTGCGCTTTTCAGTGCCGAACCGCGCTTCGTCTTCCCCGCCCTCGCCGGTGTTCGACCGGCCGCCGATGCGATTCATGGCGATGGCCAGCGTTTCGTGCGCCTCCTGCGAGATGGAGCCGAAGCTCATCGCGCCGGTGGCGAATCGTTTCACAATCTCGCTCGCCGGCTCCACTTCCTCGAGCGGCACGGGATTTTCCGACGTCTTGATTTCGAGCAGTCCGCGCAGCGTGCAGAGCTGGCGCGTCTGCTTGTCGATCAGGTCGGTGTATTCCTGGAACGTCTGGAAGCTCGACTGTTGCACCGAGTGCTGGAGCTTGGAAATGGTCTGCGGATTGTACAGATGGTATTCGCCATGGGCGCGGAAATGATAATTCCCGCCCAGGCGCAATTCCGGTTCCGATTCCGTCACCGGTTGGAACGCATGCGCGTGCTTACGCAGCGCCTCTTCGGCCAGGACATCGAGCCCCACGCCTTCAATCCGCGATGCCGTGCCGGTGAAATACTTTTCGACGACGCTCTTGCTCAGACCGATGGCCTCGAAAACCTGCGCCCCGCGATAGCTTTGCAGGGTCGAAATGCCCATTTTCGAGAACGTCTTCAGCAGGCCCTTGTTGATGGCTTTGATGAAATTGGCCACCGCCTTCGCCTGCGCGTCTTTATTGTGTCCCGCTTCGGTGGCGACGGTCTCCAGCGCCAGATACGGATTCACAGCGCTTGCGCCATAGCCGATGAGCAGCGCGAAGTGCATCACCTCACGCGGCTCGCCCGATTCGATCACCAGCGCCACCTGCGTGCGGCTTTTCTCGCGCACCAGGTGATGGTGTACCGCGGCCAGCGCCAGCAGGCTGGGAATGGCGGCGTATTCCGGATCCAAACCGCGGTCGGAAAGAATCAGCAAGCTATATCCCGATTGGATGGCGAGCGAGGTGCGGCGGCAAAGCTGGCTCAACGCGCGCTCCAGGCCCTTCGCGCCTTCGTCCGCCGGGAAGAGCATGGGCAGCGTAGTGGCCAGAAAATCGCCCTGCGAAACGCGGCGCAGCTTTTCGAGATCGCGATTGGTGAGGATGGGATGCTCCAGCTTGAGCGTGTGGCAATGCATCGGCGTCTCGTCGAGAATATTGCGCTCGTTGCCGATGTAGCTGGTGAGCGACATTACCATCTCTTCGCGAATGGGGTCGATGGGAGGATTGGTCACCTGAGCGAAGAGCTGCTTGAAATAGTGGAACAGCGGCTGCGGATGGTCGGAAAGACAGGCGAGCGGGGTATCGATGCCCATGGAGCCCACCGGCTCTTCGCCCTTTTCGCCCATCGGACCGAGGATCATTTTCAGATCTTCGGCAGTATATCCGAAGGAACGCTGCCGCAGAACCAGGGTCTCCTTATCGGTGCCGTGTTGGCGCGGCGGATCGTTTAATTGCTCCAGCTTGATCTGGTTCTCCTTGATCCAGAGCTGGTACGGATTGCGTCCGTAGAGCGACCGCTTGATCTCGCGATCGGCAATGATGCGGCCCTCGACCGTGTCGACGAGCAGCATCTTGCCCGGCTGGAGCCGCCCCTTGCGCACCACCTGGTCGGGAGGGACGGGCAATACACCCGATTCCGACGCCATGATCACCAGGTCGTCCTGCGTTACGAAATAGCGCGCCGGGCGCAGGCCGTTGCGATCGAGCGTGGCGCCGATGGAACGCCCGTCGGTAAACGCAATCGCCGCCGGACCGTCCCAAGGCTCCATCAACGAGGCGTGATATTCGTAGAACGCACGCTTCTGCGGATTCATGTGCTCGTTTTTCGCCCACGCTTCCGGAATCAGCATGGCCATGGCGTGCGGCAGCGAACGGCCCGCCATCACCAGCAGCTCCAGCGCGTTATCGAACGACGCCGAATCGCTGCCGCCGGGTTGAATAATCGGGAACAGCTTGGCGATGTCCTCGCCGAAGAGCGGCGATGCCAGCACCGATTGCCGCGCGTACATCCAGTTGACGTTGCCGCGCACGGTGTTGATCTCGCCGTTGTGGGCGATGTACCGGTAGGGGTGCGCCAGGGGCCAGGTGGGAAACGTGTTGGTCGAGAAGCGTTGGTGCACCAGGCACAGCCCGCTCACGAGTTCGGGATCGCTGAGCTCGGGATAGAACTTGGCGATCTGGGGCGCGAGCAGCAGGCCTTTATACACGATGGTGCGGCACGACATCGAGGGGATATACGCATCGGGCAGTTCGGCTTCGACGCGCTTGCGCACGATGTACAGTTTGCGCTCCAGTTGATCCTCGTTCATGCCGCGCGCCCGGGCGACGAAAATCTGCTCGATGTACGGCTGCGACCCGCGCGCCACGCGTCCGATGGTCGAAGCATCAATCGGGGTATCGCGCCACCCGAGCACGGCGAGCCCTTCCTCGCGCGCGATGCGCTCGATCACGCCTTCGCATTGCAAGCGGTGCTGCTTCTCCACCGGCAAAAACGTCATGCCCACGCCGTACTCGCCGGCCGGCGGCAGCGTAAAGCCAAGACGCACGCATTCCCGCGCGAAAAACTTGTGCGGGATCTGAATCAGGATGCCGGCGCCATCGCCGGTCTCCGGATCGCAGCCACAGGCGCCGCGATGGGTCAGGTTGATGAGAACTTCGATCCCCTTGACGATGATGTCGTGCGACCTGCGTCCCTTGATATGCGCAACGAACCCAATTCCGCAGGCATCATGCTCGTGCCGGGGGTCGTATAGACCTTGAGCGGGAGGTAGAGCGGTGCTGGCAGTGATATCGGACATGGCTTTCACGTGGAGACTGGATCGGCCTCGGAGGGTAATCGGGCCGGGGTCTCAGGTAAGGGTGGTTGCCTTGAGCGTTAGTGTAACACCTACTCCATTATTAGGCAACTGGGGAGATAGCACTTTGTAAAATTAGCCCCACTTATGCTATGATGCCTTCCGTGAGCTTTTCGGAACTCCAACTTTTCAAGGAGATAGCGGCGAATCGGAGCATCAGCAGGGCGGCTGGCAATTGTGGAGTGAGTCAGTCCGCCGCTACGCAGCACGTCCAGGAGGTGGAAAAGCGCCTGGGGGTGGAGCTGTTGGATCGCACGGTTCGTCCCATAGGGCTGACCGGCGCAGGCAAGTTGTACGCCGAATTCTGCCGCGACGTCCTGCATCGCAAGGAGCAGTTCGAACTGGCGCTGGAGCGAATGAAAAGCGAAGTAGAGAGCTCGGTCCGCGTGGCGTCCATCTACTCGATCGGCCTCTCGGAAATGGGCCGCCTCCAGGAGGAATTCGCCGCACGCTACCCGGAAGCGCGCCTGCAGGTGGAATACATGCGCCCCGATCGCATCTATGACGCGGTGCGCGAAGGCACCGCCGATCTCGGACTGGTGAGCTATCCGGAAGCCAGCCGTGAAATCGCCGCGCTTCCCTGGCGCAACGAAGAGATGCAACTGGCGGTACCGCCCTCGCACGACTTGGCGCAACGCAAGGAAGTCTATCCCGCCGATCTCAACGGCCAGGATTTCGTGGGTTTCGACGAAGACCTTTCGATCCGCAAAGAGCTGGAGCGATTTTTCCGCGCCGAAGGGGTCGCGGTGCACCTGGTGATGCACTTCGACAACATCCAGATGATCAAGGAAGCGGTGGCGCTCGGCCGCGGCGTGAGCATCTTGCCCGCGCGCACCATGCAAGCGGAAATCGAACAGGGGCGGCTGGTAGCGGTGCCGCTGCGCGCGCCGGAACTAGTGCGGCCAGTCGGAATCGTGCACCGCCGGCGCAAGCAATTAAATCGCGCCGCGCAGGGATTTCTGGAGTTGGTAACGGGCGGTGTGCTGGCGGAAAACGGGCGGGGATGAAGCCGCTATACTAATAACGGATCGACAAGCATGGCGAGGGACTACGTCGAGCCGCGCGATGGAGGCTATTTCATCCTGGGCACTCGTGTCTCGCTCGACTCAGTGGTGTACGCATTCCTGCGCGGAGAATCTCCCGAAGGAATTGCCGAGTCGTTTCCGGCGCTCGATCTGGAGATGCAGAATCTCACTCTCTTGGTCCTGTCTGAACTCGAAGATGACGGAGTATAAGCGGTCGCCGACCCACCCCACAGCGACATACTGTTCGGGCACATCGCATCTTTGATCGAGCCAGTACGGCCTGGAGAACAGCTCCTGAGCTTCTTCGAAGCCGAGTCCAGGTTTGGGATTGGCTCTCAGGCGCTTGCTCTTCCGAGGGGTCGAGCTGAACCGCATCTGATATAACTGTTATATCATAGTGCTCCACCAAACCAGCCCTGCACGATTGTAGCCCTCCACGTGTAAATCTCTGCACGCCTAAAGCCCTGAGAAGCGTCATAATATAGGAAGTGACTTCTATGTGGAACCTGAAAAGGCGCCGAGGGTTCTCCCTGATTGAATTGCTGATCGTTATCGCGATCATCCTGATTATCATCACCATTGCACTGCCGCGGTTGACGCGCGCGCGCATGTACACGCAGGAAGTCGCGGCCCTTGCGGCGATCCGCACCATCCACACCGCCCAGACGCAGTATTATTCCCAGTTCAACCGCTACGCCACTTCCCTGGCCGAGTTGGGCCCGCCGCAGAGCGGAAACGCGAACGCTTCCGCCGCGGACCTGATCGGGAACGATCTGGCAAACGGCAAGAAGCAGGGGTATGTTTTCACCGTGACGGGCAACCAGGGCGGGTATATCGTGCAAGCCATGCCGGAAACATTCAATACTGGCGGCAGCCGCACGTTCTATTCCGACCAGACCATGGTGGTGCACGAACACTACGGCCCGGAACCGGCCACTGCGCAGGATCCCGAATCGAAATAGGGATCCTAGGCGGCTCGAGCGGCCGATCTGGGCGACGCTGATCGCCGCCGCGGCTCTCGAAGTGTTCGCATTGCCCGCTTGCAACCCCGAAACTGCTAAACAAAGCGCCATTATAGGGGTTCGCACATCCAAACTGCGCAGGTGCAGATTATTCCCAGTTCAAACGCTATGCTACCCGGCTCGCTGAATTAGGACCCCCGGCGAGCGGAGAGGCGAACGCTTCCGCTGCCGACCTGATCGGCGCCGGTCTGGCCAGCGGCAAGAAGCACGGATATCTCTTCAGCGTAACGGGCAATCAGGACGGCCGCCGCACATTCTATACCGACCAGACGATGGTGGTGCATGAACACTCGGGCCCGGAACCGGCCACCGCACACGATCCCGACTTGAAATAGCTGCACACGGCGCCGCCCTCTCGCGTCAATGAGGCAGGAGGCGCCATGCGTCGCGGATTCTCGCTCATCGAGCTTTTGATCGTAATCGCCATCATTCTGATCATCATCACGGTGTCCATACCCGCGTACAATAAAGCGCAGATGTTGGCGCGCGAGATGGCCGCCTCGAAGGCCGTCCAGACCATCCAGACGGCCGAGGTGATGTATCAATCGTCATACGGCCATTACGCCCAAGTCCTGCGCGAGCTCGGACCGCCGGATGGCGGCGCATCGGGCATGGCGGCAGCCGGGCTGATCAGCGGCGCTCTATCCGCCGGCACGGTGGGAGGTTACAGGTTCACCCTCAGCGCCACCCCCGATACCTTCGCCATAGGGGCATCGCCGGTGGCCTACGGCTCGTCCGGTGTGAAGTCCTTCTACCTGGATCAAACCGGCATTCTGCGAGCGAGCGATGGGCCCCAACCCGCCACTTCCACCAGTCCCGAATTCGCAAAATAGGACCAAATTTTTGCAAACTTTGTACACTTGAAAGACAACCTGGCGCGATCTCCCGGTCTACCATGGACTACATGGATGGCCCAACCGCACCCGCCACGGACGGAATCACCCGGCGAAATTTCTACGTCGGCGCCATCTACGGAATCGGCGCGCTGATCGCCGCGGCGCTCGGCATACCAGCCGCCGTTTACCTGCTGCTTCCGCCCAAGATCCGGCAGGCCGACCAATGGATTGAAATCGGAGATGTCACGAGCCTTTCTCCCGATTCGCCCACCGAGATGACCTTCCGGCACAATCGCGTGGACGGCTGGAAAGTTACCAGCGAAAACACCGCGGCCTGGGTGATCAAGCACGCCGACAATTCCGTTACCGCATTCGGCCCGCAGTGCACGCACCTCGGATGCGCCTATCATTGGGACGATACCAAAAGCGAATTCATCTGCCCCTGCCATAATTCGCTCTTCTCGATCGACGGCAAGGTGATGGCCGGGCCCGCGCCGCGGCCGCTCGACCGCTACGAGACCAGGATCGACGGCAAGAAACTCCTGATCGGCCGCCTGATGGTTCCGGAGCGGCAGGCTTGAAACGGCGCTGGAGCAGCTTCAGCGAATGGCTCGACCAGCGCACCGGCGTGCAGACCGCCGTGCGGCAGTTCCTGTACGAGGAGATCCCGGCATCGAGCGGTTGGCACCAGATTTTCGGCAGCGTGGCGATGTTCCTGTTCCTGGTTCAGGCGTTCACCGGCGCTCTTCTGGCCTTCAACTACGCGCCTACACCCGGGGACGCTTACAACAGCGTGCGCTATATCCTCACCGAGCTCACCGGCGGCCGTCTCATCCGCGGCCTGCACCACTGGGGCGCGAGCATGATGATCGTCGTGGTGGTCCTCCACATGGTGCAGGTGTTTCTTTGGGGCGCGTACAAAAAACCGCGCGAGGCCACGTGGATGGTCGGGGTGGTGCTGCTGCTGGTCACGCTGGCGTACGGGCTCACGGGATACTTGCTGCCGTGGGACAACCGTGCCTACTGGGGTACGGTGGTCACTAAGCGGATCGCCGGCTCGGCGCCCA
>Ga0181521_10000634_pt1 | contig 43562 bp, 39 predicted proteins | sample PEATcosm2014_Bin_32_FD_119764 | JGI IMG/M metagenome (GOLD analysis project Ga0181521, IMG submission 119764) | Peatland microbial communities from MTU Mesocosm Facility, Houghton, MI, USA - PEATcosm2014_Bin02_60_metaG | ecosystem: Environmental > Terrestrial > Soil > Wetlands > Peat | place...
CCGGTGTCGCCAAAGACGAAATCATCAACTGGAATCATTTGGCGTGAGGCGGCGTAAGACCTGCATCGTGACAACCCGGCTGACTTCGGACTCCTCGACGTATTAAAAGCCATTCGGGTTGACTCCGCTCCCCATTGCCGTTGAAACATGGAGACGCTTATGGCCAATGAGAACCGCTTACGAGTACTGCGGCCCCTTAGCATCTATTTAGGCGACCTAACATACACCACACTGTCCCTTGCCACCGATGCGTTTCCTCTCAACATTGGATTCATCGCAGCTTACGCAGAGAAAACCTTCGGCAAGCAGATCGATCTAAGGCTGTTCAAATACGTCGAGGATCTGGAACAAGCGATCCATGAGAAGCCACCCGACATCCTGGGCCTGAGCAACTACCCATGGAATTTTCGTTTGGGATTGGAGTTTTTTAGGATGACCCGGGCGGTTTCGCCCCAGACGATCTGTGTGATGGGCGGTCCGAACATACCTCTTGAAGATGACGCGCGCAGCCAGTTTGTCAAACGCAATCCACTGATTGACTTCTACGCCTACCTGGAAGGCGAAGAAGCATTCGCCGCGCTGGTGGCTCGCGCCATTGAGACCGGTCCCGACCGCAAAAAGATGAAGTCGACCCCGATCGACGGGTTCATTCACCGCATGAGTGATACGGAGGTCATGAAGGGGACCATGCTTGCCCGGCGGCGAAACCTCGACGAAATCCCGTCTCCGTACCTCACTGGCCACATGGACAAGTTTTTCGACGGTAAGCTTTCCCCGATGATCGAAACTAACCGCGGATGTCCGTTCTCGTGCACTTTCTGTCACGAGGGAAACCAGCTTATTTCAAAGGTAAACCACTTCAGCGTTGAACGCGTGAAGGCAGAACTGGACTACATCGCAGCCGCTGTACAGAGAGCTCCAATCCTTATCTCGAATCTGACGTTCGCCGACCCGAATTTTGCGATGTACGAGCGGGACTACGAAATCGTCGAACACATCGAAAGCATTCAACAAAAGCAGAACTGGCCGCGCTCGATTTTCGCCTCGACCGGCAAGAACAAGAAGGAGCGCATTGCCAAAGCGCTTCGAAAACTGAATGGCTCCATGTCGATGTGGATGTCTGTCCAGTCGATGGACGCTGTTGTCCTCCAGGAGATTCAGCGCGATAACATAAGCACTTCGCAGATGATGGCTCTGGCGAGCGTGTATCAGGAACTCGGCCTGCCGACCTTTTCGGAACTCATTCTGGGCCTTCCTGGCGATTCCTACGAACGGCACGTCAAGTCGCTCTCGGAGGTCGTAGAGGCGGGAATCGACGTCATCGAGACCTACTCATGCATGTTGCTGAACGGCACGGAGCTCAATACGGCCTTCAGCCGGGCGACCCACAAGATTGGCTCGCATTTCCGGATCTTGCCGCGCGACTTCGCAAAGCTCCGGAACGGGCGCATCGCAGTCGAGATCGAAGAGGTCGTCAGTTCCACGAGCACAATGTCATTTGAGGACTACCAAGAGGCCAGAAAACTGCATTTGATGGTCGCGGTTGTCTATAACGGCGGCGCCTTCGGTTCATTGCTAAGGTTACTGCGGCAAAAGAAGGTTCCTATCATCGCGTTATTTCAAAGACTGGTAGCGGGCATTGAAGGCGCACCAGCCTCCGTGCAGGCAATTTTCAACTCGTTCATCCGGCTGACAAAAGAAGAGCTGTGGGACTCTGAAGAGGCGCTTCGGGCATATGTGTACGCGGAAAACAATTACGAGAAGTTGCTAAGAGGGGAAATAGGCATCAACCTGATTCAAACCCACACGGCCATGAGCCTGGCGGTGATGGATGATTGGGTCAAATACGTCTTCCAGATGGCCGACATCATGCTAGGCGACGACCTCCGCGGTGGCATCGAAGGGCCGGCAATTCTCGCCGATATACAGGCCTTCTGCTTAGGACGTGCGCACAATACTTGGGGCGATGACCGCAACGAGGATAGTCCCTGCGTCTTATTGCGTTACGATATCGCAAGCTGGATGCGGAGCCCGCTTTCCATGCCTCTCTCGCAGTACAAATTCAGTAGCCCGGTATTGTATCACTTCTGCTTTTCGGATGCCAAGAAGGCGGAGATGGCAGCGCAGATCCAGCGCTACGGCACCACTGCCACAGGGATAGGGCGGATTATCGCGCAAATGGGGCGAGACCGGATCTGGCGTGAACCTGTGGCATCACCGCCCGACGCACTTGGCGTGAGGATACGATCCGGCCAACCGGCACAACGTGCAAAGATCGATTAGCGTGAGCCGCCGTAAAATCTGTGTGGTGACGACGAGCAGGGCCGAATTCGGGCTGCTCAACGGACTCCTGAAATGCATCCGGGCTGACCAGGCGCTCCGGCTCCAGGTGATCGCCTCCGGCATGCATCTGGCCCCGGAGTTCGGGCTGACGGTGCGGGAGATCGAGGCCGAAGGCGTTAAGCTCGACCGGAAAATCGACTTGCGACTCACCGGCGAGTCCGGCCTGGCCAACGCGAAATCCATCGGGCTGGGACTGGCCGGCTTCGCCGATGCCCTGGCGGAGTTGCAGCCCGCCATAGTCGTCCTGCTGGGCGACCGGTTCGAACTGTTCGCGCCCGCGATTGCCGCGCTGATGCTTCGGATTCCGATCGCGCATATTCACGGAGGCGAGCGCAGCGAAGGCGCTATTGACGAATCAGTGCGCCACGCCATCACGAAGATGGCTTCACTTCATTTTCCCGCGACCGAATTATACCGCCGGCGCATCATCCAAATGGGGGAATCGCCTAAGCGTGTCTTCAATTTCGGCGCCCCGGGGCTGGATCAAATTCACGGGACGCCGCTGCTGACCCGCGCGCAACTCGAACAGGATCTCGGACTGTCGCTGCAGTATCCGGTTGCCCTGGTCACTTATCATCCTGCAACGTTGGATCGTGGCGCCGTCGACACCCAGGTGCGTGATCTCGCGGGAGCGATCAAGGCGAGCAATCTCAATGCCGTCTTCACCATGGCTAATGCAGACGCCCAGGGTGCCCGCATCAATGCACGGTTGCGCGCCCTGTGCGCGCAAACTCCCGGAAGATTTAAATGGATCCCCCATCTGGGCCACCGCCGCTACCTTAGCTGCCTGCAGCATTGTGCGGTCATGGTGGGAAACTCCTCAAGCGGATTGACCGAAGCCCCTTCCTTTCGACTACCCGTGGTAAATATCGGTGATCGACAGAGGGGCCGGGTCCGGGCGGCAAACGTGATTGATGTTCCATGCTCCCAGGCTGCAATTCTGCGGGGTATCAGGCGGGCAACTTCCTCGCGTTTTCGGGCATCGCTGCGCAGGATGCGCAATCCGTACGACCGCTTTCACGACGGGCGCGCCAGTGAAAGAATCAAGGATGTGCTAAAACACGTATGTCTTTCCGACGATTTGCAAAAGAAGGTCTTTCACGATTTGCTGTAGCAGAAAATACAGAGATTCTGCCCGCACCAGACCAGTCAAATCGGACAAGACCCCCCGAGACGATACCCGTGAGTGACGACGTTAAGCCGTTTCTCGTGCCCCAGACGCATACCATCCGGCAGGCGATGGAGCAGATCGAGAAAACAGAGGAAAAAATTGTCTTCGTGGTCGATGCGGCGTCACGGCTGATCGGCTCGCTGACGGATGGTGACATCCGGCGTTGGATCTTGTCCGATGGTGACCTGAAGGCGGAGGTGTTTCGCGTCTGTAATCGTAAACCCTATGTAGCAAACGAGGGCTTTGAGACTGAGCAGGTCCGCGCAGAAATGCTGAACTCCAATCTCGGCTGCGTTCCTGTGGTCAATCCGTCCCGGGAAATAGTGCGGCTGTTGTTCTGGAAGGAGCTGCTTCAAGGCGTGGCAGCAGTCAAACCGAAGCGGTGCCTCAATCTTCCGGTCGTCATCATGGCTGGGGGGCAAGGGACCCGACTCGCGCCTTTCACCAATGTTCTCCCCAAGCCGCTCATTCCTGTGGGTGACCGGACGGTCATCGAAATCATCATCGATCAGTTTCTGCCCTACGGGCTGGATCGGTTCCACCTCTCGGTCAACTACAAGTCCAAGATCCTCAAATCCTTTTTTGAAGAGTTGGCCCCAAGCTATTCCGTGGCGTACTTGGAGGAGAAAGAGCCGCGCGGCACGGCCGGCAGTCTCCGGGCGCTTTATGCACCTACGCTGGAACCCTTAATCGTCACGAATTGCGATATCGTGATCCAGGCGGACTTCGCCGACCTGGTGTCATTTCATACGGACAACAACTACGACCTCACCTTGGTCGCGTCCCTCAAGGACTATCACATTCCGTACGGAGTGTGCGAGCTGGAAAACGGCGGCAGTCTCGCCCGCATCACGGAAAAGCCGCAATACAGCTTCCTCGTGAACACCGGTATGTATGTTGTGCGCCGCGACCGGCTTGATTTGATTCCGGAGCAAACCCGGTGCGACATGACCGATTTCATCGAGCAGATCAAAAAGGCCGGCGGGCGCGTCGGCGTCTTCCCGATCGGCGAGAATGCCTGGGTCGACACTGGGGAATGGGCCGAATACCGCAAGGCGCTCGACAGCCTCGGCCGGCTAGGCACGGGCGACCGTTGAATGACGAATCCGCCACAACGCATCTAATGCTGAACGGAAAACGAGTCGTTGCCGTAATCCCCGCACGGGGCGGCAGCAAATCGGTGCCCGGAAAGAACATCCGGTCGCTGGGAGGAAAACCGTTGCTGGCTTGGTCGATTGAAGTTGCCCGGCAGGTGGGCGAGATCGACCGCATCATTGTTTCGACCGACGACGCCCAAATTGCATCGGCCGCCCGGGTCCATGGCGCGGAAGTGTACGCGCGCCCGCCGCATCTTGCGACTGACGAGGCCCTGGTGATCGACGCCCTCCAGGATCTCCTCCAAACTCTCCAGGCGGAGCGCGAAACGCCCGAATGGATCATCCTGCTTGAACCGACCTGTCCTCTGCGCACGGCGGATGATGTGCGCGACTGCCTGAAGCTTGTCGCCCAAGGCGGCTACGATTCGGTCGCCACCTTCAAGGATGCCGAATTGAATCCGCATCGGGCGTGGCGGCTGATCGATGGCGTCCCGGAAGTGTTCATTTCCGGCGCCATTCCATGGCTGCCCCGGCAGAGGCTGCCGAAGGCTTACCAGTTGAACGGCGCGGTCTATGTGGTCCGTGCAAATTTACTTGCGCAGGAAGCTACGTCCCTATTGGTGGGAAAGCTCGGTGCGGTGCTGATGCCCCGGGACCGCTCCCAAGACATCGACGATTGGGTCGACTTTACTATCGTTGAGGCTTTACTGAAAAAAACCAACCCATGAACAAAACATTGCAACAGTTGCTCTCCTTGAAAGGCAGAACGGCGGTCGTCACTGGCGGCGCCGGTTATCTGGGCACCGCCATCAGCGAGACGCTCGCCGAATTGGGAGCTAATTTGGTTCTCGCCAGCCGGGACCAAGCGAAATGCGAGAAAAAGTGTGAGGAAATCCTCGGGCTCACCGGGGGCTCAGTCCAGGCAGTGGCCTTGGAACTCGACGTGTTAAAGAAGGGTTCTGCCCGGGAGTTCTTTGCCCAGGTGCACGAGCACTTTAAAACCGTCGACATCCTCGTGAATAACGCGTGGTCCGGGAACAAGAACACTTGGGAGTCCATCACTGACGAGGATTGGGAGCATGATATCGACATGAGTTTGAACTCGGTCTTCCGTCTGACCAAGGCGGCTTTCCCTGATTTGAAGGCCACTCGGGGGGTGGTCCTCAACATCGCTTCGATGTACGGCCACATCGGACCCGACTACCGGATTTACGACGGCAAAGAGTTCGCGAATCCACCGAGTTACGGTGCGGCCAAAGCCGGGGTCATTCAGTTTACCAAATACCTTGCCAGCTTCCTGTCGCCCCATGGCATTCGCGTGAACGCTCTCAGCCCCGGCGCCTTTCCGCACCCGCCGACTCAGAAGCACGCAGAGTTTATGCAACGGCTAGCCTCGAAGAATCCGATGAACCGCATCGGCCAGCCCGATGACCTCAAGGGTGCCGTTGCTTTGCTTTGCTCCGATGCCGGGAGTTACATCACCGGGCAAAACCTCTGTGTCGATGGCGGCTGGGCAATATGGTGAAGTCCATCGGGATCATCGGGCTGAGCGAAGGGAACGGGCATCCGTTTTCTTATGGGTCCATCATCAACGGGTACTCCCCGGAAGGGCTGGCGGCCTCCGGGTGGCCGGGGATCTACGAATACGTCCGGCGCCGCCATGCGTCGGAATTCGGGCTGGAGGGCTGGACGATCACGCACGCCTGGACCCAGGATCCTGAATCCACGAGGAAGTTGTGCGCCGCCTGCCGCATTCCCCACGGCGTAGGTGAGTACCGGGAATTTCTGGGCAAAGTGGATGCCGTCATCATCGCCCGTGATGACTACGAAACCCATTTTCAGATGGCCCGGCCTTTTCTCGAAGCCGGCCTGCCGGTGTTCGTCGACAAGCCCCTAAGCCTGGAAATCTCCGAATTGCGCGCCTTCAAGCCGTATCTGGAGAAAGGCCAGTTGATGTCCTGTTCCGGCATGCGCTACTCCCGCGAATTGGACGAACCCCGCGCCGATCTGGCCGCTTACGGCCGGTTAAAGTTGATCCGGGGTGCGATTGTCTTGTCGTGGGAGAAATACGGTGTCCATTTGCTTGAGGCGGCCTTGGCAATCACTTCGGCGCATCCTGTCTCTGTGCGGATGCTGCCGGCCGAGCATGCCTCGGCGGTTGTGCGCCTGGATGACGGGGTCCTGATTCAGATCGACGCCCTGGGCGAATGCGCGCGGACGTTTCACCTTGAGCTGTTTGGCACCGAGCGCACCGGGGCGTTCGACATCACCGACAATTTCTCAATGTTCCGTCGTATGCTCTGGCAGTTTGCCGAGTCCATTAGGACGGGCCGGCCGGCCATCCCGTCTGACCGGACCCTCGAAATTATGCGCGTGCTGATTGCCGGTCGCATGGCCCGCAAGGAAAATCGGGAAGTCCTTCTCAATGAACTCCCACTATAAAAGTCTTTTTGAATTAAAGGGAAAGACAGCCGTTGTCACCGGCGCCGTGGGCATCCTCGGCCAGCGGTTTTGCCGGGGCCTTGCTGAATTCGGGGCGCAGGTAGCCGTGGTGGACCTGGACCTCGACCGATGTGCCACCTTCGCCGGGGAGTTGGAGCGCGACTACGGTACGCCGGCCCTCGGGGTCGCCTGCGATGTGTCTGATCCAGCCTCGGTGGCGAACATGGTGGATCAAGTGGTCAGACGCTTTGGCGCCATCCATGTTCTCCACAACAACGCCGCTTCGAAGTCGGCCGACCTGGACGCGTTTTTTGCCAGCACGGAACAGTATTCACTGTCCGAATGGCGGAAAATCATGTCCGTCAATGTGGATGGTTTATTCTTGGTCGCCCAAGCCGTGGGCGGCCAAATGCAAAAGCAGGGAACGGGCGGCAGCATCATCCAGACGGCTTCCATTTACGGCCTCGTGTCGTCGGACAAGCGGATCTACGAGGGGTCGTTCTACCTCGGTCGCCAGATCAGCAACCCAGCGGTCTATTCGACATCCAAGGCCGCCGTCGTCGGGTTGACCCGTTACTTGGCGGCGAATTGGGGCGATGCGCGGATTCGGGTCAACGCTCTGGTGCCGGGTGGCGTGGAAAGTGGGCAAAACGACACTTTCAAGGCGCGGTATTCTGCCCGCGTCCCGCTGGCCCGCATGGCCCAGCCGGATGAGATGGTCGGCGCACTGGTTTATCTCGCCTCCGAAGCCTCCAGTTATGTCACCGGTCATTGTCTTGTGGTCGACGGAGGCCTCAGCGCTTGGTAAACGCGTGTTTCTTGTTCCACTACGTGACTCGTCTAGCGCATTTCTCGGGGAGTCTTTCGCTCGAACATCCGTTCGGAATGTGCTCCTCGACGTTGGAAGTGCCTGATCGTGCCAAGAGCGTGCCATGTTGGTAAGACCGAGTGACGCCAGGCGGAGCGTGAGGAAACCGTGAGCCTTGCCTTGGATAATGGCCGTGAGAGGCGTTTGCGCGAACTGGATGGTTGGCGGGCTGTGAGCGTGCTCCTCGTCATCCTGCATCACATCTGCTCGTACCAGCATCATCGCTTATTGTCGCACTTTGCCGGTACAGACCATGTGGTCTTATACTGCGGCCTCCTAGGGGTGAAGACCTTTTTTGTGATCAGCGGCTTTGTGATTTGCCGGCTGCTGATTTCAGAGGAGTCGCGCTACGGCTCAGTCTCCCTCAAAGCGTTTTATTACCGGAGGATGTTTCGCATCCTTCCGCCATTCTACGTCTATTTGGCGACATTGTCTGTCTTGCTATGCATAGGACTAATCCATGAGGATTGGAGATCGATTGTAGGCAGCGGCTTGTTCTTATTCGACCTTAACGTCACTTCTCACAGTTGGTTTGTAGGCCATACCTGGAGCCTAGCTGTGGAAGAGCAGTTTTACCTAATCTTTCCCGGCATCTGGGTCTTGACGCCAAAGCGGTGGAGAAGCCTGGTCTTTCTTGGAGCCTTCTTGTTGTGTGCAGCATGGAATCTGTCTGCGGACTATACAAGCTGGGACGCGCTCACATCCAGCAACACGCGAACGGGGTTCGCGTGCATCGCGTGCGGCGTGTTGATGGCTATCCATGAAAGACGTGCCCGTTCGATGGCAAATGGTGTTCCGGCCCTGATCGTAGCGCTAGTTGCACTTGCGCTGCTGCTGCATCCTTTAGGCTCAGACGGTTGGCAAGCGGGGCTGTATGAAAGTCTGCTCGTACCACCGGCAATTGGTCTTGTGTTGTTGTTCAGCATGGGACGCGGACCATGGCTTCGAGCTTTTCTGCGTAGCAAACCCCTGCAAGCTATCGGTCTAACATCCTACGGAATCTATCTATGGCAGCAGCCTTTTACTGCGCCCAAAACATACTTGTCCGCCGGTGGTCAGATCATTCCCTACTTTTCTGCCGCTGGTCAGATCATTACGCTGCTTTTGCCACTCCTGTGCCTGATTGTGCCGCTGTCATATTTTTTGATAGAGAAGCCGGCGATGCGTTATGGCAAGTTCCTCTCGCGACGAACACGAGAAGGTTCGATTGATACCAAAGCGGCAGCTTGAAGAATGCTTTAGCCATATCAAGTTAAGCCTGCATGAGAACTATCGTTTTGCGGCCTGGAAGTAGAGCCTGAGCAAATGGTCACCACTAATCCCCGTCCAAACGTTTTCTTGCGCTTCGAACGCCGGCTGCCCGTCGTTATGTCACTCGTATTCCTGCCGTGGATAGCGGTGGTGCTTCTTACCGGGGGGGGCTGGGCTGCCCTTAACTTTTTCGGGTACGCGATTACGGTCTTTGCGGCCGGTTACGCTATTATCAGTGTGGCACTGCCTGCCCCTTCCCGAACCCAAGCCATCGTGCTCGCTCCCGCAGTCGGCATCCTGGCGATCTCGGCTCTGACCGCATTCTGGGTGAGGCTGGGGCTTCCGCTTATTTGGGCCCCGGCTCTTTGGCTCGGACTGATGGCGGCCGGGGCACTGGGTCTCTGGACCGACAGTGCCCTGTGGGCGAAAAGCACCGTCGCCTACGGCGGGGCGCTCGTCGTCCTTTCGGCGCTGATCTGCGCGGTGTACCTCCTTCCAGGGGCTCGCAAAGACGCCGTTCTGCGGCACGATGGGAGCTTCAATTGGATCTACGTTGATACGCAATACAACCACTCGCTGGCGGCGGCCATCAAGAACGGCGATAGGCCGCCCAAAGAACCCGGAACGGCGACGGCGGAACTTCTCTATCATTTTGGACCCTATGCACCGGCTGCGGCTATTTCCCGGCTTGATGGACTCGGCTTGGGCGACGCCTACGCTCGCGTGACGCGCGGAGGATCGCTCTGGGCGCTGGTGCTTTCTTCCTTCGGACTGGGCACGCTCCTGTCACTCAGGGCTACCGGCGAAAAATTCGGGGGAATCATGTCCGTGGCCGGACTTTTCTTCTACGGTTCACTGCTGTCCCTGTTCACCGACGAGCGGAATAGCTCCAGCCATGTGACTGGAGCCATCCTTTTCAAGATACCCGGGGTGGAGGTACTCGGCCAAGGGGGTCCTTTCAGCCATCTGATCCTCGGGCATTCGGTGCTTCACGGCCTGGGTGCCATCACGGCGATCATGGGCCTATGCCTGGTTCAAAGGGAAAGAGAAGCGGTCCCGACGTCTCGGTGGCTAATTCTACTGGCGCTACCAGCCCTTGCCGTCGCCGTGCACTCAGTGGCTGCCGTATATTGCGTCGGCGTAGTGGGCATTCTCTTGTTTTGGGGACGGCTCGGGGCGGCGCGTTTCTGGCTGCCGATCATGCTGTTGTTCTGCCTCTTTCTTGCAGCTTGGAAGATTATGGGTTATGGCCACGCCCCGGACGCAGCGCTGGCGACGGTCAATAAGGGCTTGGCCTGGCCGTGGCCACAATGGTGGATGCTTGCGGTCTGGTTCATGGTTGGCTTGGGACTCCGAATCGTGGGCTTCCGCTGGATCTCGCAGCCCTTGAGGGATCCTCTTTCCGCCCTGGTCCTGGCCACTGTTCTGGGCCTGCTGGCGTTTAGCATCGTGCTCCAATTTGAACACGGCCAGCAGCGTTACGGCATATATTTTCTGCAAGCCATGTTCAGCATATTCGCGTTCTCTCGCCTGACGTCCGGATGTTGGCGCGGCGTCGAGCGCTCCCAATGGGTCGCCGAGTGGCTCAGACTGGCGAAAAAGGGCATGATCCTCCTGGCCGCCTGCGGGGCCTTAATCGGCATCGTCAGCTATACGACTCATGGCCACGCAGGGATAACATCCTATCGCCTCAAGATCTTCCTATTCCTCCTATTGCTATCACTCCTGGCCGGCACGTCGGTACTGATGAAGCGGATCCGCCGCTTTTCGACGGCCGGTTCCGCGATTCTCATGAGTTTGCTGCTGATCGGCTTTCTGGCTTGGATTACGCCGTGGCTCAATTTCGGTCTGGGACGAATGAAGATGGACGTAACTCTTACGCCCGGCGAAGTTCGGGGCCTGAATCGTCTCGGCTTCCTCGCGGCGACGGACGAGCGGTTTGCGACCAACAAACATTCGGTGGAAGGTTTTGATGCCCTCCCCGAGCGATCCTACGCCTACGCTGCCCTGTCCGAGCGTCCCGTGCTTATCGAGGGATACTCGTATCAGGGTGTGAGCGCGCTCCCGGATTTCAAGACTCTGCTTCGCGACAACGACTTAATCTTTAGTGCCGCCGACCCGGAAACGGTGCGCAACATCGCCAGGACCTGGCGCGTCAGATGGCTTGTCGCCCGTCCCGGTACCGACATCGCCCTGCCCAAACCATTGCCCGCATGGCTGGTTGAGCAACAAGGCTGCGGCACCCTCAAAATTTACCGGATCGATTAGCCGGCCGTTTTCCAGATGAGCCGAACGGTCGCCACAGTGATGCGGAACTATGTGTGCGACCTGAAACGTGCGACCTTGACTGAGAGCCATGCACGACCTTACCAATCAATCTGTGGTGATTCTAGGTGGGGGACCCACCGGTTTGGGTGCGGCCCGCCGTCTGATGGAGATCGGCGAGGTAGGAGTTCGGGTATTCGACGAGAATCCGCATGCTGGCGGCCTCGCTTCTTCATTCGTGGATAACCATGGCTTCACTTGGGATATTGGTGGACACGTCCAGTTCTCGCATTACCGCTACTTTGACGACTTGATGAACGATTTGCTCGGTGATGAGTGGCTGGAACATATGCGGGAATCCTGGGTATGGATGCGCGAGCGGTTCATTCCTTATCCGCTGCAAAACAATATTCACCTGCTTCCGCGCGATGAGTTCCAGCAATGCCTTCGCGGCTTGATCGACGCGATGAAGCGCGGAACTGCGGCCTTGGAGAACTTCCACGACTGGATTGAGGCCAGTTTCGGCGCGGGCCTGGCCGAGATCTTCCTGCTGCCGTATAACTTCAAGGTCTGGGCGCATCAGCCCGCCTCGATGTCCTACCATTGGGTGGGAGAGCGGGTAGCCACCGTCGATCTGGTACGCGTCATTTCCAACGCGCTCGACGGAAAGGAAGAGAAGAGTTGGGGACCCAACAACCGCTTTCGTTTTCCGCTGCGCGGCGGAACGGGACAGATCTGGAGGGCTCTCGCCGGCCGGCTGCCGAAAGATGTTTTCCAGCCGAACCGTCGTTGCGTGCGCCTCGAGACAGCGCAGCGGACGGTCCATTTCGAAGATGGGTCCCAGGAAAAGTACGATCGGCTGATTTCAACCATTCCGCTGGACGTTCTCATTTCTCTGGCCGATATCGAATCGCTGAAACCTTGCATCGAACAGTTCCGTTACTCCACCGTGCATGTAGTGGGTATCGGCCTGAAAGGGGCACCGCCGCCGCACTTGAAAACCAAGTGCTGGATGTACTTTCCGGAAGATAATTGCCCTTTCTACCGAGCCACGGTCTTTTCAAACTACTCGCCAAACAATGTGCCCGACATCACTCGGTTCTGGTCCCTGATGGTCGAGGTTTCCGAGTCGCCCTACAAGCCCGTGGACCGCACCGGCCTGCTCGATTCCGTAATTGCGGGACTCTTGGCCACGAGGCTCATCGAGTCGCCAAACGACGTCGCCAGCGTCTGGATGCATTCCGCGTGCCATGGGTACCCGACTCCCTTTTTGGGCCGCGACTGCCTCGTGGAGCCGATTCTGGCTGAACTGGAGAACATCAACATCTACAGCCGGGGACGCTTCGGCGGATGGAAATACGAAGTGTCCAATCAAGACCACTCCTTAATGCAGGGAGTCGAACTGGTGAATCGTCTGGCCTTAGGGACCCCGGAGGTGACCTATTGGTTCCCAGCGGTTGCCAATCGGAGCCGGTACTGATCGGGAGGTGCGCTTTATGGTTTCGATCGTCATGCCTGCCTACAACGAGGAGGAAATCATTGAAAAAACGGTGCGGGAGTGGCTCGGGGAAGTGATCTCTCGCTTACCGGGCGCCGAATTGATCGTGGTCAATGACTGCAGCAAGGACATGACCGGTGGGGTGCTAGCGCGGCTGGCCCGGGAAATCCCGGCGCTTCGTCCGCTGACTCCAGAGCGTAACGGCGGCCATGGAAAAGCTTTGCGGTATGGATTTGACCAAGTCACTCAGGACTGGGTGTTCCAAACCGACAGCGACCAGCAGCACATCCCTTCGGACTTCTGGATCCTTTGGGAACAGCGGGAGACGACCGACTTTCTGCTGGGTGTGCGTTCTACTCGCGCCGACGGACCGCTGCGCGTCTTCATAAGCACCGTCTTGCGGCTGACGAACTTCGTCGTTTGGGGACTATGGATTCGGGACGCGAACTGCCCTTTCAAGCTGATGCGACGCCAACCCATGGAGAAGGTACTGGCGCGCATCCCCCGTGATTCGTTCATCCCCATGGTCATGCTATCCATCCTTTGCCGAAAGATGAAGTATCGTGTCAGCGAGGTCGTTGTACAGCACCTGCCGCGGCATGGCGGCGAACAGTCGCTCAGCGGATTGTGCAAATGGGTCAAGGTCGGGTCAGGGTGCCTCCGCCAACTGTTGGGGTTCCGCGCGCGCTTGCTATGGGGTCGCTGAGATGCAAAACAGATCGGAAATCGCCGCGGTCCGGCTGCCTTTAGTTCCCCAGTTGCCCCGCTTTGGACTCATCGGTGTCTGCACAACTGCGTTCGATGTGGGACTGTTTGTAGTTTGACCCTTAAGATGAATAGCGCTACGTCGCCTTTTAAACGCCGATAAATATCATGAGTAGAAGTCGACGGGTTACTATCGTCATGTACCACTATGTACGCGATCTGGAGCGTTCCCAGTTCCCCGGGATCAAAGGCCTCTCCGTCGAGCGGTTCTGCAGGCAGCTTGATTACATCCAGGCCTGCTACGTGCCCATTGCAGCCGAGGATCTGTTGGAAGCGTTGTCATCCCCTAAAAAGGATCTGCCGCCGAACGCCATCTTATTGACTTTCGACGATGGCTATAGCGACCACTTTGCAAACGTGCTTCCCGTCCTGAACGCCCGAGGTATCCAAGGCTGCTTTTTTTCCCCCGCTCAGGCGGTCCTCAAGCACAAGGTATTGGACGTCAACAAAATCCAGTTTGTCCTCGCGACCGTCCCCGACGCCGGGACTCTGCTCGAACAGGTTTTCTCGTCCCTGGCCGAGTTTCGTTCGGAATATGAGCTCGAGACCAGAGAAGCCTACCTTCTGGCCGTGACGGGGCAGAATCGCTACGATACTCGCGAGGTGACCGTGCTTAAACGCCTCCTCCAACGTGAGCTGCCCGAGCGGGTCCGGACGGAAATCGTTCGGCGGCTATTCGCCGAACATGTGACCGCCGACGAGACGGCTTTCGCCTCCGAGTTGTATATGTCGGTTGACCAGATCGCCTGTCTGCGGCGCCATGGAATGCACATCGGCAGTCATGGATATTCGCATGCCTGGTTGGACCATATTTCTCCGGACGCGCAGGCTGTTGAAATCGATCGATCTCTGGAGTTCCTGCAGAAGCTGGGCATAGGAAAGGACGAGTGGACCATGTGTTATCCCTATGGTGGCTTCAATGACTCGCTACTCCAAATCCTGCGAAGCCGTCATTGTCGGCTGGGATTTACTGTGGAGGCCCGCGTTGCGGATCTGGACGTTGACGATCCGTTGACTCTGCCGCGTGTGGACACCAACGATTTACCCAGCTAGCCGTTGCATGACAACCATGATGCAAATCTTGGAGCACCTCGCGCCGCTCAATCGGGCTGTCTGTTCGCTCGGTTACGATCAGGCTGTGGATTATCTTTGTGAGGTGCTTCCGTTTCGGGTGATCTCCGTGCCGAGTTCCCACGAGCACAACGGATGGGTGATTCCTCCCTCATGGGATGTCGAGGAGGCCAGAATCGTCAAAGACGGCCACACGGTTTATGACGGCACGGTCCATCCACTTGGTGTGATCGTGCTCTCGAAAAGCTTTTCCGGAACCGTAAATCTGGAGGAACTCAGGCGCCACCTTTACTACGACCACCGCGATAACGCCTCGATTCCATTCCACTATCGCCAGCAATTCAGAAGCTGGAATCGGGATTGGGGATTCTGCGTGCCGAAGCGAATCTTCGACCAGCTCGTCCCGGGCGATTATGAGGTCGTGATCCGCACGACGGAAGCTCCCGGCGCGGTGAAGATTCTCGAATACAAGCACCAGGGCTCGCTCGACTTCACCATCGTCCTTGGGGGCAACCTGGATCATGCGGGTGCGGCCAACGATGGATTGGCCGGCTGCGTCGTGGGCCTGGAGGTCCTGCGCCGCCTGCGGGGCCGAAAGACCAAGTTCACGTATTCCCTCGTTCTCTCGCCGGGCATCATCGGGTCGGAGCTTTACCTCGCCGGCCTGAACCAGTCGGAACGCAGCCGGATCCTCGAAGGCATCTTCCTGGAAATGCTCGGGTCCGCCACACCGCTCGCGGTTCAAGAATCCCGGCGGAGCATGGTCAGCGCCCTCGATGCCCTGAAGGCCAGCCTCGACCAGATGGGCCTGCCCTATCGGACCGGCCCGTTCGAAACCATCATCGTCAACGACGAGTATGTCTGGGAGAATTACGGCATCCCCATGCTTTCTTTTTCACGGTTTCCCTATCCCGAGTATCATTCCAGCCGCGACAGTGTGGAGATCGTCAGGGAGGCTTCTCTCAATGAAGCCGTCGACGCCCTGATCGGGGCGGTGGATCGCCTGGAAGCGTCGCCCATGGTCATAAAGAAATTCGAGGGCAACATCTGCCTGTCCAATCCGAAATACGACCTCTACGTCGACTATGGCCAGATCGCCCTGGGGGACGTTCTCTCCGAGCACCGGCGGCGGATGCGGTGCCTCATGGACTTCGTGCCGGCCTTGGATCGCCCGGTCAGCGTCAAGGCCGTCGCCGACCACGTCGGCCTGCCGGAGAAAGAGACTTTTGAGTACCTTCAGCGATGGGCCGCCCAGGGGTTGATTGACCTGCTTTGAGTGCCATGGCCGGCGGGATTGCTGCACTGGATAGAATTGAGCTAAGGGTGACACCATGCACATACTAGTCACTGGCGGCGCTGGCTATGTTGGATCCACTCTGGTGCCTCTGCTTCTGACCGGCGGACACCGGGTCCGGGTGTTGGACACGCTCCTGCATGGCGGCGAATCGCTGCTGGGCTTTTGGTCTCACCCTGACTTTGAATTCGTTCGCGGTGACGTGTGTGACTTGGCAACGCTGCAAGCCGCCGTGGCTGGAATTGAGGCGGTAGTCCATCTTGCCGCCGTGGTCGGCGACCCCGCCTGTTCCCGACAGCCGGATCTGGCGCGCGCCGTCAATCTTCAAGGCTCGCTCGCTCTCATCAAGGAAAGTCGGCGGGCTGGGGTCTGTCGGTTCCTCTTTGCTTCAACATGCAGTAACTATGGAAAAATGAAGGACGCTAACGAATACGTGGACGAGGAATCCGAATTGAGCCCCGTGTCCCTCTATGCCGAGACGAAGGTGGCCGTCGAGAATGCCTTATTACAGAGTGGCTGCGATGGGGGATGGTGTCCGACACCGCTGCGGTTCGCGACCATCTTTGGCGTGTCGCCGCGAATGCGATTCGATCTGACGGTGAACGAATTCACCATGGAGATGCTGACAAAGAAGCGCCTCCAGGTTTTCGGCGAGCAATTCTGGCGCCCTTACGTGCATGTCCGGGATGCCGCCCGGGCCATTCAACTCGTCCTCGGCTCACCGGCAGCGAAAGTCGCAGGCGGCGTATTCAACGTGGGGGCGACCGATCAAAACTTTCAAAAGCTGCAGCTCGTCGAGATGATCCGTCCCTATGCGCCCGGTGCCGTAGTCGAGTTCGTGCACAAGGCCGAAGATCCGCGGGACTACCGTGTGTCATTCACCCGCATTGCCGACCAGCTCGGTTTCAAGATCACCCGCACGGTCGCCCAAGGTATCCAGGAAGTGGCGCATCTTGTGCGCAGCAACATCATCGACAACTTCGGCGACGGGAGATACCGCAATTGAACCCGATGGAAACGCCGGCCGCCGACGCCCCGTCGCCCGCGGATTTCATTCCCTTGATCGTGCCCGAGATTCGCGGGAACGAGTGGAAGTACGTCAAGGAATGCCTTGATACGAACTGGGTTTCGTCCGTCGGCAGCTACGTCGACCGGTTCGAGAAGATGGCGGCAGAGCGGGCGGGCACGCAATACGCCATCGCCACCGTCAACGGCACCGCGGCCCTGCACATTGCCCTGCTGCTCTCGGGCGTGCAGGCGGACGACGAGGTGGTCGTTTCCTCCCTTACTTTCATCGCCCCGGTCAACGCCATCCGCTACGTTGGCGCCTGGCCGGTCTTCATCGATGCGGAGCCCAGGTACTGGCAGATCGATCCGGCTGGAGTGGCCGATTTCCTCGAAGAACGCTGCCGTTGGGACGGTCACATATTGCGCAATCGGCGGACCCAGCGGCGAGTGAAGGCTATCCTGCCGGTCCACATCCTCGGCCATCCCGCCGACCTGGATCCGATCCTGGCGGTCGCGGCGAAATACTCGTTGCCGGTGATCGAGGACGCCACCGAGGGACTGGGCGCGCGCTACCGCGGGAAGCGCCTGGGAGGCGTCGGGCACGTGGGCTGCTTCAGCTTCAACGGGAACAAGATCGTCACCACCGGCGGCGGGGGCATGCTCGTCACCAACAACTCCGAGTGGGCCGCACGCGCTAGATACCTCACTACCCAGGCGAAAGACGATCCGATCGAATATGTGCACAATGCCGTTGGCTACAATTACCGCCTCACGAACCTCCTGGCGGCCATGGGTTGCGCGCAGATGGAACAACTCGACACGTTTGTGGAAGCCAAGCGGCAGATCGCGAGACGCTATCGGGAGTCATTGTTTTCTCTCCCGGCGATTCGCCTGCCGGAAGAGGCGGACTGGGCGTTTAGCACTTTTTGGATGTACACTCTGTTGATCGATGAGAAAGAATCGCGCATCCACTCGCGAGAACTTCTCCGCGAACTGGCCGCCAGGAAAATTCAGACCCGGCCGCTCTGGCAGCCGATTCATCGCTCGCCGGCCCATAACCTTTCCGGCAGTCCTTCTTGTCCGAATTCCGATGCGCTCCACGCCCAGGCGATCAGCTTGCCGTGCTCGGTCGGACTGACTCGCTCTGCCCAAGACCGCGTAATCGAGATCATAGCGAGTCTCGTCGCCAAACAGAACCCGTCGGCGAGGTCAAGTTGATCCACGGTGGCCGGTCTGACCCGTTGCGGATGTCGCCAACCCCGCCCGTAGGTCCGATTCACATGGATATCGATGATCTGTTTCATTCGCCAGTCGGCCGAATTGCGGCGTTTTCACAGATGCAACTGCATCTTTACCGACACGACATAGGTCTGCAGGATTATTTCGAGCCGCTTCAGTTGGACACGCTGACCAGCCCCCGCGTCAGCTCCCGCGATCGACGCGCTTCCAACCGGCTCATCGCTTGGGCCATTCACGGCGCCGACAAGTTCAGCCAGTTCCGCCCTCGCCGAAAAATCAAGACTGACGTGCTGTTTTGCCCGAGTCCGTATTTTAGCCGTAAAACCGAGACCCGATTTCTAATCCGCACTCTTCTCGGGCTTGCGCAAACGGATGCCAAAATCCTTTGTTTACTGCCGGCCGGTGCCCCTTGCCGGGATGAATTGGATGCTCAATTGGCCGCCGCAGGGCGCAGCGGCCAGGTCGCGTTCCTCGATCCGGCCAAGCCTTTGTATCCGATGGAAGCACGCCTGCGCTCAATAGCCGCCCGGATGCGCGGGCGCTCGGTTTTTGAAGAGACGGTCCGGATTCTAGAACCGCTTGGACTAAGCCCCGGCCAGGAAGTCAAAGCCGGTTTCGAACGCATAGCTTACTTCGTTGACGCATGGGAGCGTCTGGCACCCTGGGTGGAATTTGACGCTGTGGTCGCCCGCAGCAACTGGCATGCGCTTTGCAGTCCCGTCTGCCGGACGGGGCAGCAGCGAAGCAAACCGGTCATTATCTTTCAACAGGGAGTGATCGGCACGACCTTGGACGTCCCGGTCGCAGCTTCAAAGTATGTCGCTTTCGGCCCGACCTCCGCGTCTCTTATGGCGCGAGTGAACCAGAGATTTTTTCAAGCGGCCGGAATGCCGGAGCCGCCGGTCGAATACGTCAGCGGCGGCTGCCTTTTCGACACCGTGATTGCTCTGCCCGACCAATTTGCCCACCAGACATTGCTCATGGTCGACGTGCCCAACGGCCCGGGCGACTTCCATGGCACGGATAGTCAGGCCCGGGCTCTGCTGCAACTGGCCGAGAGACTGTTGGCCTCGGACCTGCCGCTGCGCCGCTTGGTGATTCGGCCGCATCCCTACTGGAACAATCTGGATCTCGAAGCTTGTCAGTGCCTCGTTCGGGAACATTGGACGCGCTGCGAGCTGTCACATCCCGCCTGGTCGCTGGAGGACGACTTGCGCCGCTCGTCCGTGGTCGTCGGCATATTCAGCGGTGTACTTACGGTCGCCGCGGCCTGTGGTCTGCCGACCATATTTCTGCAGACCGAGCAGGGCTTCACGACCGCCGATCTGGCTTGCTTTTCCCCCCATCAAACTTTGTTGCCTGACGCCGCATTTTGCGAAATTGGGAAAATCCTGACTGATCGGCATGCGTACGCGGAAGCACGGTTTGAGGCGCTACGGAATGCGCGCGAATATTATGCCAACGGAACGAATCTGGATCTCAGCGCCACATTCTTTGAGCGCCTTCTTCGAGTCGAGTCTGTGAGCAACCGTCCGCCGAATCATTTGCAATGAGATTCGCCTTTATCAGTACGATGCAAGGCTGGCCCTGGGGCGGAAGCGAGGAACTCTGGAGCCAGGCCGCAACTCAGCTCAGGCGGGCTGGGCACGAGGTGCTGGCGTCGGTCGGGTACTGGCCGCGACGGTCGCACAAGGTCACCGTGCTGGCGCAGCATGGCATCAGGCTCGAAATCCACCCTACGTATCAAGCCGGTCGGGCCCGGCGCATCTGGAACGACCTCTCGCTTAGCAGCCGGAGAAGCTATGGCCGGATGAAGCGATTCAAGCCCGATCTGGTCGTCATTTCCCAAGGCCACAATCAAGGCGGATTTGATTGGGCGAAAATCTGCCGGGAGGCGGGGATACCTTACGTGATCATCGTCCAATGCAACGGCGAGTTCTGGTGGTTCCAGGAGCAGTCCGTCGGTGAAGCCGTGGCGAGTTACACCGGCGCCCGCAGAATCTTCTGCGTCTCCCGCAGCAATCTCGAACTGCTCCGCCTGCAGGTGGCCGAGCCGCTGCCAAACGCGGAAGTGGCGTGGAATCCCTACAACGTTTCGCCTGGGAGCGTTCCAGCCTGGCCCGATGAAAGTGGAGGATGGCGGTTGGCGTGCGTAGCCCGAATGGATCTGGCAGCCAAAGGACAGGATTTGTTGCTGCAGATCCTGGCAAGCCCGGAATGGCGGGAGCGTCCCGTTGAACTGAATCTGTTCGGAGCGGGTCCCGATGAACTGGCGTTGCGCCGCCTAGCCGGGATGCTTCAGTTGAATAACGTGCACTTTCGCGGTCACGTGAACGACATCAGCGCGATCTGGGAGCAGAACCATCTGCTGGTCCTCCCCTCACGCTACGAAGGTCTACCGCTCGCCTTGGTCGAGGCAATGTGGTGCGGGCGGCCGGCGGTCGTGACGGATGTTGGAGGCAACGCGGAGCTATGTGTAGATGATGAAACAGGGTTTGTCGCGCCAGCGGCCACCCTGCGGTCCTTCACCTACGCCCTGGAGCGAGCTTGGGAGCGGCGCAGGGAATGGCAGCACCGGGGCAAGGCAGCGCGTGCCCGAGTTGAAAACCAGATACCGAAAGATCCGGTTGCATTGTTCTGTGAACGACTGAAAGCGTGCGCCGCAGCAAAGTCCGGAGAAGCGACTGCCGGCTAAGCAGCCATCGCGTCCGCCGTGTCAAGCTGGCGGAAGTGCAGCATCGATGTCATTGAAAACGGAATCTTCGGACGGAAAGAGGCGTTGATGCACGTTCTTGTGACCGGTGGCGCTGGGTACATCGGCAGTCACACCTGTAAGATGCTCGTGGCAGCGGGATTCCAGCCTCTGGTCCTGGATGATCTTCGGCGCGGCCATCGTTGGGCCGTTCAATGGGGTCCGCTCGTAGAGGGCGACTGCGGCGACCCAGCCATCCTCGACCATGTGTTCCGAACCTTTCGCATCGAGGCCGTGATCCATTTTGCCGCGTATGCGTACGTTGCGGAATCCATGCGGTCTCCGCACATGTACTTCCGGAATAACGTAGTCGCCACAGTGAACCTGCTGGACGCGATGAGAACCCACGGAGTTCCGACCATCGTGTTTTCATCAAGCTGTGCCACTTATGGCGCTCCGGTGGTTCTACCCATTACGGAAGACCATGCGCAGGCGCCGATGAATCCTTATGGCGAATCGAAACTAATGGTCGAGAAGTTCCTCCATTGGTACGGCCTGAGCTATGGATTGTCCTGGTCTGCGCTGCGTTACTTCAATGCCGGGGGGGCGGATCCCGATTGCGAGCTTGGAGAGGATCATGACCCCGAACCCCATCTTCTGCCTCGAGTGTTGGCTACGGCAGCCGGCCTTCTCCCTTGCGTTGAGATATACGGGACGGATTACGATACTCCCGACGGAACCGCGATCCGCGACTATATCCATGTGACCGATCTTGCACAGGCACACGTGCTGGCGATGGGATATCTTCTGTCCGGCGGCACCAGCAGCGCATTCAATCTGGGAACTGGAATGGGGCATTCGGTCCGCGAGGTGGCGGCCGCAGCCGAAACAGTCACCCGAACCACGATACCGGTGGTGGAGCGGCCACGCCGCTCTGGGGATCCGCCGAAGCTCGTCGCAGACCCTTCCAAGGCCCGCAATGTGCTTGGGTGGCTCCCGCGGTACTCCCAATTGCCGACGATTTTGGAAACGGCTTGGAGATGGCAGAGCCGGAGCAAAGATCTTTCCGTATTACCAACCGCCCAGCCTTCCTCCCACTGAAACTGTTCACCTTCACTGGAGAACACAACAAAGCTATTGATTGCAATCTCCGCTGAATGATGAGGAGAGCAAATAACGCACAATCAAACACTCGCAGCTCTCCGAATCGTCCGAGACGATCCCGTTGCGGCAGGGAACGTACCGGCCGAGAAACTGAGATCGGTGTGGCGCCCTGTGCATAACCGCTGTCGGAGTCTATCGAATGCATTAGAAAACGTCGCAGCGACGATATTTTCTGACCAGGTGGAGTGGACGGTCGTTGTTGTGGATGACAATTCCGGGGATTAAACCTGTGACGTGATCGAAGGCTATTGTCGCCGATATCCCGGTTCGCGGTGACGTATACAATGAAGATTACCGTAATTCTCTGCACGTACAACCGTTGTCAGAGCTTGGCAAGAGCTCTGGAAAGCGTTGCTGTCCAAAGTCTTCCCGACCATGTCGAATGGGAGGTTCTGGTTGTGGATAACAAGTCGGATGATCAAACACGCGAGGTAGTGGTCGACTTCTCCCGCCGGTATCCCAGTCGGTTCTGCTACCTGTTTGAGCCACAACCGGGTAAATCGCATGCCCTCAACTCCGGGCTTCGCATGGCTCGCGGTGAGGTGCTTGCCTTCATAGATGACGACGTAACGGCCGAGCCAACTTGGCTGCAGAATCTGGTTGCATCTATGCACAGCGGGGACTGGGCCGGTGCCGGGGGACGCATCCTTCCCGACCAGACTCTCTCACCCCCTCGGTGGTTGCCGATCAAGGGTAGATACGCGTTGGCGCCGCTTGCCATGTTCGACCTCGGCAACGACGCTGGCGATCTCACCGAGGCTCCATTCGGCACAAACATGGCATTTCGGAAGACAATGTTCGATAAGTACGGTGGTTTTCGAACCGATCTGGGTCCCCGGCCGGGCAGCGAGATGCGCGATGAGGACACCGAGTTCGGTCAACGGTTGTTGAGCGCTGGCGAGCGGCTACGCTACGAACCATCGGCGGTAGTCTATCATGCAGTACCAAAGTACCGGGTCCAGAAGAAGTACTTTCTGGCGTGGTGGTTCGATAAAGGCCGCGCCGACGTCCGACAATGTGAGATTCCGGGTAGCCCCCGTCTTTGGGGGATTCCATTGTATCTGGTTCGGCGCATTGCAGTCTGGACGCTGCGATGGATGCTGGCGGTTCGGCCTCGCCAGCGATTTGATTGCAAGGTGAAAGCTTGGTGGAACGCCGGACAAATTGTAGAGTGCCACCAATTGCGCAATGTAAAGACACGGGCCGAATGCCAGGCTCGAATGTGATGAAGCCTTGCGCCAGTCTCCGAAACCCGCGAGGTATGGTCCACTCGCGCTATAATATTCCCAGCAGGCAACAGTTGACAATTCGAGGCTGTCGACTTTCGCACGTATTCGCCGACGGTGCCCGGCAATTCGAATGTAGTTTTGGGTAACGCTATGCCAGAATCCGAAGAAGAGCAACCTCTTAGTCCCTCACAAATCCTCCAGGTGCTTCGCAGACGAAGGTGGTGGATTCTATTGACCGCCTGCGCGACCACCTTGGCCACTATCGCCGTCGTGTTCCTGTTGCCCAATCGGTACACCTCCGACGCCACGGTCCTCGTCATTCAACAGCAGGTTCCGGAGCGATATGTCGTCTCCACAACAACTACGGACGTCAGCCAGGCGCTCCAGGGCATGACCCAAGAAGTGCTGTCTCGATCTCGATTGCTTGCCATCATCGATGCCGTCGGCCTTTACGCGACGGAGAGGAACCACCTGGCGCCTGAACAACTGCTCGAACGGATGCGGCACGACATTGATATCCAGCCGCTCGAAACCGGCCCGGAAAAAAGAAATGTGAATTCGTTTAGGATTTCGTTCGTTGCCGACAACGCACAGCGCGCCCAGGAAGTCACCGGGAGACTGACTTCGCTCTTCATCCAAGAGAATGTCAAGATGCGGGAGCATCAAGCTACCGTGACAACCGATTTCTTGCAGGAACAGCTCGAGACAGTCAAGAAACAACTTGAGGCCCAGGAGGCCGTGGTGCAGAGCTTTAAGATGCAGCACCTTGGTGATCTGCCAGAGCAACAGCAGGGCAATGTCCAGATCCTGGCAAGCTTGTCGGCACAACTCCAAAACACGGTGGCTGCCTTAGGTCGGGCTCAGGAGCAGAAAGTGTATTTGGAGTCGTTGCTTCGCGGATACCAAGATCTTTCGGCGCATGACACGGCTACGGCGGTGGGTCCCAGTGCTGATACCACGCCTAGTCCGACTGCGGCAATAGAAAAGGAGCTGGCCCGCCTGCAAAGCGACAGGAGCGCATTGTTGGCCCGGTATACTGCAGAACACCCTGACGTATTGGGGTTAGACGCCCAGATTGCGAGGACAGAAGCCTTGCTGGCTAAGGCTCAAGCGTTGCCGCGCGCTCCGGAGCCACAAAAGAAGTTGTCGAGCAGGAGAGAGGATGCGCCTACGGCTCAGGTCAAGAGTCAATTGGAAGCGAACCGGGTGGAGATGGCGAATTTGACAAAAGACGCCGGCGCCCTAAAGGAAAAGATTGCGCAATACCAGGAACGCTTGAACGCCACGCCGGTTCGGGAGCAGCAGCTCGCGCGGATGCTCCGCGACTACGATCTGCTTAAGCTGAATTATGCCGAGCTCTTGAAAAAACAACAGGAGTCGGGGTTGGCAGTGAGTCTTGAGAAACACCAGGAAGGTCAGCAGTTCCGTGTGGTCGATCCGCCGAGCCTCCCCACGATACCGTCAAGCCCTAAACGCCTCAAGATCAGCCTGGGCGGCGCGGCAGCGGGCCTTCTGCTGGGATTGGCCTTGGCTCTCCTGATCGAGAACACGAGTCACTCGTTTCGGACCGAGAAAGAGCTGAGCCGAAGCTTTCCGGTACCCCTGGTGTTGGGGGTGCCGTTGCTGCTCACCCCAGCTCAACTACGAAACCGAGTTTGGAGGCGGGCTTTCGAGGCGCTGGCTGGTTGTATACTGATAGTGGCCGTCTGCATAGCTGAGTTTTACGTCTATCGGCATGGCTAGCGGAAGTACCTAAGCCTCTGCGTCCGAAGATATGGCAGCGCCGTTTCGCTCAATCGCGCCACGACCACGTAGCCAAGCATGTTTCGCGAGAAAACTTTATGAGTCGCTTTCTTAGTATTACCCCGAAGCCAGAAGAGTTGAGACCCGATGTGCCGCCACTGCCAGTCAGGACGGCTTCACAAAAGGTCGCCACTCCGTTGGAACTGGGGCAGATCCCGGTCGAGCAGGTTCACATCCATCCCGGGAGCCGGATACCCCTTCATACCGATCCGCGAGGCCTGGCGGCCGACCGTTTCCGGCTTTTGCGGCTGCGGCTTCGAGAGCGCGCTGACACGGGCAAGCTGAAGAGACTTCTGATAACCAGCCCGTTGCCCCAGGACGGAAAGTCTACCATCGCCCTAAACCTTGCGACGACACTGGCGGAACGCGGCAAGCGAACCGTTCTATTGCTGGAAGCCGACCTGTATCACGCAACCCTCGCTGAGCGCCTGGGCATTCCCGCTCGGCCTGGCCTGGCTGAGTGTCTGGAAGGTGGCTTGGATTCGATGTCGGCACTCCGGCGGCTCGAGCCGCTGGGATGGTACTTCCTGTCAGGCGGTGACGCACATGGCCACCCCACGGAACTGTTGCAATCCGGGAAGCTTTCAGGCGTCTTGGAGGCGCTTTCCCCGTACTTCGACTGGATCGTCATCGACTCCCCGCCCGTCAATCCTATAGCTGACACACTATCTCTGGCACAGCACGCGGACGCCAGTTTGCTGGTCGTGCGCGCGGGAGTAACACCTCACGAGGCCGTCACGTCAGCATGTCAACTTCTCGGCCCTAGACACATTATGGCCATTATTCTTAACGGCGTCGAGGGGCTCGATCGACTTTATGGCAAGTACTATGGGCGTTATGGTGGCACGACTCCGACAAGTGCTAATGGGCGCAGCGGCACCTCGGAAGGAAGCCTTGAATCCGGCCGGCAACGGTGATCCCGCGCGAACTGTCGCGAAATTCTGAATGTTTACCGGCAAGAGACCCAAGACTGTGAGCCACGCTAAAAGACTAGCGACTGAAAGTCGCCTGAAGTTTGACTCCGTCCTGCTTGCGCCGCACGTCCGAAGTCTCGAGCGACTCCTGACCGCGGTAACCTCAGCGTTCAACCAGCACCAGACGCCTGGGCGCAAGAAGGCGGCAGCTTCGGGCGCGCGCGAGGAAAGAACTGCTCGAAGCTGACCGCCCCAAGGGCGGTGGGTTTAGGCCTGGAACTGGAAACTAAATCCAATGGATACCAACAAACTGATTCAACAATTACTTGAGGAGCTACACGGGGAAAAACGGCGACTCGATCAAGTCATAGTGGGTTTGAAGGCGCTTGAGAGCGGGACGGCTGGCGCCAGGCAAAGTAGGCCGGCAAAAAGAACCAGGGGCCGAAAGTCGATGTCGCCCGCCGAACGGCGGGAAGTTTCCGAGCGCATGAGCAGGTACTGGGCCAAGCGCAGGGAGCAGAGCGGCGCGAGCCGAACGTCCTCCAGGGGTGGCCAGGCCGTCTGATTGCCGCCTGTTATTCGGTGTGAGCGGTGCAGATCAAGCAATGGAAGACATCCAGCTCCGTACGGAGCGGACAAAGGCTTTTCGCCCCGTAAGTCCGCCTAATCACGCGGGCTCGCTTCGGCGGGAACATCCAGTTTGGGGTTCTTCGACTCGCTTGGCGAAATCGGCCAGTACGCCACCTGCGGGCAGTAGCGAAATTGGAATTTCCTCAGCATTTCCCGCCCTTCGACAGCGACCGACAACCACATCGACAAGGGCCATCTATCGCATAACCGATGCCCAAGCAGCGCCACCGGTACACGCGACTTTCAAGAACTCTATTGGCAGTTCGGCGCGATCCTCGCGGTCGTAGGTGCCCTGATCTTATCTTATTAAACCTAGATTTGTGAGTATTTGTGAGCCACAATATGTCTACTACTCGAATTGTCATCGCCACGACAGATTTGGAATGTCGGATCAGTCTTCTGGCCGTGCTGCGGTCGGAGCCCGAATTTACTGTCGTCGGGGAAGCGTCTAACGAGGAAGGATTTCTCGCACTCCGAGGGCGACTCCGGCCGGACATCCTGCTCCTGGACTCCGCGTTGGCCGGTCTGGTCAATGACGTTGGAGATTCCTGGCCCGCAGCGCGCATCATTCTGCTGGCGGCCACTATTGACGAAGCTCACGTCATCCAAGCTCTCCGGCTTCCAGCCCGCGCCATTGTGCCGAAAAATGCCCCGCCACAGGTGCTGCTCAGGAGCATCCGCAGCGTGCTTGCGGACCAGTACTGGTTGGGTGCAGACAGCGTCGCCATCCTTGTTCACATGCTGCGGGATCTTCTCCTTGAGCGCAGGGTGGAATTCCCTTACGAACGGCATGGACTTACCTTAAGAGAAGAAAATATTGTCGCGAGGATTGCTAATGGTTATTCCAACAAACAAATAGCTCAGGATCTGGCTATTAGTGAGCGCACCGTTAAACATCACCTCACAAGCGTTTTTGGTAAGCTCGGACTTTCCAGCCGATTGCAGGTGGCGAACTTTGCGGTCACGCATCGGCTGCCAGTCAATGGAGGCCGGGCCAGCTTCGGCCCTAGGACGAGTGCTGATTCCGACGGGCGGGGGCCGCGGAAGCCGCTCTCCGCCGTGTCTTCAATGGGTTGATCCTAATGAATCCGTCGACAGCCCCCGCCAGATTCGCTCGCAGACAACAGTTGTTCGCAGCGTTATGCGTTCTGGCGAGCCTGATGTTGTGGTCTCCGCTCAAGGCGCTCCTAGGATTGACCCTGCAAGATGAGCGTTATACACACATCTTGGTGGTGCCGATCGTCAGTGCTGCTTTCCTGTACTTCGAGAGAGAACGCATATTCCGTGACGCGCGCTACTGCCCTGTGATCGGTGTTCCTTTGATCCTGCTTGGCCTGCTGCTCTTCTGCGTGGGCATTCTGCGGCGATCCGTAGCCTTGGACGCAACCCTTGCCGCCGGGGCCTTGGTGCTGTTATGGATTGGGTCGTTTGTTCTTTGCTATGGTGGTGCATCGTTTCGACATGCCAGTTTTCCGCTATTGTTTCTCCTTTTGATCGTCCCAATTCCGAGTGTGGTCCTCGATAAAGTGATTGTGGCTTTGCAGGCAGGATCGGCGGAAGTGGCCTATCGTCTTTTTCGGCTGGGGGGTGTTCCCGTCTTCAGACACGGCATGCAGATGTCGTTACCCGGTGTCGATATTGCGGTTGCTCCACAATGTAGCGGCATACGTTCAACTATGGCTTTGTTCATCGCGGGTGCGGTGCTGAGCCGGGTACTGCTTCGAACGAGCTGGGCGAGAATTCTTACGATTCTGTGCGTCGGACCCATCGGAATATTCAGAAATGCAGTACGAATTGTCGGCATCTCGTCGCTTGCAGTCTATGTGGATCGCGGTTTTCTCTCCGGCAACCTTCACCGGTACGGCGGACTCCCGTTTTCTCTAGTGGGGTTCGTCATCTTGATACCTCTGGTTTGGCTCCTGCGGAGGTGGGAGCAGCACCTGGGTGGCGATCGGGTTGGCCTTGTGGAATCTGGCTTAGGCGGCGATGGAGTGAGCTGCCCCGCTGAGCCGAAGGTTGGGCGGGCGAGCCGTTAGCGGCAAAAGCACTATGCATTACCAAGAGACTGCCTTTCAAAAAGACCATGTCTTTTGCGGGTGGCAAAGTTGCTTGGAAATTCGGTAGCGGCTGATTGTTCTTATGGTTAGGACCGCAACCGGGCGGTCGATTCCGGCGATTCGCTGGGCGGGCTGAGTTGGTTTAGCGGGTTGTCCAAGGAGTCTGGAGATGGCGGAGACTGCCACGCACCAGGTGGAAGGTTGTCGATTTCAGCGCAGGCGGCGGGCACTTCTATGGCGTTGAAGGGGTTTCCAACGGCGGACCTATTCAGATGACATTCAGGGTCGGAACCCGCGATGGGACTGTTGTAATTGTCGACCAGGCGGATCTCGCATGGGTAACGGCGTACCTCGTACTACGAGGTTATCCGCCAGTAAGTGTCGAGGCTTCGGACGCGCCGCAGGCGGACGCGAGCGACACGTTTTCCGATCTATGGTCAGATGCCGGAAGGTAGCGATGTGCAAGGATCTCGCCGATCCCGCGCAGCGCTGGCAGAACGCTTTTAGAGGAAATCGGTTTAGGTCGCGGTGCTACCGCTCCGTAGGACGCGTGTTTGATCTGGGGATCGAACCAGAGCCCGATTCCGGATGACGCCATCGCGAACCTGTCCGTGAATATCGCGCCGGCTGGTCGGAGTCACTGCACTCGCACGCTGATCCGGACAGCCCGTCCTGTCTCCACTTTCAACGGCACTTTGACGTTGGGATTCTTCTGACAACACTCCGGTAGTGCGCGAAGGCGTAACTGAACGGAGCCAATCTTCTGCCCCGGAACCATTGTGTCAGGCCAGGCGCAGCGGTAGGCGTGTGCTACATTTGTTGGGGGCGCATTGAGATATCGTTTTTGCAGGGTGCGAAGCCATCGCCGTGCAAAAGCCCGGGCTGCTGCCCCGGACCACTTTCGGAGAATCCATGGAATCTAAGCTTGTCGAACAAGACCAGAGCAAGGTTCTTGTCGTTGCCGATGATGCCGGCATGCTCGCCATACTCCATCAGATCCTTACGGGGAATGGGTATCGGGTCTTGCTGGCGAGCGACGCAGCCAGCGCGGCCAGTCTCCTCGACCGTGAACTCGGGATTGACTCCGTTATGATTCGGGCAGGCCTTGCGGATTCAGAGCGGATTGAACTCACCTGCCTCAGGCGCGGCGGGGAAGTCCTCTTCTTAGGCGGAATTGTGGAAGCTGGCATAATCCGGCTCCGGGTGCCGGAGAGACGTACGGAGTACGCGCCTCGCGTTCTGATCGTGGAGGACGAACCCGCCGTGCGCGCTTTGTTTGACCGCGAGCTGGCCGAAGACGGCTACCATGTCACGTCGGTGGAAACGTGCGGGCAGTCCCTGGCGGCAGCTCTGAAGACTAGGTTTGATGTGATCCTGGTGGATCTGAACTTGCCGGATATCGACGGCATCGAAACGATCCGTAATTTCCGCTCCGATTTTCCCTGGATGAAGATCCTGGCTGTTTCAGGGGATATGTCTGGATGCTCGCCCAGTATGGCTTTGAGTGCTGGCGCGACGGCCATCTTGAAGAAGCCGGCCACGTCATGGGAATTGCGGGAAGCCGTATATCGCCTCCTCGATCCGGCCGGAAGATGGCATGATGTGATGCTGAGCGCCGAGGGGTTTCGCGCCGTTTCGGCGGAAGACGGCACGGAGAAGACCTGGGGTTGGGAGAGCGGCCGTACCGTTGCCAGCATTGCTCGCCTCCTCATGTAGTGTTAGCCGGAATGATTGCGAGGCTGTCCGGGTCAACGCAGCTAGCAGCTAAGGAACGAGAATTTCCTCGTCTCTATGCTCCGTCTCGCCGAATTGCCGTCCATGACGTTTGCGACGCTTCTTGCAGTTACAAAGACTGTCGAGCAAAACGAGTATCGGCTCGGAGATCGGCTCGTCCGCAGCCCAAACCGATTCTCCAGGCTTCGGCCCGGAATGGAAGCGCGGCCGCGGACATTCTCTACCTGTACACCGGTGCGGCGCCCGACCTAATTCCCCGTCTTCTTTCGGGTGAACTGCCAGGTGCCGGCACAGATCGCGTCCGGGATTTCAATACCCGTTCGACTCAGCGTCGGTGAGGTGGCCAGCCCCGCCCGTTACGGCGCCCGTGTAATAGGCAATGGACCAAGGTGGCAAATCCCGCGTTCGATAGGTGTCCACGTCCATCAATTCAATAGGGTTCATTCCGGGTGATCGGCAATTCCGGGGCCTGCCGGAGGAACCGAATGTTAAGGGCTGCAACGAGTTCTCCGTCCAGTGATGGCCTGAACAAAGGGGTATTGCAGAGAAGCCGGACGTTTTCTGCCCCAATCCCCTGGGACCCAAAGCGGTCGGGTGGACAGCTTCGATGAAAGGTCGCCCCGCCGCTCACTCGCGAACAGACTGCGCATGGAAGCATCCGAATCCAAGCCAGGTACTCCGGGCTTCTGTCGGGACCCCTTCGTGGCCGGGATCGGAACCGTTTATTGTGAACCGGCACTCTCCGTTTCGGAGGCAGACCCCGCGGCAACGGCGCACTCCGGCGTAACGGCGCACGTCTCCTAATCACGATCACCTCGGTTTTCTGTTGGAGGACAAGCGCCCAGCCCAGGACGCCGCCATTGGCATCCTTGAGCTGGGCGTTATTTGTTTACAGCGGAGTAACCAGGGGTCAGGACGGCCGCATCCGGCCGCCAAACTAGAATGACATGTGCGCTCCAGCAGTGTGGAATGAGCACGCGGCTCTTAATGGCAGTCTGCGCAGCGGTTTTGTGCATCGTTCTGACGTTAGGTCTCTGGCCCTTCCATGCGCCCCGAAACGACGTCTCTTGGCTGGGAAATCGGAACGGAGTGCACTTCGGCAGGTTCAGCACCGTCTTCAGCTCCAGCGAGTTTCGAATGACGGCTGCACCGAACGAGGCATCCGGCAGCCTGGAGATATGGCTGCAGCCTGGTCGTATTTGGGACTTCAGTACTTTCCTGACATTCTACATTCCCGGGAATCCAACACCGTTCTCGCTGCGCCAGGCGCAAACCAGCCTCTTACTGCAAACTGCGATTCAGGACGATCGGCATCGTACGGAAATAAAGAAGCTCTACGTGGAAGATGCCTTTCACAAAACCGGTCCGGCATTCATCTCGGTCACCTCAGGCGCCCAAGGAACTACGGTGTACATCGACGGCGTCATGGCCAAGCGGGCGCCCCAGATTCGGCCTTCCCCGCAGGCATTCACCGGTCGGCTTGTCCTCGGGGACTCAGCGGAGCAAGGAGATAGCTGGTCGGGTCAGTTGCTGGGCGTTTCGATTTACAATCGAGAACTCAACGCAGCCCAGGTTCTTGAGCATTACGAAACCTGGACGCACACGGGAAGGCCTCAGATAGCTGGGGATGAGGGCAATACTGCACTATATCTCTTTGACGAGCATTCGGGAAGGATCATTCATAGTGCGATCGGGTCAGGTTCCTATTTGTTTATTCCGAAAAGGTACACGGTCTTAGGACAGCTCTTTCTGGAGAGCCCCTGGAGCGAATTTAGACGGTCCCAGGGTTATTGGAGTGCAATCGTTAAGAACATTGTCGGTTTCGTTCCTTTCGGTTTCTGCTTCTATGCTTACTTCTCGCTGCGTCAAACCAAGCGAGCGGCGCTCTCCACCGTCATTCTCGGGTTCGCGGTCAGCCTCACCATCGAAGTGCTCCAGGCGTTCCTTCCGACCCGAGACTCCGGTACCACGGACCTCATCACCAACACGCTCGGAACCTGGATTGGCGTCATGTTGTACCACGCTGCGAGAGCGCAGTGGGAACTGCACCGACATATTTACGTAGCAGATCGGAGTCCGGACTCGACCAACTCTCCAAAACCGGACGCGAGGGCGCCAGAATGACGGCGAAACCTCCCTCGCCAAGAAGCACCGCGCCCGTCAAGCCGCCACGGCCCGTTGAAAAAAGAGACTCGTCAGAAGAAATCGTGGGTAGACTCGGGCTCGGGCAGCTTGCCAAGTGAGTGATAGAGGGCGAGTTCTAGTGATTCGGGCGGATTACTCCCCGTAAGTCGGCCAGCGTCCGGTGACCGGGCCTCCAACGCCGCTTGGCCGTTTACGGCCCAAACCGTCCGCCTGAATCGCAGGCCCTGGTGGCCAGAAGTTCGAGACCCCTACGAAGAGTTGAGGACTCGTACCCGGCTCCGCTGCCACCGGTTACTCGGACGAACCGCGTTGGGTCCCATGGAGGTCCGGATTCACAGGCAGATCCAAGTCTTACCTCCCGGCAAACGGCGAGGGCTTTTCAAATTGACCCACTAAGTCCAGACTCAGTCGGGCGCCACAGTAGCGGCATAGTTACTTTGAAGCGATGCGTCCTGCTCTTCCTTCCGCAGCAGGCAGTCCCCGATCGCCAGCCAATCGATGCGCGTGCCCATGAAACAGCGAAACGCGTCTTCCGGCGTGCACACGATCGGCTCGCCTCGGATGTTAAAGCTGGTGTTGACCAGCACCGGGCACCCCGTGCGTTGCTTGAACCGCGAGAGCAACGCGTGGAACCGCGGGTTGGTTTCCCGATCGACAGTCTGCAAGCGCGCGGAATAGTCGACATGTGTCACGGCCGGCACTTCCGACCGCATCGCGCGCAGCGCGTCGAAGCCCTTCAACGCGCGCTCGTCCTCGGTCAGCGGGCGCCGCCTCCGCTCAGCGACGCCGGCCACCAGCAGCATGTAGGGGCTGTCGCCCTCGAACTCGAACCAGTCGCTCACGTCCTCCCGCAGCACGGCCGGCGCAAACGGGCGAAACGATTCCCGGAATTTGACCTTCAGGTTCAGTTCGGATTGCATGGCCGCCTGGCGCGGGTCGGCCAGAATGGAGCGGTTGCCCAGCGCACGCGGCCCGAACTCCATGCGTCCTTGAAACCATCCCAGCACCTGTTGCCGGTCCAGCGCTGCGGCGCACGAATCCAGGAGCGCTTCTTCAGGCAGCACAGTGAAGCGGGCTCCCACATTCCGCAGCCGTTGCTCGATTTCGGGCTGCGCGAAGTCTGGGCCTAGAAAGGCTCCCTGCATGCCGTCCGATCCGCAGTAGGACAGGCCTCCTGGCCTGTCCGGCCCGCCCGCATAGAGATGAAACCCCGCCAGCGCCGCCCCCAGCGCGCCGCCGGCATCGCCCGCCGCCGGCTGAATCCACAGCCGCCGGAACGCCCCGTCCCGCAGCACCTTGGCATTCGCCACGCAGTTGAGCGCCACGCCCCCGGCCATGCACAACGCCTCGGCTCCAGTCTCGGCCGCCAGCGACCGCGCGAGGCGCACCACAATCTCATCCACCACGGCCTGCGCCGATGCCGCCACGTCCGCATAGTGCTGCGTCAGTTTCCCCTCGGCCGGCCGCCTCGGGGCTCCCAACAATTCCTCGAACCTGCGGTTTGTCATGGCCAAGCCGGTGCAGTAATCGAAGTAATCCAGGTCCAGATGGAACGAGCCGTCCTCCTTGACGTCGATCAGACGGTCGCGAATCAACCCGGCGTATTTGGGGTCGCCATAAGGCGCCAGTCCCATCAGCTTGTATTCGCCCGAGTTCACCCGAAAACCGGCATAGTAGGTGAAGGCCGAGTAGAACAGCCCCAGCGAATGGGGGAAGTGGATTTCACGCAGCACCTCCAGGCGGTTGCCGCGGCCCATCGCCGCCGAGGTTGTGGCCCATTCGCCGACACCGTCCATCGTCAGCACGGCTGCGGCCTGATTCATCGCGAATGGCGAAGGATAATAAGCGCTGGCGGCGTGGCTCAAATGATGCTCGGCGAACAACAAGCGCCCTTCAAAATCGAACCCCGGCCCAAAGCCGCGCAACGCGTTCCGCAGCAGCTTCCTCTGAAACAGCTTCTCGCGGATCCAGAGCGGGAGGGCCATCGCGAAGGAGCGCAGTCCGTGCGGCGCGAAGGCCAGGTATGTCTCCAACAACCGCTCGAATTTCAGAAACGGCTTCTCGTAGAAGACGACGTAATCGATCGCCTCCAGCGGCACGCCCTCGCGCTCCAGGCAGTAGGATACGGCGTGGCGGGGGAAGCGGGCATCGTGTTTCCGGCGGGAGAAACGCTCTTCCTGCGCCGCCGCCACGATCTGTCCATCGCGTACTAGCGCTGCCGCACTGTCGTGATAGAACGCTGAGATTCCAAGAATGCGCATCGACTGCCGTATGCTTCAGAACAGCGTGTAGATGAATGGTGCAATCGCGGAACTCTGGGCCAGCGCCAGCAAGGCCCCGAATATCAGGACGATCACGATAATCGGCAGCAGCCAGAACTTCTTCCGGACTCGCAAGAATGCCCAAAACTCGCGGGCAAACGACATCTCTTCCTCCTAAAACTGATGGGCCATGCTCTCGGGGGCAGGGCCGGGCGGCTGGCGCTCCACCCAGTAGCTCTTCGATCTCTTGTCGATGCGGCATCCGAGCGGATCGCGCAGGAAAATGCGCCGGGCGAGGCCGAACGGCGTGATGACCAGATAGAACAGCAGGGCTAGCGAGAACAGCCCGATCGCCCGGCCCAGGATATCCGTTAGCTCCCGCCCGAGCCATGCCGCCGGATAGAGCAGCCGGGGCCACTGCAGCGACACCAGCAGGATTACGCCGGAAACACCCAGCGCCCACCAGCGCATCGTTCCCCCCCGCAACAGCGGCGCGCACGCCAGCAGCGCGAAAGTGCAGGCTATCCCTATACCAGCCGACCGGTCGGACAGCTTCCGCTCCTCGATCCGGTCGAACTGTTCATGCAGGCTGGGGTTCGCCAAAGCGTTATGAACACTATTCTAGTACATCGTCCGGTGGCGCACGATCTCCGTCCTCCAGGGTCCTCCAGGACCCGCTCTGTCAACTGCGTCATTTTGAACTGAGAAGGAAAAACATCAAACAGGTTCTCTTCGATGTGATTGACGGCGATGGCGGCCCGCTGATCTACGGCGTCAGCTCAGAGCAACAGCAGCGGTCCTTTGATTCCACATGCCGTAAGTTCCATCGATTCCTCGGTCGGCCTCCCCGCTGAACCCCCAAATCACCCACAAATTCCCCGGACGAGGCAAAAAAGAAGTCATGACGATACAGGAATGCGAGCTTTCGGTAAGCGTGGAACAAATCGAAGGTTCGACCTACAGGGAAAAAGCGAAATAAGCGAGCGCGAGCCGAACAAAGCTCCATGATCCCCCTCCCTCCCCACACCATCGGTGAAATGGGCCACCTGCCTGTTTTGCTTTTCCCAACCGCGCTCGGCCAGCCATGTAATGGAATGGGCCTTTATTTTCGGCTGCTACAGGTGATAAAGTCCTAAATGGGTGAAGGTGGGCGGATCATCATGGTGCCAAACGCGCTTGGACGGGTCCTGCAGAAGGTGGCATTCTTCATGCCGGGAGGAGACAGCGTGCGTCCCTGGCTGCATCGCCTCCGTGGCGCAAACATTGGCCAGAATGTCTGGATCGGCCTGCTGGTCTACATGGATGAATTGCATCCGGAGGCAGTGACGATTGGCGATAACTGCACCATCGGGCTCCGGACCTCCATCTTCACGCACTTCTACTGGGGGCCAAGACGGCCGAAAGCCAACGGAAAAGTGGTGATCGGGAAGGACGTCTTCGTCGGCCCGCACTGTGTTATCCTGCCAAACGTCACGATCGGTGAAGGCGCTGTCATCCGCGCGGGTACCGTGGTCAGCAGGAACGTCCCGCCACACACCTTCTGGGGCGCTCCTGCTGCTGAGGCCCTGGGCGTTGCAGAGGTCCCCCTGACGGCTGAGCATAGCTATGAGGAGTTCGTGCGCGGCGTCCGCTTACGGGTTCCCCCTGTTCGAACGGAAAACGTTCATGCCGGCGCACCCCCAGCTCGGGTGTAAACCGGCCCATGGGCGAAGGGAACCACGCTGATGTGCGGGATCTGCGGGATGGTGGTCTTGAAGGGTGGCGCCGCCGATCCCGAGCTGCTCCGGCAGATGGTGAGTACCATCCGGCATCGCGGGCCGGACGACACGGGGCTCTACACGTACCATCAGGCGGGGCTTGCGCATGCGCGCTTGAGCATCATCGACCTCCCGACGGGCCGCCAGCCAATGTGCAACGAAGACCAGTCCCTCTGGATCGCGTTCAATGGTGAAATCTTCAACTACATCGAACTGCGCGACGAGCTGATCGCCAAGGGCTATCGGTTCGCCACCCGTTCCGATACCGAAGTGCTGCTGCATCTGTACGAGGAAGAAGGTGAGACGTGTACCGCCCGCTTGAACGGGCAGTGGGCGTTCGCCATCTGGGACACGCGCCGCGAGAAGCTGTTTCTGTCGCGCGACCGTTTCGGCGTCCGGCCGCTTGTATACACGCAGGCCGCGGGCGCGTTCTTCTTCGCCTCCGAGATTAAAGCATTGCTTGCGTGTCCGGACGTCGAATGTGCGCTCGATGCGCGAGCGCTCGACCAGATCCTCACCTTCTGGGTCACGCTGCCACCGCGGACCGCCTTCCGTAACATACGCCAGCTTCCGCCCGGCCACTCGCTGGTTCTCGAAGGCGGACGCATCCGGATATCGCCGTACTGGCATCTCGAATACCCGCCTCAGGACGGAAGTCCTTCGCGCCCCGAAGAGGCGCTGGCCGAGGAACTGCTTGCCTTGTTGTGGGACGCTACCAACATTCGGCTGCGGTCCGATGTCCCCGTGGGAGCCTACCTGAGCGGTGGGCTGGACTCTACCGTCATCACGGCGCTTACCAAAAAGCTGGTGGCAGACAGGCTGCGCACGTTCTCAGTTTCTTTCGGCGACGGCGAGTTTGACGAGAGCCCTTACCAAAAGCAAGCCAGCGCGTTTCTCCAGACCGAGCACAGTTGTGTGCATTGCTCAACGGAAGATATTGCGCGGGTCTTTCCGGAGGTGGTCTGGCACGCCGAGCAGCCTATCCTGCGCACAGCTCCAGCGCCCCTGTTCCTGCTCTCGCAGCTTGTTCAAGACAGCGGCTTCAAAGTGGTGCTGACTGGAGAAGGCGCCGACGAGTTCCTGGGTGGGTATGACATTTTCAAAGAGGCCAAGATCCGCCGGTTTTGGGCGCGCGATCCAGGCTCATCGATGCGGCCACTCTTGTTGCAGCGCCTCTACCCTTATCTGGACGGCATTCGCAGGCAGCCGCCTGCCTACCTGCAAAGGTTCTTTTCCGTGACGCCGGCAGATCTGGCGAGTCCGTTCTTTTCCCATCTGCCGCGCTGGAACCTGACCGCCAGGCTCAAGCTTTTGCTGTCGGAGGAAGTTCTATCCCAGACGCAGCCCGATGCAGCGCTCACCGAACTGCAGCGGACCCTGCCGGAAAGGTACGCCGGATGGTCGCCATTCAATCAGGCGGAGTACCTGGAAGCGGCCTGCTTGTTACCCGGCTACATCCTCTCTTCGCAAGGCGACCGCATGGCGATGGCCCACGGCGTCGAGGGGCGTTACCCGTTCCTGGACCACCGGGTGGTCGAGTTCGCCGCGAAGCTCCCGCCCAATCTCAAGTTGAAGGTCTTGGACCAGAAGTACCTGTTGAAGCGGGCCGCGCGCGGCTTGATTCCCGAGTCCATCCGCAGGCGCTACAAACAGCCCTATCGCGCACCGGAGGGCAAGTGCTTCGTGGGGCCGGGTTCGGAATACCTCGAAGAACTGCTGTCACCCGATCGCATCCGGCGGGATGGAATCTTCAATCCCCAGGCCGTTCACCTGCTGCTCCGGAAGTTCCGGACCGGACGTACGGCCGGCACGGCGGACAATATGGCTATGGCCGGCGTCGTTTCGACCGAAATCCTGCTGGACCAGTTCATGCACGGGCGCCCACGCCCGGTACTATGTGAGGTGAGCAAGGCCAATGAACCTTAAGGAACTGGCGCGAACTGGCGTGCGGATTCCGGAAGTCGGAATCGGAACATGGAACTACCACGCTGGCCCTGCGCCTCTGCGGCGCGGTCTGGAGGCGGGAGCATTGTTCCTGGACACCGCGCCGTCCTACGGGACCGAGCCGCTCATCGCCGAAGTCATCAAGGGACTGCGCGGTCGCGTCTTCGTGGCGACCAAAGTATCGCCGGAGAACTTCCACCGCGCCGATTTGCGGAAATCCGTCGATGGCAGCCTGCGGAGGCTCGGCGTGGACGTCATCGACCTCCTGCAACTCCACGCGCCCAATCCCGCCACTCCGATTCACGAAACCATGGACGCGTTGGGGGAACTGGTAGACGCCGGCAAGATCCGATTCATCGGGGTGAGCAACTTCACCCTGCACCAACTCCGGGAGGCGCAGGCCGCGTCTCCCAGGTATCCGATCGTGTCCAACCAGGTGCGCTACAACATCTGCGATCGCACTATCGAGGGCGATCTGTTGCCATATTGCCAAGCCCAGCGCATCACGGTGATCGCGTACAGTCCGCTGGCTCGCGGGCTTGGCCGCATACGGGACTGCGACCCCCACGGCGTCATCGATGAACTGGTTGGGATCACCGGCAGGTCCGCTGCGCAGATCGCCATCAACTGGTGCCTGTCGAAAGACGGCGTGGTCGCAATCCCGAAGGGCAATTCCGTGGAACACATCCTGGACAATTGCGCGGCCGGAGATTGGCGGTTGACCGCGGAGCAGATGGCGCGTCTGGATGCCCACATTCGATATCGCCATCGCACTCGTTTTGACCAACTGATGAGAAGGTGGATTCCCGGTCCGCTGCAGCGTGCCGCCCTCTGGTCGGTCGCACACCTTCCAGCAGAACTACGCCGGCGGGTGACTTGATACGCAGGGCTTTTGAACGGCGAAACAGGAGCACATGCAAACAGCAACGATTGCCCAGCAAATCCGAAGCTTCATCCAAGAGAGTTTCCTCTTCGGCCAGACCGATAACTTGCGGGACGGGGATTCCTTTCTGGAGAGTGGTATCATCGACTCCACCGGAATTCTGCAACTGATGGCATTCCTCCAAGACACTTACGGAGTCCGCGTGGAAGACGAAGAAGCCATTCCCGATAACCTGGATTCGATCGACAGGATCGTAGTCTACCTCCGCCGAAAGTCGGACTCCGCGGAGGGCGGCGCTGGGAGTGGAAGGATATGACCTCCGCCTCGCCGCTTGCGAATCTGCTTCGGATCGACCCCGCCCGGGAGACCGATCGCATTGTCGCGGGCATTCGCGACATCGTCTTCCACGGCCTCAAGCGGCAGGGCGCCGTGGTGGGTGTTTCAGGAGGAATCGACAGCAGCGTGGTGGCATTCCTGTGCGCGCGGGCCCTGGGTCCCGAGCGCGTTCTGGCGCTATTCACACCGGAAGCGGACTCCTCTCCCGACAGCCTGCGTCTCGGGCGCATGGTGGCCGAATCGTTGGGGGTCCGGTCCGTGCTCGAAGACATCAGCCATATCCTGGAAGCGGCGCGTTGCTACGAGCGGAGAGACGGTGCCATCCGCCTGGTGGTCCCGGAGTATGGCGCAGGGTACAAGTGCAAGATCGTGCTGCCCAACCTTCTTGACGCGGACCGTTATGCGATCTTCTACGTGGTGGTGCAGACGCCCGGCGGGCAGACCAGGAGGGTGCGGTTGAGCGCGGCGGCGTATCTGGGCATCGTGGCCGCCACGAATTTCAAGCAGAGAGCGCGGAAGATGATGGAGTATCACTACGCCGATCTCCTGCAGTACTCCGTGGCAGGGACGCCCAACCGGCTGGAGTACGATCAAGGCTTCTTCGTCAAGAATGGTGACGGAGCAGCCGATTTCAAGCCGATCGCGCATCTCTATAAGTCGCAGGTCTTTCAACTGGCGGCCCATCTGGGAGTGCCCGATGAGATTCAACGCCGCCCTCCAACCACCGATACTTACTCGCTTGAGCAGTCCCAGGAGGAATTCTATTTCTCGCTGCCGCTGGAGAAAATGGACCTGTGCCTTTATGGGAAAGACAACGGCATACCGGCCACGGACCTGTCTGCGGCAGTCGATCTCGGTGTTCAGCAGATCGAGCGTATTTACCGCATGATCGATTCGCGAAGAAAGATGGCCCACTATTTGCATGCGGCCCCGATGCTGCTGGAGTAGCCGCTATTCCAGTGTAGCCATGGCTGGCGAATGCAATGTAGCGGACTTCTTGCTCGAAGGCAAAGATCCGGGCCGCCTTGTGCTCCGTCTCCTCGACCGCGACCACACCTACGGCGAGTTACAACGCGCGACCACACAAGTGGCGCGGTACCTGTCAACCGTCGGCGGGCATACGGGCGACCGAGCCCTTCTGATCGCCGACAACAGCATGTTTTGGGTGGCAGCCTATCTCGGTACCATGCGGGCAGGGTTGGTCTCTGTGCCGCTGCCGGCTGGGATTCCCAGCAGCGAGCTGGATTACATCAGCCGGACCACCGCGTCAACGATCGCACTCGTGCAGACCGAGGTGGCCGTCCGAAACGCAAACTGCTTCGCGAGCATGCACGTGTTGACGAACACTCCGGCTGCAGGTCTGCCGGCCGGCGCGGGGCAACGCAGTTTCTCCGAACTCGGCGACTTGACCGCCGGAACCATTGAGACGCCCCGCGCCTCTGCCGGCGATCTCGCCGCGCTGATGTTCACTTCCGGGTCCACGGACCGGCCCCGTGGAGTGATGATCTCGCATGGCAATATCGTCGCCAACACTGAATCCATCATCGCCTACCTCGGCCTGACTGAAAACGATCGCATCATGGCCGTTCTGCCGTTCTACTACTGCTTTGGCACGTCGCTGCTGCACACGCACTTGAAGGTTGGAGGGAGCCTGGTGGTCGATCCGCGATTCATGTATCCTGAGGTGATTCTGGAGCGGATGATCGAGACCGAGTGCACGGGTTTCGCGGGCGTGCCCAGTCATTTTCAGATCCTGCTGCGCTCCTCGAGCATTCGCCGGAAGAGTTTCCCCCACCTGCGGTATGTCCAGCAGGCGGGGGGCGGCCTGGCCAAGGCGTTCATCCAGGAATTACGGCAAGTGCTCCCGTGGGCGCAGGTCTTCGTCATGTACGGCCAGACGGAGGCCACGGCCCGGCTCTCCTATCTGCCGCCGGCGTGCCTGGAGACCAAGCTCGGTTCGATCGGCCGGGGCATTCCCGGTGTGCTGTTGCGTGTGCTAAACGAGGGCGGACAGCAGGTGCGCGCCGGCGAGGTAGGAGAGATCGTCGCCGAAGGCAGGAACGTGGCGAGCGGCTATTGGTGCGCTCCTGAAGAATCGGCGGTGTCATTTCGCGATGGCCAGCTCTACACCGGCGATCTCGCCACGGTCGATGAGGACGGTTTCATCTACATCGTGGATCGGGCCAAGGACTTCATAAAATGCGGCGGAGCGCGTATTAGTTGCCGCTACTTGACGGACCAGTTGCTCGGCTGCGATAGCCTAATGGAAGCGGCGGTGATCGGCGTTCCGGACGTGACCCTGGGCGAGGCGGTGAAGGCCTTTGTGGTCCCGCGCGACCCTCAAACCCGCGGATTGGAAGAGCAGGTACGCCTCTTCTGTAAGAAGCACATGCCTCCGCAACTGGTTCCCCGGGAAATCGTTGTCCTGAGAGAACTCCCCAGGAACAGCGCCGGCAAAGTAGTGAAACCGAGACTTCGGGATCTGTAGTTGGACAATGGAGCCTATATTGGTGTTCTGTCGTATAGGCCATCCTGGCAGCGTGGTTGCCCTGGTGGCCATTTGTTTGAGTCGCCGCGCCCCTGCGGATCGGTCAAGTTATTGAAAATTCATGATTTTAGGCGACTGTTTTTCCGAAGGGGACCGGATGCCGCCCCGCGTGTCGGAAATCGGATGGTCCGCGCAGGATGCGCTCCACTCGGCCAGGGCCGATGGCAGGCAGATCTATTCATCGACGCTCTCGCGCTGCCGACCGAGACCAGAACGCGCGCATTTTCCGGCGTGTTTTCTTAACTTAATTCACAGAAAGACAGCACGAAAGTGTCGGTCTGAAACCCAGTCCTGCTGGTATTCTTAAAATAGCTCTGGGTAGTATGCCTCCGTGAACATCTTGAGAGCCCCAGGAAAGCAGGTACGAATACCATGCCCACCCTCAAACAAATCGCAGCCAATCGCAGAAACGCCAAAGAATCAACCGGTCCGAAAACAGAAGCCGGGAAAGCCACAGCATCGCGGAATACATTTCGGCACGGCATCTTAGCCCTCGCCGAGGGGTGCCTTCCCTGGGAATCACCCGGCGAGCTGGCAGAATTGCATCGACAGATGATGGAGGACTGGCACCCGCGTGGATTCACGGAACTGGCTATAGTGGAAAGTATGGTGGCCGACATGTGGCGGATGCGGCGGTTGCAGCGTACGGAGCTAGGCGTCGAACTGAACAATACCCTCGCCATCGCGTCGCGGCGCATGGAAGAAGAGAGGCAACAAGGGTATCGTTACGAGCGGATAACGTGGGGTCCTGCAGCCTTTGCGGAACCACCAGCCGCCCAAGCAGCGTCTGAGGCGCATCCCGAAGACGTGTACGTTTACCGAGCCACAGTAGAGGACTTCGGGCAAGCATCTAACCTTTACTTTTCATTATGGAGTACTCTTTATTGCAAAGCAAAAGAATGTTGCCAGAGCCGACCCGATCCTTGCTTGGTGGCAGGTTGCCGACCAGCAGGCTGTCCGTGTGGGCGAGCCGCGGCAATTCAAAGAGAGCCTCTGCAAAGTTCAGGCAGCCTTTTGGATCTCGCGAGTCAGGGGCAGGTCTCTTCGGCGTGCCTGGAGCCGCTCCAGTTCGTGCATTGCCTTATAAAAGCTGTCTTGGAGGGAAGTCCAATAGCGGCGCAGCGTGGCGAGCGCATTGGGACCTGTAATGTCG
>Ga0181521_10000635_pt1 | contig 43544 bp, 37 predicted proteins | sample PEATcosm2014_Bin_32_FD_119764 | JGI IMG/M metagenome (GOLD analysis project Ga0181521, IMG submission 119764) | Peatland microbial communities from MTU Mesocosm Facility, Houghton, MI, USA - PEATcosm2014_Bin02_60_metaG | ecosystem: Environmental > Terrestrial > Soil > Wetlands > Peat | place...
TCGGTGACCGCCTCATTCGGCTCGACACGCATACCGGGCTGGACCTTTTGCAGGCCCTCGATGATGACGCGGTCACCGGCCTTCAGGCCTTCCTCAACCAGCCATTGGTCGCCGATGGTGCGCGATACGTGAACCGTCCGGACCTCAACCTTGCTGTCCTTGTCGACGACTAGTGCGGTCGCGCCGCCTTTGGGGTCGCGAGTAATGCCGCGCTGCGGGGCAAGCACGGCATCATTGCGCACCCCTTCATCGAGCACGGCCGTGACATACATCCCCGGCAGCAGCATGTTGTCCGGATTCGGGACGATCGCTCGCAGCGCGAAACTTCCGGTGCCCGGATCGACCGTCACGTCGGCGAACTGCAACTGGCCGTCGTGGGAATAACGCCGGCCATCCTCGAGCATGATTCTTACGCCTGTGCCGGCGCCACCGGACTTCAGACTCCCGCCGTCAATCGCCTGCCTGAGCCGCAGCCACTCGCTGCTCGACTGGCTGACCTCGACGTAAATCGGATCGAGCTGCTGGATCGTTGCGAGCGCGGCACTCTGACTGGCAACAACCAGTGCGCCGGCCGTCACGGTCGACTTGCCGATGCGCCCACCGATCGGCGCAGTGACATGGGTGTAGGCGAGACTGACTCGACTGGTGTCGAGCTCGGCCTTGGCCGCGGCAACGTCGGCCTGCGCCTGACCGAGCGCTGCAACGGCGGTATCGTTGTCCTGCGAACTCACGGCGCCGGTTTTCACGAGCTCTGCGAATCGCCGTGCAGTAACTCGTGCCTTCTCGAGCGCCGCTTCGGCTTTCTCCACGGCAGCCTCGCTGTTCTGGTACTGCGCGCGGTACATCGCGTCGTCCAGCTCGTAGAGCGTCTCGCCGGCCTTGACCGTGCCACCCTCGGTGAACAGCCGCTTCTTGACGATACCGGTCGCCTGTGGCCGGACGTCCGCCACGAGGTAGGCGCTCGTGCGTCCCGGAAGCTCACGCGTCAGCGTCACCGGTTGGGCCCGGAGAGTCACGACCGTCACCGCTTGTGGCGCCTGCGGGGCATCGCCGCCGGGGCCTCGGGTACCGCAGGCGGCAATGACGACCGCGACCCCGGACAGCGCGAGCGCGCGGGGACTGCTGGTCAATGCACGGCCTGCGCAGCTCGCGATTCGGGCGAGGACAGTGCGGATGCCGATATTAGTGACGCTCACCAGATGCGGACCGTCCGGCGCGCCGGCGGACGCGTGGCAGAAGGCAAACAACCGACGGATCCTGCTCATTCCCGACGCCTCAGAAGAGCCCTAGAGAAGGCCCATGAGAATGGTCGCAGATTCGGCGAGGGATGTCCCAACACATTGATTCTATGGGATCGTTGCAGCACTGCTGGCCCTGCGGGGCCGTCGCCCGCAGTAAGGCCGCTTGATCCCGTCCGCTAGCCGAATCGTGGAGTTCCATGGCTGGGGACACGAACCGTCGACTGCAGCGTTCCGTGTCGGCGACAGATTCGCACTGCGTTACTCTTGCGGCCCGACCACCGTCCGGACAACTCAATGAAACCTGGCACCTTGGAATTCGACGGCGTCGAGTACCTCGATGGCACTGCATCCGATCCGGCGGTATTGCGCCTGATGCAAGGCGCACCGCCGGCCGCTGACCGGTGGATCAGATTCGAAGACGACCGGTTCCTCGCGTTTCCCGAGATCCGCTGGTCGCTGTCCCATCTGCGCGAGTTGGCACCTACCGCCAACGTCTGGCGCGGGCCTGGCGCGCCACGCGAGCTTGGCGAAGCGCCTAGCGATACCGAGGCCGCCATCGACTCACTTGCGTTTGTGGACATGAACGGCCAGGCGCGCACCTGGGCGGGCTCGCTCGCCGATACCTACGCCGACGGCATTCTCGTCCTGCATCGCGGCCGGCGCGTATATGAGCGCTACCTTGGCGCATTGCAGCCGCAGCGCCCGCATGCGTGCTTTTCGATTACCAAGTCATACGCCGCGACGCTCGCGGCGTTGCTGATCCACGAGGGTACGCTGGACGAAGGCAAGCACGTTCCTTTCTATGTGCCAGAGATGGCCGGAACTGCCTACAGCGACGCAACGCTGCGCCAGGTGCTCGACATGCAGGTCGGCGTCGCCTTCTCGGAACTGTATTCGGACCCTTTGGCCCAGGTCTGGGACTACGCCCGCGCCTGCGGCCTGCGACCGCGTCCTCCCGGCTACCGCGGCCCGCGCAATTCCTACGAGTTCTTGATGACGCTGCGCAAGGAAGGCGAGCACGGTCGAGCGTTCGCCTACAAGACCGTCGGTACTGAGTTGCTGTGCTGGATCATGAAGCGGGCCACCGGGATCTCCCTGGCCGACATGCTGTCCGAGCGCATCTGGTCGCGCATCGGCTGCGAGCAGGACGGCTACCTGACCGTCGACCCGATCGGGACCGAGATGGGTGGCGGCGGCCTGAACGCGTGCCTGCGCGACCTGGCCCGGTTTGGGGAACTGATGCGCCGCGAAGGCGACTGCCAGGGCACGCAGGTGATTCCGGCGGAGATCATCGCTGACATTCGCCGTGGCTCCGATCCGGCGAAGTTTGCAAAGGCCGGATACACGCTGCTGCCGGGCTATTCGTACCGAACCATGTGGTGGGTGTCCCACAACGAACTCGGTGCGTTCGAAGGCCGCGGTATCCACGGCCAGCGGCTGTACGTTGCGCCGAAGGCGGAGCTCGTGGTTGCAAGGCTCGCTTCTCATCCGATCGCAGCCAGCGCGGCGAATGACCCTATTACGCTGCCGGCGTTCATGGCGCTGGCTCACTTGCTGATGGGCGGGTGACTGGCGGATCGTGGCGCGGACTGCACGGCTGCGCACGCAGGCACGCGCCTGTACACTGCGCCCCATGGCGAACATCAACGGCCTCACTCGCGCGCTGGCGATCGCGTGCCTCGCCCTGGTTGGCGCCTGCGCGCAGCTCGGTAGTCCCCGCCCGGCCGCGGCGCCGGGCGCGGAGCCTGCCCTGTTCACCATTGCGGACGACGCGCTGCCCCGGCCGCTGACTTTCATCGCCTATGGTGACATGCGGTTTACAGCTCCCACGGAGACGGTCGCGAGCCAGCCGGCGGTGCGACGCGCGTTGATTGCGCGCGTCGCCGCCGAGAAACCCGCTGCTCTGTTCCTGAACGGCGATCTGCCGTGGCACGGCGGGACGCTGGCGGACTACGGCGTATATCGCGACGAGACACAGGTATGGCGCCAGCAGGGAATGCGCGTCTATCCGGCGCTCGGCAATCACGAGTTCGCTGGGTGCGAGGAGGCGCAATGCCTCGAGAACTGGTGGTCGACATTCCCCGAACTTCGCGGTCACCGCTGGTATGCCGTTGCGCTCGGGAGCCGGATCCGGGCTTTTGCGCTCGATTCCGACGCCTCCCTGCTGGCCGGTTCCCCACAACGGGCGTGGCTCGAGGCGCAGGTGGCGGCCCTGCCTCATACGGTCCGGTTCGTGATTATCTGGCTGCATCATCCGCCGGTGGCGGACCTCACAATCACCGACCCCGCGGGTCACACCCTGCGCCCTAACGAGGTGGCGCTCGCAGACTATCTCGGGAGCATCGCGAGCGGGTTGACGGCACGCTTCGTCGTCATCGCGGGCCACGTCCATAACTACGAGCGATTCGAGCAGGACGGCGTGGTGTATCTCGTTGCTGGTGGTGGCGGGGCGCACCCGTACGAGGTGGAGCGCTCGGCCCAGGATCGCTATCAGGGCAGCGACTTCCCGAACTTCCATTACGTTCGGTTCCGGTTAGACGGCGAACGTCTGTCCGCCGAGATGGTGCGGGTTTCCGATCCGGATGCGGTCACGCCCCAACGGTTCGAGGTGCGCGATCAGTTCGAGGTTCGCGCCCGCTGAGCCTGACGGGGCCCTGGCATGGGAATCGGTGCGCCGTGCAGCCAATGCCGCGAACAGCCCCGCGCACGGACGCGCCGCTGATCCGGCTGCATTCTGCGGCGGGTAACTGTCGCCGCGCCAGAGGACCTGAGCTCGCGCGCGGCCGCATGATCGTTGGCTGAACCGAGCTGGTCGTGCTCGATTACATCTGCCTACCGGAACGGGACGCATGACGCCGGCGATCGTTGTTCAGACATTTGCTCTCACGCGCCGATTTGGCGAGTTCACCGCCGTCAGCCGCGCCTCGCTGACCGTCAATGCTGCCGAAATATTCGGCCTCATCGGCCCCAACGGCGCGGGTAAGACAACGCTGATCAAGATGCTGACCACACTGCTACCGCCCTCTTCCGGACAGGCACTGGTCGCCGGTTTCGACGTCGCGCGACAGCCCGCGGAGGTCCGACGGCGTATCGGCTATGTGCCCCAGCTGCTGTCAGCCGACGGGGAGCTGACCGGCTATGAGAACCTATTGCTGTCCGCTCGCCTGTACCTGATCCCTCGCCGCGAGCGGCACGAGCGGATCCTCGGCGCCCTGGCACTGATGGGCCTCATGGAAGTCTCCGACCGACTGGTGCGCAGCTATTCGGGCGGGATGATCCGGCGCCTGGAGATTGCGCAAAGCACACTGCATCGGCCAGCGATCATCTTCATGGACGAACCGACCGTGGGCCTCGATCCCAGCGGGCGCCGCACGGTCTGGGAGCACGTTCGGGCGCTGCGGCGGGAGCTGGGAACGGCCGTTGTGATCACCACGCACTACATGGACGAGGCGGACGAGCTTTGCGACCACGTTGCCGTGCTGCACGCGGGTCGGGTCGAGGCGGTCGGCACGCCGGCGGAGCTCAAGGCGAAAGTCGGACCGAATGCAAGCCTGGATGATGTGTTCGAGACGCTGACCGGTGCGTCGTTCGAAGCGCACGGAGGATATCGTGACACCAAACAAACACGCCTTGGCGCGCGCGAGCATTCCTAAGCGATCTGTGCTGACCGCAAGCGCTGATTTCGCCACGCAGGTCCTGGCGGTCGCCGACGCGGAGGTCCGCAAGCTCCGGCACGACCCATGGGAGCTGGTGAGCCGCGCCGTTCAGCCAATACTCTGGCTGGTGCTGTTTGGCGGGGTGATGACGCGCGTGCGCGGCTTGGCCCCGGGCGGAACTCCGTATCTCGAGTTCCTCGCGCCCGGCATTCTCGCGCAGAGTGTGCTGTTCGTCGCCATTTTCTATGGGATCTCGGCGATCTGGGAGCGCGATTTGGGGGTTCTTCATCGCTATCTGGTCAGCCCCGCGCCCCGGGTCGCACTTGTCATCGGAAAGGCACTGTCGTCCAGCATTCGGGGCCTGTCTCAGGCTGTCGTGATCTATCTGTGCGCGGCGGCGATGGGCGTACGGGTCAGCGTCGACCCGGTATCTCTTCTCGTCACCGTGCTCCTGATCGTTCTGGGGTCCGGGCTTTTCTCGACCTTTTCGCTGATCATCGCGTGCATCGTCAAAACTCGCGAGCGGTTCATGGGAATCGGACAGGTGCTGACGATGCCGATCTTTTTCGCCAGTAACGCCATCTACCCGATCGATCTGATGCCGCCCTGGTTGCAACGCATCTCCTCGCTAAACCCTCTCACCTATGAGGTGGATGGCCTGCGGGCGGTGATGCTCCGTGGCGGCCAGAGCGCGTTCGGCCTGGTCCACGACCTGGCCGCCCTGCTGATCGCAGCGGGGATCGTGATCGTGATCGCGGCACGCATGTATCCGCGGATGACCGAGTGACTCTGGAGCGGCTGGTGTTCCGGCGCAGCCCTGGACAGATTGCGGCAGTCCGCGGGCCGGCGGAATTTCCGACCATCGATCGAGTGCTCCGTGGACGGCGACAACAGCGCGGCTCGCCGGCCACGCCGGTGAGACGCTGATGGTAGCTGCCTCGGCGGCGCCTTGGGCCTCGAGCGTATATGCTCGCGACGGCTCATCCCGCGCAGGAGTCCGCGAAAGCTTTCGAACGAGGCAGCCATGAATGACGACACGCTGGAGCGCCTTGAGGTCAAAGTCGCGTTCCTCGAGCGCGCGAACGTCGAACTCAGCGATGAGGTCTACCGGCAGCGTCGAGAACTCGATGAGTTGCGCTTCCGCCTCGCGGGCCTCGCGAGCCGTATGGAGGCGAGCGCGCCAGAGCCCGGGGAGAAGCGCGCCCAGGACGAGCGCCCACCGCATTACTGACGCCCGCCGCCCCGTGTCGAGATCGCTATTCGGACGCCCCCCAAACAGGCCCCTGGGTATCTGCGGTGGCACGCAATAACTCGCCTTCCCTGGCCGCCACGGCGTAGCCCTGGCTAAGGAAGTTCCGTGTCCCCTGCTGCACCGGCACGCAGTCAAAGACCGGCTGCCCGCCCTTCTTCGCCAGCCTCGGTCGCGGCTCCGGCCGCTCGCCCGCGTGGGCGGTCGTCGATAGCGTCCGAAGCGGGCGCGGCAGGCAGTTTGCGAATCCCCAGCTCCAGGGTACTGGCCCACTCGGGCCGCCCGACGGCTCTGAACGACGCGGCTGCCTAACGCGGTCGCTCGGGCGTCGTAACGACGCCGGACCGTCTATTGCGCCGCAGCAACCGTTTCACGCGCCACATCTGGGCGACTTAATGCTGCGCACACACGCTGCAGCGAGAAGGGCACGTGGAAGGCTAAAGGCCTGTAGCATTAGGCTGTTCGGGTGCAGCAGAGAATCTGCTGCTCTGCAGCAAGAACCCGGCCTTGTCCGGGTACTTGCCCATCGAGGGGGTATGCAATGCCGTGCGCTGCGTGCCGGGCCGTATCCGCGGTCCGGGCATGAAGCGCATCGGCCCACCAAGTAACGCCGCGGTCAAAGTTACGCGGGATGCGAGTGTCCGCTTGACGAATTCGGTGACGCCGCTGGTGCCGTTGAGTGGGCTGGACGGCGCGTTTCTTACGCTCGAGACACCGGCGACGCCGATGCACGTCGGGTCGCTGCACGTCTTCACGAAGCCCCGCGGTTACAAGGGCGATTTCTATCGCACGATCAAACGCAGGCTCGCGGGCCGGATGGACGTGGCACCCATCTTTCGCCGGCGGCTGGCACCGATGCCGTTGCAGTTCGCGAACCCGGTCTGGGTAGCTGACGACAACGTCGATCTCGACTTTCATGTCCGCCGCGTGCCGGTACCGGCACCCGGGAGTCTGGCAGCGCTGGAGGCCTGCGTCGCGACGCTGCATTCCGAGCTGATGGACCGCAGCAGGCCTTTGTGGATGGTGTACGTTTTCGAGCGGCTGGCTGCCGGCCGATTGGCCTTCTACATCAAGATTCATCACGCTGTGCTCGACGGCGCGGCTTCCGTTGCGCTTGCGGACGCGTTTTTCGATACATCGCCGCAGCCTCGTCGCCGTTCGCACCGGAACCGCCATGCTGCACGAGGCGGTCACGCGCCTGCCGTGATTGCGCTCGCCAGCGCGGCGTTTCGCCACGACGCCGCGCAGTACGTGAAGCTGCTGCGCCACATTCCCGAGCTCGTGCGCACGCTGGCCACCGTGGCCCGCGACTCTGATACCGGAACAGGTGGTCAGCTGTGGCGCAATTTCTCCTTCGGCCCCCGGACACCGCTCAACGTGACGGTCACCGCCGAGCGCGGCTTTGTCGGTCTGTCGATTCCACTTGCCGAGGTGAAGGCCGTCGCCGCGAAGCACGCCGTGACGGTCAACGACGTCGTGCTCGCCCTGTGCAGCGGCGCGCTGCGTCGCTATCTCGCCCGTCACGGCGGCATTCCGAAGAAGCCGCTGATCGCCGCCATGCCGATCTCTCTGCGCGAACCGGGCAACATGGATTTCACGATCGAGGCGACCATGATCCCGGTCAGCCTCGCGACGCACATCGCCGATCCGGTGCGGCGCTTGCGAGCCGTGCACGCCGCGGCAGAGGCAACCAAGTCCGTGGCGCGGCGCGCCAAGTCGGTCATTCCGACGGACTTCCCATCGATCGGCGTGCCGTGGATCCTCGGCGCTCTGACGTCCCTGGTCGGCCGCAGCCACGTCGCCGACGCGATCCCGCCGATCGCAAATGTTGTGATCTCCAATATCGCCGGAGTGCCGGTGCCGCTCTACAGCGCGGGCGCGCGGATGTATGCCTACTGGCCGCTGTCCATCGTCGAACACGGCCTGGGCTTGAACATCACAGTTATGAGCTACGCGGGAAGGCTGGGCTTCGGGTTTACCGTTGCCAGCTGCGCGGTACCCGACCCCCGAGAACTCGCGGCAGACCTGACGGCAGCCCACGTGGAGCTGCACGGGCACTCGCCGTCGCGGTTGGCCGCACCAGCGCGCCTCGCGGCGCGGCGCTCCGCCAAGACCCGCAAGCCGCCCGTGCCCACGACCCTCAACCGAAGACGAAGCAATCATGTGCAATCTGCTTGACCGCCATGACCACGGAGTGATCGCGGCACCCGGGTGGGTGCGACTCGCGCTCGAAGGGCGCGTCGGGCTGGAGTACGGAGCAACGCTCGCCGCTCGCCCGCTGCTGAACCTCGCGGCGAAGGGGGACGGTCACCCCGTCCTCGTCTTCCCGGGTCTGACCGCCGGCGATGTGACGACGCGCCCCTTGCGTGGATATCTCGAGCGCCTCGGTTATGCCTCCTATGGCTGGCTCCAGGGGATCAATCTCGGGCCGCGGCAGGAGGTCATCGCGCGCTGTCGGGCGCGCGTGATCGAGCTGCGACGTGCCCACAAACGCCGGGTCAGCCTCATTGGCTGGAGCCTCGGCGGGGTCTACGCGCGAGAGGTGGCCAAGGAGGTACCCGACGACGTCCGCCTGGTAGTCACGCTCGGTTCTCCCTTCACGGGTCATCCGAAGGCCACCAATGCGTGGCGGTTGTACGAGTTTCTCGCCGGTCACAAGATTGGCGCCCCGGAGATCCACGAGCCGCTGCGCGAGCCACCGCCCGTGCCGACCACGTCGATCTACAGCCGCAGCGACGGAGTGGTCGCGTGGCAATGCAGTCTGGAGAGAGAAGGGCCGCGCACCGAAAGCATCGAGGTCGAGGCCAGCCATTTGGGAATGGGACTCAACCCGTTCGTGTTTTACGCGATCGCGGATCGCCTGGCCCAACCCGAGAATGCCTGGAAACCGTTCGATCGCCGCGGGCTGCGGCGCCTGTTCTATCGCGACTCGCGCCGCCGCCGTTCGCACTGAGCGGCTACCAAGCTCATGCCGGCATTTCGAACGAATGGCTTGGACATCGAGTACGAGTCGCTGGGCAGCCCCGCGGATCCCGCGATCGTGCTCATCATGGGTCTCGGCATGCAGCTCATCGCTTGGCCCGATGAGTTTTGCCATGCGCTGGTGGCCCAGGGATTTCGCGTCGTCCGCTTCGACAACCGCGACTCGGGCCTGTCGAGCCGGTTCAAGGGACGACGAACGCCAAATCTGATGCTGGCGTTGCTGGCCGCGCGGCTCGGGCTGCCGGTTCGCGCTCCTTATTCGCTGAGCGACATGGCTGACGACACGATCGCCCTGATGGACGAGCTCCGGATTGCGCGAGCGCACGTCGTCGGCGCATCGATGGGCGGCATGATCGCCCAGGTGCTCGCCGCGCGCTTCCCCGCGCGGTTGTTCAGCCTGACTTCGATCATGTCCTCGAGCGGCAACCGTCGCGCCTCGAAGCCAAAGCCGGAGGTCATGCGCGCGCTGCTGAGCAGGCCGCCACGTCACGATCTCGACGGCGCGATCGAGCACTACGTGTCCCTGTTCGCCGTCATCGGCAGCCCGGGATTTCCGACCGAGCGTGGCGCCCGTCGAGAGATCATGAGCCGATGGGTGCGGCGCGCCTACGATCCGGCGGCTACGGCGCGCCAGTTTCTCGCCGTTGTAGCGTCGGGAGACCGACGCCGGTTGCTCCGCGGAATTACTGTGCCCACGCTCGTCATTCACGGGGCTGACGATCCGCTGGTGCCGGTCGACGCGGGCCGCGACACCGCGCGCAGCGTGCCCGGCGCGGAACTGATCGTCATCGACGGAATGGGCCACGATCTCCCGGACCCTCTGCTGCCGGTGCTTGCTCAGGCGATCGGCAAGCATTGTCGCCGCTACACGCCGGCCGCGGCTGACAGCCGGCCCGCGACGCGATGACTCCAACACGGCGCAGCTGACCTGGCTCGCCGCCGCATCGTCACACCGATCGACTCGGGCAATCGCGGTGACCGTGCTGCTGCGGTACGACGCTGCGGGCCATCTCATCTCCGGGCCGAGTGATGTCCGCCCGGACGTTGTGGTTCGCACGCAGCGCGCCGGACCGTCTGCGCGTCACGACGGCCGCCTGCGAGCCATACATAATCTTTCGAATTACGCCAGCACGGCAGGCGCATCACGCGCATACTAAGCGCGTAAAGATGGACAATCACATCGAGGGCATTCATATGAAGACGATCATAGACACGGCGGTGGAGTCCGGTAAGTTCACGACACTGCTCGCTGTGCTGAAAGCGGCTTCGCTGGTCGATACGCTGCGCACGCCGGGACCGTACACGGTGTTCGCGCCGACCGACGATGCGTTCAAGCGTCTCGCGCCGGGAACGGTCGACGCGCTCATCAAGAACATCAGGAAGCTGAAGACCATCCTGACGTACCACGTCATCTCTGGGACGCTGGCGGCGAAGGACATTCAGCCGGGTGAGATCAAGACTGTCGAGGGCTCGTCGCTCGTGGCAACCGTCGACGACGCCGGCATTTGCGTGAACGGCGCAAGGGTCGTGCAAGCCGATATCGCCGCTTCCAACGGCGTCATCCACGCGATTGATGCCGTGATCATGGCAAAGGCCACGCCGTTCGCCGCAGTGGCATGACGTTACGGCAGCGGCCCCGTTCATCGCCACCATCGATGCACAGCGTTCGTTTCACGGCGATCGCGTCGCGCTGACCGACGCCCAGCATTTGGAGTCGTGGTGCGTTCGTCGCACAGAACATCGGCAGCATGAGCGAAATCGGTGTACAAGAGTGATGTAGCTCCCCGCGACCGCGGCCAGCCCCGGGACTGGTGAGTGTGCGGGGCCACCCCGGCCTGAGCCATCCGGTCAGTAATCTTCCGGTCCGAGCCTTCCGCCATGTCCATCGTGCCCACGGTTCCTGACGACCTCGCTGCAGCACTCACGGCGTATCGCCACGCGTTCGGGCACCCCGTGCCATCCGAAGTCGTGCGTTTGTTCGCCCCGCGCGTCGGTCCACTGGTGATGGAGATTCGCCAAGCGGTAGCGCTGCACAAGCCCGTGCCCGCCTGGCTTGCGCGATCACGGCTTCCCGACCCGACACCTTTTCCCGACGGGAGCTCCGGCCCGGTGCCGGGATCCCTGGTCGGGCAATGGGCCGCGCGCAAGTGAGCTGCCCGGACGGCGCATCGTGGCGCGCTCCAAGGCACTCGTGGCAGTCCGCGTTCTGATTGACTTGGTCGCGATGTCGCGCGTCGCCATCGCGCCAGCGTCGACCCGTGTCGCGCCCTCCGCCGGCGACGCATCTGCTTCCGACACCCGCCCGTGGTCCCCGGGTGGCGCGGCGAGCGAGGCCCGGCCTCCGGTCAACCAGCTGGCACTTCCGACCGTGGGCCGCCTTGCCCGCCAGGGCGAACTCGAGCTGTGCAGCTACGTCGAAATCTGCGGTACACCGGCCGGGCCCGCGCCGGACGGGACGTTGCTCGACCTGCTGGGCGAGGTCGCGATCGTTAACCTCGAGCCCGCAATCGATCGCGCGGCACTCGATAGCGATGTGTTCTGCGACGACGCGCAGCCGGGGGCTTTGCGGCGATTTTGCATGCGCCTCAAGTCCGGGCATCGGGCGCTTGAGCGGCTGCCGGCGGACGTCATCGCCCGTCTGCCAGCCACATCGCGACGGGGCGTGGCGTCTCTGGAGCGTTTCTGCGAACTGGCCGCGCGAACCCAGGGAGAGCACCTCGTTGACCTGTTCCACCTGTGGACGGGCGAACTCGCGGGCTGTGAGTACTTCCTGACGCTGGATGACCGACTCGGCGGATTCCTCGATCGCCGGGTACGACCGGGCCTCAGTACGCCGCTGACGTGCAATCCGGTCGAACCGGAGCCATTGCTGCACCGGCTGGGGCTGACCGACCGGGACCCGCCGCCGGCGCTGGCCGGGACGGTCGTCGACCTATTCGGTCCACGCAACCGGCGGGCGCGGGGCTACGCGCTGTAGTACCGGCCGAAGGCGCCCGCGCGACAGCCGGACCGGGCGCTCGCCGGGGCAAATCCCAAACAAGTGGGGCACCGGTGCCCGGCATCCGGTAGGCTAGTGCCATGCGGGGTTAGCATCCGCTTGGAGGCATCTTGCGTCAGCCGAATTACCAGCACCTGAAGAAACAGCGTGAAGCCGCAAAGAAGCGCGAGCAGCAAGAGAAGCTGGTGAAGCGCCAAGGAAGTAGGCCGCCGGAAGGCGCGCCGAAGGAGACACCATGAGCAAGGGCATGGACCGCAGGAAAGAGGCGAAGAAGAAACCGGCAAAGACTGCGGACGAAAAGCGGGCCGCCAAGCGCGAGAAGCAGGCTAATCGGCGCTGAGGGCCGCTGCGAAAGGCGGGCAGCGGCGTGCGCGACGTGCTATCCTCCGTGTCGATCGTTGCCCGTTCGTTTGTTTTAGGCGCAGTCGCGCCCTACACGCAGCCGCATTGACCTCGATCAGGTGACAGGACGCACCGGTCGACGGTTCCAAAGGCTGATCCCTTCGAGTCCGTGACCGTGCACTGCCTGTGTTATGGCGCGCCGCATACGCGACCGCGTCTGGTAAGTTGCATTGGGTATACATTCATTATGACTAAGATTTACGTAGGTAACCTCCCGTTCACGGCCACTGAGGACGCGGTTCGAAGCCTGTTTGCTGCGCACGGCGCCGTGACGTCCGTCGCTCTCCCCAACGACCGCGAGACAGGCCGTCCGCGTGGCTTCGGCTTCGTCGAGATGTCGACCACGGACGCTGCGACTGCGATCGCGGCACTGAACGGTCAGGCAATGGAAGGCCGTGCACTGCGCGTCAATGAAGCGCAGGACCGTCCGCCATCGCGCGCTCGCTCGGGCGAGGGCTTTCGTTCCGGCAGCCGCTGGTAAGCGGTCGCCAGAGGTGAAGCACCGGAGGCCCACCACGGGCCTCCGGACTCGATCACGCCGACTGTCCGCAGCTCAGTCCCGCGTTCAACTCAGCGCGCAGTTTCCACCAGCGCCGTCCGCGTCGAAGACAGTAAGGTCGAATCGGCGGGATTCTTCCAGCTGCAACGCCGGTCCCGGGCAGTTCGCCCGACGCCGCCGACTGGGTCGCTCAGTGTAGCGTTCGGTCGGGCACTTCTCTCGCCCACCCCGCACCGGGTCCGGATCCGCGGGTGGCCCACTATTGGTCGGTAGCGTCGACACCGAGCGGTGAGCGACGAGCCGTACGCACAGTAATCGCAGGATCAAACGCGACCTCATTCCCGACGGACCTGTCGCCGGCACGCGCTCGCGTGCGAAGTCGCACCGGGCTCACTCCGCGGCAAACGCCCGATGGATTCCGCGACGCCTGCCGGCATGTCCCGCCCGACCGTTGCGCGTCGCGCTCGACTGTGCGCCGGCCGTGCCGCCGAATAACGCTCGCGTACCGGCGGTGAGCGCGCCAAGACGGGACGCGATCGTATCGGCATCCGGACACGGTCCGCGCACGTGCGCGTCAAGTGCGTTCTTCATGGCCCGCAGGTGTTCCGCCGTCGTTCCGCAGCAACCGCCAATGATGCGCGCACCGGCGTCGTAGGCCAGGCACGCGTAGGACGCCATCAGCGCGGGTGTGCCGTCGAACCGGATGGCGCCGTCGACGTAGCGCGGAATGCCGCAGTTTCCCTTCGCAACGAGTACGGCATCCGGATCGGAGGCCGCCGCGAGGCTAACGATGGAGGCGACCAGCTCGGCCGGCCCCGTTCCGCAGTTGCTACCGCAGCCCAACACGTGCGTCCGCCGCTGGATCGCGGCGAGTTCGGCGGGTGTGACGCCCATCATCGTCCGCCCGTTGCTGTCGAAACTGAATGTGCTCACGATCGGCAGGCCCGTGGATCCCGCTCCCGCAATCGCCGCTCCGAGCTCCTCCGAGGACGATAGCGTCTCGATCCACAACACATCGACACCGCCGCGGGCGAGCGCCTGAGCCTGCTCGGCGAACGACGTCGTGGCTTCCTCGACCGTCAAGGGCCCCAGCGGCTCGAGGATTTCACCCGTCGGTCCCATGCTGCCGGCAATAACGACGTCACGGCCCGCCGTCGCAGCCACCTCGCGGGCGATGTGTGCTGCCAGTTCGTTGAGCTCGCCGACGCGACCGTCCGCTTGATGCAGCTTCAGCCGATGGCGCGTCCCGCCGAACGAGTTCGTTAGAATGATGTCCGAGCCTGCAGCCACGAACCCGCGATGCACGTCGGCGATACGGTCGGGGTGCTCGGCATTCCACAGTTCCGGGGCATATCCGGCCTCGAGCCCGCGGTCGAACAGACCGCTGCCCATGCCGCCATCGGCGAGCAGCCATGGCCGGCGGGCCAGCAATTCGAGCAGAAGATTAGACATCGCGAGTAGCGTCCGGACCGGCTCGCCGTTGAAGCCGGCGCGACGCCGGATGCGGCAGCAAATCCGCTGACGGAGATCGATCGGAGGTCTGATCGGCAAGAATCACGCTCTGGCACCTGTGCGTCACGAACACAAGCGCCGAAACGATTCCGAGCCGCGGGGGATGGCGCGAATGCCAATGTGAGAAGCCGGATTAGCGGTGGACCTGTAGCCCGCTGTCGCTTTAGCCGGATTTCTTACGCGCCCGCAAGCTGAACCTCAAATCGGCGCCACCTGAGACTAGCGGAGATTGCTGCTCCGCGTCAACGACGGGTTCCCAGACTGCCATCTGAAACGCGCGCCGTGACTCACCCGACGCCATTTGCTGTGGCTCGGGGCCGGTCGATGACATAAGCGCAGGCCCATCCGGCTGCCCCCGGCGCACCGATGCCGAGTCAACTAGTCCGCGATTATCGCTGCCGGTCGACAGCGGATCCCGATCGAGCTCCGCCATGCGGGCCCGTCGTCGAAACAGGCGCACAACATGCGCGTAGCTCGACGGCGACGTCTGGTTAAGCGCCTGCGCAGCGCTTGAGAACACGCCGACCGGGCGATGGACGCTTATCCTTGGGAGTCGCCCAAGCGAAGCCCCGCGCGAGGTGCCGGCCGGCGGACCTAGAGGGATATCCGATGCTCGCCGACGCAGTTCTGCTCATTCATTTCGCGGTCGTGCTGTTTATCGTCGGTGGGCTGCCGCTGATCTACCTGGGCGCAGCATTCGAGTGGGGATGGGTCCGGGTCTGGCGTTGGCGCGCGCTGCATCTCGGGGCCATCGGCTTCGTTGCGGCGGAGTCGGTCGCGGGCATTGTCTGCCCATTGACGCTTTGGGAGGCCGCACTGCGCGGCCAGCGGCCTCAGGTCGGGTTCATCGAGCACTGGGTCAACCGAATCATGTACTACGATTTGCCGACATGGGTGTTCACGCTGGCCTATGTGGGCTTTGCCGCACTCGTTGCAGTGACATGGGTCGCGGTGCCACCGATCAGGGTGCGCCGCGCCGCCGGTCAGCAGCAGAATCACGACGGCTCACAGTCGCTGTAGCATTCGCGGTGGAGTCAGAAAATCTCTGTATGCTCCGGGACTGCAACTGAAGCCCGCGATTTCGAAACTGTGAATCGAGATCCGCGTTGCACCGACAAGCACCGCCCAAACCCCTCGCATGCGCGCCATGCTGCGGCACAACAGTTGATCCGCGGCACCCGCGGCTGCGGCGAGAACGGGCTGGCGCTGTGGCCTGAAGGGTCCGCCCCTGTGCGCAGTCGGTCACGCCACGCGGTCAATCGATGCAGTCGATCTTGGCAGGTCCGATTTCCATCCAGTATCAAATGTGAGGAGCGCGCCTTGAACACCATTCTCAGATCCAACCGACCGTCCCGGGTTCTGCTGCTGCTCGCCGTATACGCGATCGGCACCGCAATGCTGGCGCCTGAAGCTTCGGCGCAGGCCGCGTGCGAAGCGACACAGTTTGGGATGAGCGTCGAAGCGGCCGACAATACTGCTGCCTTCAAGAAGACGCTGACGACGTGTGCGGGCAAGACCATCCACATTCCGCGCGGCACCTACACATTCAGCCCCCATGGCTTTGACAACGGGATGTTCATTCCTGACAGCACGAGCATCGTCGGGGATGGCTCGGAAGGACAAGCTCAGACCGTTTTGCAGATTGCGAACACCGGAAATTTCGCGAGCTTTCTGTGGGTTCGCGATACCTCCAATATCGCCATTCAGGACATACGCTTCGAAGGATCTGCGTATGAGAGTGGATGTGCACGCGGCCTGACTTATGGCCACGCGATCTACGTGTATTCGAGTGCGGCCTCTCACGCCAGCGTCGAAAACATCCGGATCAACGGCAATGTGTTTCACAATTTCAACGGTCAGAGCTGGATCACGATGAACGCCGAGGACCGTAGTCCGGGCATGGGCCTGAATAGCGAGATCGCCGTCAGTAAAAATACTTTTTACAGCGACAGCCGCCTGAGCGGGGGCTGTGCAGGCTCTTTGGGAATCGGCTACCCCGTGTTCATGGTATGGCTGCACGGCTCCGACGATTCCAGTCAGGGCATTATTAAGAACGTGTCGGTAGCGTCGAATACCTTCCACGCCGACTACGTCAAGGGCGCGGTCGCTGTATGGAGCGGCACTGCGCGAATCAGCATTCAATACAACTCGATCATGAATGCGGGACTGCAGTTGCCACCGGCTCCGGGGACGGAGCTGGGCCGGTACGCCATTGCGGTTTACAACACCGCCCACGAGAAGCCCGGTCTGTGGCCAGACACAATCTGGATCGTGGGCAACACGATCGTGAACCCGGTGTCTTGCGGCATCTACGTGGCCAGCGCAAAGAACCTCGACATTTCGCGCAATAAGATCTCCGGACAGGCGGACCGAAACGACGCCACCCTTCCAAAGGGCGCCATCGCGCTGAATCATGCCCTCAACGTGCGTTCTGTCGAAGGCAACGAGCTGGTCAACAACTACATCGGAATCACCGTGGTCGCCGGTGACGTGGCGGTCAAGGACAATCTGATTACGGTTGGTCCAGGAGGCCTTCGAACCAAGATATATCGTGACGACCGCAGCGCGCCGGAAATCCAGAGATGAGGGTGCTGAGACCAGGCCGCGACGGCCCTCGATGAGGGTATGCGCGTCTGGTCCCTCAATGAGGTGAATTCGGCGGATGTGGCCGGGGCTGCATGCCGTGCATTGCTTCCCCGGTGCGCGGGATTTACCGTGAATTTCCGATTACCGGGGCGGCGTTCCATCGACAATTGCGCTCAATCGGGCATTTCGACGGTTCTACAGCGAATGATACGTTTTCAGTCTGCAACCGCTTGATTTCATTCTGGCCACCGTGCGCCGCTCCCGGAGCGGCCCGGAGTCTCGCGAGGCCTTTGACCACGCCCCTGTTCCCAAAATGGTCATTCACAAACGCCCGCGGTGATGTACCGAATGTCGTTGTCGCCCGCGCAGGTTGCAGTGAGCGCATGGATCAGCGTGTGATCGAGCTCCGCACGCACTGACGAACGGGCCGCCCCGCCAAGCGTCCTGACGCGGCAGAGTCGTGCCGCCGGAATGTACGGACGTCAGCCATCGAGTACGCCTGCATTCTCGTTACCTGGAGGGGACCGCCGATTTGGGCCGCGTCCGTGGCCGGTCAAGGCATACGGTGGCGTCCCGAGGAAGGGTATGTCACGCGGCCCCAGGCGAATGGCACCGCGGACGCAGCGACTGCGTGCGCCGAGCGAGAGGCATCCCATGGCGACCTACCCGATGAACCCCGTAGATGCGGCCTGGTATCACATGGACGGGCCGGCGAATCTTGCGATCGTGACGGGCATTCTGTTGACGAAAGAGCCACTCGACTTCGCCAGGGTGCGCGCGCTATTCGGGCAACGGCTCATTGGCTTCGACCGGTTCCGGCAACGGGTGGTCGAGCGCGGGTTCCCGGTCGCGACGCCGCACTGGGAGGACATGCCGCATTTCGACATCGCCCAGCACGTGCACCACATAGCGCTTCCGGCGCCGCGCAACCAGGCGGCGTTAAAGGCGCTGATCACCGACATCGCGAGCTCACCGCTGGATCATGAGCAGCCGCTGTGGCAGGTCCATGTTGTCGACGACGTCGAAGGCGGCAGCGCAGTGATCACGCGCTGCCATCATTGCATCGCCGACGGAACCGCGATGCTGACGGTATTCGATCGGCTGTTCGATCCCACGGCCGGGACGCCCCGTCATAGAAAACGCTCCACGGCGTCAGGGCGTGTTGCGCGCGACGGGATGCTGGCGCCCGCGCTCGGGGCGATCCAACGCGTCGCTCGCGGGACGCTGGCGACAGCCGGTGGCGCGGTCGAGGTCGTGACGCACCCGCAGCAGGTGATCGACAAGGCGACGCTGGTCGTCGGCGGTGCGGGCATGCTGCTCACCGAACTGATGAAACCGGCCGATCCGCAGTCTCCGCTGAAGGGAGAGTTCACTATCAGAAAGCACATAGCGTGGTCGAAACCCGTCGCGATCAAGGACGTCAAGGCTATTGGCGCGCCGTCCGGCGCCACCGTGAACGACGTGCTCGTGGCCGGCATGACGGGTGCGCTGCGGGCGTACCTGCAGCGGCGCGGAATCGATGTGAACCACACGACGGTGCGGGCCATGGTGCCGGTCGACCTCAGACCGCCGGAGCGCATGGGCCAACTGGGCAACGAGTTCGGGCTGGTGATCTTGGAGCTCGCGGTGGCGGGTGCGCGGCCGACGCAGCGTCTGGCGGCGACAAAAGCGCGCATGGATGCGCTCAAACGCTCGCCGGAGGCGGTGGCGATGCTGCTTCTGTTCGACATCTTCGGGCGCGGTCCCAAGGCCGTCGAGGATGTGGCTAACGAGATCTTCGGCAGCAAGGCCAGCGTCGTCATGACCAACGTCGCCGGACCGCGGGAGACGCGGCACCTCGCGGGCGTTGTGGTCGATCGTATGATGTTCTGGGTGCCGCATCCGGGCAGGCAGCTCGGCATGGGGATCAGCATCATGAGCTACCGGGGCCTGGCCACGCTGGGGGTCATCGCCGACGCGCGCTTGGTGCCCGACCCCGAGGCGATTACGGACGGGTTTAACCGTGAGTTCGAGGTGCTGGTGCGTGCTGTGAGACGCCATCCCCCGCGCCCACCGCCAAGAAAACCGGTGAGGATCAGGGCTGCGATGCGCAAGACGGGTAACGCTAGCCCGACAAGGCGCAATGCTCACGCACCCAGCGTCGTGCATCCGAAAGGCGCCGCTGCCCGGCACGAGAAGCGCGCACCCGTCAGCGTCCGGGCAACAGCACGTTCGACGGAATAGCGAGGTAAAGGATCCCGCTGTCTTCGCTGTGGCGGGTCGGCCGCCCGGCAGGGTCACCGGCACGGATCGCGTCCGGGCTCCTCGTAAGGGGTGCCGCATCTCGCGCGTCGATCCGAACCCCTCCGGGCATCCATCGCCCGATCCCAGCGCCCGTGGCCCCGGCGACAAAGGCTTGCGGCTCTCCGCAAATCGCGCGGCGACGTGTTTGAGAGGTGCGCAAGGCGGCCAGAGGCGTTCAGGCATCACCAAATGGGCCGCGCTGTGGGGTCCTGAGTAGCACTACCTATTGCCGCACCGGGATGCGCGGCGCCTCATAAGCGATACGGCGAGTGTTGTGTATGCCGAGCAGTACTGCAGGAGAGCCCCATGACCGAGCACCTAGAGCCGCAGCAGACCGCCACACTCAAACGGACGTTGCGTGGAAGCATGGAGACGCTGCGTGAAGTCATCCGGCAGCACCTGCTGAAGTGTGACGACGACCGCGCACGTCTGCTCGCCGACCGCGTGCGGGACGCAGAGGATGAATCCGTCGCCGATCTGATCGTCGACCTCGACCTCGCGGAAATCGATCGTGACCTGGAGGAACTGCGGGATGTCGAAGCCGCTCTGGCCCGTATGCAGCAAGGGGCGTACGGGACATGCACGACCTGCGGCGGCGCCATTCCCTATGAGCGCCTGACGGCTTACCCCACGGCCAAGCGGTGCCACCGCTGCCAGGGCGTATACGAGAAGACCTACGCCCAGAAAGGCATGTCGACGCTCTGAGCCGCGGACGCCCGGGCGACCCGGGGCGACCCGGGGCGGGCGCTGTCAGGCCCGCGCCGTGGGGCGACGACGGAGATGGCGCAGAAACCACTCCGATGCGAGATCCACGACCGATTCGAGCGCGCCTGGTTCCTCGAACAGGTGCGTCGCGCCCGGTACGATCGCCACCGACCGTTCGCACCCGAGGTGCTCGGCCGCCTGCTCGTTGAGCTCGATGACGCCATAGTCCTCGCCGCCGACGATCAACAGCGTCGGCGCACGCACTGCTTGCAGCGAAGCACCGGCAAGGTCGGGGCGGCCGCCGCGCGAAACGACGGCACCCACTACCGCGGAGCGCCGCGCCGCCGCAACCAGCGCTGCGCCAGCGCCGGTGCTCGCTCCGAACAGGCCGATCGGCAGTGATGCTACTGCTCCGTACCCCGCCGCCCAGTCGATCGCTTCCAGCACCCGCTCCCCGAGCAGCGCGATGTCAAATACGTTGCGTCGATCGGCGGACTCCTCGTCGGTCAGCAGGTCGAACAGCAGCGTTGCGAATCCGTACCGGCTGAGTTCATCTGCGACGAACGTATTGCGACGGCTGAAACGACTGCTACCGCTGCCGTGCGCAAAGATGATCAGGCCAGCTGCATCAGGGGGCAGACGCAGCAGCCCTTCCAGGCGGCGGCTTCCGATGTGCACCTCGCGCGGAGCAAGCGGCTGCGTCGTCATCGCGCATCTCCAAGATCTCAATCGGGCATCGCTGCCCAGGCCTTAAGCTGCCCGCGCGAGGTCGTACCGTCCCGTAGCCTGCAGCGTATCGGCCCGCGACCCCGGCCAGGCCCTCGCCGAACCATCAATGCGCTCGTCGGGGCCGAAGTTAGCCTGCATGTGCTGTTGGTTCTGACTGCGACGGCTGAAGGGCAGTCCCGCTACTAGCCTGCCGTCCCCACGGAAGCGCTCCGGAGGCCGGGTCAGACCCGGACCGCCACCCAAAACATCCGTAAAATCAATCATCACTGCTCAATTATCGAAGCTTCCCGTAACGAGTCCACTGCCAGACCCGGCGATCCGGCACGGGCGCACGCACCTCCAGACTTCGCCCGGCCGTATACCAATGCTCGGCGCGATCGGTCGCAGCTGGCATCCGCAAATGTGCCGAGTCGCGGCGCACCCCGCCTGCGGCTAGCATCGCAACGAGACGCCGGGGTCCCGAGTCGCATCGACCGGCGCACGAGAGGTGGTGTCCGTGCGTGGCGTGAACGGGATGCTGATCCTGGCCAACGTGGCCGTTTTCCTGCTTCAGCTGCAGGCTCCGGACATGCTGCTCGTCAACTACGCGCTGTGGCCCCTCGGCGCCCATTCGGCGCCGGAATTCGGCCACCTCGGCGTATTTGCCCTCCGACAGCTCGTCACCTCGGCGTTCCTGCACGGCAACACCGCGCACCTGTTCCTGAATATGTTCGCGCTGTGGATGTTCGGCCGCGACTGCGAGCGCGTCTTGGGCGCGCGCCGCTACCTGGTGCTTTATGGCGCCGCCGTGCTGTCGGCCTCTCTCGTGCAGCTCGCCGCCGCATCCCTGGCCACGACGGCCTACCCGACAGTCGGCGCCTCCGGCGCCGTGTTCGGCGTCCTGCTCGCCTTCGCGATGCTGTTTCCCGAGCGGCGCATCATGTTGTTATTCCCGCCGATCCCGATGCCGGCGTGGCTGTTCGTCACCCTGTACGGCGTGATCGAACTCGCGAACGGCGTATTCGGGACGCAGGCCGGAGTCGCGCATTTCGCCCATCTCGGCGGCATGCTCGGCGCGTGGCTGGTACTGCGACACTGGCGCGCCGCGGCGCGTTGACGGCGCGTTGACGGCGCGTGGCGCGGAGACCGCCGGATCACGTCGGGCACAGCCGCGATCGAGGCGTGGTCCGCGTGCATCAGCACGCGGCTCGAGGCACCGGCAACCCGGGTCCACCCGGACCCACCCGGACCAACGGCGCGGGATCCTTTCCCTCAGCGCCGGCCGGAGTTCGCGGCCTGCATGGGGCGGCGATCGCGCGCTGCGTCTGCCGCGTCCGCCTCCGGGCCCGCCGCGTAATGCTGGCGGCATTCGGACTCGCGGCCGCGCACCACGCGCCGGCCTGCGAGGTCCCCGGCGTGCTCGGTCACGATTGTGCACTGGTGCTCCTGGTGGTCGTGGTCGTAGTAATAGACGACGACCCAGTCCCTGGTTCGGCCGAGCTGGTGGGCGCGAGCTGTGTTCGAGTGCAGCGCGGTGAAGTGCCAGCCCCCCTGCCTGAGGTGCAGCACCGGCAACCATGCCTCGCCGTGCGGGTTGAAGCGTCGCGGTGCGATCGTTCGCAGCGTGCCCGCAGCGGCCCCGTCGCGGTAGCGACGGTCAACCTCCAGCAGCAGCGACACTGGCGGCCGCGGCGCGTCGGGCGGCGGCGCGGCGCGACGTAGCCGGCCGAGCCGCGTCGCGAGTCCGGCGCGAATCGCCTCCAGCCGGCGCGGTCCGATGCCCGGCACGGCGGCGAGCGTGCCGTCGTAGGCCGCCGCCTCGAACGCCTCGAGGCTGTCGATCTGCAACGCGGACTGGATTCGCTGCGCGAGGCCAAGCCCGACGCCCGGCACCGTTGCAAACAGCATCTCCGGCTCGAGGGTGCCGCGAAGCCGTTCGAGCTGGCTCCAGCGCCCGGTCAGCAGTAACTCGCGAAGCGCGGCTGCAATGCCCTTGCCGACGCCGGGAATGTTGAGCAGCGCATCGGCACCCTCGCGGCCAGCGAGTTCGCGGAGATCCTCCGGGTGCGCCGCAACGCTGTCAGCCGCACGCCTATAGGCCCGCGCCCGGAACTCGTCCGCCCCCTGCTGCTCGAGCAGCGTCGCGGCTTCGGCGAGGCGGCGCGCCAGATCGCGATTCGTCTCCGAGCCCAAGACGTCCTCCGCGGTTCCCGTTGCGCTACGGCTACTGTGCGCGCGAATTCCCGGCCCGGGGATCCGCACAAGCCGCGTCGCGGCACATCGGCGGCGCCTGCCTGTCCGGCGTCGATCGCGGCGGCGATATCCGGTTGGCGATTCTTTGGATTTGGGCCCACCGCAGGATGTGCGGCCCGCGCGGACCTCGCCCCCTGAGCGGCGGCGTCCGGCAGCTTAAGAATCGGGAGGCCGGAACCTAACTTGCGGCGGCTCCGCAATGTGCTCCTCGGGCGGGTCGCGATGGGTCCCGGCCGGTGCGGGTACGCAGTTGTCCCATTGGTGCTCGCCACGAACGCCTCCACCATAGTCCCCATCTGCGGCCGTGCCGGTCGGGTGGAAAGGGGTCATGGGGCATGTACAAAAGAATCCTCGTGCCAGTTGATGGCAGCGAAACCGCGATGTTCGGGCTTCACGAGGCAATCCGTCTCGCAAAGAATCAGCGCGCGACGTTGCGGCTGTTCCACGTAGTGAATGACTTCCTAATGATCGCGAGCCCCGAGGCAGCAGTGTTCTCGCACGAGCTGTTGAAGAACTTTCGCGACCGCGGGGAGGCGGTTCTTGCGGACGCGGCAAGCCTCGCGCGCAAGCAGGGCCTGGAGCCCGAGACCAAATGGGTCGAAGCCCTGTCTGGGCCAGCGGGCGCGGCGATTGTGGAGCAGGCAACGAGCTGGCCCGCCGACCTCATTGTTCTCGGTACCCACGGTCGCCGCGGATTCCGTCGCCTCGTGATGGGCAGCGACGCTGAATACGTCGTTCGTACGACGCCCGTGCCGGTGCTGCTCGTCCGCGGCACCAAGGCAGTGCCCTAGGCCGACCGCCGGCACACGCTTCGCTCACGGAACTCGCCGCTATCTGCGACAACGGCGGCAACTCGTCGGTCGGCCATGGGCGAGGGCGATTGCCCCGCGCCGGGGGAATGACTCGAGCCCGCGGAACGGGCACAACCGACAAAACCTCATGAAGCCGCCGACAAACCGTGGCAGGCACCAGGCCAGCACGTCGGTGCGTCAGTGCCTCCAGCGCCTTGCGGTCGTCCGCCGGTGCTACGGACCGGGCGTCGCCGGGGAGAAGCTGACACTGCTGAGGTCGCTGCGCAATGCGCGACTGGCAACGCGGACCGTCGTCGAGCAGCTGCACCAGCACCTGTTGTTCTTACGCGCATTTCCCGACGACCCGCAGGTGCTCGCCGCGGTCACGCTGCAACTCGACTCGTTTGGCCGGCGCGTACGCGCGCTGCGGGCGGATGCCCGGCGCCGCCTGGAGGACACGGGGATCGTCGGCACCGCCTCGCATCACAGCTTCGATGCACCGATCGTTCACTGGCTGGTCGCGCGGTTTCCGGAGCAGGTGGACATCGACTGGCGGAGCGCCGACCACGCGGGAGGCCTCGAGTTCCTGCTGCGGCTCGTGCTGCTGCGCGCCGAGGAAGATGGATTCGACAGTGCGACCGTAGGCATGCGCCAGTGGCTGCGGTGCGCCAAGGGCGCCTCGCCCGAGACCGACCTCACGTGGTTGCTGACGACCCTGCGGCGCCAGCGGCACCTTGCGCGACTGTGGCCAGCGTTGTGGGAGCAGGCAGCGGTACCGCTCGTATGGCGCCTGTCAGGACGGGGAGGCGGTGCCACGACCCTCGAAACGCTGCCTTCCATTCGGGTCAGCTACCGGGCCAGAGGCCTGCGACCGCCACCCAGCCAGCCGCGACGCCTGATCACGACCCCGCTGCGGCGTATCGAACTCCTCGGGCGGGATCGCGCCCGACAGGTCATCGATTTGGCACGCGCGGCGCTGACTGGGCGGTGCCGCGAGGTGTATGCGATGACCTACGCCAACGTCGACGAGGTCTACCAGGCCGATCTAGGCGAAGGCGCATCGGTTGCGGTCATCGGCGTCCACCCCGAGATGCGCCTCAGCCTCGAAGCGAACTATGGCTTTCTGCTGGTTGCCAATGGCGTGCCGGTGGGCTACGGCGGCGTTACCCCGCTGTTCCGCCAGGCGAACACCGGCATCAATGTGTTCGACGCCTACCGCGGCAGCGAGGCGGCAATGCTCTGGACACAGTCTCTGCGGGCATTCCACACACTGTTCGGCGTCACTCGTTTCATCGTCAATCCCTATCAGTTCGGCGCCGGCAACAGCGAGGCCATCGCGAGCGGTGCGTTCTGGTTTTATTACCGGCTTGGCTTTAGGCCGGCGAGTCGCGATTTGCGTGAACTTGCCGTCGATGAGCTTGCGCGGCCGGGCCGCCGCACCGACCCCGCGACGCTCAGGAAGCTGGCGCAAGGAGATGTTGAGCTGTTGCTCCCCGGGGCCCGGGCCAGAGACCGATTCAAGGAACAGTGGCTCGAGCGGTTGGGTTTGCTCGCCACCGAGCGACTCGCCTCGCTCGGCCGTGCGGGCCGCAGTGAAACGGCCTTGCCGGCGGAGTTCGGCCGAGTGTTCGGGACCACCGGCGCGGCACCATTGGATCGCGAGCTGTTGCTGGGATTTCGATGCCTCGCGCCCCTCGTCGCGCTTATCGACGACATCCCGGACTGGCCGGCGTGGCAGCGTGCGGCGCTTATCGCGTTGGTACGGGCCAAGGGCGCGTCCCAGGAGGCCGGGTTCGTGCGCGCCGCGCAGCGCCTCCCCCGGCTGTTCGCTGCGCTCGCCGCACGTGCGCGTCGACCAGCTGTGGCCGGCACGCAGGTGGCGCCGAGGACATCGCACGGGTCCGACCAACCGGGGCACGGTCGCGGGCAGCACCGGAAGGTCGGAAGTCCCTGAAAATAGCCGGGCAATCCGGTCGTGCCCAGCAGTCGCAGGTGGCCCGCATCGACCGCGGGGGCTCTTATGCAATCCCGAGCGGCGCGTGCGCCCAGCGCAACAGGCGTCGCCGCCTCGATTGCGTTAAGCGACGGCGCCCGTCAGATCCGCACGCGTTCGCGCCGCGGGTCGCTTCCGGTGCCACCGAGCTCACGGGCCGCGCGGTGCCCGGAGTACACCGCATGCACGATCAGTGCCGGCTGGAGGCAGTCGCCTATCCGCTGCAGCGAAGGAAAAGCGCCGTCCGGACCGGCGAGCATGTTTTCGGCCTCCTTCCGTTCGCCGACGAGCGCGCGGTACAGCGCCTCGTCGGGCTCGCGGGCCGTAACCAGTACGACCGCTGACGCCGGCGCCACGCGCACGCGTCCGGTGAAGATGCAAGACAGCGTCGCCGTCACCCCATCGAAGGAGTCGACGGCCGAGTTCACCTCGACCTCGACCCCGTGTTCGAGTAGCGCGCGCTGCGTGCGCTCCTGCTCCGCGGTGTACAGGCTCCACGCGCCCGCGCGCCCCTCGGTCGTGACGTAGCGCACGCGGGCGCCGCGCGTCGCGAGCTGGAGCGCAATCAGCGGACCGAGGTAGTAGTGATCGTCGTCGAAGATCACGACGTCGCCGGCCGGTCGCCGGCCGTCGAGGATGTCATCGGGCGTGTAGACCTGGGCCTTGGCCAGCGTCGCGATGGGTCGCACGTGCCAGCGGCCGATGCCGTCGCGCCGCCAGTGGGCGCCGGTCGCGATCAGCACATGGTCGGCGCCGAAGTCCCGCACGTCGCCGGCTTCCATCCGGCTGCCCAGATGAACGGACACGTTGCGCATCCGGTTGATCTGGCCGAGGCGATAATCCCGGACCCGCGCCCATTCGGCCAGGCCGGGCAGGCGGCTCTCGCGAGTGACGCGCCCGCCAGACTCCTCCGCCGCGTCCGCGAGCGAGACGGTGTAGCCGCGCTTGCCGAGTACATGCGCCGCCTCGAGGCCGGCCGGACCCGCGCCGATGATCAGCACCGACCCATCGTGGCCCGCCGGCACACGCTCCGGGTGCCAGCCCGAACGCCACTCCTCCCCCATCGTCGGATTCTGCGTGCAGCGCAGTGCAGCACCACGGAAGTTGTGCGCGTAGCAAATGTTGCAGCCGATGCACTCCCGGATGTCCTCGATCCGGCCTTCACGGATCTTGGTCGGCAGGAACGGATCGGCAATCGACGGGCGGGCGGCGCCAATCAGGTCGATGACGCCGCGCTTGAGCTGGCCGAGCATGCTGTCGGGCGAGGTAAAACGGCCGACGGACACGACCGGCTTGCCGGTGAGCTGGCGCACGTACGCGATTCGGTCCTCGAACGCTCCCTCGCGGACGAAACGTGATGAACCCATTTCCTCGTCGAAGTCGGTGGGTACGACGTCCCACAGGTCCGGCAGGTGACCGAGCGCGGCAACCACATCCCGGGCCTCATCCTCGCTCAGGTGCTCCGCACCGTGGCCGTTCGCGGCGAAGCGGACGGCGATTGCGCACCGGTCGCCGACGGCGCTGCGCGTATCCTCGAGCAGCTCGCGCATCAGCCGCATCCGGTTTTCGAGCGAGCCGCCGTACTCGTCGGTGCGACCATTGAGGCTGCGCGACAGGAACTCGGACAACAGGTACCCGTGGCTCGGGTACACATAGATGATGTCGAAGCCGGCCTTGCGCGCCCGTAGCGCGGCGTCCCGGTGCCAACGGCGCAGTTCGCCGATGTCCCGCCGGTCCATGCGCTGGGACTGGATCGGGTCGGTGCGTCCCGGCATCGAGCGCACGCCGATAGTCGGCGCGCGGCTTGCGAGGTTGGCGACGTAGCTGCCACCGTGCCACAGCTCGATTCCGGCGAGCGCGCCGTGCGCGTGCACGGCCTCCGCCATCGCTGCCAGGTTGCTCAGATCGCCGTCGTCCCAAATCGACGCGAACGGATACGGATGATCGTCGGAACTCGGATGGATCGAGCAGTACTCCGTGCAGACGACCCCCCATCCGCCCTCCGCCTTCATCGCACGCATGGCGATGAGCGTCTGTGGCAGCGCCTGGCCCATGCCCGTGCAATGCGGAACTTGATAGAAGCGGTTGGGTGCGGTGACCGGGCCGATCCGGACGCGGTCGAACAGCGGGGCGTAACGCGATCCGGATAGCATTGTGGCGACCGTGGAATCCGTACAGTCCGCAGGGAGCGGCGCGAACCAGATTCGCCGCATGCACTAGTATTGCGTGCCGGCGCCACCAAATGAAAGCGGAAGGGAGGTTTTCATGCGCCGTGAATCAGGTCGTGCCCGCAAGCGCCTCGCGCCAGCCGCCGTCGTCCGCGGCCCGGACCAGGGTCTGCACGCCGGGCCAACCGCCGCCTACGACCCGCTAGGCCCGGGCCAGTCGCAGCGACTGATCCTCGCCGCGTTCACGCTGCTCGAGGACACCGGTGTCGCATTCGACGTCGACAGCGAGGCTCCGGCACTGTTCGCGGACGCCGGCTGCACGGTGTCCGGCGACGGCGTCGTAAAGATCGCCCGAGCGACGGTCGAGGAGGCGCTCAGCTCCGTCGCCCGCCAGGCGCGGCTGTGGGACCGGACCGGCACGTACCATCTCGAACTGGACAGCCGCCACACCTGGTTCTTTCCTGGAATGACCTGCATCAGGGTCTACGACCTCGCGACTGGCGAACCCCGCACCAGCACGGCCGAGGACCTCGCGACTATCACGCGCGTCGCGGACGCGCTGCCGAACATCGACGGTGTATGCATCGCCTGCAAGGACGTGCCGCATTCGGACATTCACGGCGAGATCGCCGAGTTCGCGGTCATGGCCAGCAACACCACCAAGCCGCTCGAGTATCTGTGCGAGCATGCCGAGTCACTCGGCGTCGTCATCGAGATGGCAGCGGCCATTCGCGGTGGCCGCGCGGCGCTCAGCGACAAACCCTACTTCCTGCAGATCGTCACGCCCCTGCCGCTCAACTACGCGAAGACACACGTCGACCAGGTGCTGCTCGCCGCGCGCAGCGGCGTGCCAGTCAGCGTCGGCACGTTGCCGATCGGCGGCGCGTCCTCGCCGATCACGGCGGCCGGCTGCATCGTGCAGAGCCTGGCGACGGACTTCGCGGGCATGACGCTCGGCCAGCTCGCGCACCGCGGGTCATTCGTCATCGGCAGCTCTGACGTCTGCTTCATGGAGCCTGCGACCGGTAGCATCGGCAATTTCGTACAGACCTCGCTCGCCGACATGGTGATGTGCCAGGTGCGGCGCGAGCTCAGGATCCCCTCGTTCACCGGGATCGGTGGCCAGTCCGCGGCGCGGCGTTTCAACCAGGACGCGGTGTGGGAGGTATCCTCGAACCTGACGCAGGCGTTCTACAGCCGGCCGGCGACCTGCGACTACCTCGGCTCGCTCGACGAGGGCATGACCTACTCGTTGCACTCGTTGCTGCTGTGCGACGACCTGGCGGGCCTGCTGCGCAGCCTCTGGCAGGGCGTACCGATAAACGATGACTGCCTCGCGGTGTCACTCGCGAAGTCAGTAGGCCCGCGCGGCAACTATCTGGCGCTCGACCACACGGCCGGCCACTGCCGCGAGCACCTCTGGCCGACGCGCTACTTTGGCCCGCACATGCCCACCACGATGAGCTCGCTGCCGGACGAAGATCTCTACGTGCGCATTCACGAAGACCTGTGCAAAATCCTCGCGACGCACGCCGTACCGCCGCTGCCTGCTTCCGTGCGGCAGGAACTCGATGCGATCCGCTCGCGTTTCGCTGTGAGCTGTGCGGCGGCCTGACCGGACGCAGCCTGGTGTCGAATCCAATCGCGGATCCGGCCCGGCCAGACAAGCGGCAGATGTTCACGCACAATCCTCTGATTCCTGGCCGACCGCGGCGCGCCGTTTGGGGCCGAGCGTGACACGTCCGTAGCGGGACGGAGGAGTGTGTGAGCAACTGGGATGAGCGGTACGGACACGAGGCCTACTACTACGGCACGGACCCCAATGACTTCCTGAGGCAGCAGGCACGGGCCATCCCCAGCGGCGGCGAGGTGCTGTGTCTTGGCGAAGGCGAAGGGCGAAATGCGGTGTTCCTGGCCGGCCAGGGCCACGCCGTGGTCGCCGTCGACCAGTCAGCAGCCGGCCTGCGAAAGGCGGAGCGGCTGGCAGCTGCAAAGGACGTGCAAATCACGACGGTACAGTCCGATCTCGCGGATTACCCGATCGCGCCGTCCCGCTGGAACGGCATCGTCTCCATCTGGTGTCATCTGCCGCGGCGTCTTCGCAGCGACGTTCACCGGCAGGTCGTCGCCGGCCTGAAACCCGGGGGCGCATTGCTGCTCGAGGCCTATACCCCGGCGCAGCTCGGTCACGGGACCGGCGGCCCGCGCACGATAGACCTGTTGCCCACGTTGGACGAGCTGCGCGGCGAACTGCAGGGCCTCGAATTCGTGCATGCACTCGAGTTCGAGCGCGTCGTGCTCGAAGGGAAAGCCCACACCGGCTTGAGCGCCGTCGTACAGGTTGTCGCACGAAAACCGCGGTGATCGAACGACCGACGAACCTCAGCGGTGCGCTTGCAGGGCTCGCGCCGGGTCGAGCAAGCGCGACCTGCACAGGGCATTGCGGGCTCGTGCCAGCACAGGCGGGTACCGTCGCGAGGCGCCGCGATCGCGGCATAAAAAACATAGGGAGTGCGAATTCGCCGCGGAGCCGGCGCTCAGCTCCGTGGCGGCACGCAGTACGCACTCGGCAGCTGCCGAACTTCGACCGGCGACGGCCAGAGCCTAGAGATCAACTCGCGTCCCCCGGCCAGCTCACCGCTGGTCCACATCCGGACGGGGCGCGTCGCAGGACTGGCGCTGAGCAGCCGCGCCGCCGCGAGGCGCCGGCGCAGTTCGGAGGCTACGGCAGGGCCTGGATCGATGACGCGTATGCCCGCGCCTGCCGCTGTCTCGACGACCCCCCGGAGGAAGTGAAAGTGTGTGCAACCGAGCACGATGGTGTCGGCACGGCGCCCGAGCAGCACCCGAACGTGTCGTTCGACCGCTGCCAGCACATCGGGCCCCGATGTGACCCCGCGCTCCACCAGGCTGACGAGGTCCGGGCAGGGTTGCACCAGCACGTCGACCCCTGCGGCGTGCTCCGTCACAAGTCGCGAGAAGCGTGGACTCGCGAGCGTCTGCTGCGTCGCGAGAACTCCGATCACGCCTGATGAGGACGCTCGAGCCGCCGGCTTCACCGCCGGTTCGATCGCGACCACGGGAATGGCGTGCCGCTGTCGCAGCGCGGGCGCGGTGACCGCTGTAGCGGTGTTGCAAGCAATCACGATCGCCTTCGCGCCCTCGGCCACCAGGAAATCCGCAATCACGGCGCTGCGCTGCTCGACGTAACTCGGGCTGCGCTCGCCGTACGGCGCGAAGCCGGAGTCGGCGACGTAGAGCAGGGCCTCGTTCGGCAGCTGCTTGCGAATCTCGTGGAGCACGGCAAGGCCGCCGACGCCGGAGTCGAATACGCCGACAGGGGCAGCCGGGCCGCCATCGGCGCTGCACTCGGTCATGACAGGCCGGGCCTTGCCGCCCCCACGCGCAGGACCGCGGCGGCGCGTGGCCCGACGATGAACCGCGGGCGGCTCACACCGCCTGCTTCGTCGCCTTGAGGTGGCCGGGGCGGAGTTCCCCCTGCCGCAGCACGACGAGGAGCTGCCGCCAGTTGGCAAGGAAATGCTCAGCCCGCTGCTGACCGATGCGTCCAACGATCAGGGACCTCAGAGGACCGTCCATCGCCTCCAGCTCGCGCTGCGCGAGCGCCAGGTACCACGCGTGACGATCCTGCACCAGCACGTCGACGAACCCCGCCTGTCGGAGCGAGGCGGCGCTCTCCTCGATCGACGCCATGTTGTACGCGATGCCCTCGAGGCGGAAGAATTCCATCATCTCGGGCGAATACGCACCGCTGCCGGCCCGGAACCAGTCGCTGGCGATAAACCGGCCGCCGGGATGCAGCAGCCGGTACACGTCCGCGAAAATCGCAGCCTTGTCCGGTATCTGAACCAGTGAATCCTTCGAAAAGACCACATCGAAGCTGCCGTCCCGGAACGGCAGCGGACCTGGCACCACACATTTGGTCCGCACGCGATCGGTCAGGCCGGCGCGGGCAATGCGGGCATCCATCTGTGCAAGCAGCGCCGGATCGATGTCGATTCCGACGACCGATCCCGCCCCGTGCGTTGTCACGAGCAGCTGATCGATTGCGCCGAGGCCGCAGCCAATGTCGAGCACTGAGCAGCCGCTGATGTCGCTGCCCTCAAGGAGGCGCGCGAGCTCCTCCGCACCCCCGGGCGACAGAAAGCCGTCGCCCCATATCAGCTGCAGCAGGGCCTGCATCGAATCGTCGTACTCGCCAGCGGCGCTTGGCTGATCGATCTTGACCGACACGATCGCTCTCCTTCCGCTTGAACTCCCGGCGGCCGATGCCAGTTCCCGATCGACGTGCCACCCGGCACTCGGAACGCGAGGCGCGCAGCCGCAGGACGGGCGCGCTCGGCAATCGACGACCGAAAGCGCCCCGCTATGTCCGCCGAGCCGCCGCTGCCTCGACCAGATCCCGGTGCTGGTCCAGGCTCAGCGTGCGAAGACCCGCGACCTTGCCGCGATCGTCCCATCTACGGACCCGCACTGCATCCCGGTAGAATCGCTGGCGCTCGAATGCGGCGATCTCGCTGCCGGACATCGGGCCGCCTTGCAGCGTCAGAGTCAGCACCGAGGCCGGGCTGAGCTCGCCTAAGTAGGCGGGGTCGATTGCGCAGAGATAGCGCTTCGCCGGAACATGCAGCATCACCGGATCGCTGATCTCCGCCCCGAAACGCTGCGCGAGCCAGGCACCGCCGACTTCCTCGTGCTTCGCGTCCACGTGCCATTCGGCGATGTCATCCGGCACATCTTCCACAAGGTGGCCAACATCATGCAGCAGCGCCGCGACAACGAGGTCCGGCGGCGCGTCGTCCTGCTGCGCGAAATGGGCGGCCTGCAAGGCGTGCTCGAGCATGGACACGCATTCGCCGAAGTACGAGTCGGCGCCGCGCGTTCCGAACAGAGCGATCACCTCATCCATGACACTCATATCCCCTCCTCCAGGCCCAACTGGCGGCGCAGCAGCGCCGTCGCGCTGAGCACGCTGTCGCGCGCCAGGTAGCAACCTTGCAGGTGCCGCGGGGATCTCGCGGACGAGAACCCGGTACGCCCATGCAGCGTCCGCTGGTTATCAAACACCACTAGGTCGCCGTCGCGCAGCCTGGCCCGAAGCTGGAAGCGCTGCTCGCGAAGCAGCGCCGCGAATCGCCGGTAAGCCGTGTAGAAAGCCCTGATCTCGCCCGCCGCCAATTGCAATGGCGCTATCGATCGGTTGTTGTAATGCACGGCCGTCACCTCGCCAGCGGTCGACAGCTGGATCAGGGGTTTGGCGGAAAACAGCTCGGCATCCTTGGAGCGATACTGGAACGGCACGGCGGTGCGCGTCAGCTCCGCGAAGCTATCCGGCTCCGTCTGCCGCAGATGCTCGGCAATGGCGAAACCGTCGGCGAAGATACTGTCACCGCCTTCGGTCGACGCGATCAGGCAATGCAACACCTGAAACCCTGGCACCGGATCGCGGTAGGGATTGTCGGTGTGCAGCCCGAGGCCGCGGTCGGAATATGCCAGGTTCTCCGGCCGTGGCACCGAGCGGACGTCGAACACGCGCCCGTAGTTGGTGTCGATGACGAGGCCCACCGGAGATACCGCTCCGAGTATCGCGTTCTCGGCGCACGGAACTCCGCTCAGAAACGCGAGGCCTTCACTGACGAGCCGCGACATCCAGTCGAGTCGCAGCGACCGGTCGGACCTGAGCTGGTCGAGCGACAGCCACGCAAAGTCCCTCGAGGCGTCAAGCGCCGCGCCCCCGAGCCAGCGCTTGATCGACGGCTGTGGTCGCCGCCGCGGCCCACCGGGAGCGTTGCGTGCGAGCCATTCGAGGTCAAAGCATGCCGAATGCGGTTCGTCGACCCACTCGATCACGATTGCATCGTCACGAGTCGACACGGCACGAATCCTCGGCTCCTCGGGCAGGTCGGTGATGTCGACCAGCCGCTGGCCGCTTTGCGGGTCGCGATCTCCCGGGCAGTTGTCACGCAGCCAGAGGCTTGCGAATTCGGTGTGGTCCCCGCTCGCCCAGTTGATCCGCAGCACATCTGGCGTCCAGGAGACGCGCCTCAGCAGGTTCTGGCCAGCCATTATTACGCCTTGCCTCCTGCCAATCGCCGGGCCTGATGGATATAGAGATACCCGGCAGCCGCCGCGGACAGCGCGCTGATCGCCGCCAGCGCAACGAAGACGCCGTGCCAGCCGAAGGCCACTGAAACCCGTGCCACGCTGTCGCCCGCAAGCACGCCGCCCAGATAGCCGACGCCGTCGATGATGCCCGAGGACGCGGCTCCTGCCTGCTTGCCGCCAAAATCGAGTGCGAACGCCCCGCCCAGGTACGAATAAGGCCCGAGCAGGCAGAAGGCAATCACGCCGATGAGGACCAACGGCATCGCGGCCGCCGCCGCGCCGGCCGGTGCCGCGGTCAGCACGGACAGCGCCACTGCAGTCGCCGACAACCCGACGAGCATCACCAGGGAACGGCTGTTCGCGCCGAGGCGATCGCTGATCCAGCCGGTGACGATCACCGAGACCGCCCCCACCGCAGGAAATATTGCGCTCAGGCTCGCAGCCCTGCCCGTGCTGTACCCGACGTAGCTATGCAGATAGACCGGTGTCCACGTATTGAAAGTCTCGCGAACGACCGTGCAGCCAAGCGACAGCACGCAGACCACAACGAAGGCACGGCTCAGCAGCAGGGGCTTCAGGATTGCCGCTAGGCTGACGGGCCTCGAATCCTTCTCGGCAAACAGGTTCAGAGGATTGACCACTGCTTCCTGATAGCCGGCGTCGAGGCGGGATTCACGCAGGAACAGCGCGTTCGCAATGAACAGGCAGCCGGCCACTCCCGCTGCGAAGTAGAACAAGGCGCGCCAGCCGAAGCCATGTTCGATGAGCATGCCCATCAACTGCCGCGCTGCTGCGTCGCCGATCAGGTAGCTCAGGCTCAGAATGCCGATGATCGTGCCATACGAGGAAAAGTCATACCATTTGGAACACACCTTGACGGCACCGGCCCATCCGATTGACTGGGTCAGCCGGTTCCCGATCCACGCGAGCGTGAATATCGGCACCATGCCGCTCGCGGCGAACAGCACCGTGAACCCGGCGGCACCGCCCAGGCCGATGAGGAAGCTGCGCCGACCGCCCCACAGGTCCCCGAGCCCGCCCAGGAACAGTTTGCCGAGAGCGTAGGCCAGCACTCCGAACGAGGACATCGCGCCGATACGGATCACGGCGTCGTTGCTGCTGAGTCCGCGACCGTGCAGCTCCTCGACCAGCAGCGGTGTGGACACCGACAGGTCGGCCCGGCAGAAGTAATACGCGGCGTACCCGGCGAACAGCAACAGGATGGTCACGGTCTGCCGGGACCTCAGTCCGGCCGGGTTCGCCGTCGAGCGCATCCCGGCCTCCCCCTGGGGCTGCGCGATTGCTTCGGGATAGGAAGGTTCCAACGAACGGTTCATCGGGCGATCCGTAGCGGGCATGCGGAGCGTAGCTCATCGTGTCACATTACCCGGGTTGCAACGAGCCCGAGTACGCTCCGAGCGTCGTGCCGGGTCAGCGGCGCGCCCCGTCGCTCGGCGGCCCGGAGAGCCGGTATTCTTGACAGGCGCGGAGGCGGCAAGACACGACGATGGCACAGGCCCGGACATCAGGACCACAGGTTTTGGCAGCAGCAACAGGCGGGCCGGCGCTGCCGGCGGCCACCACACCCGTGCTGGCATGAACGCATCCGCGGCCGCCGGCGGCCTGTATGCCTCGATCGCCGCTTCGCTTGCCGTGCGCCGGTCGGACGTCATTCTCGAAGCCGGCCCGCGGCAGCTGACCGGCGGGCAGGTCGCGAGCCAGGTGGAGCGCTTTGCGTCGGCGCTCGTCTCGCTCGGCGTGGAGAAAGGCGATCGTGTCGCCGTACAGACCGGGAAGTCAGTGGACCAGGCGCTGCTGTACCTTGCAAGCCTGCGGATCGGAGCCGTCTACGTCCCGTTGAACCCCGCCTATCTCGCCGAGGAGATCACGTACTTCCTCGGCGACGCCGAACCGCGCCTGTTCGTCTGCGATCCTGCGCGAGAGGCGGCAAGTCGCCGGATTGCCGCGGCTGCGGGGTCGAGGGTCGCGACGCTCGGCGACGCCGGCGACGGCTCGCTGCTCGACACCGTCGCGCAATCGTCCGGCGCCGCTCCTCCGACGTCGCTGACTGGCGCCGACCTCGCCGCGATCGTCTATACGTCCGGTACCACGGGACGCTCGAAAGGCGCAATGATTACGCATGGCAACTTGTGGTCCAACGCACGCGCGCTGATTTCGACCTGGCAGATCTCGGCGTCCGACGTGCTGCTGCACGCGCTGCCTCTGTTCCACATTCACGGCTTATTCGTGGCGCTCAACACGCTGCTGCTCGCGGGCGGGCGCGTTCGCCTGCTGCCGAGCTTCGACCCGCAAGCTGTGCTAGCCGGGTTCGCGCGGGCGACGCTATTCATGGGCGTGCCGACGTACTACATGCGACTGCTGGCGGCACCAAACCTCGACCGCTCAAGCACGGCGGCGATCCGGCTGTTCATCTGCGGCTCGGCACCGCTGCTGCCGCAAACCATGGCCGACTTTGAATCGCGCACCGGCCACCAGGTGCTCGAGCGGTACGGCATGTCGGAATGCGGAATCATCTGCTCGAACCCGGTGCACGGCATGCGCATTCCGGGAACGGTTGGCCAACCGCTACCCGGCGTCGAGCTCCGGATTGTCACCGACACAGGCGTGCCGGTCGTCAAAGGCGCGCCGGGTGTGATCGAGGTCAGAGGGCCAAGCGTTTTTTCGGGCTATTGGCGGATGCCCGGGAAAACCGCGGGCGAGTTTCGAAGTGACGGCTTCTTCGTGACCGGCGACATCGGCCGCGAGGACGAGTACGGCTATATCCACATCGTCGGGCGCAGCAAAGACATGATTATTTCGGGTGGCCTGAATGTGTACCCGAAAGAGATCGAGCTCATGCTCGACACGCTGCCAGGCGTTGCAGAGAGCGCCGTGATCGGGCTGCCGCATCCGGACTTCGGCGAGGCCGTGGTCGCGGTCGTGTGCCGCTCCCGCGCGTCCCCACCACCGAGCGCCGAGGCGCTGCTCGCTGAGAGCCGACAGCGGCTGGCGGCGTTCAAAGCGCCGAAGGCCATTTTCATCGTCGACGAGCTGCCGCGGAACACGATGGGCAAGGTGCAGAAGGCCGAGCTCCGCCAGCGGTATTCGGCCACTTTTGGCGCGGGCTGAAACGCCACGCCGGCCAGACCATCGGCGCGGGCCCGCTGCCGCGACGCAATCCATCCTCTGGCGATGCGCAGATTTCGGTACCATCGGACTCCCGGGGCAGGCTGGCGGCAGAGCCAGACGTACCGAACTGCGGCCGGGCGCGCTGATCGGGCACAACCGTGATCTGAAATGACCAAGCCACACTCGCGCTCTGCGAAGTCCCTGCCCGGAGCCCAAGCACACGGTTACACCGTGGTGGTGGTCCGTCCGGCCGCACCCCTGTCAACCTTTGCGGCCCCATGAGTGACAGCCCCTCGATCGTGATTCTCGGCGCCGGGATGTCTGGCGTCTGCATGGGCATCACGCTCAAACGCGCGGGCATCGATTCGTTCGTCATCGTCGAGAAATCCAGCGCCGTCGGCGGCACCTGGTGGGACAACATCTATCCCGGTGCCCAGTGCGATGTCCGCTCGCACCTGTACAGCTTCTCGTTCGAGCTGAAGCCGGACTGGTCGCGGGTCTTCGCGCCGAGCCGGGAGATCCAGGAGTACGTCGAGCACTGTGTCGGCAAGTACGGGCTCCGCAGACATCTGCGGCTCAATACGACGCTAACGGAGGCGCGCTACGATTCCGCGCACGCGCGCTGGCTGCTCCGGACCGGCGCCGGCGAGACGCTCAAGGCGCAGGTGTTCATCTGCAGCGTCGGCCCTCTGAACCGTCCGCGCTTCCCCGCCGGAATCGATGCATTCAGGGGCGAGGTCATGCACTCGTCGCGCTGGAATGCACGCTATGACTTTGCCGGCAAGCGCGTCGTGATGATCGGCAGCGCGGCGAGCGCCGTGCAGATCGTCCCGCCTCTTGCCGAGGCCGCTGCTCAGCTGACGATCTTCCAGCGCACCCCGTCCTGGATCCTGCCGAGGCCCGACCGGGAGTACACCGCGCTCGAGAAATTCCTGCTGCGCGCCCCGCCGCTCGCGCGCCTCAATCGCTGGTGGCACTACTGGGTACACGAGGCGCGCTTCGCCGCCTTCAAGGGACGCGGCCCGATGTACCGGCTGATGACCTTCCTGGCCAACCGGCACCGTTGCGAGCAGGTCACCGACCCGGTGCTCCGCGAAAAACTTCGTCCCGATTATCCGATGGGGTGCAAACGCATTCTGATAACCAGCAACTACTACCCGGCGCTGTGCCGTCCGAACGTCGAGCTCCTGACGCAGGAAGCTGCTGGCTTCACCGCCGATGGCGTCATCGCCGCGGACGGGGCCGTGCACGCAGCCGATGCGATCGTCTGCGCCACTGGTTTCGTCACCACCGAGCTGCTCGCCGGTCTCCCGGTGTACGGCGCGGCGGGAACAACGCTCATCGACGCCACCGGGGGCGGCGCGGAGGCTTACCGGGGCGTGACGGTGGCAGGCTTCCCAAATTTCTTCATGCTGCTCGGCCCGAATACCGGCACCGGCCACACGTCGGTCCTGATTCCTATCGAAGCGCAGGCGCGCTACATACTGAAGTGCCTTCGAGAGCTCGTTCGCCGCGGACAATCCAGCCTCGATGTACGGCCGGAGGTCATGGCTGAGCACAATCGGCGTTTGCAGGTGCGACTGGCTCGGACGGTCTGGGCGTCCCCCGCCTGCCGCAGCTGGTACAAAACCGCGGCCGGCAAGGTCATCGCAACGTATCCTGGCTACGTGACGCGCTACGTGCTCGAGATGCGAAGCCCCCGATTCGCGGACTACGAGTTCCGCGGCGCCGCGAAGGTTGGCGAGACGGTGCGAGCCCGCGCATGACGAAGCGCATCCGCCGGACCCGACCGTGACGCTGTTGCTTACCGCCGTGTGGATCGTCCCGGCGCTAGCGCTCGGCGTGCTGGCACTCGATTACCTGGCTCCCCGTGTCGCCGCACGCGTTTGGATCTGGCTGTCACGCGCGACGGCGGGTCTCGTCGAGCGTCGCGCGCAGATTCCGGGGTTCACGATGCCATACCTCGACGGCGGCCGCGGCGAGCCGCTCGTCCTGGTGCACGGATTCGCCGCTGACAAGGACAATTATTCTCGGATCGCGCGGTTTTTGACGCGACATTTTCGGGTCATCGCTCCGGATCTGCCGGGCTTCGGTGCCGCGACGCGCGACCCGCTGGCAGACTACCGGATTGCCGACCAGGTGGCGCGGCTGCGAGCCTTTGTGCGGGGTCTCGGGCTCGGCCCGGTCCATCTGGCCGGCAGCTCGATGGGCGGATTTATCGTCGCTCAGTACGCCGCGACGTATCCGGACGAGGTTGCAAGCCTCTGGCTTCTGGATGCAGCGGGCACGCAAGCGGCTTTCGATACCGACATGATCCGCCATTACCTTGCGACCGGCGCGACGCCGCTCCTCGTGAGGACGCCGGCGGAGTTCCAGAGGCTGCTGGACGCGGTGACCTGTCGCGAGCCATTTCTGCCGCACTCGCTGCGCCACGTTCTCGCGCAGCGCGCCGTTGCCGACTTCGACCTGCACACGCGTATTTTCCGCCAGATCGGCGAGGAGTCCCCAACGCTCGAGGCGAGCCTGCCGTCGCTCCGTGCGCCGACGCTGATCGTGTGGGGCGAACAGGATCGGATACTCAGTCCGTCCGCCGCCGCGATCATGGGTCAACTCATTCCGCGCAGTCAGGTCATAGTGATGCCTAACGTCGGGCACCTGCCGATGCTCGAGTGTCCGCGCGCAGCCGCGCGCGACTACCTTCGCTTTCGCGCGCGGCCACCGGGAAGCGCGTAGCGGCACGAGACGACAGGCCGCCGCTCCGGCTCGGCCGGCAGACCCATCCCCTCGGGCACCAGCCCACGGCTGGCAGGGCCGCTGGCGCCGCGGTGAAGGTCAGAGCCCTGCGAGCGCCAGTGCCTGGCGCAGGTTAACTTCAGCGACCGGCAGTGCGGTCGCGGGCCAGCGCGCTTGGCTGCCGGACGCCGCGCGTGCGGTTTGCGACCGGCCGAGGCGGATCTTGGCGGCCGATGCACGCGTCATCTCTCGGCCGCTGACCGGGACGACAGAGACGCCGCTGAAGTCGGAGCGTACGTAGTGCGCGACGAGGCGTGCCGACAGCGCGTCTGCGTAGAACCCCAGCCGGACACCGTAGAAACGCCGCGGTCCCGGCTCCGTCTCGACCGCATACAGCAGGTAGCCGGTGTAAATGGCGAGGATCGGAATCTTGGCGACGTCGATCGGTTCATGGCTCCAGATCAGCTGGACCGCGTAGTGCTGCGCCAAGCGTGGGTTCGCCGCCGGTGCGGGCGGCGGCGTCACGGCGTCGGCGCGCGTTAGCACGGGTGGCGTCGGCGCCTCCGCCGGGAGCGGCTCCGCGCGCAGGGTGTGAACCGGCGCAGGCGGGGGCTCGCGTGCGGGCACCGGGTTCGCGGGAGCGGCGGCAGCTACGGTGGGCTCAATCGGCTGCAGGATGCTGAATCGCGCCATCGCGGTGTCGTCGAGCGACCCCATGTTCGACTGCGGCGCGATCGTAATCAGTGCGGCCGGATACGTTTCCCGGATGATCGGCAGCAGCTTCTCGGCTGCCTCGGCTGATGAGAAGTATCCGACGTGCAGGCGAAAGCGTTCGCGACCCTCTTCAACCTGGCGCGAGCGAAAGACGGCGAGCCCCGCGAGTTCGGGCATGGTAGGCGTGGTTAGCGGCACCGGCGCCACCGACGATACGAGCGTAATGACGTGCAGTGGTGGCGCATCGGATTGCGCTGTATGCCCACCGGTTGATGATTTGGATGGCAAAGCGGCGCCGGACCCGGTGTCGGCGCTAGATGATCCAGCATGCTTCTTCACGTGCAAGCCCCCCACGATTCATGGCCACTCTCGTGCACCGATCGTCGGGGAATCGCCGGACAGCGCGATGCGGGGCCCTGTGGTTGGCCGCGCCCGCGGCCTCGGCAGCGTGCGCCAGATCGGCGGTGTCGCTGCAGAGGTCCACTGTGGCAACCCCGCTATCGTCGGACCGTGCCCGGACGACCGGTGGCTTTGCGTCCCCGCCTTTCGACGGGTTTGCCGTTACACGCGACAGACTATGCGCCGATGAATCCGCGCAGGCAACCCGTGGCGCGCCGCATGTCCCGGCCGATGAGAGAGGCCGGGCGCAGAGGCGGTACGACGCAATATGTCACCAGCAACAGTCACGCCGCTGGTCAGCCCGCCACTGCAGGTCCGGCTGGTCGCACCGATGCGATGGCCAGCACGCCCGACGCGCCCGTGCGACAGGCGCACCGGCGCCCGGCTGGTCAACGACCGCTGCTGCGCGTTGCGTTGAGCTGAGGGCGTACCGTTCGATGCATGCGCCAGCCAGCGCCCTACCGCGCTGGCGTACTGCATCCACTGCATCCACCGCTTCCAGCGATCGCGCGTTCGGTCCAATATCCGGCGATATTTGCCGGTGTGCGGAGTCATTCGCGAGCACGCCGCAGCGGATCGCACCAGCACGCAAGGAGCTTCCATGCAGATCGCAGTCGATATCAGCCTTTACCCGCTCAATGCCGACTACGTGCCGCCCATCAAGGGCTTCATCGCGCGGTTCAGCCGACATCCCGGACTGACGTTTGAATACAACTCCCTGAGCACGCAGGTGCGCGGCGAGTTTGAGGCCGTGTTCGCGGCCCTGAAGGACGATATTGGCGAGTCCTTCATGCAGGCTGACCGCGCTGTGTTTGTCATAAAAATGGTGGGCGGGGGCGCGCCGCCGCGCTAGCGGGCTGCCGCCCAGGCGGCCCGGAGCCGGCGCTCCGGGCCGCCTTATGGCAAAAAGCGGCGCCTGGATCACAGATTCCACGGGTGGTTGCCAATAACGTAAGCGCCGCGGCCGCCTCCAGCACACCTCCACGGCGGAGATTGCGCGCGTTCTCTTCAGTGACCACGGAACCGTAGCGGAATGTCGTCCGTATCCACGCGCATCGCCGAACGACCCGGGCTGGTGGGCATCGCCATATGGCTCTACCCGCCGCTGGCTGCGGCCTGGCTCCTGCGTCAGTGGGCAACGGCCAGTGTCACGGCCGCGGTCGGCGCGTATCTGCTGGTTCCGCCGCAGTTCGTCGCGATCAGCCTCGCGATCCAGCTGCTGGCCGGGGGCACCGTCACCGGCTACCGCCGCATCGCCTGGAGTCTGATCCTGGGGGCAATGCTGTGTGACTCCGTCGCCACCGTCGCCTGGGCCTCGCTCGCGCTCTCCGACGGCAGCATCTACGCCAACTGGGTTGATGCGCTCTATATCCTCTACTACCCGCTGCTCGCGGGCGGCTGCCTGCTGCTCTTCAAGGATCAAGGCGGGTCATTCCGGCGGCGGCATATCTGGCTCGACGTCACCACCTTTGCGCTCGGCCTCGGCGCGGCGTTGTGGGTGCTGCTCGTCGCACCGGCGCTGGTCGCACCCGACCATACTCCGGCGTCCGTCGTCACGACGGTGGGCTACAGCCTCGGCTACATCGTGATGATGGTCGCGGCGGCGCTGCTGTTCATGCAGGTCATGAACTGGAAGAGCGAGCGCTCGACGATGCTGCTGCTCGCGTCCACGGTCTGCATGATGGTGACCGACAGCTGGTGGACCGCAGCCCAGATCAAGGGCAACGAGATGCTCGGGTCCCTGATCGACGTCGGCTACTGCGTCAACTATGCATTCCTGACGAGCGCGATAGCACTCGAGCAGCGCCGCGTCCCCGTCGCAGCCACCGACACGAGCAGCGAGGGCAACGTCTACAGTTTCCTGCCGGTTCTGGCAGTACTGTTGGCGATCCTGTTGCTGTTCGGCGAACAGGTCGGAATGCAAGGGCGCGGCTCGGCCGTGCTGCTCGCCGTCGTGGTACTCGGAGCCGGGCTCGTAGTAACCCGGCAGATGAGCGTGCGCCACGACGTCGTGCGGCTGCATCGTGCGCTTGCCAGCCGCGAGGCCGAGACCCGCCTGACGGAACTGGTACGCCGGTCCTCCGACCTGATCGCGGTGGTCAATGCCGAGGGCAAGCTCGCGTATGTGAGTCCCGCCGCGTGGCGCGTGCTCGGGGCATCCCCGGAAACGCTGCAGTACACCTCCGCCACCGCGATGCTCGGGCCGGGCAATGAAGCGCGCCTGGCGCTATTCCTCGAGGACCTGAAGGCGCAGGGAACAGCCGCCGCGACCGGTGCGACGACGCGACCCATCGTGACGCGCCTCGAGGTCGAGCTGACGACGCCGGCCGGCGACCGGCGCGTGCTGCAGATCATCGGCAGCGACCACCGGACCAGTACCGCGATCGCCGGCCTGACACTGACCATCCGCGACGTCA
>Ga0181521_10000636_pt1 | contig 43432 bp, 31 predicted proteins | sample PEATcosm2014_Bin_32_FD_119764 | JGI IMG/M metagenome (GOLD analysis project Ga0181521, IMG submission 119764) | Peatland microbial communities from MTU Mesocosm Facility, Houghton, MI, USA - PEATcosm2014_Bin02_60_metaG | ecosystem: Environmental > Terrestrial > Soil > Wetlands > Peat | place...
AGCCCAGACGCTTGGCGCCACACCATTCACGGTCAGCGCTACAGCCACCTCTGGTTTGGCGGTAAGCTTCAACTCGCAGACACCGGCGGTCTGTACAGTCTCGGGTGCCACGGTGACGCTGGTCGCGGTCGGCACGTGCACCATCCAGGCGACGCAGGCGGGGAACACCAATTGGTCCGCCGCACCATCCGTGAATCAGAACTTCACCGTGACGCAGGGCAGCCAGACGATCAATTTCGGATCGCTGCAAAATCAGGCCTTCGGAACCGCACCGTTTACCGTGAGCGCGACGGCAACTTCGGGACTGACGGTGAGCTTCACCTCTCTGACGGCGCCGGTTTGTACGGTGTCGGGCTCGACCGTCACCCTGGTCACCGTGGGCACGTGCACCATCCAGGCGACGCAGGCGGGGAACACTAGCTACGCTGCCGCCCCGTCAGTCAACCAGAGCTTCCAGGTGGCGCAGGAAATTCAGAGCATCATCTTCGGCACGCTGCCGGCCCAAACATTCGGCGCCGCGCCGTTCACGGTCAGCGCCACGGCCACCTCTGGTCTGGCGGTAAGCTTCAACTCGCAAACACCGGCGGTCTGTACGGTCTCGGGCAGCACGGTGACGCTGGTCTCGGGCGGCACGTGCACGATCCAGGCGACGCAGGCCGGGAACGCCAACTACGCTGCCGCGACACCAGCCAGCCAGAGCTTTCAGGTGACAATAAGCCTGTGCGACCTCAAACAGAACGGCAGCCTCAATATGGCCGATGTGCAGCTCATCATTAACGAAGCATTGGGAGTAATGAAGCCCGTTAACGATCTGAGCCGACACGGCGTGGTCAATGTTTCTGATGTCCAAATCGAGATTAATGCAGCTATGGGTTTGGGCTGTACGGCGAAATAGATAAATCCCCTTCGCACAGCAAGAGGCCCCTGAAGTCGATCTGGGAAGCTTCGGATTCTTCCCGTACCGCGGCGTCAACGGAATTAGTATTAAGTCCGCCTCTGTCCCCAGTTCTGCTTGATGTTCCCGTCGCCCCGAGGTAATGTCTACATGCCTACCGATATTGCCCATTAAGAGGACCTAAATGACTGATTTAATTGTTGTTCCGCAGGCTGCCCACTGGCAGCGTTTGAAACGCCTGGTGCTGGACAGCGTCTCCTCCCCGATTACGAAGCGCGTATACAACCTGGGGCTGGACGAGTTTTTCGCATGGTTCGGACTGGAGCCCCGGCCCGGCTTCACCAAGGCCACTGTAAGCGCCTGGCGCGTCGCGCTCGAGGCCCGAGGGCTGGGGTCGGTCAGCATCAACGTGCGGATCACCGCCGTCCGCAAGCTGGCGGTCGAGGCCGCCGACAACGGGCTCCTGGCGCCGGAGCTCGCAGCCGGCATCTCGCGCGTGAAGGGCGCCAAGTCCAAGGGCGTTCGCGTTGGAAACTGGCTTTCCGTCCAGCAGGCCCAGAAGCTGCTGAACGCGCCGGACATCACCACCAAGAAGGGGCTGCGCGACCGCGCGATGCTGGCCGTACTCCTCGGCTGCGGGCTGCGCCGGTCCGAAGTGGCGGCGCTCACGATGAAGCACATCCAGCAGCGAGACGGCCGCTGGTGCATCGTCGATCTCGTTGGCAAGCACGGGCGGGTGCGGACGATACCGGTGCCGACGTGGGTGAAAGTCGCCGTAGACGCATGGACGTCGGCGGCCGGCTTGACCGAGGGACACGTCCTCCGGCCGGTCGGCCGCGGAGATCGCGTGCTGGGCGATCGGATGACAGAAAAGGTCGTCTGGCAACTGCTTCAGCCCTACGCGAGGGCCGCGGGCGTGCCCGGAATTGCGCCCCATGACCTGAGGAGAAGCTGCGCGAAAATGTGCCGGGCGGCCGGCGGCGAGCTTGAGCAGATCCAGTTGCTCCTGGGCCACGCCTCGGTCCAGACGACCGAGCGGTACCTTGGCACGAAGCAGGATCTCGTTCACGCGCCGAACGATGGGATCAAGTTACGGGTCACAGTGTAGGGGCTCGGTTTGGCTTAGCTGGCGGGGACTACGCCCGCTCGGCCCTAAGGGACTTTCGGTCTGGCTAAGTACTTCATCTCCTTGTCGAGCAGTTGCGGATTGTAACAGACATGGAATGCCCATCGCCCCAACTGGCCCCAGTTATTAACGGCTGTCACCCAGCGTTTCGCGGCCGTGTGCTTGGCCTTATCCTGGTCATCCTCGAAACCCTTGATCTCCAGCACCACGGTCACGCCGTCCGCTAGGCGCACCAGGAAGTCCGGTTCGTACGAATGGTCGATGTCCATGTACTCGTAGGGGATCAGTAGGCCGAGGTGGTCGTTACGGGCGTAGAACGCCGAGACATCGCTCGACTCCAACCGGAAACACGCGCTCGCCTCCCACGTCAGGTTGTCCATCACGACCTGGTCGATGTGGCTTTTGCCGGTCGCATGGCAGGGGCGCGTGGTCTTGAAATCCACATCAGCCGTTGTGCCGATGGGCTTGTAGCGGTTCAGGATCGGCATGAGCGGCGGTTCGCCTTCGGCCTCGTCGGGAACGATGCCGTCGCGCAGTCGCTCCACGATTCGTTTCACATACTTCTCCAGCCCCAATTCGCAGGGATGGGCCCCGTTGAAATTCACCTTGCGGCCCACGTACTCGTTCACGTATCGAAACACCTGCGGGAACAACTGATGCCGGGACTGGAATCGCAGCACACGCCGTCGCTTGTCGGTGGCGGCATCCGCGCTCACGGTCAACTCATCCACGATCAAGCGCGTGATCTGGAACTCGATCGTCTGTAGATGCGTCTGGGCGTAGTATTCCTCGCGATCCTGCTGGACGAACTGAAACGGCGCGCTGTGGGTGGCCGGGCTGCCCTCCTGGTATCCAACCGTTGGGCGCACAAATGTGGCGGTTGGTTCCCGGTTCGGTTCGATTACCAGCGGATCCAGTTCGCTCACGTTGCAGCGGATCAGGTTCTTGCTGAGCGCGAACGCATAACCCTCCACCACCGGGAACCTAACCTCCATCGCCTTGCGCTCCGGAAGCGCGCGCACGTGATTCTTCGGTCTATCCTCCGGTGCGGGTCCCTTAACGGCCCGTCCCTTGAACGGGATGACCGAGAACGGGATGCCGTACACGTCAACGTACTCCTCGGTGAGCAGGCCGGTCTTAGGGTCGGGCACGTAATCCATCCGGCGGAGGCCACGGCCCACCACCTGCTCGCAGAGCAACTGGCTGCCGAAAGCGCGCACGCCCATAACCTGCGTGACGTTGTTTGCGTCCCATCCCTCGGTGAGCATCGAGACAGACACTACACAGCGCACGTGCTCGCCGGGCTCGCCGCGCTTGCCGACCGTCGCCACCACCTGCCGCAGTTCCTCCGCGGCATCCTGCTTTTTCTTTTTCGGATCGTCGCTCTCGGCCTCCGCGAGCAACTTGGTGTCGATCCGAATCGTGCGCTTCTCGGTCGGCGTGTTGGAAAACAGCTCGGGAAATATCGCCCCCTGCCCGTAGATCACGTGCTTCTTGCGCTTCACGCCCTTCGCTTTCTTCGACGCACCGGTCCCGTTAACGTCCTCGTTGCCGTTCTCGTCCTCCCCGAGTACTTCGGCCACTTCCGCTTCGGTGACGACGTCTTCCTCGATCTCGCCGGAGATCTTGCGATAGAACACCGCCGCCACATCCGTGTCATTGCAGACCAGGATCAACACGGGCGGCACCTGCTCCTGCCCCGGTTTCGCCGCCTGAATCTGCTCGTAGCGTTCTTTCCACTGCGAGGCGATCTGCTGGAGCGCGCCTTCCGCTTCCCGGTACACCACGTCTGGCTTGGGCCGACCAGCCTTGCCTGGCAGACGCTCGGCTGGTTCGAGATTCTCGTTGATCGCCTTCCACAGCTTGAAGTACTTGGGATCGGGACGGCCCGTCGTATCCTGCACCGGCAGGCGCGGAATTTTCACGATGCCCGACTCGATGGCGTCCACGAGTCCAAAGTCGGTGACGATCCATGGGAACGGACGGCCTTCGGGATACCCGCTGCCGTGGAGGTAGAATGGCGTGGCCGACATATCCACGCAAACGGAGATCCCCGCCTGCTTTGTGGGGTTACATACTGGGCGCGTCTTTGGGGATTCAGCCCCAAAACCGTGCGGGAGTGGTTCCGCACCGAGTTCGGGCCAGGCATCCTTCGACTTCCAAATACCGGCCGGCGCTTGAAACGCGATTACACGACGATCATGATCGCCCCGAGCGCGGCGGCGCGAGTCTACGCCAAACATTCACGGGAGGAGCTAATCCATTGATTCTGCTTGTGTTGAGGTAATGTTGACACCGTGAACGACAGCGAATTGTATCCATATCGGCGGCATCTCAAGAACTGCCCATTCTTCGGGCCGGGCGGGCGGCGCGCTCGTCTGGACCTTTGCAAATGCCCTCTCCACGTCGATGGTGACCACTGCGGACAGCGAGTGCGGAAGTCGCTTCGCACCAGAAGCGTTCACGTCGCGGACCGTAAGCTTGCCGAACTGAGGAAGCGGCTCGACGCCACATTCGGCCAGTCGGCCGGCTCGGCAAATGCCGTTTCAGCGTCGGCGTTCGAGCGCACGGTCTCAGAGGCCATCGAGCGCTTCCTGCTCAGCCACGGGAGCGTCGATCCCGTCAAAGGCTTCCACGGCGATATTGAGTACGCGACATACCGAAAATATAGATGCTGCCTCGGCCTGCTGCAGGCGTTCTGTGAAAAGCGCCAGGTGGCGGCACTGTCCAAACTGACGATCGACGTCCTGGAGGATTACCACGGAAGTCGGATGATCAGCCTCGTCACCTGGAAAGTGGAACTGCAAGCGCTCCGAACGTTCTTCGCATACTGCATCAGCCACAAATGGCTCCCGTCCAACCCGGCGAAGGAACTCAAGGCACCACGGAATCTCAAGCCGAACGAGGTAGTGCCCTATACGCTGCAAGAGGAGAGCCGGATCCTGGCGGCCTGCGAACAAATCGGCGGCGGCAAATATCACCGAAGCGGGGCAAGCTATGAGCAGCTTCGCGCGCGCGCCATGATCATGGCGCTCAGGCACACCGCGCTGCGCGTCTCCGATGTCGCCACGCTTCGGAAAGACGCGATCTCGTTCGACCAAGAGGAATCCACGTGGCGTGTTCTCGTCCGGACGCAGAAGAGCGGCGAACCGGTTTACCTTCCCATTCCCGACGATTTGAAAACGGTATTGGACGCGCTTCCTCTACCGCGGAACGCGGCGCAGGACTGCCCCTACTACTTCTGGAATGGGGAGACCTTGAGGCGGGCCGTAGTGGGGATCGCCGAGAGGACCTTGGGTTCGGTCTTCAAGAAATCCGGGGTCAAAGATGCCCACGCCCACCGGTATCGCCACACGCTCGCCACAAGACTGCTTGGCGACGGCGCCAGTTTCCAGACCGTGGCGGACATCCTAGGAAACACGGAAGCGATTGTCCGGAAGCACTACGGAAAGTGGTCCAAAGGCCGGCAGGAGAACATCGACCGACTCATGATGAAGCATTTTCAACGGGTGGCCGTTACAAACGCAGTCACAAAAATGTCACACGAAAAAATAGGGGCCGTAAACTAATGACCCGTAAAGAGATAATTTGGTGCGGAGAGGGGGACTTGAACCCCCACGGGATTGCTCCCGCTAGCACCTCAAGCTAGTGCGTCTGCCAATTCCGCCACCTCCGCATTACCCCGCTACTTCTTCTTGCCGGCCGGCGGCGCCGCCGGTGGGGGCGGCAACTTCAGATCCTTCATGTCGATGTGCATCTCGTTCGGGTTCGACCCCGGCGTCGGCTTCACATTGATCTGTACCGGCTGGCTCGCCGGCGCTCCGGCCGGAGCCGGCGTCGTCTGCATCGGAACCGAAACGGGCTGCCCCGGCGGCACAGGCGCCGAGGTCTTTGCCGGAACCGTCGCTCCCTGCGACGGCGAGGTGTCCAGTACCGACGTCCCCAGCCCTGCGTTGCGCGTCGCCAAAATCGATAGCGAAAGCGATGTGAACATGAACAGGACCGCCGACACCGTGGTCGCTTTCGAGAGCAGTGTCGCCGAACCGCGCGGTCCAAAGGCCGTTTGCGAGCCCATGCCGCCGAACGCGCCGGCAAGGTCCGCCGCCTTTCCGCTTTGCAGCAGCACCACGATGATCAGGAAAATGCAGACGATGACATGAACCGTCAAAACCAGGGCATACATAGGGATGTTCTTAGTATAGGAAACCGCAGCCGTTCCGGTCAAACTGCCTGGCCGGCCCGATCCCCTACGCGAGCATACCGCAAGAACAGGTCCATTCCCTGGTACTCGCGCGGCCCCAGCTCGTGTACGATGTGCGATGTCAGGTAATGGCGCACCATTGCGGGCGGGAAGCCCAGCCGCGCCGATTCCGCGGCGACGAGCTCATCGATATGTTCCAGCCCGTAGCGGCAAGACTCGCGAAACGCCTCCTCCACTTCCGGCGTTGCCACTCCTTTGCGCGCCGCCCAGACCGCGAATACCATCGGCAACCCGGTCATCTCGACCCATTCCCCGCCCAAATCGTGTACTTCGTAAGACAAGTGCTCGGGATCAAGGCGCAGCGCCGGGTCGCCGATGATCAGCGCGGCATCCGCCACGCGGAGCATGGCATCCAGGTCGGGTGCGTGCGCAATAGCGGTGTAGTCCGCGCCATAACGCCGTTCCAGAATCACGCGCGCCAGTTGTACCGACGTGCGCGAGCTGCTGTCGGCAGCCAGCGTGCGAATTTTCGGCGCCGGCCGCCGCGATACCAGCAAAATGCTGCGTACCGGTCCATGGCAGGCGATCCCCGCGCCGGGAATGATCTCCAGATCCTGTCGCGTCAGCTCGAAGCTGGGCACGATACCGATATCGGCATCGCCGCCATCCATCCGGTCGGCGCAGGCGGAAGGAATGCGAAAATCCAGATCGAAGAGTCCCTGCTGCGGCCCGTGCAGCATTCCCCACACCAGGGGAGTGGTGTTCAGGTAGTTTACGGCGCAAACGCGCAGTTTGGGGGGCGTTGTCGGATTCAACCCACAGTGTAACAAACCGGGCGCTATCCACCTCATGGCGGATTCTCCGCGAGGAATTGTGTAGGAAGACGCTACACGTTACAATTAGTTGCAGATCTTAAATTCTTATATGCCGCGTCGACTTGCGCGAAAGCTGATTCTTTCCATCACGGTGATCGTTCTTATCGTGGCCGGGGTTTCAGGGCTCGTCAATATCAAAACCCAGGAAACCCAACTCCTGAATACCGTTCTCCTGGGCGCCGGCCAGCTTTCCAAGGGAATCACCAGCGCCACCTGGCATGCCATGCTCGACGATCATCGCGAGGCGGCCTACCAGGTGATGCAGACCATTGCCCTCAAGCAGGGCATCGACCGCATCCGCATGTTCAACAGCGCGGGCCACGTCACCTTTTCCACCAACCCGGAAGACCGTCAGGAATCGATCGACCTTCGGAACCTGAGCTCCCGGACCCCAGTCAAGGTTAACCGCGGGGCGGACGGTTTCCGCCGGTTGGACATGCGCACGCCGATCTATAACGAAACCTCCTGCAGCCAGGCGGAATGCCACGCCCATCCCGCCGGCGTGAAAACGCTTGGCGTTCTTGACCTCTCGCTCAGCTTGCAGAGCGTTGATCATGAGGTCGCCAACCTGGAGTACCGCGTGCTGCTGGTCACCGGATTGGAAGTAACCCTGATCGGGCTGTTCATCATCTTTTTCACGCGGCGATTCGTGGGCCAGCCGATCGAAAGGCTGATCGCCGGCACGCACGCCATCAGCCAGATGGAACTCGACGAGCCGCTCGATATCGCGGGCAACAGTGAAGAGCTGGATGAATTGGCGCGCTCGTTCGACGCCATGCGCGATCGCCTGCGTACCGCGTTGGCCGAAATCAACACCTTCACGCAGCATCTGGAGACCAAGGTGGAAGATCGCACGCAGCAGCTCAAATCGGCGCATCAGAAGCTGCTGCAAAGCGACCGCCTCGCGTCCCTCGGAGAGCTCGCCGCCAGCGTGGCGCACGAGATCAACAATCCCATCGCCGGCGTACTCAATCTCTCCATGCTGCTGCAGCGTATGTTAAAGGACGATGGCATCCCGCACGAGCGCATACCGGAATTCCGCAAGTATCTTACCCAGGTGACCAACGAAACGACGCGCGTCGGCCGGATCGTTTCCGACCTGCTGGCTTTCTCGCGCCGGTCCAAGCCGCAGCGCGCTCCGGCCGACCTGAACAAGATCGTGCGCATGACGCTATCGCTGGTGCAGCACAAGATGAAGCTGAGCGGCGTCGAGGTGGAAACCAGGTTCGCCGACAATTTGCCGGCTGTGCCATGCGATCAGTCGCAGGTCCAGCAGGTGGCCTTGAATCTGCTGCTCAACGCCGCCGAAGCCACCCACTCCAAGACCGAACGCCGCGTGACGGTCTCCACGCGTGCCGATGGCGGGTATGTGCGGCTCCTGGTGACGGACAACGGAGAAGGAATCGCGCCCGAAAACCTGGCCAAAATCTTTCACCCCTTCTTTACCACCAAGCCGGAAGGCAAGGGCGTGGGTTTAGGGCTGGCAGTTTCTTACGGGATTATTGAGGCGCACGGCGGAGACATCGAAGTTACCAGCCGGGTGGGCGAAGGAGCCACGTTCACGGTCTCGCTGCCGTTCGAGCCGCGTGCCGGCGCCCCGCTGCCGCTGCCGGAATTGGCGCGGAAAGGATGAAGTATCTGTATGTGGCGGCGGCGCCGGAAGTGAGCTTGGAAGACCACCGGATGGTGAGCGGCCTGATGATGAGCGAGTTCGGCTTTCCCGTGCGGGAGATGGCAATCCCGGCGATCGATTTTGCTTATGACGCGGCCCGCCGCCAGTATAACTCGGTACCCGTGCTCGAAATGCTGGCGCGGCTTTTCCCTGACGACACCGGCAAGCTCTTGGCGGTGACCGATCGGGACCTGTTCGTTCCGGTGCTGACATTTGTCTATGGACAAGCGCAGCTTAACGGGCGCGTGGCGGTGTTTTCGCTGGCCCGCCTGCGGCAGGAATTCTACGGGTTCGCCCCCGACCGCGAAGTGCTGGTGGAGCGCGCCGCCAAAGAGGCGCTCCATGAAGCCGGCCACCTGTTCGGGTTGGTGCACTGCGCGGAGCGGACCTGCGCCATGTCGCTGGCCACCAATGTCCGGCAGATCGATAGCAAGCAGGCCGCTTTTTGCGCGCCATGCCGGGCGCGCCTGACAAGGACCAAAGGAGTATTGGCATGAAAAACCGCTGGCAGATTCTGGTCGTAGACGACGAAGAGGTAATGTGCGAATCGCTCGCCGCCTGGTTGCGCGAAGACGGCTACCTGGTGGATACCGCGGCCTCGGGCCACGAAGCCATCGACAAGACGCGCCAGCGCGATTATGCGATCTACTTTGTCGACCTGAAGATGCCGGGCGGCATGGATGGCATCGAGACCATGATGCAGATCCGCCGCACCCGGCCGGAAGCGTCCATCATCATCATCACCGCCTATGCCACCGTGGATACGGCTATCACCGCCATGAAGGAGGGCGCGCAGGAGTACATCGTCAAGCCGTGCAATCCGGAAGAAATTTCGCTCCTGGTCAGCCGCATCGTGAAGGTGAAAAACCTGCAGCGCGAGAATACCATCCTCCGCAAGAAATTGAGCCGCCAGTACGTGGTGCAGGATATCGTCACCAAGAACGCCCGCATGCACGACATTCTGGCGCTCTGCCAGGAAGTGGCCAGTCTGCGAAGCACGGTGCTGATCCAGGGCGAGAGCGGCACCGGAAAAGAGATGATCGCGCGCGTCATTCACAACTGCGGCGATCGGGCGCAGAAGCCCATGGTCTCGGTCTCCTGCGCGTCGCTGGCCGAAACGCTGCTCGAACCGGAGCTGTTCGGATACGAAAGAGGCGCGTTTACCGGCGCCGGCGAGCAGAAGCGCGGGAAATTCGAACTGGCGGACGGCGGCACGATTTTCCTCGACGAAATCGGCGACATCTCTGCGAAACTCCAGGTGGACCTCTTGCGCGTGCTGCAGGAGCGCTCCTTCTATCGCGTGGGCGGATCGCAGGAGGTGCGCGTGGATGTCCGCGTGATCGCCGCCACCCATGTCAATCTGCAGCAGGCCGTCAGCGAGGGCAAGTTCCGCGAAGATCTTTATTACCGCCTGAACGTGATCGAGATCCGCATTCCGCCCCTGCGCGAGCGGCGCGAAGACGTACCGCTGCTCGCGCGGCATTTCCTGGAGCGCCTGTCACACGAATTAGGCAAAGATGTCCGCGACATCTCCGAAGGGGCTCTGAAACTGTTGATGGATTACAACTGGCCGGGGAACGTGCGCGAACTGGAGAATTCCATCGAACGGGCCATCGTCACCTGCAAAAATCACGAGCTTACGGAAGATTCCTTCGCATTCCTGGCCATGAATGGAAGCGCGGGAAGAGTATGGACGCCGCCGGCTGGCATGAGCCTGTCGGAGATGGAGAAGGTATTGATTATCAGCACGCTCCAACGGACAAACGGCAACATCAAGGAATCGGCCGGCATTCTCGGCATCGATCGCTCCACGCTCTACGAAAAGATCAAGCGGTACGAGATCTCGCGGTAGAGACACGGGCGTTCCGGCCAACTCGGGGATTGCGCCATGTTGATAGGAGGACGCAACATGGAAGATCCACGCGGTGCCTGCCCGCCTTCGCTAGACGAGCTCAGGGCAAAGCTTGCGCCTTGCTGCCGTCGCCATGGTATTTCCAGGCTGGAGGTATTCGGTTCCCTCGCTCTGGGCCAATTCCGTTCCGGCAGCGACGTCGACCTTCTGGTCACCTTTCATCCGGACGTGCATCTCGGCTGAAGCCCGCCCCACTCGGGTGCGCATCGGAGGAATAAAATTGAATGTAGATGGACAGACGAGAATTCCTCAAGCAATCGACTGCAGCGCTCGGCGCCGCCGCTGCCATCGAAGCCACCGGGCCGGCCACGGCCGATCAAGGACCGGCAACCCTTGGCAGGCCCGTACGCGCGGTGAGCATTGGCTTCAAACCCGACCCGGGGTTGGACCGCATCGCGGAACTGGTGCATCGCGAAGCAGCGCGCGGCGCCGATATCATCGCGCTGCCGGAAACCTGCCGCGGGCAAAACGACCACAGCCCTGAAGCATTGGACGGCCCTACCGTTTCCGCCATGGCCCAACTCGCCGCCAAACATCACACCTATATCGTTTGTCCCATTGATCGCAAGGCGGGCGAGCGGCGCTTGAATTCCGCCGTTCTGCTCGACCGGCGCGGACGCGTCGCCTGCGTCTACGATAAGATTTATCCCTACGGCGAGGAGTTCAATAAACACCCCGGCGTCGATCCCGGTGAAGCGGTCACCGTTTTCCAGACGGACTTCGGGCGCCTCGGTCTCGCCATCTGCTTCGATGTGAACTGGGCGCCGCTGTGGCAGCGCCTTTCGGATTTCGGAGCGGAGTTGGTGATCTGGCCGAGCGCGTACTCGGCCGGCCGGTCGCTCCAGGCGAGAGCCATCGATTTCAACTACTACATCATGAGCGCCACCTGGACGCCCGATTGCCTGGTCTACGACCTCGATGGCGAACAACTGCTCCACGAACACGACAATACCCCCGGCGGGGCGAACGTCAGCCGCTTCACCTTCGATCTGGATCGCTGCCTGTTTCATCAGGACTTCAATTTGCCCACCAAGCTCGCGAACCTGCTGAAAGACCGCGGAGACGAGGTGGAACGCGAGAAATGGCTGCCCATGGAAGGATGGTTCGTGTTGAGGGCGAAGCGCCCGGGAGTAAGCGCCCGCGAGCTCGCGCGGCGTTACGGGCTCGAGGAGCGCAGACCCTATATCAACCGCAGCCGCTGCGAGATCGACAAGCTGCGAGGGTGGCAATTTTCGTGAACCGCCGGCAGTTCCTCATGAGCGGAGTTGCCGCCATCGCGGCCTTCGACGCTGCGCGCGCCGCGGACGAGCGCGTCAACCACTATCTGCCCAAGACCGATACCCACTACCGGAAAGTGCAACCGTACGTCGAAGAGGTCCCGGCGCCGCAATACCGCTGGGCCTCCGACGCGGCCTACGAGCGCTTCCGCGACATCAAGTACGGCGTGCGCCTGCATTGGGGACCGTACTCGCTTCTCGGCCAGCCGGGCGAATCGTGGCCGTTCCTCAAACTCTCCTTCGCCGAACGGCAGCGGTATCAGTCTCTCTACCGGACGTGGAATCCCGAGGGTTTCGATGCCGGCGGGTGGATGGATCTGTTCGCCGCATGCGGCATGAAGATGTTCGCGTTCACCACCAAGCATCACGACGGTTTTTCCATGTTCGACACGCGCACGCGCGTACGCAGCCGCACGAACTGGGCAGCCGCCGGAGGGCCGAAAATCGAGCGCTGCGATCTTTCTTACAGCATCATGGAGACTCCGTTCAGGCGCGATGTGGTGAGGGAACTCTGCGATGCCGCCCGCGCGCGCAATATCTGCATAGACCTCTACTTCTCCCACCCCGATTGGTATGACGCGGACTTCCGCCCGTACGCCTATCATCCCCTCCAGGTGCCTTCTTCAGATGTCCTGACTACCGATTACCGCGACGTAAAGCAGCGCCTGGGCGATGAAGAAGTGATTGTTCCCGATCCTACTCCCGCGGAAGTTACCCGCATGATGGCGCGGCATCGCGCGCAACTCACCGAGATCCTGACCCGCTATGGAACGATCGACATGCTGTGCCTCGACCAATGGCTCGGCCCGAAAGTCTGGCCCATGCTGCGCGAGACCATTCTCCAACTTCGCAAACTCCAGCCGGACGTGATGCTTCGGGCCCGCGGAATCGGTAATTACGGCGATTACTACACTCCCGAGGGATTCGTTCCGGGAGCAAAAGCCAATACGGACGCCCCATGGTTCGTGATCTACCCGCTCGGTTCTTCGTTCTCTTACGAACCGGTCGCGGAGAATCACAAAGGCGCCGCCTGGGTGGTTCGCAACTTGATCGACGCCGTGGCCAAAGGCGGAAATTTCATGGTCGGAATCGGTCCCGACGGGAACGGCCGCTTCCATCCCACGGCTGTGAGCCAGTTAAAAGAGGTGGGCGAATGGCTGAGGGTGAACGGCGAGGGGATTTATGCGACACGGCCGCGCGACGGGGACTTGTGGTCGGAGGGTCCGGACATCAGGTTTACACGAACTAAGAACGGCAGCACGATTTACGCCTTCGCGTTGCAATGGCCCGGTGAGAAACTGGTGCTGCGATCGCTCCGCCTGGCCGGGAACGGCTCGGTTCGGATGCTGGGAACGGGTGAGCAATTACGATGGTCCCAATCGGAGAGCGGAATAGAAGTACAACTCCCGCCCGCGATGGAGGCTCAATCCCGACGCCCATGCCGCTTCGCCTGGGCCTTCGAGATCCGCCAGAGTTGAGGCTCAAAGATGAGCCAAGCCCTGCTGCAGCGCCGCCACCACGGCCTGCGTGCGGTCCTCCACGTTCACGCGCCATCATCAGCGCGCCGATTTGGTTACTGGCCTACCTTTCGGGTGATGGGTCGACGGCTGCTGACCCCGCGGTCTGACCTGGAGGGCTTTGAGCCGGGTCTTCGTGCAAGTATGCGTCCGCGCGCCAACCCGCGCGCCTTGTATCCACGACCTTCTCACGCGCCTCGCCACGGAACGGTGTGAGAAATGCAGGCTGGAGGTCAAATACGGTTCACCTAAGCCCGGGCCCCCGGATCGCGCTCTCCGGCGTCTGCCCCCAAGTCGGTGGTGGGGTTTCTTGACGGATCCATGTCTCGCAGAACGATCCGTCTCCAAGTGGCCGACCATTCGACCGGAGCACCGGCCGACGCTTCCCCGAAGCCCGTTTCAGGTCTACGACGCCAAATTGCTGGCGGAAGGGCTTCGTTCTCGACGAGAGTCGCCACACCCTTAGCGACCCCTGGAGATTGACTCTGCCGGCCGTGTCATTGGTCATCGCAAAGAATCCAGGTTCGGTAAAGCAGCAAGCCGTTTCACGTGCGATTGCCAGGGTCCAAGACCTGGCGGAGGATCTGCCCAAGCGTATCTATTGTAAATGGCTTCTGTAGAAAGAATACCGTCGGGCCGAACATGTCTAGCGCCGAGGTGATGTTTCCCGGGTAGCCGGACATAAAGACAACCTTGATGCCCGGCCGAAGCGCCGTCACCTGTTCCGCGAGTTCCTCGCCGCTGATCTGTGGCATAACCATATCCGTGAGCAGTAGATCGATGGGGCCGTCATGCCTGCCGACCATGCCGACGACGTCTGCAGTCTGTCGTGTTTCCAGGACCTTGTACCCTTGCCGCAGCAACATCCGCCGAACGAGTTCCCGCACTCTGTCATCATCCTCGACCAGCAGGATCGTCTCGTTTCCGTGGTAGGGAATCCGGGGTCCCTCCGGCCTGACCACCGGTTCGCTGGGTTCATCGGTGGCGGGCCAATAGATCTTGAAACTGGAGCCGAGTCCGAGTTCGCTATAGAAGGAAACATCACCGCCGTGCTGCTTGACAATGCCATAGACCGTGCTCAGGCCGAGCCCGGTACCCTCGCCCAAATGTTTCGTCGTGAAAAAGGGCTCAAACAGGCGCCGTTTCGTCTCTGCCGTCATGCCGGTCCCCGTGTCGGTGACCGTCAGCGACACGTACCGGCCCGGCTTCAGGTCCAGGAATCCTTTGACCTCCTGTTCCCCGAGTTCGACGTTGGACGTGCCAATCGTCAACACACCTCCTTTCGGCATAGCGTCTCGTGCATTCACGACGAGGTTCATGATGACCTGTTCAACCTGGTCGGGGTCGGCTTTCACACTCCAGAGTCCCGGAGTGAGTTGCCGCTTCACTTCAATGTCCTCGCGAATCAGCCGCCGCAGCATCTTCTCGAAGTCAGTTAGCAGCCTGTCCAAATCGATCGCGCGAGGACGCATGACCTGTTTTCGGCTAAAAGCCAAAAGCTGGCGCGTTAGAGCCACTGCACGATTTCCCGCATTGATGATTTCCTGTGCCTGATCCCGCAAGAGATCGCCGTCTTTCAGTTCGGACAGGATCATCTCGGCGTAACCATTGATCACCACTAGAAGGTTGTTGAAGTCGTGGGCGATGCCGCCAGCCAACCGGGCGATTCCCTCCAGCCTTTGTGCACGGCGAAACTTCTCTTCCAGGTGCTTGTATTCGGTGACATCCTGGACGGTGCCCAGGAGCCGGCTCCGGCCGGCGTCGTTTCCGAGCGGCTCAATGTATTGCCTGAGGAAGCGCTCCGTTCCATCCGGGAGGATAATTCGATGGTCTATCTGTGAGCACCCTCCGCGAGTAGATGCATTCTGAATCGTCTCCCGAACCGAAACCTGGTCCTCCGGATGCACGCGGGAGAACAAGGTCTCCATCGTGGTTCGGGACTCTTCAGGCCGCGTGCCAAAAATCCGGCATGCGTCATCCGATAGCTGGAGTTCTCCGCTTTCCAAATCTTGTTCCCAACTACCGAGGTTAGCCATCCTTTGCGCTCGCGACAGGCGTGCCTCACTGCTCCGCAGCCGATCTTCCTGCCTCTTGCGTTCGGTCGTCTCGATCGCTAGCGTTAAAATGCGATCGGGACTGCCGGAAGGGCCAATCAGCGGAATCCAGGACGACGTCACGAATATGATCTCTGGTGGTGAGCCAGGATCGCGATGGAGGGTACGGGGACTATCTACCGCCTCGAACGCCCGTCCGGTGGCGATGACGTTCTCGAGATTTGCCGCCAAGGGCTCGGACGCTTCCTCCCAAATGTCCGAGAAACCGCGTCCGAGGATCTGCTGGCCGGGCGCCAGCGCCTGGAACGCGGGATTGACCAGTTCGTAGACGAAATCCGGCGCCCGAATCACTGAAATTGCGACCGGAGACTTCTCGATTATTTCGCCCAGGATTTGCCGCTCAGCCTGGATTCCCCTGAGGATCGCTTCGCGTTGCATCTCCGTCTGCCGGCGTGCGGTGATGTCGCGAAGCCAGACCAATAGGCCTCCCACGGCTGAAGGTGAGACGCGGATCTCCAGCCACGTCTCCAAGGGCGGAAAAACGCTATCGAAAATGACGGCAACCCGTTCCTTCGCGGCAAGCCGGTACTGGCGCTCGATGTCGGTTCCCATGGTTTCGGGAAACACATCCCACTGGGTCTTGCCTAGCAGTTCGCTTTTCGATTTTCCAAGGAGCCGCTCGCCGTCACCATTCAGATAGGTAAAGTGGAACTCTGAATCGTAAACGAGAAAGCCGTCGGTGGCGTTTTCGAGCATACTCTCGGCGTCTATGGACGGCGCTGGCTTCGCCTTGAGCTGCACCACCTGGCTCTCAAGGTCGGCAAGGCGGGCACGGAGTTCCTCGATGTCGTTTTCGGGTATATTTTGAGTCTGGCCTGGTGTGTTCATACGGTCACCTCTCAGCGCCCACCTGATGTCCTTGTTGCGTTGTCGAAGACAAAATCAGACTGATGGAACGCCGCTTGCAATCGAGGCTGATGAATACTCCAATATTCATATCTGAAACCGACTATAGCTCTTAGCGCTCATCTGGAGAAGCGGCTCCCCCACGATTTCCGGGCATGGCCTGGTGAGGTTCGCGACCGTGAAGGGTGTGCAGGACTATTACCTAACGGAAAACGCCGGGGGATTTTGGAAGAGCGCGCACCTGTTGCGAGATCCCTGTAACACCCGGCGCCCGTGAGGTCGCGTTGTGGGAAGCTCAGGCCGGAAGCGCTACTCGGAAAAAGACACTGGCCCGCTCAAACCGTTAATTAAGTGAAAAGCATTGATGCTACAGGAGGTTACAGATGGGCCAACCCTCGCTGCAGCGCCGCCACCACGGCCTGCGTGCGGTCCTCCACGTTCAAGCGCTGCAGAATCACGCTGACATGGCATTTCACCGTGGCTTCGGAGATCTTGAGCGCGTCGGCGATCCCTTTATTGCTTTTCCCGCGGACCATCAGCGCCAGCACCTCCCGCTCGCGCGGGCTGAGATCGGAGTTCGGCGTGCGCTTGGCCAGACTGCGCGCCACCGGCGGCGGAAGATAGCGGCCGCCCGCGTACACGCGGCGCAGCGCGTCCACCAGCGTTTCGAAAGACATGGCCTTTATCACGTATCCCGCCGCGCCGGCATCCAGCGCCTGGTAGATGTCTTCATCGCCCTCGTAAGTGGTGAGCACCACGCAGCGTGCGTGGCGATCTTCGCCGCGAATGATGCGCAGCGCCTCCACGCCGCTCATCCCCGGAAGGCGCAAATCCATCAGCGTGACATCGGGATGATGACAGCGAAATCCGTCCACGGCCGCTTCCCCAGTCTCCGCCTGAAAGCATACCGTCATATCCGGCTGCGCCGCGATCATCGACGCGATCCCCATCCGCATGATCGGGTGGTCTTCCACCACCATGACGCTGAATCGCCGCTCGGTGGTCATTGACTGCTCCCAGACGCCACCTCAAGTAGGGCGCGAGAAGAGGCGCCGCTTTCTGGTGTTATCCGTGTGCATCCGTGTGCATCCGTGGCCAATTTCTGAGCCCCAAAATTCGAGTGAATCGGATGCATCGCGAACTCCTGGGACAAAGATTTTTTGGCCACGGATGCACACAGATGCACACGGATAAAACGGCCAGGATTGCCTGCCCCACAAAAAGCACCAGTAAGGACGTCGCGTTCCATCAGCTCAATGCTCCCCGATCTTCGCGCACCGGCGAGCGTGTGGGAACTTCCACGCACAGCTCCGTGCCCTTACCCGGAGCGCTGTGGACGGCGAAATGCCCGCCCAGCCGCTCCGTCCGCTCGCGCATTCCGATGAGCCCGAAATGGCCGCCATTTTCCGGCGTCACCTGCCCGGGATCGAAACCGCACCCGTCGTCGTGCACGGTCATGCGGATCTTGCCGCGCTGGAAGTGAATTCCCAGCGACACCTCGCTCGGGTGTGCGTGGCGGATAGCATTCGAGACTGCCTCGCGCGCCACCATCATTATGTCGTGCTCCACGAGCGGATCGAGCACCACGGGTTTGCCGGAAGTCTCCACCTTCACCGGCACCTGCGAAGCGGCGCAGGCCTGGCGCGCCATCTGGTCCACCAGGCGGCTGATTTCCGAGCGGCCCCCGCGATGCAGGTTCCATACCGCCGCGCGAGCTTCGTCGGTGACCGCGCGGATCTGCGTGCGCGCGCAGTCCAGCAGATTCCGGGTGGATGACGAAGCAGACTCCGGAAACATGGACGCGCACGCTTCCAGCAGCGCCGAAACCCCGGTGCAGCCTTGGATCAGCGTGTCGTGCATCTCCCGCGCCAGCCGGTTGCGCTCGCCGAGCACGGCGTCGAAACGCGCGTGCGCCTGCCGCATGCGCGCCTGGTAAGCGAACCACACCGCGCCGCCCGCTCCCGCGGCACACAGCAGATAGAACCACCAGGCGCGGTAAAAATGCGGGCGCCAATCGAACGACACCGCGGCTTCCGACATCTGGCCGGGCTGCGAGATGTCGAACGCGCGCAGACGAAACCGATAGGGCCCGTGCGGAATGTTGGTGTATCCCACCCTTCGCGCCTTGGTTTCCGTCCAGCCGCTGTCGAATCCCTCGAGCTGATACAGGAACCGGACGCTATCCTGCGAACGGAATTGAATCGCGCCCCATTGAATCTCGAGTTTGCCTTGCCCCGGCGGCAATTCGATATTGCCGTCCACGCCGACATCGCGGCCGTCGGCGGCAACCTGGTAAATGACCGCCGCTGGCGCCGGCGTAGCGCCCTCGGAATCCAACCCCAGCCGCACCACTCCGGCCGTGCTCGGGAACCAGACCTCCCCGTTCGCCGTGGCGCATCCGGCCGGCTGGACGCCGCCATACATCTGTGTGCTCCGCAGCCCTTCCGAGACGCCGTAGAGCTTCACCGCCGGGCGATGCGACGGATCTGTCACGGTGAGTTCCAGATCGTGCCGGCCGATAGACGAAATGCCATCCGGCCCGCTCAACCAGAGGTTCTGGTTGCGGTCTTCGAGAATCTCATAGATGCTGTTGTTGGCCAGTCCCTGCGCGGTCGTAAATGCCGTGAGTTGGCCGTTCTTCCAAAGGTACAGGCCGCTGGTGCGCGTGCCGAACCACAGCCCTCCATCCGCGTCTTCGTGGATGGCCCATACCTTCGAGTCGCGCAAACGGGCGATGGGCGAATCGGGCGCCGCAGCGCCATGGCGCACGCGCGTGAGACCTCGATCTTTGCCCACCCAGACGTCGTCGTGCCGGTCGACAAAGAGCGCGCGGACGCTTTCGTGCTCCTCGAACCAGCGAATGCCGCTCGCGCTCCACCGGCAATACCCGCCATCGGTGCCCACCCAGACTCCGCCTTCGCGATCTTCCGCGAATGCCCGCACGTACGGCTGAATCTGCGGCACGGATTGCGGAGCGCCATTTACCCAGCGGAACGCGCCTTCCCCTTCGGTTCCGAACCACAAGGTGCCCGAGCTGTCGCGAAATACGTTGCGAATGCGCACGTTCGCCAGCGGCCCGGGCATATGCAGCATCTCGGCACGATTGCCAACAATACGAAACAAGTGCGTGCTCGATACCCAGACCGAACCGTCGCGGTCGGAATAAACCGTCCCGAAATCGGCATCGGCAAAGTCCGGCAGAACGAACGTGCGGGCCACCGTCTTGTTCAGCCGCACCAGCCCGGCTTGCGTCCCGACCCAGATATTGTGCCCAGAGCCGAGGAAGCTGCTCAGAATGGTCTTGCTGGGCAGCGCCGTCTCCGCGGAGAGCCGGGTGAAATGGCCATCGCGATAACAAAAAAGGCCTTCGCCAATGGTGCCGATCCAAAGTGTGCCATCTTCGTCCTCCAGCAGCGTACGCACGGTGCTGTGGATCTCCGGAATGTGCGTGAACGCGCCGGCCGGAGAGGGTTCGGCCGAAGTGCTCCGCTGCAACCCGCTCACCGTCCCCACCCAAACGGTCCCGTCGCGCGTCTGGAGAATCGATTTCACGTTGTCCGTCAAGCCGCCCGGCAAGCGGTACTCGACTTTCTCCCCGTTATCGATGCGGAAAAAATGATAACCGCCCGCCCAGATGCGGCCCTGGCGGTCGGCGAAGATGGAGTGCACCGAAATCGGCGGCATGCCGTCGCGCCCGTCGATGCGCTCGATTTTTCCGGTGCGCCAGCGGAATAAGCCGTCATCCGTGCCCATCCAGATCGCCCCGTCTCGATCTTCGCGCAGAGCGCGCACATAGCCATTCGTCAAACCCTCGGGCTTCGACCACGCGCGGAACGAGCGATTCCGGTAGCTCGCCACGCCGCCACCCTCGGTCCCGATCCACAGCGTTCCGTCGCCCGCCACCAGCAGGCAGAAGATGCTGTTTTCGTGCAGCGCCGGGGTGTTGTCGCGGTCGAAAACCACGAACTGCGCGCCGTCGAAGCGAACCAGTCCGCCGGTGGTTCCGATCCACAGAAAATGGTCCGGCGTTTGGGCAAACGCCTGAACGGTCTCTTCCGGCAAGCCGTCTTCGGCATGCCAGACACGCTCGGCGTAGTCCGCCAGGGCACCATAAGCCGGACTGGCAATTGCGACGAGGATGGCTACCGCCAACGCACGTGGCATAACCTTAATTTACGTGCTTTGCAGCCAGGTCGGCTACTGCCTGGTACTGCGGAATCAGGCTTACCCGGATCAATTTCGCGACTTGCCCACCCTTGGGGATGGTTGGCCGGGCGCCTTCGGTGAGGTAGATGGGGGCATCCTGGCGCAGGGGAAGGATGCGCAATTCGAAATCGCGAACCGATAAGTTGCGCATTCCAATCTCCCATGGCGCTCCATGGTAGAAGTCGTCGGTGATCAGGGAATCGCCGGCATAGAGGCGGGCCACGTCGCCCTGGTACTGAATGCGCAGTAGAAGGTCGCCAGCTTTGGTTTCTGGAACGTGAATCGACCAGCGCGCGGCCGCCTGAAAATCGGCTTCCGTGGGCGCCAACGCTACTTCTTGCCCCATGCGAACCGGCGGCGCCTGTCCGGCCGCGGCAATCTCGCGGACCACGGGTTCGACGTGAATCGGACCGGTGGCCGCCGCGTACTGTTCGAAGATTCCGTCCCGGCCCGCGGATGCGAATTCGGTCGGCTTTATCTCCAGTGGCGGAAACACGCCGAAGCGGAGCAGCGCCGGATCGGAGGAGCTCAGGTGCACTTGATCGCCGTCGAAATACAGGTCTGCGGGCGAGAGAACCAGCCTTTCGCGCCCGGCGATGTGGGTTTTCCACAAATTGCGGGCCTGTTCACGCGAAACGAGCAGGATCCGGGTGGCGCCGATCTCGATGGCGGTGCTGGCGCCGGGAGCGATCCCGCTCACGATCACGCGGCCATCTTCGCGTTTGACCTGGCCGTGTGGCGCGTCGATGTGCACCCCTTCCGCGGCGCGAAAAACGAATTCCGGCGCGATTCCCGGCCAGGCGAAAAAGACCAAGGTGTTCGGCTGATCGAGCGCGCAGAGCGGCTGCGCCGTGGCATATTCCAATACCGCGCCGCCGACCGGCATTTCCACCGGCCAAAACGTGTACGCGCCCGCGGGAAGCGTTACGGGCTGGCGCGGCACAGTGACCGTCCGCTCCGGCAGCTTCAGCTCGATCTGAAAGTCCGGGTGATCGGGCAGGGGATGGTCTTTCTGATAGTTATTCAGAAACAGAAATGCGCGGCCGCCGCCGGCTCGCGCCGCCACACGCGGGGTTGCGGTGTCCAGCTTGCCCGACGGCATGCGGTCGGGCAGGTACGACGACATGGGCGCGAGATCCTGCCCGAAATCCCGCAGGAACAGGTGGATGGTTTTCAGATCGCGGAACGACGGATGCATCTGGCCGAACTCGCCCAGCGGCGCCTGGAAATCGTACGCCTTCAGGGGCAGATCGTTGGGATAGCCGGTGGCCTGCGATTCCTGCAAGTTGGTCAGTTTGCCATCCGGGTTGGTTCCGCCGTGGAACATGTAATAGCCGTAGAGCGTGACGCCCGACCCCAATTTGGCGATATCCAGCGCGGCGATGTCATCGGCCGACATCAGCGGGCGCCGGTGATAGGCCAACTCCATGCCGCCCGCCATTTCGGCCGTCAGGTAAGGGTAGGGGACGAACCGGGCATCGATATCGGGATGAAGCGAATGCAAATCACTATCCACATTTTCGTCGCAGCGGATCGCGGTGAAGAAGTAGTCCGCGCTCGGCGGGAGCGGCGTCATGGCGCGATACCAGAACCCATCGGGGTAGCCGCCGAACACCGGAATCAAGCCGCGATCGGGAATGACGGCATCGTCCCAACCGGTGATCGAGTAGAACGGCGCGTCGATGCCCGCTTCCTGCGCCATCCGCCGCAGCGTCAGGATGTGCTCCGCGCCCTTTCCGGGACCGCGCTCGTGATATTCGTTTTCGATCTGCACGCCGGCGATGGGTCCGCCATCCTTCCAGAACAGCCCGTGCAATTGCCGCCCGATCTCGCCGTAGAACCGGCCCACGTACTTGAGATAAGCCGGGTCGTTTTCGCGCGGCTTGCTCTTGCGCAGCAGCCAATCGGGGAGCCCGCCGTTGCGGACTTCGCCGTGGTCCCATGGGCCGATTCTCACCCAGACGTACAGGCCGTGCTTGCCGGCCAACTCGACGAAATGGCGCAGGTCGCGGCTGCTGGACCAGTCGATTTCGCCCTCGATTTCTTCGTGGTGAATCCAGAAAATGTAGGTGGAGATAATCTGGACCCCGCCGGCCTTCATTTTCAGAAGTTCGCGCTCCCAATCGGCCGCCGGATACCGCGAGTAGTGGAACTCGCCCATCACCGGAAACCACGGCTTACCGTCGAGCGTCAGGTAGCGGCTATTAATCGCCAGCGTGTGGCCGCTGGGGGAACGGCCGGCGGCCTCGAAGGGAAGGGGCTTGGGAGGATCGGGCGCCCTGCGGGCATCGATCGACACGGCGGCATGGACAAATACCGGTAACAGCCAGCAGACGGCAAAGCAAAGTCCCGACCGGGTCGTCATGGCGTGCGGACCGAAGCCTGAGTTTACCAGCCGCGGGGCGCCGCGCCATCCGACTAAGGTTGGATAGCGAACGCCGTGAGCGTCGCTTCGCTTCCGCCGCCGGACGCGATCACGACGAACTGCCGGTGGGCGATTTCGTACGTCATAGGGGTCGCGCTGGTCCGCCGGGCCATCGGGAAGCGCCAGAGCTCTTTGCCGCTCGCCGCGTCGAAGGCGTAAAACGCGCTATCGCCGCCGCCCGCGAAGATCAGTCCGCCCTTGGTAACGATCGCGCCCATGGCGCCGGTAGCGCCCAGCCGGTTGGGTAGTTTCACGCCGGCGAGTGCGGGGTTCGAGCGCAGGCGCGCGTCATCGCCGAACGGCACGCGCCACGCGATCTCGCCCTGGTTCAAATCGATGGCCGTCAGGTGCGCGTATGGCGGTTTGGTGAGCGGGATGCCGCCGTGGAACGAAGCGCCGGCATCGGCCATCACGTAATCTGCGCCCACCTCGGGCCCGGCCCGCTTCACCTTCACCACCGAGGGATAATCGCTCGACTTCACATACAGCATCCCCGTTTCGGGATCGAATGCCCCGCCGCCCCAATTCGCCCCGCCGATAATGCTCGGCCGCATCGCCGTGCCTTCGAGGCTCGGAGGCGTGAAGACGGGACCGATGCGCAGATTGGCGAGCGCCGCCCGCGCCTCCTCGCGCAATTCGGGCGTGAGATCGAAGGCGTCATCGAGCGTCACGCCCTGTTCGGAAAACGCGGGAGGCTTGGTGGGGAACGGCTGTGTGGGCCATGCCTCTTCGCCCGGCACGTCGCTCGCCGGCACTTTCCGCTCTTCGATGGGCCAGACAGGTTGGCCGCTGACGCGATCGAACACAAACGCCCAACCCATCTTGGTGAGTTGCACCACGGCGTCGATCTTGCGCCCGTCCACGTGGATGGCGGCGAGCACCGGCGGCCCCGGCATGTCGTAATCCCACAAGCCGTGGTGCACGATTTGAAAATGCCATTTGCGTTTTCCGGTGGCGGCGTCCAGACACACCAGGGAATCCGCGAACAGGTTCTGGCCGGGCCGGGCGCCGCCATAGAAATCGTTGCTCGGAGTGCTTACCGGGAGATAGAGAAGGCCGCGCTGGTCATCGAGAGTCATCGGCGCCCAGACGTTGGTATGACCGGTGAATTTCTCCGAGCCCTTGCCCCAGGTTTCGCTCCCGAATCCTCCGCTTCGCGGCACGGTAAAGAAGGTCCACACGAGTTTGCCGGTGCGTGCGTCGAACGCGCGCACATCGCCGGGAGGGTCCTTCGGAAATACGAGTCGGTCGGCGACGCCGTTTCCGACGATTACGAGGTCCTTGTAGACTACCGGCGGCGAGGTGTTGGTGTACTGCTTGGGGTCGGTCTCCCAGCGTAGGCCCGCCACGAGGTTGACGATTCCGTTATCGCCGAATGCGCCCACCGGTTTCCCGGTTTCCGCGTCGAGCGAGATCAAGCGATAGCGGCTGTTCATGAAGATGCGCAGCTTGCCCGTTTTTCCGTCGCGCCAGGCGGCCACACCGCGGTGCACGAACCCGGTGCCGTTGGGCACCTGGCCATCGGCGTACGCTTTGGGGTCGTAAGACCAGCGAACCGCGCCGGTAGCGGCGTCGAGTGCCACCACCTGGTTGTACGGCGTGCTCAGGTAGAGCACTCCGCCGATCGCGAGAGGCGTCGCTTCGAACACACCGGGCGTGGTCTTGAATTCGGGAAGGGGCGTTTCTCCGGTTTTCCATTCCCAGACTGGCTGCAACCTGGCGACGTTGTCGCGGTTGATGGACGCGACGCGGGAATAGTGCGTCTCGCCGGCATCGCCGCCATAGTAACGCCACTCCTGCGCCGCGGCGGTCAAGGCGAACAGTAGAATGACTGAAGCGATTTTCATGACTCTTCCGCCAGAATCTGTGCGAATACGTCGCGATCCACGTTGCCGCCGCTCAGGATCAGCACCACGCGCCGGCCGCGCATCGCATCGCGCTCCTGGAGCAGTGCCGCCAGCGGCGCCGCGCCGGCGCCCTCGGCCGTGTTGTGCGTATCGGAAAAGAGGCAGCGCACGGCTGTGCGGATCTCGTGATCATCCACGGTGACGATTCGCGAGGCGCCGCGTTTGATGATCGATACGGCTTCCGGGTCGGGCGTCCGGCATGCCATGCCGTCCGCGATCGTCTCGGCGGTTTGGGTCGCCACCGGTTTCCCGGCTGCGAACGAGAGCGCGTATGCCGGCGCGCCCGCGGCAACTACGCCGATCACCTCGGTCTTGAGACCGAGCGCATCGCGCACCGCGATGGTGCCGCAAATCCCCGATCCCATGCCGATGGGCACGTAGACGGCATCGAGGTCCGCCACCGTTTCGAACAATTCCAGGGCGTAGGTGGCCACGCCGGCAACCAGCGCGGGGTCGAATGAGCGGACCATGTGCAGCGATTCCGCCTCGGCAATCCGAACCGCCTCTTCGTACGCCTCCTGGAAATCGTCGCCGCGCTCCAGCAACTCGGCGCCGAGCGACCGCATGGCGGCATTCTTCTCGCGGCTGTTCCCGCGCGGCGCCACAATCACCGCCCGCAGCCCGGCCCGCGCCGCGGCGAATGCCACGCTTTGCCCGTGATTTCCGCGCGTGGCGGCGATTACGCCGGTAACGCCCGGATGTCGCGGCGCAGGCGCTCCATATATAGCAGGCCGCCGCGCAGCTTGAAAGCTCCCATTGGCGAATGATTTTCGTGCTTGATCCACACCTCCGCGCCGGTGCGCTCGCACAGTAGCGGCCAGTGGATCGACGGCGTGGGAGCGAGGGTACGATGAACGATTTCCGCCGCGGCCCGGAGATCTTCCAGTTGAGGCAAGGTCATGGCAATGAGCGCATTCTGCGCCATGGTAGCAGAATCGGGAGAGGCGGTCGCATCGGAGCCATTCGCTATACTGGCAACTGGAGAAATCAGATGTTGAAGTCTGTTATCGCTCTCTCGCTGGTCCCGCTGGGATTGATCGCGGGCCAGGAATTGGCGCCCGTCGCGCTGCCACCCCCGCAGACTACCGGTGGGAAGCCGCTCATGCAAGCCCTGAAGGAACGGAAATCGGTGCGCGATTTCAGCCCCGAGCAGCTCTCCAAACAAATGCTCTCGAACCTGCTGTGGGCGGCCTGGGGGATCAATCGCGAGGACGGCCGCCGGACGGCGCCCTCGGCGTCGAACCGCCAGGAGATCGAGGTCTACGTGGTGATGGCGGATGGAACGTACGTCTACGACGCCAAGGCCAACGCGCTCCAGCCGGTGGTGCGCACGGATCTGCGCAAGCTGGCCGGCACCCAGGGATATCCGGCCGATGCTCCCGTCAATCTCATTTACGTGGCGGATACCGCCAAGCTTGGCGGGGACGATCCCGACCGCATGGCGATGTCCCATGCCAACACCGGCTTCATCGCCCAGAACGTTTACCTGTTCTGCGCCTCGGAGGGTCTGGCGACGGTGGTGCGCGCATCGGTGAATCGCGCCGATTTGGGCAAGGCCATGAACCTGCGGCCATCGCAGCGCATCACGCTGGCGCAGACCGTGGGATACGCGAAGAAATCCGCCGGCGGCGAGTGACGTTAACGGCCTGAGGGGATCGCGTCTCGGCGCGCTTCCGCTTCCGCCAGCCAGCCACGCCGCAGCCGCTCCGGGGGGACGTTGGAGAGGTACGGTTTGAGATCCAGAATCGGGGTCCCGTCGAGCATGTCGACTCCGCGGACGTGAAGTCGCACTCCCTGCCGCTCAAGCAACTCCACCACCGTCAATCCGATTGGATTCGGCCGCCGCGGTGACCGCGTGGCGAACACGCCATGCGGCCGAGCGTCGCTGGGAGGCTGGGCTGTCAGGCTGCAGCCTTCCGAGCGATCGAATACCCAGATGACGATCAGATGGGAAAACCCTTCGATATCGGTGAGGCCGGCTTCCAATTCCGGCCGGATGTCCAACCAGCCTTCCGCCTGGTGTTGCGCTCCCAGCCCTTTGGGAATCTCCGAAACATCCTGGTAAGGACTGCGTACGTGTCCGATCGGCTGCATGATGAGAGCATCGGCGTCGGCGGGGTTCACGCCTCCATCCTAACTCCAGTAGGCGCGGTCCATGCGCCGGTACTGGACGGCCTCCGCGATGTGCTTGGCGCCAATCGCCTCGCAGGCGGCGAGATCCGCGATGGTCCGGGCAACCTTGAGGATACGATCGTGCGCGCGCGCGGAAAGTCCCAGGCGGCGCATGCCAGGCCAAGTCGGTTTCGGCGCCAATCTTTTCGAAACGGAAGTCGACGATTCACACTCCAAGGACGTTTTCAAGAAAACCTGATCGGCCGCCACCACCGAGATCTGCGCCAACTTGGGCAACTGGAATTTTCAGAGGGGAAGTAATAAGAGGAGAGCGCGCCAGCCGTATGGCGGCGCGCTCCAGGCCTTCCTGCAACTTGCGCGTTAGTCACTTCTGAGTTGAGATCGCCCAGGCGTGGTTCGCATCCGGCGCGACCGCGATCGCGATTCCTACGTCGTTTTGCATATTGAACCAGGCGCCAGCGGTTTGCATTTGATAGACGCCGGCATTGTCGTCGGAGATGAGAAAGCTACAGCCGATGACCCACGGAGTTCCGTTGGTCAACCCCCGGGAGTTCGGTCCGACGCCAATCGAAGTGGCGCAGCCGCCCGTGGGGTTGGCGACAAACTTGGTTCCGTTCCAGTAGAGGATGTCTCCACTCGAGTTGATCACCCAGGGTATGCCCTCCGGCGATACTGCGATTTGCGTGGCTACGTCATCCTGCATTTTGACCCAGCTCGTCAGATGGAATTCACTGGTTCCACCGGTCACCAGTTCGTATACCGCAGCGTTCCCGTCCGCCGCGGTGCTGCAGCCGACGACCCACGGAGTTCCGAACGACTGAAATTCCGAGGCCGGTCCGACCCCGATCGACGTGGCGCAGCCATCACCCGCCGGGTTCGGGATGAATTTGCTTCCGTCCCAATAGAGGATGCTCCCCTTCGCGTTGATTGCCCACGCGATGCCGGCATCCGGCGATACCGCGATCTTGTATCCGACGTCATCCTGCATTTTGACCCATTCACCGCCGCCCTGCATTTGGTAGACGCTATAATTCCCGTCTGCAGCGGGGGTGCAGCCGGTGATCCAGGGGGTTCCGTACGTCAAGCCGCGCGAATCCGGTCCGACGCCAATGGAGGTTGCACAGCCAGGCCAGTAGGTGTTGAAATTGCTGCCATCCCAACTGTAAATATTCGTCTCCGTCTCCGACCACTTGGCTCCATTGCTGGGGAGAGTGATGACGAGATGCCCATCGCCGCGCACGAACGGAGTGCTCGCCGTGTTGTCGGTCAGCAACTGGATTTCCGGATCGGTCTTCGTCCCCCCACTGCCATTCGGCGAGACATATGTGCCGGTTCCGGAGGTGCCGCTCCCCTTGACCACTAGTGCGCTGCCAGTCATCGTCACCGGCGAAAAATCAGGCCACTCCTGCGAATTCTTAACGTATTGGGGGGTGTCATTTTCGATAATGAATTCTGCCTGTTGGCCCAGGTAGCCGTTGGCCAGATCCTTTGCCTGCAGCGTGTATGATTGGCAAGCGGAGCTGTCGGCCTGACTGCAATCCCAAAATATGGCTTGGCCGTAGTCGAACATATACGTGCACGCGAATCCACCCCAAAGATTCACATTCCCCTTGGCGTCGCAATACCACTCCTCGGCATAGATCTGCTCGCCTGCTTTCGGCGTAAATGTGATTGCCGCGGTGTCGTTTCCCGAGTTGGTGCAATAGGGAGTGGCTGGGCACTTTACCCAAGGGTCGAAATTCTGGTGATGAATGCCGAAAGATGCCGTTGTGGCCGTGGAGTAGACATCGACGATGGCCTGGAAAACATTATCCAGCCCGTTCCATATTGTCATCGCGGTGGTGCCCGTCCCGAGGCCGCCGGGCGTTACGGAGGGGACATTGAAGGTCGCCTCATTCAAGACGTAACTGTAAGTCAGAGCGGACGTCGCGTTCTTCTGGTAAGAGCCGTACATGATGGGCCCGGTCCAGAAATTCGACGGAGTCGTATAGACTCCCGCGTCGCTCACAGGCGCAGTGGACTGAGCAGAGGCTCCAGGCGCCGAACCACGGTGCGGGAGCGCGGCCGCCGACGAGGATCGAATGCTGTGGAGCTGGTACGCCGACGTGCTCGCCGCGGCCAGCCACCTTTGGTATCCGTCCGGATTCTGAACCGGATCGGGGCGCAGTCCGTAACCTTTTTGCAGCAGTTCCTGCTGGGTGTAGCTGAGCGGATCGCCGGCCAGCGCGGGCCGATAAGCCATGTTCGCGAGCGCGGGATTAAACGCTATCTCGGCGAACGTCGCATCCGACCGCAGATCTACGAGATAGGTTTGGCTGATTCCGTCGGCATCGGTGCAATCGAGCGCCAGCCGGTCGATGCTGTCCGGTTGGGTTGGACGAACCGCTTGAAAACGAGCCACACCGTCCGCGTCTGAGCGAACAGGAACAGACTGCGCCGGGTCCGGGTTTCCGTCGGGGTGAAGGACACAGGCATTGCCCGCGGGGACGAGGACGGACGCGGTCTCGTATTTACCATGACCGCCCGGCAAGCCCTGTGAATACGCGTCACGGCATACCAGCAGACCCAACATCATGACGCTCGCGTAAGCTGCGTGCGAGCGGCCCAAAAAAACGCGCCTTTCCATGGCGTGGACGGTCTTCATGGAACTTTCCTCCGATGATGTTTTCTTTTCTTCCAAAGTTGTTGAGCGGCTCAAGGACAGTCTGATCGGGCTGCCATGCCGAGCCGTGTACCGAGAGCCGAATGGGCGCTCTTCCGTCATGGTCTTCACTTTTCTTTCTACGTTTGTCATGGGATCCTCCGTGGCGGGGAGTCCGTTGCGGATGCCCGCGGCTGAATTGTTCTCACCCTCTAGAGCGGAGCGAGCGCCGAAAAACTGTCACGTCAGGAGCGAAATGATACCGGGAAGGAGACGGAGGGCTGCGAGGAGAATGCCCGAGGCTGACGAATATGATAAACTCCGCAGGAGCGCGGGTGAGCGAGGGGAGCGGATGAACCCGTCCTCAGAACAGCACGAAATTACGCGCCTTCTGCGCGCCTGGAGCGATGGCCAGGAGGGGGCTCCCGAACGGCTCATGCCGCTGGTCTATCAGGAATTGCACCGTCTGGCAAAACTATACATGGTGCGCGAACGGGAAGGTCACACGCTGCAAGCCACAGCCCTGGTTCACGAAGCCTACCTGCGTTTGACCGACGCTTCCTCAGCCACTTTCCAGGACCGCGCGCATTTCTTCGGGATGTGTGCCACTTTGATGCGGCGGATTCTGGTCGACTCGGCCCGTCTGCGCGGCGCGTGGAAGCGCGGCGGCGATTGGCGGCCGGTGCAATTGGAAGAAGCCCTGGTGGTATCGGCCGAATCCGGCGTCGACCTAGTCAGTCTGGACGACGCCCTGAAAACCTTGGAAAAGGAGGACCCGCGCAAGAGCCGTGTAGTGGAGCTGCGGTTCTTTGGCGGCTTGAGTGTGCAAGAGACAGCGGCGGCGTTGAAGATCTCCGTGGAGACCGTGATGCGCGACTGGAAGCTGGCGAAGAGCTGGCTGAAAAGGGAACTGTCCGGCGGTAAGCCAAATGCCGTCTGAACGCTGGATTCAGGTCGAACGGTTGTATCACCTGGCTCTGGAGCAGGAAGCCGATTCACGGGCTGGCTTTATCGCAACGGCGTGCGGCGGCGACGAGGAGTTGCGGCAGGAAGTCGAGTCCCTGTTGGCTCACGGCGATACCTCCGATGCCTTCCTGGAGACGCCGGCCGTGCAGGTAGCGGCCAAACAGAGCGCGCGGGACGAGGTGCAATGGAACATGGCCGGGAAGACGGTCTCGCACTACCGCGTGATCGAAGAGATCGGCGCGGGCGGCATGGGCATAGTCTATCTGGCGCGCGACGAGACACTGGATCGCCAGGTTGCTCTAAAGGTCCTGCCCCCAGGCAGCCTGGCGGATGAGGTCGCCCGCAGGCGCTTACGCAAGGAAGCCCTCGCACTGGCGAAATTGAGTCATCCCAATATCGAAACCATCTACGAGCTGGGCAGCCACGAAGGAATCGACTTTCTGGTAACCGAATTCGTGGCCGGCACGACGCTGGCGGACCGGATCGCGAGCGGCCCCCTGCCGGAATCGGAGCTGCTGGAGATCGCCATACAGATCGCTTCGGCATTGGAGGAGGCCGCCAGCAACGGTCTCGTGCACCTCGACCTGAAGCCCCGCAACATGATGTTGACACCCAAAGGGCAGGTCAAACTGTTGGACTTTGGGCTGTCGAGGATTGTAAAGCCGAAGGAAAGCGATCGGACCCAGTCCCTGGCGAGCATGGCCATCGTCGCCGGCACGCCGCCATACATGGCTCCCGAACAGTTGCTTGGCGGGCCGCTCGATGTGCGGACCGATATTTACTCCGTGGGCGCTTCTCTGTATGAATTGGCGACGGGCCGCGCGCCTTTTCGGGCCGACGGCCTTCCGGAATTGATTGCCGCCATTCTCCATACTCCTGCGACTGCACCGGGATCCGTTCGGCGAGGCCTTTCACCCAGCCTGGAGCGAGTGATTCTCAAGTGCCTGGAGAAAGCTCCCGAACAGCGCTACCAGACCGTGGGGGAGTTGCTGGCGGACCTGCACTCAATGAAGACGGCGCAATCGGAAACGGCGCCGATCGCGCCCCGGCCCGCGTTGCCCGCGCCGCCCGCAAAGGCGCGCTTGCGCCCCTGGGGCCTGGGAGCGGTGCTTCTCGTTCTGGCAGCCGCCATCGCCGCTGTGTGGATGCTGCGCAGCCGTCCGGTGTTGTCGTTCGCCGCGCGGGACTGGGTGCTGGTGGCAGACTTCGACAACCAAACCAACGACCCCGTATTCGATCAGTCGTTGCTGACAGCCTTCAGCATCAGCCTGGAACAATCCCGCTATGCCAACATTTATCCCCAGGCCCGAATACGCGAAGTTCTGGCCAGGATGAAGAAAGACGCGGGGACCAAGATCGATGAGGCTGTCGCTCAGAATATAGCCGTCCGGGAGGGCATCCGGGCGTTGATCCTGCCCAGCATCAGCGGCGTGGGCGACGACTACCGGCTGGCTTCTCGAATCCGCGACGTCAAGTCCGGGATGGACGTCAAGACGGCGATCGTTAAAGCCAATGGAAAAAACCTGATTCTGGACGGCGTGGATCAATTGGCGGGCAAGGTGCGCGAGGACCTGGGGGAATCTATGCTGGCGATCTCGCACAACAGCCGTCCGCTGCCCGCGGTCACCACGGCTTCCCTGGACGCCTTGAAGCAGTTCGCCATAGGCTCTGAAAAACGCACCGGGGGATTTGATTTAGAAGAGGCCAAACACTATTTTGAGAACGCCTTGAAGATCGATCCGGCATTCACCGCGGCGCGGACCTCGTTGGGCATACTCAATTTTGAGCATTTCGATCGGGAAGAAGGAAAGCGGCTGCTCTCCGAGGCGGTGCGCAGCGCCGACAAGCTGACGGACCCGGAAAAGTACGGGCTCCTGGCATTTCATGCGCGCGCCGTGGAAGGGAACCTGGAGAAGGCCGCCGCCTATGACCGCGTGCTGATTGGTCTCTACCCGGATTCCTCTTCGGCGCACAACAATCTCGGCGTGGAGTATTTGAATATGAGACGGTACCCTGAGGCCGTCAACGAGTACCAGGAATGCTTGCGGATCGATCCCCGCGACCGGCTTGCCTTCTTCAACCTCGCGCAGACCTACATCACACTGACCGGGGACCTGGACCTGGGCATAGAGGTTTGCAAGACCGAGATTGCGAACAACGAAAAATTCTGGGGGCCGTACTGTTTGAGTGGTTACGCGTACCTGGCCAAGGGCCAGTTCGGCGAGGCCGTGAGAAACCTCGAGCAATCCGTCGAACTCGGACCCAAATCCACGATTTGTGTGTTCGATCTCGCCCTGGCCTATTCGATGTCCGGCCAGAAACAGAATGCCATCAAGGTCCTGAACCAAATCCTGTCAACCGACGCGCGGAATTGCGATGCCTACTACAACCTGGGTATCGTCTACGACTCGATGGGCGACCGGCCGGCCGCGGGCCGCGAATGGCTGCGCGCCGTGGAATGCCAGCAGGAGCGTCTGCGGTCGGAGCCGAACGAGGGAGCCTACTACCTGGAGATTGCCATCGCGCGCACCCGTTTGGGGGACGCGGCAGGCGCGCAAACCGCCGCGGAGAAGGCGCGCTCGCTCGACCAGGAGCTCTATTTCGGCACGGCCCGGCTGCGTTCCCTCCAGGGACGACCCGATGAGGCTGTGGCATCACTGGAGCGCGCGGAGAAGAACGGCCTGACCAATTTTGCCTGGGTGAAACTGAATCCCGACCTGCAGAGCTTGTCCACTCGACCAGGGTTCGTGGCGATGCTTCATCGGCATCTCAAGGGTCTGCCGCTGCAATAGAGCGGCAGAGTGGGCCGGAATTCCGTTTCTGAATGTCAACACGCACTTGTCCAAATGGTGTGCGGCTCCACCACCCACGCCTATCACAGATTTAATGCCTTCCGAGCGATCGAATGCCCAGATGACGATCAGGTGGGAAAACCCTTCGATATCCGTGAGGCCGGCTTCCAATTCCGGCCGGATTTCCAACCAGCCTTCCGCCTGGTGCTGCGCGCCAGCCCTTTTGGAGTCTCTGAGGTGCCGTTGTAGGGGCTGCGCACGTGTCCGATCGGCTGCATGGCAAAAGCATCGGGGTCCGCGAGGTTCACGCCTCTATCCTAACTCCAGTAGGCGCGGTCCATGCTCCGGTACTGCACGGCCTCGGCGATGTGCTTGGCGCCAATCGTCTCGCAGGCGGCGAGATCCGCGATGGTCCGGGCAACCTTGAGGATACGATCGTGCGCGCGAGCGGAAAGTCCCAGGCGACGCATCGCCATCTCCAGGGTCCGTTCGCCGGCATCGTCCAGTTCGCACAGTTGCCGCAGCAGGCGTGAGGGCAAATGGGCATTGTAGAAACCGCGCCGCTGCTGGATGGCGCGAGCGTCCTCCACTCGCCCCCGCATCTCGGCCGACGACATGCTGTTGTGCTTTTCGCGCAGTTCCCGATACGGCACCGCGGGAACCTCGATATGCAGGTCGATGCGATCCAGCAGCGGCCCGCTGAGCTTGCCGAGATATCGCTGGACGATCGCCGGCGTGCAGCGGCATTCTCTCGAGGCATCACCCAGGAAACCGCACGGGCACGGATTCAAAGCCACCAGCAGGATCAGACTGGCCGGGAACGACAGAGTCATATTGCTTCGCGCCACGGTAACGGACCGGTCCTCGAGCGGTTGCCGCAACATCTCCAGGACATTGCGCGCAAACTCCGGAAGTTCGTCCAGGAAGAGCACTCCGTTGTGCGCCAGGCTCACCTCGCCGGGACGCGGCATCCCCGACCCGCCCCCGATCAGGCCGGCATCCGAAACTGTGTGATGCGGAGCGCGAAACGGCCGTTGCGACAGCAGTCCGGCGCCCCGCGGCAGAAGCCCCGCGACGCTATGAATCTGCGTCGTCTCCAGCGCTTCCTGGAACGTGAGGGGCGGCAGGATGCCGGCGAATCGTTTGGCCAGCATCGATTTGCCCGAGCCCGGAGGGCCGATCATCATGACGTTGTGGCCGCCGGCCGCAGCCACTTCGAGAGCCCGCTTCGCGGTCGCCTGGCCGCGAACCTCGCGAAAGTCGGGAATCGAGGCATCCTCTACCACCACTGCCGGCGCGGGCGGCACAAAGGGTTGAAATTGCTCCGGCGCCCGCAAATACGCCACCACCTCGGCCAGATGCCGCATTCCGAATACGTGGATTCCCTCCGTAACACCGGCCTCCGCCGCGTTATCCAGAGGGACGATCACATTGGCGATGCCGAGCTGCCTGGCGCAGGCCGCTATAGAGAGGACACCGCGAACCGGCCGCAGCGTCCCATCGAGTGACAACTCCCCGACGAATAAGTGTTGGTCGGCCGCCTTCGTCATCCCCATCGCCCCCAGAATTCCGATGGCCATGGGCAAATCGAATCCCACACCCTCTTTGCGCACATTCGCGGGCGCCAGGTTGATGGTCACCGCCTTGTTGGGATAACCGAACCCGGAATTCAGGAGGGCCGATTTGATGCGCTCGCGGCTTTCCCGCACGGCCGTGTCGGGCATTCCGACCGTCACGAAATCCCGCGCCGAGCCGTTGTACATGTCGACTTCCACGTCAATCACGTGCGCCTCTATCCCATACACGGCCGCGGAACGAGTTCGAAAGAGTGCCACTGGCTATCTGGGTATTGCCTGGAGAGCGTTCCTCTCAGAAATGTCGCGGGAGGCGAGAACGGCGGGTGGGATCAGTCGTAGAGCAGAATCAGACGGTTCTCCAGCCTCATCGCTTCCTGAATCTGGCGCATTACGCTGCCTTTAGCAAATACCCGGTTCCATACCGTTTGCTGTCTTGTCAGAGCGGACGCAAAGTCGGCAATCTGAAACCGTAGGGGGACTCTATCTTGCCAACGATGAAGGAGAATCTGGTGATCGCCCGCCAGCGATTTCAGTTTGGCGTCCATGCGCTGGTCTCCGGTTTTGGCTACGGACTCGTCAGCTACCATGGGCGCGAAGCGGCGTTCGAGGAAGTTCGCCGATTGCGCCGGCAGCGCCGCATGCTTCTCACGCCGGTGGAAGCGCACCAGATTTTTTCGCTTGTGAAGAATTTGCACAAGATCCCTGGTGATCTTGCCGAAGTGGGCGTGTTCCAGGGAGCTTCCGCCAGGCTGATCTATCAGGCGAGCGACGGGCGCCCGCTGCACCTGTTCGACACCTTCGAAGGGCTTCCCCTGCCGAGCGACAGCGACCTCCAGTCCGACGGCTCCGAATGCGGCGCAGTCGGCAGGGGCTGGTTGCGGGCGGACTACGGGGAAGTGTTTCCCTATCTGGCGGGGCTCGAAAATGTCCACCTTTACAAAGGGTGCTGATAGCCGAAACCGTCAGTTCGCCGCCCGGTATCGGCCGGTACCCCACGCGATCCGAACACGCACCCATATGAAATGCACCAGAATTACCCAGGCCATCATCCCCACTACGGTTGCGGGAAACTGATAAATGCCCTCGAGTTTCGATTGCAGAGGCATCCAGGAGACGCGAGCCATCCAGTAGACCATGGCGATAAAGAGTCCCGAAACCCAGCCCCAGCGTACGCCCTCGGAAAAATCCGTGACGCACAGCAGGGGAAGCACAAATACGACATATTGCACCGCAAACCCGGGCGTAAGCACAAGGAAGAGCGCTGCGCCCAGCGCTGCCTGCTCGGTCATGGGCATTTTGGCGCGGTACCTGGAAAGCAGCGCGACGCCGACCACCGAAAGCAGGATGGCGTAGCGTCCGGCGGTCAACCACCATTCCCCGAGGGGTCGACATATCCATCGCAGCCCGGGGCCGAACGTTCCACGACGCAGCAATGCGATCAACCCCCAATTCTCGGCACGGGAGTTGTAGACCATCATGTCCCGGTACATTGCTTTGCCTGCCGTGAGCGCGGGCGGAAGAAAGGGTATCATACCGACTGCGAATCCCGGCGCGAGATGCAGGAACGCTTTCCTGTTCGGTACGGCGAGAAAGAACAGCGGGACAAGAAACAGCGGCAGCAGTTTGACGTTGAGCGAAGCGCTCAAGAGAAGACCGGACAGAAAATAACGCTCACGTTCAAAAGCCATGGCTGCAACCAGAATCAGCGCCGCACAGAGGCAATCGGTATTGCCGTGAAAGCTCGAGACCAGGATCGCAGCCGGTAGCCACGCGTAGACGGCAAAGGCCAGGGGGCCACCCCAACGCCACAGGGTCCACAGGACCAGAGCTTCTCCGCACAGCGCAGGCAACTTCAGCCATCGGGCGAATTCCCAAAGGCTGCCACCTGACCAGCGCCACGCTTGCGCTGCGTACAAACCCATCAGCGGGGGATGGTTGAATTGCGGGAAAATCTGATACGTCCGGTAGGTGTGAGACAGGCCCCTTGCCGCCACATGTTGGGCGTGGAGGCTCCAGATCACCGCGTCATTGCTACCGATGGAAAACCACCACAGCAGCAGGCGCGCGGCGATACCCGTAATTCCCAGCGCGACGAGCCAACTGCGCCGCCATTGGCCAGGCTTGAGTTTCTCTCCGCCCGGAGCCTCGCTCATCGATTGTGTCCCTGCTCCATCAATGGCTCCGGCTAAAGAGGTAGACGCCAAGCAAGCCGAAGTTGCCGAGTCTCTCCGATCGAAACGCGTCAGGCGCCAGCTTGCTTCGGAACCACGGTTCGAACATCAGGCTCTCGTGGGGGACCAGCAGTACGAAGCGTTTCTCCTGCCTGACCGCGGCGAGGACGCCTTGCATGTACTTTTCGGATTCCGCGTCGATGCGGTACGGCAAGCGAATCAGCGGTCCGCTTGGAGGATACATCGCCTGAGGAGCGAAGAGAACCTCGCGAAGCTGCGGATCGTCGAGGGCCTTGGGATCGGCGCCTTCGACGAATCCGCTGGCCGCCAGAACGGGCATATTCGCCGAGCCGGGTTCCGATCGGATCTTCCGCATAGCGCCCGACCAATCCTCCGGACCGTGATTCGACATACCCGAAGTGAGTATCGATAACCCGGCCAGAAGGGTCGCTACCACCGTCCGGCCGCGGACTGCCACAGCCGAACTAACCAGCCACCCGGCAACCAGACAGAGGCCCGGCATGTAGGAAATGTAATAACGGGATACGAATAGCCTGGTCGGGGATAAAACAGAGATGGCAAACAACAGCAGCGGCGGAGTGAGCGCCCAACCAGCCGCCAGCAGCAGGTTCTCCTTCCGCGCGAGGAAACGGCCCTGCAGTCGGCCAGGGAAAATCAACCACACCAGGAACACCCCCAACGCTATTGAGCCCATCAAAACGGAAGGCGCCAGGGCTTCGAGGAGTTCGCTGGCCCCGGGACGGGAAGTGATGAAGGAGTGGGCGCCCCGGCTCTGGTAGAAACGCAGGAGCTGCGCCAACAGGGGGAGGACCAGGATTCCGATGGCCGCCCAGGCGGCCGGGAGTTTCCAAATTCTGATTTTGCCCTCGGTTGATACGCGAGACAGGGCGTACGCGCCAAACACAGGCAGAACCGGGGCAAAAAGGCAATGAGCGTAAAGTACGAGCGCAGTGAGCAGCACGTACGGAACCGCATCGCGGATCCGCCCCGTATCCAGCCATTTCATCAGGGCCCACGCCGACGCAATCAGCAAACAGAGGGCAAGACCGTAAGGACGCGCATCGGCGGCTGCGAAGGCTACGGGCTCGGCGCAGGCAAAGGCCAGAACGGCGAATCGCGCGGTACCCGAATCGAACAAACGCGCCGCCAGCTGATAAAACAGCCACAACCCGGCCGCCAGCGCAAGGACCGACGGCAGCCGCAGAATCCACTCCTGCCGTCCGCCGATGGTGAACGCGACCCAGTCGACCAGATAGTATAGAGGGGATTGCCCCGCCCAGTTCAAGGACCGGGTCAGAAGATTGGGCAGGCCGTCCTTGACGATCCAAAAGGTAGCTGTTTCATCGAGCCAGAGACTCGATCGCAGCGGCACAACCCAGAGCTCGACCACCACTACGGCAAGCAGCAGCGCGAAGAACCGCTTGTCTGTCCGCGCATCCAACCTGTTATCGGGCTCCGGCCGGTGGCTTACGGCCATGCGGCGGGCATGCGCTTCGAGCGACGTCGGAGCGGCGTTCTGTCCGGCAGTTGCGGCAGATTGCATGTATGGTATGGCTCGTTCAGAGCCATTATTCGGCGGGACTAAGGGGACGTTCTATCTTGTTTTTGATTATGGAACTGATGGCAACGAAGGTTATGAGAGCGGACCGCGCCGTTCGCCTCACCCCGCGAATCGCCCGCGCACATCTTTCAGGTCGTTCCCTGATAACCACGACGGTGGGAAACCTCACTCCAATCGCAGTGCAGTTGTTGGGTCCAGCCGCGATGCCCGCCGGACCGGAAAGTAAACCTCTTCCACGAACGAAATGCTCCGCCGCCCGCCAGCGGAAGATAGAGCCGCGCCGCGTAGTACTGGCACAGCAGCGCGCCCGTCAGGCTGAGAGCGATTCCGGCGCAGGCCGCCGCGTGCCGGAATCCGCGGGCGCCACCCGCCCTCTGCCAGCAAACCAGCATCAACCCGCAGAAGCCCAACTCCAGTCCGTAGGGGCGCGCTTCGTACGCGTAGTCGTAGGCTTGCGTCGAGAGAGGGCTAAGCTAGCGTGCCGCGGCGCTGGAATCCGCTTCGATGGCTCTTCCAGTGTATACGCCTTACTACAGCAAATACTGGGCTGCGGCGGCAGTATGGATCGGATCTCCCGATACATCGCCAGCGCCAAGGTGGACCTGCGTGTTAGCCTATGACGAGCGATGCATCTTATGCCGGAACCAGGACAAAAGGTCGACGAGACTGGAGCCTCCCCCCTTCGCGCATTCCCGTACATTTGTTTACTGTTGGCGATTCTTGTCACCGCAGCTCCGATTACGTCCAGCCTGTGGCTCGATGAAACTGCGACTTACTGGGTGGTGAAGGATGGGATTCGCGACGTAGTAACGCGCTCCTGGGCATGGAGCGGACAGTCGGCGATTTATTACCTGACCGCATGGGTTTCAATCCACTTGGCTCCGTACATCGGATTGGAGTTTTCTTTAAGATTGCCTACCCTACTCGCTTTTTGCGCCTGTGTTGTTCTGCTGTACCGGCTGGGACGGTATCTAATGAATCCAAACGCGGGGATTTTGGCGGCGCTCGTATTCGTCTGCATGCCGGACGTCTCATTCGCAGCTATCGATGCCCGTCCGTACTCGCTCGGCTTGGCGCTGCTCATTGCATCCATGCTCTGCTTTTTCAAATGGCTAGATACAAGGCAGTTAGCGTTTGCGGTTCTTTACGCGATCAGCGCAGCACTAGTGGTCTACTGCCATTATCTTTTCGCGCTGGCTCTCTTCGCTCAATTCATTTGCGGCTTGGGCCAGTGGCGTAAGCTGGTTCCGCTTTGGGTTGCCGCGGGCGCACTCTGTCTGCCGCTCGTTGGGCAACTACTGCATTTTTACCAGACGCGGCGATCCCATAGTTTCGATGCCAGTCCCGACATAAAAACCCTCTTTGTTGCTATTGCTCCCCCCGTAGTTGCGGGATCGGTGCTGCTTACAATCTTCGCATCCAAGAGAGTGTACAAATTGCGGCACCGCATTTATTGGCCCTATCTCATCGCGTGGCTGGTGTTTCCACCCACATTTCTGTTTGCTGTTTCATTGTTAACGGACACCAAGCTTTTTGTGTCCCGCTATTACCTCTGTAGCGCACCTGCGGCGGCGCTTCTCGCCGGTTACGCAATCTCCCGATTATCAGCCCAGTGGTTCGCGAGTACGGTGCTGACCGCGTCGTTGGTAATCGGGATTTGGCGAGCCGGTCCACTGCATGGCAACGAAGACTGGAGGAGCGTCGCGGCAACGACGAATGCTCGCGTATCAAGCGCGGACGTGGTCTTGGTGGCGAGCGGATTCGTCGAAGGTACGACCGTGGCATGCGATAGCCCGCAACTTCGCGATGTGCTATTCTCGCCACAAGTAGCATACCCCCTGAGGCAGTTCCGTCGCCTTCCATACGCCTATGAGAAAAACGCCGTGCCGGATGATCTGGCTGGAACAGGGCGCGTTTTCCTGATTACTCGTCGGTCCAGCTTTTTCGGCTTGGGCACAGGCATGCGATACGAGTCTTTGCTCAGTCAGAAGTTGCCTGGGTATCGCTCGCGCGAACTTGGGAATATGGGTGGAGTGTCGCTCGTTGTCCTTGAACAATAAGAACGGTGGTACGATGCCCACCATGCTGTGCCGTGTCGATTGCAATTTGTGGTTGTAAGCCAATACGTGGTCGTGCGTTACGGTGGCGAGCGACTGCACGTTACCCGCTATACCATCTAATGCCCGCGTAAGCACCGAACTCCAGAGTTGCGATCTTCAACTCCGGGAGCTTCGTGAATACGGAGAGCGCCGGGGCTGGAAGGTGGCCGGTGAATTTCTAGACCAGGGCGTTTCGGGCAGGAAAGCCGGTAGGCCCGCGCTCGACAAGCTCATGGCTTCGGGCTTCGCCCTGGCCGGTTTCCCAGCTCGGGCGCTCGCAAGCTACCAAGTTCAACCAACAACCTCCTTGGGTGGGTCCTTCCCCCACTGGTGATTTGCGCCTTTGAGGCGCACCCGATAACGCCGTTTTTTGTCGACAACTCCCGTTCCGTGCTCCTCAGTGTCTCCAGATTTCGCGCCGTCTGGCGGATGGCGGTCCTGCCGTCACTGTATCTCGCCAGCTATGGCGGCGGAGTAAGCAACCATAGTTGGAGCGTTCCTTGCTTTATTGCGGGTTCCGTCGTACGTGCGGCTCCGACACTGCCAGACTGCCGGGTCAATCAAGCGGCCCGAGCCTGGGGAACCATGGGTCGTCGTGCTGCTCGGTCGGCGGTCAAGGCGGAGGGGTGTGATCGTGCGCGACGGATTGACGGAAGCCCAAGGGAAGCCTCCCCTTCTTAGAAGAGAGAGGCCCGCAGCCACCACGGGAATTTGCTCTTCGATCCAGGACGGATCACGGAGACACGGCAACCAGCACGAAACGCCTGCCAGGCCGCAAGTTCATGAATTCACGGGGTTCGAAAGCCCTTTTGCACTTTTCGGATAGGAACCAGAAATTATTCTATCGCGGTCCAGAGGCGCGCCGCCAAACGGCGCTGTAGTACGAAGGAGATCGCCAGCGTGGAAAGAGTCAGCGCCCAGGCGATAGGCGGATAGAAATGGACGAATCGCAGAGTGATCAGCCAGAACAGCACCGTGGCCGTGCCGGCCCCAAGCGGGAGCTTGCGCTCCGGAACTTGCGATGAGAAAGCCATGATGGCGAGCGCGTAGGGCACGGCGACTACGAGGTCGATGAAGTAATGTTCGCCCAGCCCCATGGTGGCGAGCGCGGTCAGCGCGGAAAACAGCGCCATCCCGCGATAGAGACACTTCCACGGACGGCAAAACCAACAGATCAGCAGCGTTCCGCCAAAATGGAGCGACGGAATGGCGTTGGGCACTCCGTACAAAAGTGTAGGCACCGATTGGACCGCCGCAGGCAAGTTGGGAAACGACGGGAAGGCGTATTTGGGACCCGTGGCGGGACAAAGAAAGTAGAGCGAAAAGCCGATCAGAGCATTGGCGACCAACATTTTCATGACGTTAATCGGAAATTTCGTACGGCTGTTGGCATGCACGGCATACACCACCGAAAACCAGAAACCGAAGGCGTTATATACCATCACCTCGGTCCAGAAGATCAGCGGGAAGCGGCATGTCAGCCGGCCTGCGAGGAACGCCGCCTGAAACCCCAGCGTGCCGTCGAAATTGTAGAGGTAGTGGTCGAACTTGAGCGGCAAAACCAGCCTGGCAAACGATATGTAGAAGTTCAGGGTGAAGCCCAAATATGTCAGCAACGCGAGTACGCCCATGGTTCGCCGAGAGATTGCGCGCCGTTCACCAGGCCATTCGAGCGACCGCACCGCCATCACGAGCATGCTGGCGACTCCCAGGAAGGTGCCCATGCCGATGAGGAGTGAGCCGACGTAGGCACGCTCGCCGACGGCCAGATCGTAAGCCACCCGCATGGCCAGGCCCAACACGACGGTCAGTAGCCGCTCTTTACGGCTGGGGCGGGTCCACATGTGGATGGCGAAGGTCCCCCACATCCCGAAACCGGTGAGGGCGCCGTCCACGAAATTATCGTAGGCGCCCAAATGGATCGCGATGACCACCGGGAGCAGCATCAACGGCGCCAGAACGGCGCCAATCAACGCCTTCAGGGCGAGCGAAGGGGTGAAGGAACGCGGCGATAGTGTCAGGGTGTTCGAACCCATATACTCGATGGTAAGATGGGCGAGCGTGGCTCAAAACAATGGCTTTGGTTAGTGCGAGAATAGCACCCGGTGGAGAGTGCCGGCGCGACTGGTCCGAAAAAAGAGGGCTGGAGGCGCGGGTCGGAATTGAACCGACCATTTCACAAATACGGATGCGTATTCCGCAGACCCGATGCAGAATAGTCAGCGTATTTCTGAAATGACCGACTTAGCTTAGCTAAGCTGGCAAGGCTCACTTCTTGGCGCCTTCCGCGGCGCGGGCAGCCTTCAGCTCATCCAGCTTCTTCTTGAGATACTCCTGGTATTCCTTCTGAAGCTCCTCCGTTTTCGGCCGCGAATAGATGTCGGTCGACTTGTACTTGCCTTCGTCGAACTTCATCTTCGTCCATTCGTCGTGGATGTGAGTTTCGTCCGCCTTATCCAGAATGCTCTCCGCCATCGATGGCGGAATGAAGGCCACCC
>Ga0181521_10000637_pt1 | contig 43383 bp, 29 predicted proteins | sample PEATcosm2014_Bin_32_FD_119764 | JGI IMG/M metagenome (GOLD analysis project Ga0181521, IMG submission 119764) | Peatland microbial communities from MTU Mesocosm Facility, Houghton, MI, USA - PEATcosm2014_Bin02_60_metaG | ecosystem: Environmental > Terrestrial > Soil > Wetlands > Peat | place...
CCTTTTCGAGATTGTCCCAGATGCGCAGACGGGCCGCGCGCGTGTGCGAGAGAAGGAAGTAACCCTCGGGCTGTTCGCCGGCGTGATCGATCATCACGTCGACGGCGTCACCCGGCTGTACTGTGATTTCACCGCCGGGACCCTGGAATTGTTCGATGGGGACCAGACCTTCGGACTTATAACCGAAATCGACAATGACGTCTTTGGCGGTGATGCCTACGACCCTTCCCGGCAAAACTTCGTCCGCGGCCGGGGGCGCGAAATGGCTGTAGTCGTCGAGAAGATTCTCGTAATTATTGGGGGCTTCCTCGTCGGCTGGTTTGTTGTTAGGGTCTACGGCCATTACGCCTTCTCCAGTCACTGACTCAGCATGGATCGTCAGGGTCGCATAGGGCTGCGGTTGGCTCATCTTACGCGGGAGCGGGCGCGCTTCATCAACCCCGGCAGATCGAATGAATGAACCATGCGCCAAATCTACAGAAAACACTGAGAGATCAGTATGTTAGCAAATATACGCCGACTCGCGCGAGGTTGTCAACGGTGCCTCTGGCGATTTGGGTCCATTCCGCCCCGGCCGGAAACCGCCCGTATAGGACGGGACGGTTCGCAAATTGACTGTGAAGTTGGTTCGCCAGACCGCCGATAAGCTATCCGGGAGCAATGTATGATCGAACAACTAGCCCGTCCGCAAGCACCATGGGCCCTACGTCTTGTGCCGCCTTTTCCGGCAGTCGCCCAGCGAATCCTGGCTCTGGTCAACGATCCGGATGCTAACATCAATCAATTGAGCGAATTAGTGAAAATCGATCCGTCCTTCGCGGCGGAATTGCTCCGTTTCGCAAATTCGGCACTGCTGGGGAGCCGGCGCAAGGTAAGAAGTCTGCCGCTGGCCATTGTCGTGGTGGGCCTCGACCGGGTAAAGACTCTGGCAACACTGGTTTCCATGAACCAGATGGTACGTCATTCAGTCAGCAAAGAGGCCCTGCGCAAGGTTTGGATTCATAGCCTGGTCACCGCCGCGATCGCCGAGGAAATATCGCGGGTTTCGGGTGTGGCGCGGGAAACTGCCTATACCGCCGGTTTGCTGCATAATTTGGGCACCCTCGGCATGATGTCGGCCTATCCGGACGAATACTCGCGAATGCTGGATATATCGAATGATTTTGGGTTCGATTTGCTGAAGACCGAGCAGGACCTTTTCGACATCGATCATTGCCTGGCGGGTGCGTATCTGGCGCAGGACTGGAATTTCCCCGATGAGCTGGCGGCGGCCATTGCGGTTCACCACGATGAGCCGTTTTCACGGGTTTGCAGCCTGGATTCGTTGGTGCAGGTGAGCTGGCGCCTGGCCGATACCCTGGGATATGCCGCATTCTCTCCAAAGAAAGACTGGCAGTGGGAGGAACTCATCCAGTTCGTGCCCGATGCCGGCCGGTCGTGGCTGGGGGGATCGCCGGAAGCGGCCAAAGCGGAAATCGACGAGCGCCTGGCGTCGGTGCCGCTGTAAGGGTGTTCTTTCGAAAGGGCAGAAAGCATTTCACGCGGAGGCGCAGAGTACGCAGAGAAACACAAGGGGTTACTCTGCGTACTCTGCGCCTCCGCGTGAGAACGTTTTCTGACTTCAGAGAAGACTACGAATCTGCAGGGTTGCCGAAATTTCGGGCCGAAATATATCATTCTTACGCATGGCTCCAATTGCGCACCGAATCCCTCCAGAATGCTCTTGGAAGATGCCCAAATCCAGGCTACAATCAGACAGCTTGGTCCGAGAATTATCCCCGCGATCGGGACTCATACCGGCATTTTAGGAGGTTCCCATGTTTGATAGCCTCGCAGACCGGATCAAGCAAGACGATGGACCACCCGCCAAAACCAGCGAGCGGATCATTCGGTGGGCGGTGGTTGTGCTGGTCGCCATCGTGCTTTTTGGCGGCCTGTACATGGTGGTACAGCACCTGGAATAGCAGCCGTTCAGCGCCTCACTGAACGGCGGCGATCCGTCGCATGACGGATTTGACTCTTTGCGCGTAATCGCGGTCGGGATTATAGATGGCCAGGATCTCGTCCAGACTTTTGGACCTGTAAAGGGCCGAAGTAGCCAAATAAGATCCAACCGACCGGATTGCCGCACTGGGCGTTGGGAAGTGTGCGCGTCCGGAATCCCAACCGAACAGATTATTGTAGGGGCTGGCTTTTCCCCCGGTGGATTCCACGAAAGAGAGACTGGGAAGCAGTCGCCAATCGAGGGCATATTCATCCGCGACCATTAGAAAATCGATGGCATAATCGGCAGCCGGGCATTCCCACTTCGTGAAGAAATGGCGTAAGGGCACGAGCCTCGGATCGCTGCGATACTGCTGCTGTAAGGGGGTGGGAACGGTGCGGGGAGACATGGGCACCGGAATCGATGCAACTCCAAACACCACCAGCCCGCCGGACAATAGTTTCCTCAACAGTAAACCTCCTTGAATTTGAAAATTGTGTTGCAGCGTAACGGCGCCCACCGGTTTGGCGGGCGAACGTGAAGAGGAGCGTCGGAGCTCTCTTGGGAACGGGGCTTACGGCATTGACATAAGCTGCGATTATAGCACTACCGGCGCCGGAGCTTTGTACGCTGGAGTACTACGGGTTCTTAGTGGCGGACCTCGAATTCGTCCAGAATTTTACCGTCCAGGCCTTTGGCTTGGACTTTCATCACCTTTCCAGCGACTTGCACTTTGATGAAATTCTCAATGCTGATGGCCTTTTGCGAAGTCGCCGGGTCGGGTTTGTCCACGTCGTAGAGCGGCGCTCCGCCACCGCCGCTGATCACGTAGTGGATGCCGTTCTGGAGATTCCGCTGATAATTGTGGTCGTGCCCGAAAAAGGCAATCGACACGCGATATTTCTCGAACATCGGCACCAACGCGCGCATCTCGGGATTGGAGCCTTGCCGGTTCGATACCGCGCTGAACGGCGGATGGTGGGCCACGACGATGCGGTATTCGGCGTCCTGACTGGTTTGAAGCTCATTTTCCAGCCACTTGGTCTGTTCGGCCCAAAACGCGTCGCGGGCGGATTTATTGGCGGCGGAGTTGGCGATGTCGCTATTGAGTACGATGATGTGCGCGTTCCCCCAGTTGAACGAGTAATACGGCGTGGTGGCTTGAAAGAACTCGTAATAATCGCGCGCATTGCGTTCGTGATTCCCGAGAACGGGAAAGAACGCGATCTGCCGCAGGAGATCCCTTTCGATATCGAAATAGATGGGCCATAGCGAATTGTTCTGGCCATTCTCCACCAGGTCGCCGCTCTGGATCGCGAAATCGGGCACGCCGTCTTTGAGAATCGCCTCCACTACCCGGCGATGGACGTCGTGGCGTGTGCGCGTGTCGCCGTAAACCAGGAAATTATAGGACGGCGCGTTGCCAGCGGCGGCGGTGTGAAACGAACCCTTCACGCCCGGGAATCCCGGCAACTCGTAGTCGTACCTGGTGCCAGGCTGCAAGCTGGCCAAGGTAGTCTTTTCGACGCGGAATGACGGCGAGTAGCGGCCTTCGACGCCTCCCGGCGGGAAAAGGATCAACTGGTCGCTTTGGACGATCCAGACGATGGTGGCGGAACGCGTCGTGACGTTGACGGTGAACGGTCCGCCGATGATTTTGTCGGCCGCGGCGAGCGTTGCGGCTAGCACCAGGAAAAGGGCGAGCAGTTTTCTCATGCGGGAGCCATCAGTATAACGGAGTGCGCGTTAAGGACAGATGACGCATTCGGGGGGGCTGAATTCTGCCAGTGGGCCTTTATAATCGATGCCAATGTCTTACATACCCACCGTGACGGCGATCTTTTTGGGCACTGCGCTTCTGGCCTTCGGCCAGCCGGTATCTTCCAGCAGGTGCGACTTCGATCAGGACGTCGCCACGAACGCAGGCGACATCCAGATCATTCACAATCAGGCTCTCGGCTCGAGCCGCGCCACGAACAGCCTGGCTGGCAATGCCGCCATCGGCAGCGTCGACGTCCAGATCGAGATTAACGCGGCGCTTGGTTTGGGTTGCGCGCCCGACTCCGTGTTACCAGTGCCGCTCCCTCCCGATATTTCCACCCCCATCATCACCTCTATACCGCCCGCCGCGGCGGTTGTAGGAAAGGCCTTGCAATACCATGTGGTGACTTCGTCGTCCGCGCCCGCGAGCCTCACCTATAGTCTGTCCGCGGCTCCCTCCACCATGACGGTCGGTTCGACCAGCGGAGTGCTTCCGTCCCCGCCGCGAGCGATGCGGGAGATCGCTCCGTCACCATCGTAGCGCAGGATTCCGCCGGCCAGACCAGCCAAAGCTTCACCATCTCGGTCGTCAATACGAACAACCCTGAGGTGTCGATGCCGTTGAGCGGAGAGTTGGGATCGTTGATCGTGAGCGTTCCACCGTTCTTGGCGGAAATCGGCCTCTCCATCAGCATTCCGCCGGGCGCTCTCGTCCAAGGGAACGGTGCCTCCTAACTCCCAATTCTGGAATTCGAACGGCCAATTCCTCCCATAAACCGGAGCTCATAACCCATAAGCGGCGCTGATCTTCACTATCACGAAAAAAGAACTGTAAACTCTCAAATTTCCCTTGCGTGGACAATTTGATCCGAATAAACTTGTCTGCATATCGTAACCATCCTCACCGGTGTCTCGCGCGACTGTTGTCTTTCAGTTGGGTGAGGGAAAGGCCAACTATGAATCGTAAACTCGAAAAGTCTCTCCTCGTGGTTTTGCTCGCCATATTCCTGGCGACAGTCAGTTTCGCTCAAACCCAGACCGCACGTCTGGTGGGAACCGTTCACGACCCCAGCGGCGCAGTCTTGCCAAATGCCAAGGTCACGGCCACCGATAACGCGACGAAACTCCACACTGAAGTCACTACCAATTCCAGTGGCGATTATGTGTTTCCCGTATTGCAGCCGGGCACGTATTCGCTGACGGTGGAAAGCAGCGGATTCCGCAAGGCCGTCATTAACAATATCGAACTCGACGCCGCGGCCAACGTATCCCAGTCCGTCACCCTCGAAGTGGGCCAGATGACGGAGACCGTGGAGGTGACGGCCAACACCATCACCGTGCAAACTACCGAGTCTCAAATCGCCAACTCCGTCACCTTGACGGATATCGATACCTTGCCGCAGTTGGCGCGTACTCCCATCACTCTCGCGGTCTTTTCCCAACCCGGTGTGCAGATCTTCCCCACGGCAGACGGATCGGCTTCCGGCGCCGACTACAGCTTCGCCCACATCAACGGACTCCGTGGCGGCAGCAACAACAACACGCTCGACGGCATCGATGTGAACGATTCCGTGGCGCCCCGCATCGGCCTCTCGCTCACCGCGAACAATACCGATTCGGTGGAAGAAGCGCGCATCGTGACCGATGGCGGAAAGGCGGAATATGGCCGCAACGCCGGCGGGCAGGTGCAGTTAGTCACCAAGTCCGGCACCAATTCGTTTCACGGCAACGGGTTCGACTATCTCCGCAACCGCGATTTCAACGCCAACGACTTCTTCAATAACGCCGCTTCACCCGTGGTACCCATCCCGGTGCTGATCCAGAACAATTTCGGCGGCTCTTTCGGCGGACCGATCAAGCACAACAAGCTGTTCATTTTCGGCAATTACCAGGGCATCCGCACCCACGCCCAAGCCATTCAAAACACTCTCGTGCCCACTGCCACCGCGGACCAGGGCATTTTCGAATGGAATAGCGGCACGGCGTCCAGCCCCGTCATCCACCAATACAACATCATCCAAGCCGACCCGCTCGGCAAGGGCATCGACCCCACGGTAGCTTCGTTGCTCAAGCTCTATCCCGCCCCCAATAACAACAATTGCTCCGGCTCCGACGGCCTGAATTCCTCCTGCTACGACTTCAATTACTACAACGGCAGCTTGTCCGACCAGTTCACTGTCAAAGTGGATTACAACATCAACGACAAGATTCACATCTTCGAGCGCACCAGTTGGCAGCGCAACACCGCCATCGACTCGCTGAACGGCGCGCAGAACGTGGTCCCCGGGCAGGTGCCAGGAACGCAGGGCGGCAAACGCTGGGGCGTGGCCGGCGGCATGGATTGGACTCTTTCCTCCACCCTCGTGAACGAATTCCGCTACGGCCACCAGAGCGCCTCGGTGGATTTCAACCGTCCGGAGCGCGAAGCCGGCCCCATGGTCTCGTTCAACACCTGGACCACGCCTATCCTGACCGCATTCCCGCAGGGACGCAACTCCCCGGTGAATGAATATACCGATAACCTGACCAAGATCCATGGCCACCATACACTCAAATTTGGCGGCCAGTTCCGCGATACCGACGAATACGGCTTCAACGATGCGGGCATTTATCCCAATATTTCGCTCAGCACCGCGAACGGTAACATTCCGGCTACCAGCCTGATTCCCGCCGGCCTGACCGGCGCGCAAACCAGCACCTTCGAAGGCATGTACAACGATCTGCTGGGCCGCATCTCCTCAGTCACGCAAACCTATTACAGCAACTTGAGCACTTTCCAGGCGGCCGGCACTGCCCGCGTCCGCAACTTCTGGTTCCACGAATACGGTTTCTTCGCCCAGGACGATTGGAAAATCACGCCGCGCCTGACTCTCAATCTCGGAATTCGCTGGGAGTTTTTCCCGGTGCCTTACGAACAGAATGGCTTCCAGGGAATCATGACCCCATTGAGCGCGTTCAACACCGCCGGCGAGATCGACAATGCCACCATCGAGCGCTCCACCAAGTGGTACAACAACGACTACCATAGCTTCGCGCCGCGCTTCGGTTTCGCCTGGGATCCGTTCGGCAACGGCAAGACCGCCATCCGCGGCGGCTACGGCATTTTCTATGACCGCATCATCGGCGCGGCAGCCGACTCGGTGGATGGCGCTACGCCCGGCTTCGCGCAGACGGTGACTCTGTTCCCCAACTCCGCCGCCGGCAGCGATGTGCGCATCGGCACTGCCCCGCCCTTGCCCGCGCAGCCCGCCACCCCGGCGCTCACGCCGGCCGACACCCGCCAGGTCGCTCTCGACTTGTTTTCGCAGAATCTCACCAACGGCTACGTCCAGCAATGGAATCTGAACATCCAGCGGCAGATTGTCAAGAACACCATTTTGGACGTCGGCTACGTCGCCAATCGCGGCGTGAAGCTGTTCTTCCAGACCAACCTCGACCAGTCGTACATCTATAACAACGGATTCCTGACCGCGTTCAATCAGCTCGCCGCCTACGTCGCCAGCGCGAACCCGGTACCGGCCGGCAACCCCATCGTCGCCGCGTTCGGCTCGGTAGCGGCTGCCGTCAGCGGCATCGGTTCCAGCAACTTCTCGCAGGGCCAGGTAGGCGCCGCCGCCAATACCATGGACGTGAATCACTATACCGCCTATGCCAACGCGGGCATCTCCGAATACTACCTGCGCCACTTCCCGCAATTCAGCAGCGTGCTGCTCGGCAACAACGACGGCCGCTCCGAATACAATTCCCTCCAGGTGCGCCTGACCCGTCAATTCGGAGCACTGCGTCTCGGCGCGAACTTTACCTGGTCGAAATCCCTCGATAACGATCTGTCGGCCGCCACCGGCGGAGAGGGCAACGGATTCGTCGCGCCGCTCGATAGCTTCAACGAAGCGCTCGACCGCGCTCGATCCAATTTCGATATCCCCAAGGCCTTCACCATGAACGCGGAATATACGCTACCCATCGGCAAAGGCCATTTCATCGGCGGCAACATGCCCAAGTGGGCCAACGCCATCTTTGGCGGATGGGATGTCGGCGGCATCATGATCTGGGAGAGCGGCACGCCGTTCACCGTCAGTTCCGGCCGCGCCACCGGTCCGAGCACCGCCGCCACCTGGGCGAATTACAACACCGGCGACCGCAACATCGGCGACATCGCCAGCGCGAATAACGGCATCGGACCCGGCGTCTATTACTTCACTCCCGCCGAGGTCGCCAACTTCTCCGAGCCCGCCGCCGGGTTCATCGGAAGCGCCGGCCGCAATACCTTCCGCGGTCCGCGCTTCTTCAATCTCGATACCTCGCTGGTGAAGCGCTTCGAGTTCATGGAGCGCAAATACATCACGTTCCGCGCCGAAGCTTACAACACCGTCAACAACGTGAATTTCAACAATCCCGCGGTGAACCTGAATAACCCGATCACCGCGTTCGGCAAAATCAGCAGCGACGTCGACAACCCGCGCATCATGCAATTGGCTCTGCGGATCGACTTCTAAATTAGAAAGGCACCGCTTGCTTGCGCGCGGCTCACTAACGACTCCCGTTACTGAGCCGCGACCGCAAAGCAAGGGAGCGGTGCTTTTTGGTGTGCGCTCGATGAAAAGGCGCCACTCCCTCGCGGTCGTGGCTCATCAGTTCTTCACAACTCGCGAGGGAGCGGTGCCTTCCCTACGGATTCTCGATCACTCCCGCGAACAGCAGCGCCCCCGTCTGCGATTCCCCAATCAACACCACAAACGGACGGTCGAACACCAGCGTCCGCACCTGGCGCTGCACCATGGCGGTAGCCATCACCGTCACAGCAGTGGCCGCTGCGGCCACCGTGCCCTTCTCGTCCACTTCCAGCCGCGTCTTGTGGATCACGTCACTGATGAAAAACTCGCCCGAACCCATCGCGCTGAAATCCGCGCCCGGGTAACGAAACGCCGCTGCCATCCCCATGTTCGCCAGATATCCGGCCAGGCTGGACGAGAAGTCCAGTGTGAAGCGCGGCAATTTCAGATCGAGCTCGGAGTCCGAAACTCCCGCCGTGAGCTGCCCCGCGTCGAGCGACCCCAATACCTCCCTCGGCGTCGTGCCCTCCTTCGGCAGCAGCGCATACATGAAGATGCTCGACTGCTGGTAATACAACATCGCGCCTTCGAAATTGCTGCCCGCGCGATAAGCCGCCTTCACCCGCGCCTGGTGCATCATCGGAACATTCTTGCTGCCGCCGCCAGTCAGGTGAAATGCCGCCGTCTGCGTCTGCGCCGGCGGGAATTGCGTGCGCCAGCCCGCCGCGAAATACACCGCGTTGGTCAGGATCACGGCGGCATGCGCCACCGTGTCGGCGCTCACGATGTTGCCGATCTTCCCCTTGGTTTCCGCCTTCACCCAGTCGTTGATTTCCGCCGCTGCGCTCACATCGCGAAAGTCGAGCGATGCCGCTCGCGCTCCGAACAGTGTGCTGCACAACTTCACGTAATCCGGCGCCAGCGTGAAGCGCCGGTCGGCCCACAGCGCATTCGCGATGTTCAGCGCGTCCGGATTGCGCGCCTTCAGCGCCGCTTCCAGCCCCGCCGTGGAAGCGTTCAATGCCGCCGCGTCCAGGTCCGGAAGCGCCAGCGTCTTTCGCATCGCGGTCCGCGTGGCGCCGGCGGCGCCGTTTTCCGCCATCTGCAGCGCCAGGAAGACGCTGAGCGGTGAGATGAAGACATTTTGCCGTGGCGCGCGATCCACCATGTCGCGCAGCAGGCGCAGGCCGAAACTCCTCCCCGCCGTCACGGCGATTTTGGCGGTCTCAACGCTTTGGTCCGGCATGGGTTCCTTTCCCTGGTCGAACAACGCCAGACCGAGCGGCACACTCGAAATCCATTCGCGGCGCGTCATGGATCACAGTATCTCACGCGCCGCGGGCGTTACAGAGCCGCGACCGCACTCGCGCTTTGGCGAGCGACGGAGCGGTCCCCTTCTCTAACGCCTCACCCGCCGCCGTACGCCCATCGCCGCCGCCGCCGCCGTCACCAACAGCCAGATCGAAGCCGGCTCCGGCACCGTTGCCGGACTCCCTTCCGTCACCTGCACTCCGAAATCCGCCGAACCCAACAACTCCTGGTCGTCGGTTGTTGAACCGCCCTCGAAGTTCACGGTTCCGTCGAGATCTCCGGCGCTGAAAGGATTCGGAATCGTGACCGTGAAGAAATCGAACGGCCCGAAGGAACCGCCACCGTCAATCGAGTCGATTGGTCCCTCCACAATGAAATCCGTATAGTCGATATTGTCCGGTGGGATGCCCCCGAGGCCGGTGACGCCAATCCCGTTGATGTACAGCGGATCGGAGCCCGTGTTCTCGATCGTGCCGCTGAAGGTCAGCACATCCCCGGGCGCACCGCTCAGATCCGAGTTAACAAAGTTGACCGCCAGCACATCGGCGCGTGCCGTGACCGCGATGAACATCGCGGCCAGGCACAGCGCCGTCTGCACCCTCCGATGAACGCTGGTCATAAATATTGCCTTTCTCACGTCTAATCCCTGTACTCTCCCCTGCTAGGGCAGGGTAATCCGGCTGGCGCCGCTAAACGACCCGCCGGTGTACGTGCCGCCGACTGTCAATGCCGCCGCGGCGCCGCTCGTCCCGACATTCGCCGGAAAACGCAGCGTCGCGTAGCCGACGCCGCCCGAGCCGATCGCGCCAAGCGATACCGGCAACGCGGTGATCGTCGCGGTGGTGTTGATCTTGGCCAACGTCACCTGAACGTTCTGCGCCGCCGTTCCCCCGGTGTTGGCCACCGCCACCGTGACCAGCACCTGCTGTGTAGCCCGATCTCTCGCCAGCGTCTTCGTGACCACCAGTTGCGCCGGCAAGCCCTGCGTCGCCGTGGGCAAGACGTTGATGGTAGCGCCCGTGAAGACGGTGGTGTAGTCGTTGGTATCGGTTGGCGTGAAGATCGCCTCGAGTGGCTGCCCGTTGCCTACCGGCAGCACCGTACCTGCCAGCGGATTGTATGTAAAGCTCCCGGCGACGTTCGCCGCCGCATCGAGCTGCGTCGGCCCCAGTGCCGATCCAAACCGAATGTCGGCCGGATTCGCCCACGTGATCACCGGCGTGGCTTGCGCGATGCCCAGCACGGCTTGGTCGTAGCTGCTGGTCGCAAACCCCGGCCCCGGATTGTAGACCCCATCGATGACGTACTCTTCAGACGGCGTTCCGCCGGGAACCGTCAGAGTGGTGCTCGCCGTCCCGTTAATCACGTTGGCAGTGACGGTGGCCCCCATTAACGTCAACGTAAACGTAACCGACCCGCTGTTCACGATCCCCGCGGTGCTCGTCACGGTAGCGCTCAGAGCAACGTTTTGCGGGTTGGGGCTGTAGACGACAGTGGTCGGCTGGGAAACAACTGTGGTTGTCGCAGCCCCCTGGCTGAACTTCATGATGAAGATGTCGCTGGCGTCGCTGTTCCCCGGGCTGAGCGGCGGTGTGTTGTTGTCTCCATCCCAGGCGCCATACGAACTGTAACCGGAAACATAAACGTCAAGCAGGGAGTCGGTCGCCAGCGTAGAGGCTTCATCGTAGCGATTTACTCCGTAAAGACTGTGCCAGACGTAGTTGCCCGAAAGGTCCAGTTGCAGAATGAAATGGCCCGCTCCGGCCACCCCCGGGTTCTGCGGCGCGGCGCCGTTGTAGCCCACCAGATCGCCGGGACCGCAGACATAGACCCCTGTGGAGTTGACCCCTATTCCGTCCCCCCACACCGGCTTGCCCGAACCGTTATAGAACGTAAGCCAGCGGTAGTTGCCGCCGGTATCCCAGCTCTCCACGAATGCCGTCCCGTCATAGCCCCATCCCCAGGTGAGAACGAAGGGATTTATAGGAGCCTGGCCCAGCGGTCCCGTGAAACCGGTCGCGGTGATGCCTGTAACGTACAGGTTGCCGTTGTATAACGTCACCGCATTGCCCGTCGCGGCGGCGCCATACAGTTGCTCCCAAACCGCCGACGTGGGACTATTGGCGTTAACCTTCCAGAGGCTTCCCTCACCGCCATCTACCCCGGCAACATATAGGTTCGAAGAGGAATCCACGGTGATTGCCTGGCCCCAGGTGTTGCCGCCGCTCGCCGTGTAATAAAAACCCACCCAGCTTAATCCCACGCCCGCCGAGCCGGTCCCCGCTTGCAAAATAAACATTGCATTGTACGGCGGCAGGCCGTTGATCATGGTTCCGCCCACCCACCACAACGCAGCTTGGCCCGTGATGTAGATCCCGTCACCGGCAGGGTCGTAAGTAATACCGTACGCCACAGTGAAGGAACATTGGCCGTCCGAACAGATGGCGCGCCCGAAGTTCGCTGCCCCAAGTTCGTTGCCGTTCGGATCCACTTCCATCACAAACGAATTGGCACTGAGGTTGACGGACCCGTTGGCGAGGCCCGTTCCCGCAATCCAGATATTGCCGTTCTTGTCGAGGGTAATCGCTCTCGGGCTGATGTCCGCCGTCAGCCAGGAGTGGTTTGGGTCGATCCCGGGGAAGAAGTAGTTCCATTGGATTTGGCCGGCGGGATTGATTTTCGTCACGTAGCCGTAATAAGTAGGCGTCACCGCACCGGGAGCCCCCTCCATGTTCCAGGGGTAAGTGGTGTGGCCGGTGATGTAGAGATTCCCGCCGGCGTCAACCGCGCTTGCGGGTTCGTTGGCGGCGATACTCGGGTCGCCGCCGATAAAAGTGTGCCACTGATAATTGGGATGAGGTGGCGGCGTCACAACGCCCGTGGCTTGCGCTACGCCGAGCGCCAGCAGCATGAGTCCGCAGATCGCCAGGATGCTGGAACAGGAGTCCAAAGCTCGTCTCATAATGTCCTCCGGAACGCTGCGAATTTACGCTTCGGCGGCGCCGGCACACAAGTCGAAAGGGGTGCGCACCCCGGCTAACGTACTGCATCTACTGGGGCTTGGAAGCGGCAAAGAAAAATGCGAAAATGTTTCCGACAATCGGGAATTGAATGTCCGTTTCTGCAACTCAGATCCCCGATGGGGCGCCGCCGGTCTCTCCGGCCTCTGTCCGGCTGGAACTCGAAAAAATCCTGGCCTCAGGCCGTTTCGCAGCCTCGCAGCGTCAGCGGCGGTTCCTGCAATTCGTCGTCGAAGAGTGCCTCGACGGCCGCGGGGATGGGATTAAGGAATCCGTGATTGCTTTCGAAGTCTTCGGGCGCGATTCTTCGTTCGATCCCCGTACCGATTCCGTCGTCCGTTCCGAAGCGCGCAATCTACGCGCACGCCTCAACGAGTACTACCAGGACGAAGGCAAACAAGACCACGTGGTCATTAAGATCCCCAAAGGTTCTTATGTCCCGAATTTCCGCGCGGTTGTTGCGGCGGAGGGTACCCGCTCGCGTCCCCTTCTCTCCATCGGCGTGGCGGCGGCCCTGGGGCTGGCGATAGCCGGTACGGCGTGGTGGTACTTCTTCCTGCGGCCGGCGCGGCTGGGAGCCGCCGATCTCCATTCCGTCGCCATCCTCCCCTTCCTGAACCTGAACGCGAGTTCCAGCGAATACGTGGCCGATGGCTTCGTGGAGGACTTGACCACCGAACTGGCCAAACTTCCCGAACTCCGCGTGGTAGCCCGTACTTCCGTGTTCCAGTACCGCGGCAGGAATCAGGACGTCCGCAAGATCGGCCGCGACCTCGGCGCCGGCGCGTTGCTCGAAGGCAGCTTCCGGGAAGAATCGGGAAGAGTCAAAGTCACCGTGCAGTTGATCAATTCCCGGAACGGCTACCACTTGTGGTCCGAGGCCTACGATCGCGATTCCGAGGACGTCCAGAATCTGGAGACGGATATTATTAGCGGCATCTCCGCCGCGCTCGGAGTGGGGCGCCCGCCGAAGCGGTCCCCGCATGTTCCGCCGCCAGAGGCGCGCGAGGCGTACTGGCGCGGCCGTTATCTGAAAGCCAACAATTGGGAGCACGCTGGCGCCGAGAGCATTCCCTACTTCGAACAGGCGGTGTCGGCCGATCCCAAATTCGCCGAGGCGTGGGCCGCCCTGGCCGCCACCCACGCGAACATGGCATTCCAGCTCGAGGGGAACCAGGCGGACCAAATCTCACTGGCCCGAGAAGCGGCGAAACGAGCTTTGGAATTGGACGACACCATCGCCGAAACCCAGTTGGCGCTGGCCGGCATGAACTATACCTACGATCGCGATTGGCCGGCGGCTGAACGTGCCTTTCGCCGCGCCCTCCAACTGAATCCCAGCTACGCCAGCGGGCACCGCAGTTTCGCCCTGGGACTGATGTCGCGGGTCCGCTTCGCCAAGGCCATCGAGCATCTCAAACTCGCCGAACAACTCGACCCGATATCCATTCTGAGCACTAATAACATGGCGACCACCCTTTACTGCGCCCGCCGCTATGAGGAATCCATCCGCATTTGCCGCCGTCACCTGCAAATGGACCCGCGGTTTTTTCCCGCGCTCCAGTTGATTGCTCTCTGCGAGACCCAAACCGGAAAGCTGGCCGCCGCCATCTCCGATTTCGAGAAGCTTCGGGCGGAAACCGGCGGCAATATCGAGGGACTGGGAGGGCAGGGGTACGCCTATGCACGCGCCGGCCGCCTGCGCGAAGCGGCCACCATCGAGACAGAACTCCAGAAGATTCCCGGCGGCGCCGCGGGAACGGCATTGGCCATGGTGTATATCGGACGCGGCGAGGTGAAACAGGCCATCGCGTCGCTGCGCGCGGCGGCCGACGCGCACGTTCCCGACGTCATCTTCATCGCCGCGGACCCGATCTTCGAACCTTTGCGCGGCAATCCTGACTTCCAGCATCTCTGCGCCCGCCTCGGCCTGCCCTCCCGGCCCTAGCAGGATGCTGAAAAACACTGGAGATGACCCAGCCGCCGATGAGCGCTGATAAACGCCGATTGAAAACCAACAACTTATCCGCGTTCATCTGCGTTTATCCGCGGCCTATTTGCCTTTTTCAGCAGCCTGCTAAGGCCTATCAAGGAATTACTGTAACGATCGCCCCCTCATAGTCGCGCCTCCGACACTCATTCCGAGCCGCGACCGCAAGGAGTGCCCATGGCCCGCGGCCCACCGAAGGAGATGAAAAACGGTTTGCCCGCCGAGCGGACCGGGCCACCTGCGTGTGCTCCGCCGCCTCCGTGCCCTCCCCCACATCGAGGAAGACAAGGCGCCTGCCAGTACGCCAGCGGCCGTTCTTGTCATCTCTTTTCTTATCTTCTCTCCGTCTCTCTGTGCTACTAATTCTTCGTTTCTTTGCGCCGCGCAAAGATTCTTATGCTGACCGCGCTCATCTGAAAGCTGATCGCTGAAAGCTTGCGGCTCTGCCGCTCTGTGCCTCCGTAGTGATTTTTCAACCAGTGGTTGCGACGGCTAGCGTCAGTCATTCTCTGACGAGCCCCTAGCCGTTTAGCTGTGTCGTCCTGGCGACATCGCCCCGGCGTTCGGGAACAAACCGCACCGAAACGTTTGGATTCGTATCTTGTTGCAGGTCCTGTGGCGTGATCGTGCGATTACCCAACTCGATCCGCGTATTCTTGGTCACCACCATATCGAACGGCAGTCCGCCCGATGTCCTTACCACCACAGTCCCCAAAGCCGGATCGACCATCGTGATCGTCCCCGACAGTGCCTCCGCGGGCCAGGCGCTGCGCATCGCCATCTTCCCCTTGTTCGTGGAAGACGCGCTCGCGGCGACGAGCGGGACCGCCAGCGGCAGTGAGCACACCGCCGCCACCGGAATTCCAAGTCGATTTCTCATCTTCATTCCTCCCCTATCTTTGTGGATGCGGATTCCGCCCCTACCGCTCTCGGGTGAACATCGTACGAATTGAACACAAGATGCGCGATCGCACGATTTCGGGCGCGAATTTCATCAAGCTGTGACCGAAACCCGCCTAAAATCCCAAAGGATCACCGCGCGGCTCCGGCCATGCCGGCCGGCCCGCGCTTTCTCCATGAAAAGAGGATAATGCGATGAACCACGAAGCTGCCGAACATCATCTGAAAGCCGCCGAGCACCACGAACATGCAGCCGAGCACCACCGCGAAGCTGCTCATCACCACGAGGAGGGAAATCACGAAACGGCCGCGCACCATGCGCATATCGCGCACGGCCATGGACTGCATGCGGCGCATCACGCCGGCGAAGCCGCCAAGCATCACACCGAGGCGCACGGCGGCCCCATCGCCGAACCCGCTGCCGCGCACGACGAGTAACGGCTGTTCTAATGGGGGGCAGGCGGGATCGGCTTGCCCCTAACTTCCCGCCGGCGGCAGGTCGCTGTTAAAAATGTCCTCGATCGCCTTCCACGAGCCGTCGGGCTGCTTCTTCCATACCGTCAGATATTTCCCCGTATCCTTCAAAGGTTTGCCATCGCGCCCCGTGGTCTGCAGGCTCACCGTCCCTTGCGTGTAGGCCAAAATCCCCGACACTTCCACCTTATCGGTGGTGAACGATAACGAGAAATTGGGATCCTGCATCATCGGCGTGCACACCGCCTTGATGGCGTCCATGCCGCGAATCACCGGCTCGTTGGGCAGCATGACCGTGGCATCGTCGGCGTAAAACGTGATGAAGCTGGCCGAGTCCTTGACCGACCCGGCTTTGCTCCACAACTCGCTCCGCGCCTGGATCGTTTTCGCATCCGAGCTCGAACCGCTCGAGCAGCCTGCGGTCAACGCCAGCAGTCCTGCGGCCGCGGTCAGCAAAATGGCTCGCAACATGGCTGTGAGTGTATGTGCTCTCGCGGGCGAAGTCAACGCCACAAAAAGTGGGGCAGCCAATCCTGGCTGCGGCCGCCTTTCAGGCGGCCACACTCGCGTCAATCCGCAGAATCCGGCTAAAAGCCGGATGCAGGCAGGATTGCCTGGCAGGATTGCCTGCCCCACAAAATCACACTCACCTCCTGAACAAAGCTTGCGCAATCGTGATCACCGGCCTCGCGAAAACCAGGCTCACATTGAGGCTGATGGCGAGCGGCGGCGCCAGCGCGGCCCAATTCTTCCGCGAGACCGCTTCCATCAAAACCCACAGCAGCAGCGGCGAGATCACGCGCCCGAAGGCAAACGGATCGAACATCACCGGCACGCCGAGCATCAACGCCAAACAGGCGTATAGCGCCACGCAAAGCGATGCCGGACCGATCTTCGCCTTCCGCAGCCAGACAGCCGCTACTATCACGCTCGCAATCAACCCCGCAACCGCCAGAAGATCGGTGACGCGCAGCACCACCTGCCCGATCGCGCTAAAGTAGGTCCGGAAAACCAGCAGCCGCGCGAACAGAGACCACACCGGGATTCCGATTTCGGGGAGCGAGTGGCTGGCAGGCACGTGGGCAGCCAGGTACGCGTACCATGCCAGCGACGGGACCGCGCACGCCGCGAAGCGCGCCGCGCCGCGCCAATCCCGCCGCAAGAGCCGGTCGGCAACCAGAGCCGCGGCCATCAGGAGTCCCGTCTCCCGCGTCAAACCCGCAAGGGCAGCCAGCACCCACACGCGCCGCCAGCGCTCTTCCTCGCAGTACAGCAGAAAGCCGGCGAACCACGCGGTGAGCGGACCGTCGAGCACCATGCGGTCAACCGACGCGATGGTCGCCGGCGCGGCCAGGAACAGCAGTCCCCACCATGGCGACCGCCCGCGGCGCGCGAGCAGGCGCGCGCACCAATATGTGCCGAGCGCGACGAAGAGCATTTCCACCGCGATGTACGCGCCGTCGATCCAGCGATCGCTCCCCAGTGCCAGCAGCCACGCCAGCCACGGAATCAGCGAGCGGCGAAAGCGGAATCGCGGCGCGTCGGCGTATCGCGCGTAGCCCTTGCGCAGGAAGGGATCGTGCGCCAGCAAGCGATAGAATTGGCCGTCATATCCGACGACAGGCACGCGGTAGGTACCGGCGTCGAGTTCGGGCGGCAAAGGCACGCCGGCGCCCGAACAAAACAGCGCCGTCCAATTTCCGCCGTTCACGAAATGGACCCGGGCCGCGCTCCACGCGAGCACCAGCGCCAGCGCGAGCACAGCCGCCGCGGCGCACCTGCCCTGGTGAGTTAGGGCGCCCATGCCGGCATCACATAGGCGTAGAACGTCACGATCAGGCCGATCACAGAAGCCAGCAGCACGCTATGCTTCAAGGTGAAGCGGAAAAGCAGCGATTCGTCCTCGCGTTTCATGTTGGTCGCCGCCGCCGCCACCGCGATGCTGGTGAGGCTGATCATTTTGCCCATTACGCCGCCCGCGGAATTCGAGCCCGCCATCAACACGGCATTCATTCCCAGCTTATGCGCTGTCACCACTTGCAGATTGCCGAAGAGAGCATTGGAAGAAGTGTCGCTGCCGGTGAGGAAAACTCCCAGCCAGCCGAGCAGCGCGCTGGCGAACGGAAAGGCCGCGCCTGTGGCGGCGAACGCCAATCCCAGCGTGGTCGTCGTGCCCGATTGATTCATCACATACGCCAGGCCGAGCACCGCGGCGAGCGTGAGTTCGGCAAGCGCCAGTTGTTTACCTGTATGGGCCACCACGCTCAGGAATTTTCGCGGCGAGAGCCCAACCACCACGGCGCCCAGCACCGCCGCGAGCAGGCACGCGGTGCCCGACGCCGAGAGCCAGTTCAGCTTGAACGGCGCGGCCTTCGGCGGCAATCCCGGCCAGTGAATCAGGACCGTATAGTGGTCGAGCCACTTCTGTACCGGCGCATATCCCCACGCCAGAACGAAAACCACCAGCAAAAGATAGGGCACCCACGCGATCAGTACGCCGCGATGCGGGGCGGGCGCGTTCTCGCGCCGCGAAGTGAGCCGGATCACCACCACCAGCGCCACCATGGCGGCTATCGACGACAGAATATCGGTGAGCTGCGCATTCAAAAAGTTCGACACCGTAAACTGCGTGCCCGCGAAGACGACCCCGCACACCGCCGCCGCCGGAAGTACGCCGCGCAGCGCGCGCCATCCGAACATCACCAGGATCAAATACGCCGGAATCACCAGCGATACCGGCGCGCAGATGCGGCCGATGCCCGCGCTCAGGCGATCGAACGGCAGGTTCGTCGTCGCGGCCAGCGTAGTGATGGGGATGGCGATCGATCCGAATGCCACCGGCGCGGTGTTCGCCAGCAGGCAGATGGCCGCCGCGCGAAACGGCGCCACACCCAGGCCGGCCAGCATGGCGCCCGCCACCGCCACCGGCGTCCCGAATCCCGCCGCCCCTTCTATGAACGCGCCGAACGCGAACGCGATGAGCAGCGCTTCCAGGCGCGGGTCGTTCGTCAGATGGCCGACGGAATCCTTCAGGATTTCGAACTTGCCGCTCTCTACCGTCACGCGATACAGCAGAATGGCGGCGAATACCACCCAGCCGATGGGAAATAATCCGAACGCCGCTCCGTTGGTGGCGGCGGCAGCCAGGCGCCCGGCCGGCATCCCATAGACCGCCGCGGCCACCAGCATCGCCGCCGCGAGCCCGATCAGCGACGCCATCCACGACGGCTTCCGCATCACTCCCAACAGCAGCAGCAGGACCAGAATCGGCAGCGCCGCCACCAAAGCGGAAAGCGGCAGACTGCCATTGACCGGGGTGAAGTTGGGCTGCCACATGCCTGGTTATCCTTGGATGCGCTTTTCCCTGCCGGCCCACAAGTTCTCGCGAAGCTGCCGCTTCAGGATTTTGCCGGTTCCGGTCTTGGGCAGAGGCTCGTTCGAAAAGTCCAGACGCCGCGGCATCTTGAATTTCGCCAGCCGGGTTCGCAGAAATTCGCACAGCTCGCCCTCTTCGAGCGCCGCCCCTGGCTTGCGCACCACCCACGCCACCGGTACTTCGCCCCACTGCGGGTCGGGCGCCGACACCACCGCGCATTCGAGCACCGCCGGATGAGCTGCGATCGCGCGCTCCACTTCGATGGAGGAAATATTCTCGCCCCCGCTGATGATGATGTCCTTCTTGCGGTCCACGATCAGGATGTAGCTGTCTTCGTCCCACACCGCCATGTCGCCGGTGTGCAGCCAAGCCCCCGTCATGACCGCCGCGGTGGCCTGCGGTTCCTTATAATATCCGTCCATGACCATATCGCCGCGCACAACGATCTCGCCGATGGTCTGCATGTCGCGCGGCACGTCGTTCATGTGCAAATCCACCACGCGGACCTCGGCGCCCGGCACCGCCCATCCCGTCATCGCCTGCCGCCGCATCCGGTCGGACTCATCGGCGTAATCGACGGTCGATTTCTTGCGCGCCAGCGTCGCCACCGGGCTCGTCTCGGTAAGGCCGTACCCGGCGAGACATGGGCAGCCGAACGCTCGTTCCATCCGCTCCACCAGCTCCGGCGACGATGCCGCGCCGCCCGTCATGATCATTTGCAGGCTGGAAGTATCGAACTTCCCCATCTCCGGGCAGTTCAGCAGCATGTTCGCCATGGTGGGCACAAGCGACATGCTGGTGACCCGCTCCTGCTCGATGAGGCGGAGCACTTGCGGCGGATCGAAGCGGCGCACCATCACCTGCCGCAGCCCCATCATGGTGCACGCCTGCGCGCGGCCCCAGCCATTGGCGTGGAACAGCGGAATGGTGTGCAGCTCGATGCCAGTATCGTCTCGGCAGAGGACGTTCGCTACGTAGAGAGCGTGAAGATAAAGCGTGCGATGCGAGAGCATCACGCCTTTGGGCGTGCCCGTCGAGCCCGAAGTGTAGAACAGCTCGGCGATGGCAGCCTCGTCGATGGAAAGCGGGTCGGGCCGCTGAATCCGGCCGCACGCGAGCACCTCTTCGTATGCCGGGCCGATTTCGATCGTGTGCCCGATCGCCGGGCAGGCGGCCCGCAATTGCTCGATGCAGGGGCGGAAATCGCTCTCGTAGAACAGGACGCGCGGTTCGGCGTGCCGGAGAATGCCCACGAGTTCGGCGGGAGTCAGCCGCACGTTGATCGGCATCACCATCGCGCCCGCCAGCAGCGGGCCGAAATATCCCTCCAGAAGCTGGTGATTGTTGAAGCTGAGATAGGCGACGCGATCAGCCGGCTTCACTCCCAGCGCCAGCAGGCCCGCCGCGAGACGCTCGCAGCGCTCCCCGAACTCGGCGTAGGAAAAGCGGTCGGCGCCATCGACCACTCCGATCTTTTCGCCATAAAGATCGACCGCGCGGTACAGGCAGCGGATCGGTGTCAGCGGTACATGCATGAACTCGGATTGTACACCGAAACCGCGCTCTACTGAGCCGCGACACAGCCCCTACTGAGCCGCGACCGCAAGGGAGCGGTGCTTTTGCTTCAGCCAGGCCTCCTGAAATCCCGCTGCCAGAGATCGACGCCGTCCGCCCAGTCTTCCAGCCACTTGGAAAGGCTGCTGCCTGTACGTTTTGGTTCCAGTTCGTCGAGGAGGTTTACCATCTCCCCCTCCGAGGAGCAGCAGTCAAGTGCAGTGTAGTAGCCGCAGCCCCACTCGCAAATAAGAACGAGGCTCTTCGGCCAGTGAGCCGACTCGTCTGCTATCGACTGAAGGTAAATGTTCGGAAGCGACATACTAAGTTCGGAAGCGGGTGCCATATTTACTTCGAACAGCCCATAACCCGGACCGAAACCGCCGTTTCCCACTTCAGTCCACAGCCGCCGCAGCAACGCCGGGAGTTGGAACCCCATTCGAGTCTCAGCACCGTTCACGTCCTCCTGCATAGCCGGTGATGGAAGTGGCTGTCCCGATAAATCCGGGAGCTGTCGGACCGCGCCGGTCCTGCGCTTCGGATCGTTGGCAAGCTCCTTGAGGCGTGCGACCAGTTCGTCTTCCGTCATATTTGCATTTTGCAACGTCGAAGCGAGTCACAAACAGAGGTCGGTAGTGTACTGCCTATTGTTAACGGTTCTTGTGGCAGTTCGGAGGGCGACAACGTCGAGGTGGCCAGCTCGACGAAAGCCACTTGCCGGGAGCTTATCGGAAAGTGCGGCATCATTCCCGCACGGAAACCATCACATCGCTCTGGCTGCTATTTCCGCCAACGGCAACCGAGATCGGTACTTCGCCGGACGGAACGTTCGACGGAATCTGGACATGGAGCTGCATCACCCCGGAAATCACGCCCGGCGCTTCTCCGAAAGAGGTTACCGACGCAGGTTGACCGCCGACGAGCACGGCCACAGGCAGCAGCGGTTGCGGCGTCCGGCCCGACATGGACGTGACCTTTCCCGTTACCCCCGGCGGCGATGTCTGCCCTTCTCCCGTCAGGAAAAGAACCAGGGTGCTGCCTTTCGCGGCAGGATTCGCGGGTGAGTTCGGGCTGAGGTCCTGATTCAGAGCTGCGGCCGGGCCGCTGCCGGAACCATCGGCGCTGAAGATCGCCGGATTGGCCGCGGCGGTGGCGAGCGCCAACGGAACCGACGCCCAGTCCCGGTAGCGGATTTGAATCTCGGACCGTCCTTCGCTTGATACTTCGTAGGGCACAACGCATTTGATTTGGGTGGGGCTCACGTACGTCACGGGCGCGGGCGCTCCGTCGAATAACACCTGTACTTCGCCGTGCCCGAGGCCAGCGCCCACGAGAGCGACGACCTCGCCCGGCGCAATCGGCCCGCGGCGGAAGCTGGCCGCGTTCACGACCGCAGTAATGGTGGGCACCGTGGCGGGCGTGTCCGTGGTCGCCGAGCACCCAAGATTAAGGGCTGCATTCATTACGATCTGGATATCAACCACGTTGACCACACCATCCCCGTCCAGATCGTCGGCGGGCTTCGCGTCGCCCAAGGCTTCATTGATCATTTCCTGGGCATCGACCACGTTGGTTTTATTGTCCTGATTGACATCGCACGGGCTGAAAGGCGAGGTAAACCCGTCGATTTCGTAGACCTGCGAGGTGAGGGTAGTGGTGGTGGTGGTGACGGTTTGGGCGATGGTGACCTGGTAGACGGTCAGGGTGTCTGAGTCTCCGGCTGCGCCGGTGGAGCCCCCGAACAGGCTAAGCGGCGTCAAACTGCCTCCCGTGCAGCCAACAAATACTGGCGGGACGGTGAGCGTTCCGGGTGTGACGCCTTGGCAATACCCGTGGTCGCCCACGACGACGGTTTGCGGTGGGTAGTAACTGGTGATCGTCACACTGAGAACTTGTGCCCCCGTAATGTTTTGGACAGTGTTGGCGCTGGCCGAGGTGGATTGGTTGCTGCTCAACTGCGTGGGACCGGAAAGGGACAGCGCGCCGTGTGAGGTCAAGACGGCTTTGGCAGCGGTGATCGCTGCCTGAACGGAGGAATCCGTGTACGGAGCGCCGAAGGTCTGGTCGTAGAGGTAGGTCCCTCCCTGCATGCGAGCCCTGATCTCCGTTGAGTAAGCCGTCGCTGTCTGGTTGACGTTGGTAGTGTTGTAGATTGGTATCTCGGCGGTGGACGGAGTGTTCGTGTCCGCTATGTAGTTAAAGACCAGTTGGACGCCGACAAAGTCCCCCGATGCCGAGACTGGATCCTTGAAGATATCTAATTGCACGGTGCCGCCGGCGCACACCTGGGTGCCTCCGCCAGAATTCGAATGGCTAAGGTTGTCGGCGTTCAGGTTGCTTCTCGGCACCGACCCGTTGATCACGCCGGTGCTGACCTCGACGCCGTTGATCGAGAGAATCCAGTCCTGCGGCTGGGCATTGAGCCGGGCGTTCCAAACCTCGCTGGCCACGTCTATGCTGCACCGTGCATCTTGGGGATTTGACGGGTCAGGCCCGAAATTTGCCGGTGCGGTGACCAGCAGCGTCACGTGCGAGTTCGAATCGTCGCTGGTGCGAACGACGATGTCTCCGACGAGCACGTTGGCCAGCGAGTCGCCCGGGTCGATTCCGAAGAAGGCAGAGACACAGGAATCGGCCTGGAAGATCGCGGGCGCGAAATTGCCGGCGCTGTTCGAGGGCGCCCACGCCGGGACCGTGCAGCCGATGCTTCCGTTGCCATTCCAGCTCGCCGTGAGGGGCAGCAATGCCGACGCCCCCAGGTAGGATAGAATGCCGCCTGGATTCCCGTTCGAGGTCGAAAAATAGTTCGCCATGGGTTCCGTGACGTCCGTATAGAAGGGCTGGGCGACAGCGGCGGACGCGAAGGAAAGGAAAAGGAAGATTTCGCCTGCCCTCATACCAGACGCAGCGCAGAACGCGGGCAAATCGCCTCATTCGGGTGTCAATGTTCAGCAAAATGCCGGAAAGCTCAGTCAACCAGAGGTGCCAGGGCGAATTCCGCCAGTTCCGGGTTCCAGCGTTGTTTTGCAGCCGGCGCCCGAGAGATCGGAACTGCCCACCGATTCCCGCCAAGTAGTGCGTTGTTTCCCATAACCGCAGGAAAACGACCTTCCTGGAGACTGCACCGCGCCGTTCCGGTTTGGAGGGGCCGCTGTACGACAAGCCCTTGTCCATCGCTGACAAGCCGCCGGGGTTGACTACTTCCGGATAGCGCCTGATTTGTCCATAATTCCACGAAGCCGACCATCGGGCCACCCCATCCCGTACCCCCGTCGACTCAAACGCGCCTCCCTCCATCCACCATCATTTTGGAGTAAAGTGCGGATATGTTCGAGCGCTACACCGAAAAGGCCCGGCGAACTATTTTCTTCGCCCGCTATGAGGCCAGCCAGTTCGGCTGCTCGCAGATCGAAACGGAGCATCTCCTGCTGGGCGTGTTCCGCGAGGATAAAGCGCTGGCGAACCAGTTCCTGGGATCTCATAGCAAGCTCGAAGCCATCCGCCATTCCATCGAGCAGCGCGACAGGACCGATGCCAAAATCTCTACATCGGTGGACCTGCCGCTCAGCCATGAATCCAAGCGCGCGCTGGCTTACGCCGCCGAGGAATCCCAACGCATGGAGCACGAACACATCGGCACGCCGCATCTCCTCGTCGGCCTGCTTCGCGAGGAGAGTTCCTTCGCCGCTCAACTGCAGCGAGAACAGGGCCTCACCCTGGACTCCGTACGGGAGCGGGTGAAGCAACCGGAACCCCCGCCTACGCAGGGCGCATCTGCCCCCTTAGCCCGTCTCGACCAGTGGCTTGCTGAGCGTGAAGCGCGCGGCGGCATCTGGCGCGTGAAGCAAAAGCGCGTCGGGAACAGAACAACCCACTTCGCCATTTACGCAGGCGATCAACCGAAAGAAAACCAAAAAGGCCAGGATATCGCTCCCGCCGAAAACCTCGCGCAGATTCAGAAGCGGATCGATTTCATCGTCGAGGGAATGGAACGCGCTATCGCCAATCATGAATTCGAGAAAGCACGCTTCTATTCGGAAGAAGCCCGAAAAGAGCGCGAGAATCTGCGCTTGCTGCGCGAGCAGTTCAATTTGGAAGAGCCACCGCCGCGAGTCCCGCTCCTGTGCATCGAGATCATCCGTGACGAACGTTTCTCCGAGGTTCAAAAACGCTGCGACGATCACATTGCCGAAGGTGTCGCCCAGGTTTGGCTTCTGGACCCCGATCTCAAACGCGCCTACACCGTCACCAAAACCGACGGCCTCCGCGAGTTCAAAGGTGAAATCCTCCGGAGCGAAAGCCCGCAGTTAGAAATGGATCCGCGAAAGATCTTCGATTAGGACCGCACTGGTCTGCCGGGCCATGCTCAGCCGCTAGCAGATACTTGATACCGACCTTCAGGGTTGTCCGGAATTGCGATTCGCCGTACGCAAACGCAGCCCCTACTGAGCCGCGACCGCAAGGGAGCGGTGCATTTTTATCTGTGTGCATCCGTGTTCATCTGTGGCCCAAAAAGTCAGTTCCAAAATCTCGCGTTTACTTCGGATTCAATCAAGTTTTGGGACTCAGAACTTGGCCACGAATGGACACGGATTCACACAGATAAAGCCAACCATTTGACGATTGCTGCAAATCGTGTCTTCCCGGGCCTCGGGCAAGCGGTATCGAGATTATTTCACACTCCCGCGAGGAAGTGGCGCCGGGGCTTTTTTGTAGGCCAAACGCCGGCATTACGTTTACGATCCGAAGCAACCCCACCCAACCGCCGAATTGATCACCAGTTGTACGTCCCCTATGTTGACTGTCCCGCTGTGGCCCAGGTCATTCGCCGCCTTCGCCACGCCGAGAGCCTGATTCAGGATCGCCCGGACATCGGCCACGGTAGTAGTTCCGTGTTGGTTTACGTCGCACGGGTCAATGATCGTAGTGGCATCGCTGTAACTGGCGGTCGCCGAATTGCCGCCCGATACACTGACTTGATTCGTCACCGACGCAGGCGCGTTGCCGTCCACGTTGACCGTTACCGTGATCGCCGGGTAGGCAGACCCTCCGTCCAGCACCGTGTTGGTCGTGCAGGTGGGCAGCGCCGTACAATTCCATGTCGCGCCTCCGTTCATCGACACCAACGTCAGGCCCGCCGGCGCCATCTCCGTTACCGTTACCGTTCCGGTGGTGGCGGGCGCCCCGCCGGCGTTGCTCACCGTGACGGTGTAGGTGGCGCCCTTCTGTCCCTGCGCGAAATTTCCGGAGTGGCTCTTGGCGATGCTCAACATCGCCAGCGGCGCGAAGTTGGCGGTCACCGTGCGCGGCGCGGACATGACGACGGTCTGCGGATTCGTACTTCCGGTGAGGCCGCCGCTAAACCCGGCGAAGCCGTACCCGGCGGCAGGCACGGCAGTCAATTGAACCGATGTACCGAAGTCATAGTAGCCGGCGTTGGAAACCGGCACCGCCGAGATGCTGCCCCCCACGACGGGCGAAGCGCTGGCAGTCAGCAGGTATTGGTTGACCGATGGATACGGCGCCACCTTGGTTACGAAGGCATCGCCAAACGTTTCGGTCGCCTGGAAGGGCGACTGAGTGGGGAAGTCGGCCGAACCCGTGTATCCGGTAACGTATGCCGAGCCTCCCCCATCCACCGCGATGCCTTGCCCGGCATCGCGCGTGCTGCCGCCCAGAAACGTAGAGTAGACCAATTGGCTGCCGTCGGGCGAAAACTTGGACACGAACCCGCTGTAGCCGTCTTTGTTAGTCGTCTGGAAAGCCGCTTCGGTCGGGAAGTTGCTCGACCTCGCGACTCCCGTGACGTAGGCGGATCCTTCCGGGTCCACCGCAATAGCGAAGGCCTGGTCGCCCGAACTCGTGGTCCCGCCTAAGAGGGTCGAGTACACCAGCGTGCTGCCGTCCGGCGAGAATTTCGTCACGTACGCGTTAGAGCCCCCACCTGCAAAACCGTTGTTGACCGTCTGGAATGCCGATGGAGTGGTCGGGAAGTTGTTCGAGAACACCTGTCCGGCGACATAGGCCGATCCTGCGGCGTCGACCGCAACCGCATAGCCCCAATCGTAGCTGCCTCCACCAAGATAGGTTGAATAGACCAGCTTGCTGCCGTCGGGCGAGAACTTGGTTACGAAAGTGTCCTCGCCGTTGTTTTGGGCCTGGTAAGGGGATTGGGTGGGGAAGTTGGTTGAACCGGCGATTCCCACGATATAAGGCGAATACTCCGAATCCACCGCGATACCCAGAGCCTGATCGGTGCCGCTGCCACCAATGTACGTGGACCAGACGAGACTGCTGCCGGCCGGCGCAACCTTGGTTACGAAGGCGTTCGTTTGTCCAACCAGATTCGCCTGGTACGGCGACTGGGTGGGGAAATTGGACGAGTTCGTGTATCCCGTGACATAGGCCGACCCCAACCCGTCCACCGCGATCGCCCAGGCGGAATCGATCGCAGCCGGGGATCCGCCACCCAAAAAGCTGGAGTAGTCCAGTGCATTGCCTGCGGGCGCCAGCTTGGTTACGAAACCGCTTAACTTTCCCTTGACCGTCGGGAAGGTCCCGAGGAAAGCCGACATGATGGGAAAATCCGTCGAGTAAGTGTATCCCGCGATGTACGCCGCTCCCAGCCCGTCCACGGCGATTCCCTGGCCAAAATCATTGGTGCTGCCGCCCAGATAGGTGGAGTAAACCAACGTGGCGCCGTCCGGTGAAAACTTAGTGACGAATACGTTACTGCTCCCTTCCTGCGCCGCCTGGTAGGGCCCTTTGGTGGGGAAGTTGGCCGAATAGGTATACCCCGTCACATACGCCGAACCGGCGCTGTCAACCGCGATAGCCTCGCCGCGATCCTGGTTGCTCCCACCCAGGTAAGTCGAATAGTCCAGTGAAATGACAGGATCGATGCGCAACTCGCGCCGCCGGTCGTAGGGCCCCAGCGCGAAGCGCACACGATTGCCGGTCAATACATACTTTGACGCCACCTCTACGCGATTTCCGCCGGCCTCCTGGTATACCCTCGGCCGCTGTTGCACCACGTCGCCCAGCCGTGTCGCCAGCACCAGGTCGCCATCCGCGTTCAGCCGCAGCGAGTCCGCGCCTTCCCAGACCAACTGCACCTGGTCCGGATCCGCGCCGGGCGCTACTGCCAGGTCGTATTCCAACTGCCTTCCATAGCCATGCCAGATCCAGTCGATGCCGGGGTAGACTCCGTGCGCCTCCACGGCGCCGTAGTTGGGAACGTTGGTGCGCCACTTCCGCGGATCGTTGCCCAGAAAATAATTGCTGATACCGGGCTGCCTTTCGAGCGAATCCCAGGTGGAAGGCGGCCGCGCGCCCGCCAGTTTCATGCGCACCACCCTCTGTTCCAGGTTGGGCGGGTCCTCCGGCAGGCGCGGACGAGTTTGCGGCCTCCCGACGGCCCGGGCGAGCACCATCACCGCCTCGGTATCGGTCAGGAACAGCGTGTACCCGGCCCCGCGCGACAAATACCGCGCCTGCCGGTCGAATTGTCCGGCATTCGGTTCGAAATAGCGCCTCGGCTGGCCGTAGGCGCCGGTTGGGACGGCAGCGGAAACCACGGTCCGCGACACCGTCCCTCGCGGCGTCGGCTCTGCAGACGTTGCCACCGAAACAGCTCCCAACGATGTGAGAAGCGCCCAAGCACAACTTCGCGAAATCCGCATGCGACTCTCTCCTGAAACGATCAAAAATAGCGAGGCGATCTGCCCGGCGGCATCGGTCACGGTCCGGGCGGGATTCGTCCCGCATGAATTCCCTACATGGAACGTAGCGGAAACGGCAGGCAAAACCGCTCAAAGTATTTAACGGTTTTCACCGGCGCGCGTGATACCGGGCGACTCGGGGCCACCCTGCCGCGGCGCGCAAAATGTCGGTTCAGATGAGTGCCCGGTCGTGCATGGGCTCTTCGGGATAACCAGAGGAATTACCTCCTCGTTCAGTCCGTCCGAACCAAATTTCAACCTGATTCAGCCACACCACGGAGAAAATTGCTCACTGAGAAAGCGGGCCGTCCGCCACACCGAGAATATTCCAGATCGTTGCGCGGCTAAATGCCTGACATGACTTCCTGGTGAATATAATGGGTGATGCGACCATACCGTGTGTCACTACTTGGACGCGAGCGCAATACCGCGACTTGCGCGCCGGCGCGGCTGCGTTTAGTAGTCAGTTGGGGCCACCTGCTAATGAGAATAAATAGTCCGTTTAGCTTAAAGGAAAAGGTCCATACTCAAGGCCGAGGATCGATGATGAACGCGATGTGCGGGATCCTGCTCGGCGAGTTCATTGCTTTCGGGCAGCAGGCTCCAGTTCCAGCGCCGAATCCGGAAAGGAGCGGAACGGTTTTCAGCGTCACGTCGACGCTGGTGCAGGTGGACGCGGTGGTGACCGACGGCAAGGGACGAAACATCGCCGATCTCGCGCCTGACGACTTTCAAGTGCTGATCGATGGGAAAGTGCAGCCGCTGACGCATTTCTCGTACGTTCGGTTGAGCGCGGCTGCGCCCACCACGTCGCCCGCTCGCGCTGCCAAAAGCGGACCGGTTCTTCCGCCCCCGCCATCGCCTCAATTGCGGCCGGAAGACGTGCGGCGGACCGTCGTCCTGATGGTCGACGATCTGGGGCTCTCATTTGAGAGCATGGCGCTGGTGCGCAACTCCCTGCGCCAGTTCATCGAGAACCAGATGCAACCCGGCGACCTGGCGGCAGTACTTCGAACCGGCTCGGGATCGGGGGCGCTGCAGCAGTTCACCGACGACAAGAGAATCCTGCTGTCGGTGATCGATGGCTTGCGGTGGAATCCACGTGGCCGTTCGGGAGTGAGCCCATTCCAACCGGTGGGCATGTATTCGGACCTCGCGCAACACCTTGGCGGCGGCGGTGCGCGCGGCGGCGATTGGCAGTCGCTCGACGTCCGCTACGACATCCAAAACGGAATGAACTCGACGATCGGTACCCTGGGAGCCGTCAGCCATACCATCGACGCCCTGCGCGGGATGCCGGGGCGCAAGTCGATCGTGTTATTTTCCGACGGAATGATCATGTTCACGCCGACAGGCGTAGATCCAGGCATCGACGGCTACGACGAGGTGCTGGCGGCCATGCGCAAGTTGATCGACCGGGCGAACCGCGCCGGCACGGTGATCTATACCATCCAAGCGACGGGACTCGAAACCGCGCAACTGGACGCGGCGGACAGAGCGCCGGGCTATCCCAATCTTCTCCACCAATTGACGGAGGTGGGCCGCGTTGGCAATCGAGACTGGCTGCTCAACGCCGGCCAGCAAGGGCTCGCCTATCTGGCCGACGAGACGGGCGGATTGGCGTACGACAACGGCAACTCCCTGAACTTCGGGCTCGACCGGATGCTGGAAGACCAGAAGGGGTATTACCTCTTGGGTTTTCATCCGCCGGAGGGTCTCTTTTTAGAGAAGAACGGCCGGCCCGGCTTCCACGGATTGGTGGTGAAAGTGGAACGCGCCGGACTGCATGTCCGATCGAGGGCGGGATTCTTCGGAGAGACGGACGACCAGGTAGCGGTTCAGAAGCCGCGGACCGCGGCTGAGCAGATGCGGGCAGCGATGCTGTCTCCCTTCCATTCCGCGGGCGTGGGTCTGCGGTTGACCGCTCTCTACGCGGAGACGGCCAAGCACATGCCCGTAGTTCGCAACCTGCTGCACATCGACGCGCGAGACCTGACCTGGAGCCCCGGGCCCGACGGCAGCACGGCGACTCTGGAGGTAATCGCGGTGGCGACCGGCGCCGGCGACGTGGCGCTGGACACGGTTGCCCGGCAATATGTCCTCACCGTGCCGCAAGGCAAATTGACGGCAGTGATTCGCAACGGCGCCATCTATACTCTGGATGTGCCGGTTCCCAAACGTGGAGCGTACCAGATTCGCGTGGCGGTGCGCGACGATGCGTCGGCAAAAGTCGGCTCGGCCAGCCAGTTCATCGAGATTCCAGAGCTGAAGAAGGCGCGCTTCGCGCTGGCCAGTATCATCTTGCAGGATGGCGGCTCCGCTTCCCGCAATATCGACCTTCTGGAGATAGCGCCAGCGCGGCGGCAATTTCGCCAAGGCTCCGAAATGGAGTATTATTGCGCGGTCGCCAAGGGCGGCGACCGGCAAGCGACGACGGACCTGGCGACCGAGATCCACATCATGAGCGGTAGCAAGGAAATTTACTCGATGGCTGCCAAGGTGGTGAATCTGCCGAACGGCGGGCCGGCAGTCTACGGAGCGGTACACTTGACGGATAAGTTGGCGCCCGGCGAGTACTACCTGCACCTGATTGCGACCGACCCTCGCGGCGGGAAGAACGCCGCGGCCGATCAGTGGACCGATTTCCAGGTAATGCAGTAAAAAGGCAGGCGAATTACCGAAACCGCTTGCTCACCCGCACTGCTCAGTTACTGAATTACGGATCGAATTCCCTCGCCGCCCGTCACGCTGACCAAATTCGACGAAACGACGGCGACGAACCACCTTCTTTGGGCGTCGCCAGCGGGCATTTCGCCTCACCAGTATTCGCAGCCATCGGTTTTGCCATGGGGTTTCTGGTGTAATCTGCCGTCATGGGAACCCCGTTAAGGCCGCGTCCCGGGGAGAGCGACGTATTGCGGCGATGCCGGCCGCCGCCCCGGAACCCTCCCCGATCCGCGGCGGCCGTCCTAACACTACTCCTGCGTCGATTCGATCCGCATGCCGTAGAAGCTGCGGTACACGAAGAACAGCGCCACCAGGAAGAACACCAGCGACAGCACTGTCGTCAGGAGCGTGCCCTGCGTCTCGCGCAGATCCACCGCCAGCGACACCGCCAGCACGCCGAACAGCGTGGTGAACTTGATAATAGGATTGAGCGCCACCGAAGAGGTGTCCTTGAACGGATCGCCCACGGTATCGCCTACCACCGTGGCGTCGTGCAGCGGCGTACCCTTGGCGTGCAATTCCGTCTCCACCACCTTCTTGGCGTTATCCCACGCGCCGCCGGCATTGGCCATGAATAGCGCCTGGAACAGGCCGAACAGCGCGATCGAGATCAGGTACCCCACGAAGAAGAAGGGCTCGAGGAACGCGAATGAGAGCGCCGCGAAGAACACCACCAGGAAGATATTCAGCATGCCCTTCTGCGCGTATCGCGTGCAGATGGCCACCACCTTCTTCGAGTCCGCCACCGACGCCTTCTCCGCCGATTCCAGCTTGATGTTCCGCTTGATGAATTCCACCGCGCGATACGCCCCGGTGCTTACCGCCTGCGTGGCCGCGCCCGTGAACCAGTAGATCACCGCTCCGCCGGCGATGATGCCCAGCAGAAACGGCGCGTTCATCAGCGAAATCTTGACCATATACTCCTGGGCCAGATTGTGGGTGAGCGCCAGGATGGTAGAAAAGATCATGGTCGTGGCGCCGACCACCGCCGTGCCGATCAGCACCGGCTTGGATGTGGCCTTGAACGTGTTCCCCGCCCCGTCATTCTCTTCCAGGTTCTCCTTCGCCTTCTCGAAATCGGGAACGAAGCCGAATTCCTTCTGGATCTGATCCTTAATTCCAGGGAGAGTTTCGATGGTCGAAAGCTCATACACGGACTGCGCGTTGTCGGTGACCGGGCCGTAGCTGTCCACCGCGATGGTAACCGGACCCATGCCGAGGAATCCGAACGCCACCAGGCCGAACGCGAACACCGCCGGCGCCGCCATCATCGTCTCGGGGAACCCGGTGCTCACCAGGTATCCGATCCCCATCAGCACCAGCATCGTGAGTCCCAGCCAAAAAGCGCTGAAGTTGCCTGCCACAAATCCCGAAAGAATATTCAGCGACGCGCCGCCTTCGCGCGAACTGGTAACGATCTCGCGCACGTGCCGCGAACTGGTCGACGTGAACACCTTCACGAATTCCGGAATCAGCGCGCCCGCGAGTGTTCCGCAACTGATCACTATGGCGAGTCTCCACCACAACGAATCGTCGCCGCCCAGCGTCGGAATCATGAAGTAGCTGATCACAAAGGTGAGCGCGATGGAGAGCAGCGAGGTGAGCCACACCAGCGTCGTCAGCGGAGTTTCGAAATTGAACTTGGCGGCATTGCCGAAGCGCGATTTGGCGATGATGCCGTTGACGAAATACCCGATGCCGGACGAGATCACCATCATCACGCGCATGGAGAAAATCCACACCAGCAACTGCACCTGCACGATGGGATCGTGCACCGCCATCAGGATGAAAATGATGAGCGCCACGCCCGTCACGCCGTAGGTTTCGAAACCGTCGGCCGAAGGTCCCACGGAATCGCCCGCGTTGTCGCCGGTGCAATCGGCGATCACACCGGGATTGCGCGCGTCGTCTTCCTTGATCTTGAAGACGATCTTCATGAGGTCCGACCCGATATCGGCAATCTTGGTGAAAATGCCGCCCGCCACGCGCAGCGCCGCCGCGCCCAGCGATTCGCCGATGGCGAACCCGATAAAGCACGACCCCGCCAGGTTCCCGGGAACGAACAGCAGGATGAACAACATGATCAGCAGTTCCACCGAAACCAGCAGCATCCCGATGCTCATCCCGGCTTGCAGCGGGATGTTATAGCAGGGGAACGCTTTCCCCGTGAGCGACGCGAACGCCGTGCGCGAATTGGCGAAGGTATTCACGCGCATGCCGAACGCCGCCACCGCGAAGCTTCCGCTGATGCCGATCACGCTGAAGAGCAGAATGATGATGACATTGAATGCCGCCTCGCCCTTCAGCACGCCGAAATAAATCACGATGATGACGGCGATGAAGCATTCCAGGAGCATCAGGAACTTGCCTTGCGTGGCGAGGTACGTCTTGCAGGTCTCGTAAATCAGCTCGGAAACTTCCCGCATCGACGAGTGAACCGCCATATTCTTCAGGCGATTGAAGATGATCAGGCCGAAAATCAGCCCGAGTGCGCTCACCACCAGGCCGAACATCAGCAGAGAGCTGCCCTTGATTCCGCCCAGGAACGTCACTTGCCCCAGATCGGGCAGTTTCAGGTTCGCCTCGCTGGTGTTTTCACTCCCTTGCGCGGCCAGAGGCGCCGCCAGCAAGAGAGAAGCGAGAATTGTATAGAGCACGCGCAGGAACGACGCCGTGCGCGTGCGTACGGGGCGCCGCTCGACACAGAGCGTCTCCGTCATGAATGCCATGTAGTGAATTCCTCCCAACAGGAAATTTGCGTGAACCCTTGCGAGCCCAAAACCGGCTCGTTTCGGCGCGAGACTTGGATCAGAGTGCTCGACCTTCTACCGAAACTCCAGTATAAAAGATATTCACGTCGGAATACAACGAACGGGTCAGGCTCATTCGCGGCAGATTCCGCGCTGGCTGCGCCGTATGAAAGCCACCAGATGCATCGTCTCCGGCGTCGGAATCCGGCCCTCGATTTTCTCCAGAGCGTCATCCAGTTTGAGATTCGATTTATAGAGCAACCGATAGGCCTGCTTGAGGATGCTGACATCCGGCGCCTGCAAGCCGGCGCGCTTCAGCCCCACCACGTTCAGCCCCTTGGGCGCGATCTGGAACCCCGCATAAGTGAAGAACGGCGGGGCATCGAGATTCACCCGCGTGTTGCCGCTGATCATCGCCAGCCGTCCGATTTTGGAGAATTGATGGACCAGTACCCCACCAGATAAGAACGCCTGGTCTTCGATTTCCACGTATCCGCCCAGCAGGACGCAGCTCGCAATCACGGTCTGGCTCCCGATCTTGCAGTTGTGCGCGATATGCCCCGAGGTCATGATGAAGTTCCCGTTGCCGATTTCAGTAGCCGATTCCGGCGGCGTCCCCCGCGAAATCGTGAAGTGCTCGCGGATCTTGTTGCCGTCCCCGATCCGCAGGTAGCTGCGCGCGCCGTTGAAGTTCTTATCGAGCGGATCGGTGCCCAGCACCGTGCCGGCGGAAATTTCGTTCTCCGCGCCAAGCGTGGTCCAGCGCTTGACGAAGACATAAGGCTCGAGCCGGCATTGCGGTCCGATCACCACGTCCTGTTCGACCACGCAGTACTCTCCTATGCAAACACCCGGTCCGACGACGGCATCGGGATGTATGCGCGCGGTGGGGGCGATCTGGGCGGAGCGATCGATAGGCATTTATCGGGTTACGCGTCCGGCGGGCGGATGCGCCTGCCCAACAAGATGGTAGCGGATTTCACCGGGGATCGGAGCGCGCCGGGTCGCGCAGGGTGCGTAACCGAATTGGGGGAGACAACTCCCTCAGAAGCTGTGAAGGATTACTGAGCCACGACCGCAAGGGAGTGGTGCCTTTCTTCGAACAGTACCGCCGAGGCACCGCTCCCTCATCACGGTCGTGGCTCCGAAAGGCGGCACTCCGCGAATACCTCGAGGGTAGGCCCCACGATTCGAGGAGACGCTGCGCCGTATCATTCGGGAGGAGCTGAAATCCAGCGCGACTTGATGTTCAGTTGAGGTGCCTCTGGACGGCTTGGAAAAGGCGGTCGCAATTCGGGGCGGCTTAGCCGATTTCACGGCTTCTGGCGCCGATGCAGGCACTCCAACCTCAGGATAATCGGGGAGAGCACCGCGCCCAATTGGCTCTTTCCCGCGAGCGAGAGAGGACTTGCGGCGAACTCTTCGAAATCGGCTGCCAGGTGATCGAAGCGGCGTCCGAGCGCCGCCATCCGTTCCTGAACGGATGGCGCGACCGTTGCGGAGGCAGCCGCCTGGCGCAAATCCGCAACAGCCGCGGTCACCCGGTCGGAATTTTCGGGAATCAGCGCGATCGCTTCCCCGTTCAAGTGAATATTCTTATCCCGGATGGCCGGCGCGATGGCGCGGTACTGCTCGGGTGTGATTCGAGTGAGTTGTACTACTTCGAAATAGTCGGGGCCGAATTCTTCGAGATTGCGAATGATGAAGTTGGCTCGGGTCTTGCTAAGCCCGAGAAACTTCGGGCAGAATTCCGCCCAGGTCGCGGCACGGCCCAGGTAGAGCTTCTGATCCCGCAGGCGCCGGAGACATTCCGCATCGGCGGCGGAACAGCGCCCGGCAACGGCGGCGAAGGCGTTGCGAGTGCCCAGCAATATCCCCAACTCAAAGTCGCGTGTGGGTTCGGTGTTTTTGGTCTCGTCCATATCGGTTTGTTATTCGTCTGGACGGAAACCGTCCAGGAGATGCCATCCTTTTCTGAAAGTAAATGGGTTAGCGGATGCTCCCGGACGGATTCCGTCCGGCCGCGACCCAGAATCTCATTCGCGCCACCCGAAAACCCCGCCACCAAAACCTAACTCGCACATCCCATAGCGAGAAGTATTTCCGCGCCGGCTGTCACCGCCGAATGAGCTACAGTAGAGAATCGCCCATGGACCTGGACTACTCCGCCGCTCTCGCCGTCCCGCTGCTCGCTGCGATCATCGGCATCGCCGGAGCCGCGCTCGGACTCTGGCTCACCGGTCTCCGCCAGCGCGTGCGCATGATGGTGCCGTTCAGCGCGGGCGTCCTGCTCGGCGTGGCGCTGTTCGGTTTGCTCCCCGAACTGGCCCAGCAGGCCGGCTGGACCGCGAGCGCCATCCTCTTCGCCGCGGGCTATGGACTGCTCCTGGCCATCAACCGCTTCGCCTACCCCGTCTGCCCCACCTGCTCGCACGATCACGACCACGCCTCCTGCGCGAGTGAACTCCACGGCTTCGCCGCGCCGCTCGTGGCCGCCGCGGCGCTCCATGCCTTCCTCGACGGCTGGGCCATCGCCACCGTGCAATCGTCCGCCCCGTTGGGACTGCGCGTGGCCGTCCCTTTGGCCGTGACGCTGCACAAACTGCCCGAAGGCATCGCGCTCGGCGGCATCTTGCAGGCGTCGATGCGCAGCCGCGCGGCGGCGATGACCTGGTGCGCGCTCGCCGAAGGAGCCACGCTCATCGGCGGCGTTCTCGGAATCGCCATGTCCCCGCATCTGGGCGCGCGATGGATTTATTACCCGCTCGGCATCGCGGCCGGATGGCTGTTCTACCTGGGCTATCACGCCGTGCACGAGGAGTGGAAACGCCGCGGCGCCGCCCCCGCATTCCTCTCGGCAGCCGCTGGTATCGCCGGCGCGGCAGTGATTCAACGCGGCGCGGAAGCTCTCTTCCAGTAACTCGGTATCTTCTTTGTGTCTCTGCACTGCTATCGTGCAGAATCTTTGCGCACCGCAACGATTCTCGGAAACCGGAACTCCCAAGCGCGCTGAGACCAGAAGCCTTCGCCGCTCTGTGGCCTCCGCAACCTCTGCGCTCTCGGATTTTGATTTTGTCTTTTGCTTCTCTCGGCGCCTCAGCGTCTCGGCGGTGAATTCTCAAGCCTTTCTCTGTGCCTCCGTGGTGAACATTGCCTTCACCCGCTGCGCTATCATCTCCACATGACGCGAGCCATCCTTCTCTTATCCGCCGCCCCACTCCTCTCCGCCGCCACCTGCGAGAGCCTCGCCACGCTCGCGCTCCCTCACACCACCATCGCCGCCGCCGAACTCCATCCCGCCGGCGATTTCGGCGCCCTTCACAACCTCCCCGCCTTCTGCCGCGTCGCCGGCTCCATCAAACCCTCCGACGATTCCGACATCCGCTTCGAAGTGTGGCTCCCCGCCAGTAACTGGAACGGCAAATTCCAGGGCGTGGGCAATGGCGGCTTCGCCGGCGATATCAACTCCGGCGGCCTCGCCGACGCCATCCGGCATAATTACGCCGCCGCCTCCACCGACACCGGCCACCAGGCCGGCGCCACCGACGCGCGATGGGCGCTTCACCACCCCGAAAAAATCATCGACTACGGCTATCGTGCCATCCACGAGACCGCCGTCACCGCCAAGCTCGTCATCCAGCAGTTCTACGGCGAAGCCCCGCGCCGGTCTTATTTCAGCTCCTGCTCCAACGGCGGCCGCCAGGCCCTCATGGAAGCGCAGCGATATCCCGCCGACTATAACGGCATCATCGCCGGCGCCCCCGCCAACTATTGGAGCCACCTCCTCGCCACCGCCGCCTGGAACATGCTCGCCACCCTCAACAAGCCCGAAGATTACATCCCCGCCTCCAAGCTCCCCGCCATCCAAGCCGCCGCCCTCGCCGCCTGCGACACCATCGACCGCGTCAAGGACGGCGTCATCGAAGATCCGCGCCAGTGCCATTTCGATCCCTCCCCGCTCCTCTGCAAAGGCGACGACGCGCCCACCTGCCTCACCGCGCCTCAGCTCGCCGCGCTCAAGACCCTCTATGCCGGCTCGGTCACCCCGAAGGGCCAGCGCATTTTCCCCGGCTACTCCCCCGGCGGTGAAGCCGATCCCGCCGGCTGGTTGCCGTGGATCACCGGCCCCGCACCCCAAAAGTCGGGCCTGTACGCCTTCGGCACGCAGTACTTCATGAATATGGTCTTCGATAACCCCGACTGGCAGTTCCGCACTTTCGACCTCGAGCGCGATTCCCAGGCCGCCGACAACAAGACCGCCCGCATCCTCAACTCCAACGACCCCGACCTCAGCGCCTTCCGCAATCGCGGCGGCAAACTGATCGTCTATCAAGGCTGGAGCGATGCCGCCATCCCGCCTCAAAACGCCATCAACTACGTGGATAGCGTCGCCGCTAAAATGGGCGCCGCCGACATCGAAGGTTTCCTGCGCCTGTACATGGTTCCCGGCATGCAGCATTGCGGCGGCGGCGCAGGCACGACCACCTTCGGACAGGCCGGAACGCCCGCCAACGACCGCTTCCACGATATCGACGCCGCCCTCGAGGCATGGGTCGAGCACGGGCAAGCCCCGTCCGAAATCATCGCCAGTAAAATCAATTCGTCCGGCGCCGTCATCCGCACCCGCCCGCTCTGCCCGTACCCGTCCGTCGCCAGCTACAAAGGCTCCGGCAGCACCGACGACGCCGCCAACTTCGCCTGCGCCGCCCCGGCGAAGTAGACTCAACTTACTAATTGGCGACGCACTACTTACTAATAGCTACGCACTACTTACTGATCACGGAGGCGCTACTTAATGAGCCGCGACCGCAAGGGAGCGATGCCTTTTATCCGTGTGTATCCGTGTCCATCTGTGGCTAATTTCAGCTCTTCCTCAATACTTCTCCAAAAACGCCTTCACGCTCGACTCCTGCGCCGCCTTCTGCGCGATACACAGGTCGATTCCCTCCAGCACTTGCGCGAAATGCCGCGGCGCGCCGGAATACTTATCCACCAGCGGAGCGAAAAACGCCCGGAATCGCTCGCGCGACTGTGCATCGCAGAAAGCCCCGCCCGAATAAGGCAGGAACGACCCCAAATCGTTCCCGAAAATGCTCGGACTCCCCGCCATCAGTTCATCGAAGTGTTGCTTGATGAACTCGAACGACAGCCCGCGCGTTTCCGGTTCACCGCCCCCGGCCAGTAACAGCGTGAATCCATCCACCAGCGGAATCTTCTTCTGAAGCACCACCAGGTACCCCGCCTCGATCGCCGCGCGATCGCGAAATGCCGACATCGCTCCCTGCAGGCGCTGCTTCACCTGGTTATCCTGCGTGTGTAGCAGCGCGTCGAAGAAGCGATTGTATAGGTTGAGATCGCCATAATACGCCGCCGTGGCCAGCACCGACGAAACGCTTTCCGCCGGCACCGCCTTATGGTCGGCGAGCCATTTATCGGCCAAGCCCCGCGCCTCGTCAGCCAGTTCCCGATCGCCGCCGTATCGCGCCACCGCACTCACGATCTGGGGACGCAACAACCGGTCGTCATCCGATTCTCCCGCCCGCGGCAACCACCCAAGCTGCCGCGCGCGCGCATCGAAATTCTTCCTTATGAACCGCTCGTAATTCGGCATCAGGTTTTCCGGAACCAGGTCCGAGCGGATGCCCAAACCCACCCCCATCGCCCGCCCCACCACCTCCCCCTCGGGCTCGTCGTGAAACGCCTCCACCAGGCGCAACGCATCCGCCGCCGGCAATTTCCCCGCCACCGCCAGGAACGACGCATTGCCGATCAGGTCCACCCGCTCCGCGGCCGTCAGAGATTTCGGTGCGTGCGCCGTCAGCGCCGGCCCCAACTCGCCGCGGTAGTCCACCAGGTAATATCCCGTCGCATCGGCGTTCCCCTCCACCCACGCCGGACAGCTCTTGGCATTCCGCAGCGTCACGTCTTCGGATGCCTTCGTCAACAGCGTGCACTCCGGCGCCTGCGTCCCGTCATACCGGACACAAAACGGAATCTGCCACACTTCGTCGGTCGATCCCTTCGATCCCGCCGGCAGAGAGCGCGACTGCCCCGTGTGCAGCACCGCCGGCGTCTTGGCGCAATCGAGCGCCACCGATACCGCCGGCGCGCCCGGCTGATTCAGAAATGTGGAAAATGGCCTGCCGATATCTTTCTTGTTCGATGAGCTCAGCGAATCCAGAAAATCCGCGGCCGTGGCGTTGCGAAAAGCGTAGCGATTCAGATACGCTTGCACGCCCTTGCGAAATTCCTCCGGACCCATCCAGCTTTCGAACATCCCGATCACCGCCGCGCCTTTCTGGTACGTGATGTCGTCGAAGGCGTTCGAGATGTCGTCCTTGGTCTCGATCGGCTGTCGGATCTTGCGCGTGCTCACCAGGCTGTCCACGTCTTCCGCGCCCAGCTTCGAGTCGACATCTTCCACCCGCGTCTTCCATTCCGGCTTCCATTCCGCCAGCAGCTTCTGCTCCATCCACGTGGCGAACGCTTCATTCAGCCAAATGTCGTCCCACCAGGCCGTCGTCACCAGGTCGCCGAACCACTGGTGCGCGAGTTCGTGCGACGCGACTGACGCGTATCCGCGCTGCCGCGGAATGGTGTCGCTCGCCGGGTCCGCCAGGATGATCGTCTGCCCGAACGTCACCATCCCCGCGTTTTCCATGGCGCCGAACCCGCCCGTGATCGGCACCGACACTTCGTCGGACTTCTCATACGGATAGGGAATCCCGAAATAATCTTCCAACCTCGTCAGGATGGTTGCCGTCACCTCAGCCGCGTACCTGGCTTCGCCCGATCTCCCTTTCGGCACCACGATGCGCACCGGCACATGGTTCCTGCCCGCCGCACCGGCGTTCACATACTCGAACGGCCCCACCGCAAATGCCACCAGGTACGAAGGGAGCGGCTTGGTCTCTTTGAATGTGTACGTCTTTACGCCGCCTTCGGTTCGTTCCGTTGCCGGTGTATTGCTGACCGCCGAATCCGCCGCCGGCACATGCAGAGTAAGTTGCCACGGCGTCTTATAGCCCGGCTCGTCAAAACAGGGAAATGCGTCGCGCGCGTCGGTATTCTCAAATTGCGTGAAAATATAGTCGCTGTCTTTATCTTTTAGGTAAAACACGCCCGAGCTGTCGCCGTGCCGCACTTCCGCCGTGTAAGCGATATGTATTTCGGCCGTGCCAACCGGAAGCGGCGAATCGAACTTCAACCCCAGGAAATCGTCTCCGCCGGGAACCGCCGCGGCCTTATACGACTTACCGCCTGCGCTCGCCGACGCCTCTTTCACCTGGATCTTGGTGGCATTCAGCCACAAAGTTCCAGTGGGCTTATGCACCTCCGCCTGAATCGTAAGCGCGCCGTTGAAGGAATTCTTCGCCGGGTCGAGATCGAGCGCCGCCTGGTACCGCACCGGCGCCACGTCCTCCACTTCCCCCAGCCGCAGTTTCGGCTGGGCGCTGACAAACGCGGCAGTCAGGCAGAGCCCCGCCGCTATCTTCAGAAGTTTATGTCTGATCATCTTGCAGACTATCTTACCCTGAACTTCCGGCACTCACGTGGGGCAGCCAATCCTGAGGCACTTGCAGAATTCAGGCAATTGCCAAGGCACCGCTCCCTTGTGGTCGCGGCTCATCAACCAGGCTGTGTTACAGAGCCGCGACCGCCAGGGAGTGGTGCTTTTCAAGCTGAAAGCTGATAGCTGATCGCTAACCTACCGCATCGCGTACGAGCTGAGCACCTTCACGTAGTTGGCGCGTTCGAACGCCTTCGGCTGCGGCACGGCGTTCCGGCTCATGCTGCCTTGCATCTGCCGGATGGAGTCGTATTCGTGCTCGCCCATCCACACCAGCAGTTCCGTGGTCAGAGTGTCCAGATAGCTGATGCCGCGCTTCAGCAGCGCCGACGTCATCATCGCCACCTTCGCCCCCGCCATCATCGCCTTCACCACGTCCGTGGCCGAGTGCACCCCGCCCGTCAGCGCCATGTCCGCCTTCACGCTGCCGTACAGCACCGCGATCCAATGCAGCCGCAGCAGCAGTTCATGCGAGTTGCTGAGAATCAGGTTCGGCACCACTTCCAGCGATTCCAGGTCGTAATCCGGCTGGTAGAAGCGGTTGAACAGCACCAGCCCGTCCGCCCCCGTGGCGTCCAGTTTCTGCGCCATGTTAGCCATCGAGCTGAAATACGGCCCCAGCTTCACCGCCACCGGAATCTGCACTTCCGCCTTCACCGCTTTCACCAGGTCGACGTATTGCTGTTCCACCTGTCCGCCGGTCACGTCGATGCTGGTCGGAATGTAGTAGATATTCAATTCGAGCGCGTCCGCTCCGGCCTGGGCCATCTTTTTGGCGTAACTCAACCACCCGCCCGGCGTCGTGCCGTTCAGGCTCGCGATCACCGGAATATTTACCGCCTGCTTGCATTTCACGATGTGCGAAAGATATGCATCCGGACCCATCACCCGGCCGGTCATCTCCGGGAAATGGCTCACCGACTCGGCGCCCACGTCGACCGCCTGCTCGATGAAGCGGTCGAGTTCTTCGCTCTCATAGTCGATCTGCTCTTCGAACAGCGATTGCAGCACCACCGCCGCCGCCCCGGAATCTTCCATCCGGCGGATGTTGCCCACGTCCCCGCACATAGGCGAGGACGAGGCAACCAGCGGGTTCTTCAGCTTCAGCCCCAGGTACTGGGTGGAGAGATCAATGGTTTTGCTGAGGTCGATCATTTCTTCACCTCCACAACGTTGAATGGCTCGTGCGCCATGTAGTCGTAGAGCTTCCAATGGCTGTTGACATCTTCCTGAGCCTCCTCGAGCAGCTTCTTGGCGTGCTCCGGATTGCTCTTCACCAGCATGGTGTAGCGCGTCTCGTTATAGACGTAGTCTTTGAGCGGAATGGACGGTGCGCGCGAATCCAACTGGAACGGATTCTTTCCCACCTTGGCGAGGTCGGGGTTGTAGCGGTAGAGCGGCCAGTAGCCGGACTGCACAGCGGCCTTCTGTTGATCGCACCCGTGCACCAGGTCGTAACCGTGCGCGATGCAACTGGAGTAGGCGATGATAATCGACGGCCCTTCGTGCGCTTCCGCCTCCTGGAAGGCTTTCACCACGTGGCTGTCGTTGCCGCCCAGCGCCACCTGCGCCACATAGACGTAGCCGTAACTCACCGCCTCCATGGCCAGGTCCTTCCTGCTGTTCGGCTTGCCGCTGGCGGCAAACTTGGCTACCGCGCCGCGTGGCGTGGCCTTTGACATCTGGCCCCCG